>Ga0082212_10000593_pt1 | contig 52391 bp, 45 predicted proteins | sample TergutNt197P3_FD_71548 | JGI IMG/M metagenome (GOLD analysis project Ga0082212, IMG submission 71548) | Neocapritermes taracua P3 segment gut microbial communities from Petit-Saut dam, French Guiana - Nt197 P3 | ecosystem: Host-associated > Arthropoda: Insects > Digestive system > Gut ...
TCCTCTTCGAATCGAAGCAGGCTTCGATTCGATAAACAAGGTAATCATGTGGAGCGCTCGCGAATTGACGCATGGATGCGTCATTGAGCGATAGAAATGAAATGTAGCGCCTGGAGGTAGTGGGTACCTGAACAGACACCGGCCAATCAGAACAGCCCCGGTCCGGATTTGTACTCAGCCAATGTGATAAACTGCCAGCCGCGCTCGGTAAGCACAGGCGCGCTGCCTCCCGAAAAGCTCTTTGCCTCATAGTAAATTGGCTCGATGACAACCTCCCCGCTGACGCTTACATACCCCCAGAAATCATCAATCCTCACAGCGGCCAGATGTTGGCCGAATGAAAGCGCGTCGTCGTAATAATACGGAATAACGACATTCCCCTGCATGTCGATGAAGCCCCAGTATCCATCTTTCTTTACGGCAGCGAGCCCACCGTCTGAGAATGGGCGCGCGTCCTCGAAAACGCCGCCAACCCGTGCGCCATTGACAAAGAGCAGCACCTCATCACCGGCTACCGCGAAAACGGAGCCCATATAGTGGCAGCGGCCGAGTTCGTCACAGATAACGCCGTCATACTCCGCAGGCAGGAGCCAGCCGCTATCAATATCGATTACGCCCCATTTCCCGTTGATGCACGCTGCCACATAGCCGCCGCTGTACATGCTCATATCTTCAAAGACTGCGCTGCCAAGAGCAAAGTCGCCCGTTGCCCGCAGCCAGGACCCTTCGATCTTTAGAGGGACACGGTCGTTTGCGTAATTGCCGAAGTCCTCAGCCTCCGCGTGCAGCTTAGCCACGCGGTTATCGTCCTTATCGACAGCAAAGATTTCACCGCTGTCGCCTACTATCGCGCGCCCTGAGCTGAATGTGCTGATGCGCTCATATCTGCAGGGGATCATTGGCGAGCCGTCGGACTTGGAGATGCCCCATTTTCCGTCGACGCAGACTTTTACTGTCGAATCCGTGATTTCTGAAGCGTAGTCGTATATGTCTCTGCCGGTTTCGTAGACATAGCGGCTCTTTTCGTACTTTTCCTCAAGTATGCCGCTACCCGTTTTTTGCATCCCCTCCTTCAAGCAACTCAGCGCCTCCCGCAGGTTTGGGACGCCAAGGTAGTATTCAGCCGCTTCGAGGAAGATCGCCGCCTCGGCGTCCTTCCTGCTCATTTGCGCATCAAGGAGTTCTGTATACTTTCGGCGGTATCCTTGTTTGTCGATGAGCGCGAGGTATGTTTCTTTTAGCAGGCTTTCGGCATAAGGCGTATGCTCTGCGTTGAAGGCCACAGCTTCTTCCAGCAGCGAAGACGCTCGTACGAAAATACGGTCTTCCAATAACAGCAAGGCCTCCTCAATAAGCGCAAGTTGCCTGTCGGCAGCAGATTTCGAGTTTGTAGCAATCGCCCACGAAATCAGTATCAGCGACAAACACACAAGCGCTATCAGCGACCTCTTGACCTTTTTCATAATGCGTGTCCCCTTTCCGCCTCATTTTAAAAAGAGGGTTATCAGTATGCCTGCGTATAGGAAAGGAATGAAGGGGATCGTGTCCTTCAGCTTTTTCTTTTTCAGCAGCAGCATCGCGGCGGAGTAGAGCACAGCAAGCAGGGCGCCGCATAAAATAGTAGGCAGCACACCCTGAAATCCCAGGAAAAGGCCCGCGACAGCCATGAACTTGACGTCGCCGCCCCCCAGGCCTTTCCGGCTGGCGATATAGAGCAGAAGGAAAACTCCGCCGCCTGTCAATAACCCGAGCAGGCTGTCCATCAGCCGCGATACCGCAACGTCGGTGTCGAAAAGGAGCTGAGGGGCAATAATCAGCGTCCATATCGCGAGCATTGCTACAATCAAGCGATTCGGCACTACTCTTGACTTGACGTCGATGATCGCGGCGATATATCCGAGCGCTATGAGCAGCTCGTCGCAAAGCAGCGTGAACGCATCCGAACGCCCTGAGCGTACCAGCAGGAGCGCAGCGCCTATCAGCAGGATCCCGGCGTACGGCAGTACCCCTTTTCTTGTTAGTGTCACTTAAACATCAGTCCTCTCGAACAATTTCACTACCAATATCCTTTTCCGCTCCCATTAAGCCAGGCTTTGGTAACAGCCGTTTGCGTGACATGCATGGATGGCCTGAAAGGCAGGCGGAGAGATCCAAACCTATACTCGATGTCGTACTGGACAACAAGGCGCACGTCGCCGTTTTTATCGATGAGCGCGCTGTTGTTATGGCCGATGCTGCCCAAGTCGAACAAAGTAAATTCATAGAACTCCAGGCCGCTAAGCCCGCCAATCACATCGACGCTTTCCAGGTACTCGTTTCCGCTCATATCACCGTCGGATAGATACCTGCCAACCAGCGGGCGCGCCAGTTGCTCAAATATGAGGCTCGCACCTTCGTTCAGGCCGTACTGCGCAAAGCTCTGTATTACCGACATTGGGTCGTCTGCAATGCTGCCTCCGAAATCGAGGACTCTATCCAGCGCTGATGAGCCGTGTTCGCCGGCTTTCGCAAACGACAATGAACTTATGCCCTCGATTACTCCGTTTATGTCGGTCTTTAACCCGTCTGCGCCGGCCCGCACGCGGGAAGACCTGTCATCGAGGTCCTTCAGTGCGTCTGCAACATCAAGCACTTCCAGGGTGTAACAGTACATCGATAGCGTGTTAGCGGTCTGCGTTAATGCGTAGTGCACCCGCGCCTGCAGAGTGATCACGTTGATCAGGCTAAGCACGGCGACGATAAGCACGACGAACGGGATAAACGCCCCGACAGTTTCTACTACTATATAACCTTTTTCATCCGTCGAAGATTTCACAGGCGTCCCTTCTTCCGTTAGGAGCTGTTGATAAATAAGTTGAACAAAAATACAAGGCGAGATGTGCAAATTATTTATCAACAACTCCTTAATACCCCCTGTAGTCAGTGACTACCAGGGGAAAGGTCTTTGGCGGTACGACGCTGTTGACGCCCTTTTGAGCCATTGGCATGGACAGAAACAGCATGCGCATGTCGATAGTTGTGGTGATTTGAAAGTCGGTAATATGTTCGGACAGTTTGAACACGTCTTCCGCTGCCCGAGCCTCTGTCATTTTTTCTTCGTCTGCATATATAAGATTCTTGTAGTTTATGACGTTCCATTCAATCAGGTTCGCGGTGCGCTGACCAAGCTGCGCGCCTCCTCCGTCGCCGGGTAGCAAGCCTTGGACGAGCAGGAAAAAAAGGAGATAGTTAGAGTATGAGAAGCCTTTGCCTTCGCTGTCACCGGACTTGTCGTCATCGCCGCTCACCGCTTCCGCGGCGATGCTGCCAATTGCCTTGATGAGGCCGCTTGGGCTGCAAACCCATTCTCCTTTCTCTACGCTCTTCAGGAGCGGTACTTTATGACCGCTTCTGAGGCGCGCAACGTCTAAGGCACTCTCGGCAGCCGCGAAGGCTCCCCGCGCGAGTTCGCCAAGTACTATGCCGACCGGAGGGCACCATGCGAAAGCTGCCCTAATCCCGTTGACAATTGCAGTTACTTCACTGACTCTGAAAACAGTAATGTAGTTGCACACGAGCCTCAGTATGAAAATGAGTCTTGTTACCGCGCTCAGGTTATCTCCGGCATCGTCGCTGCCGTTATAGAGGTACTCCCATTCGGACTGGAAAAAGTAGTTTACTTCCGGGCTGATCGGCACGCCGGTTATCGACTTCGTAAACGTAATATCGCTTATATCGTCTTTTGTCTTCCCAACGCTGGCCGGCCTTGTAGTCGTGTAGTTTGAGAATACGGATGTGCAGTACGTCAGCAGGAGAATGTAGTCTGCGGCACGCGCCAGCGTCCCCGAGGGATCGCTAAAAACGTCCATTACGCTGTTGCCGAGCGACGACTTGATCGTCGACCCAATCTCTTGAAACTCAACTTTCTCTTGGTCGGGCGTCTCAGGAGCGCTCATGTACTTCGCGCCGATCGGCTTGTTGGTCAGGCCTTCGTATGCTTCCTCCACGATTGTCAGGACAGCGCTTATCAAGCCTTTTTGCTTCTTTTCGCCGTCTCCGCTTTCCTTGTCCTCCTGGCCGTCGTACAGTTTTACCGGGTCAAGAGGCTCTGAGCTGAGCATCGTCTTGAGATAATCGTAGAATTCGGCGTTCCTGGTCGATATTTCACTGTACTTTTTAAACCCGGGAGGCTTATTGTAGCCGGTGCTGCCATCCGGGAATGAGGCGAAGTATGCCGCTTTGCTATTGCTTGCCGTAACGCTTTCCGACAGGCTGAAACCCGCAACCGACGCCAGGTCGGACAGTTGCTCGCGAGTAAGGCTGGAGGCTGAAGGATTCGTTGAGTTGCGATAGACAACGCTGTCCAGCAGCGGTTTGAAAACATTGTCAATGTAATCATAGCCGTTATCCTTAAATGTGACGGCCATCTCCGCAATGTTATCCCACTTAAGAAGCTCTTTGTAATAGTCAATTTGCGACTTGCCGCTATCGTCTTTTTCCGTAAGCGCCTTTTCGAGATCCTCGCTGCATTCGTGGTTTTCCAGCTTGCGCTCCAGTTCAGCTATCTTGCGGCTGATCTCTTCGTACTTTTCGTCAACCTTGCGGGAAAGCGATAGCACAGTATCGAATTTCGGCTTGAATTTGTCGCCTGTCTGCTTTGCGTTGTCTATGTTTGCGATAAGGCCGGTCCTGGACTCGTAGTACCCCCAGCCGCCCGCGCTCCAGTTATAGCCGCGCATGCCGCCGGTGGTGAGGACGCTGATGTTACGCAGCGTCGCGTAGTATTCGAGTTCGAAATCTGTCTTCGCATCGAAAACATCCGGATCGTCGGGGTCTTCAGGGTACTCTGCGGTCTCCCACGATTTGTAGCAGGCTTCCAGTATGGAAAACAGCTCCCATATCGCCTTTAGCGATCCTGACACGCTGCCGAAGTAACTGCCGGTGATACCGCCAAAAGGTGAGTCGCATATGTCGGCCTGGTTTATCGCCTCATAGAGATCCTTATACAACTGGTAAAGATCGGCTACGTCTTCGTCTATTTCGAGCTTGATGTCAATCAGCGACGTGTCTTCTTTAAGCTTATTGCCTTTGATCGCGTCGATGATTTCAGTAACGATGAGGACGGGGCCGCGAAACTTCATGTACTCTTCGATCTGGCGCCGCAGGACTTCCTCATTGCCCAGGTTTTTACCTTCTGCCGGCGTAATTACCGCCGGCTGCAGGCCGGAACCGTAGAAGAGCTTGAGGCTTGTTGCTCCGCCTCCTGCCTCCGCCTCGCCAAATATCGCCGCTTCGATGTACTTGTCTACCATAGAAGCCAGCGCCGGGTCTTCTTCCCTGATGCCAAACAGCCCGTATAAATCGTGAAGGAGCGCATCGTACTGCGTAAGGGTAGAGTTTGCGGCGAGCTGATTAGCGTCCTGAACGATGCTGCGGGCGGCCTGGATGCGCGCCAGGTCGACGGCTGTGCCGCTTAGGAGCAGCGAAGGAATGATCAAAAGCGAGACGAATACCGTCACGGCGCCTTTCGTGTTTTTGATGAAAGATTTCATACATTTATCCACTCTCACTAGTACTAGGGCCTATGGCCAGCCGAGGACCGACGAAAGCCTGTTGCCGAATGTACCGATTGTGTCGGAAGCGTCGGAAAAGCCGAATTTCTCTTTTACGAAGGCGAGGAAATCAACGCACATATCCAGATCTCTTATGAACTCATCCGCGTTTTGCACTACGGCGGTGGACGTCACCGAAACCGAGATTTGAGGGAAACCGGCCAGAGATAAAAAATCTAAGAACGGGAAGTCGCGACTGGCAGTTACAACGACCTCCTTGTAGATAATCCTGTTGACGAGGTTGCTTTGAACGCTGAGGGTGCCTGCCTTTGAGCTTATCGCGTTTTTTTCGTCTTCAAGCACTAACCCGTACCCTTTTGAGAGAAGCTCATCGGTACCGGAAAAGAGCGCTGCATACACGTTTTTCAACTCGGACTTGCTCTGGATCCAGTAGTATGTTTGCGAGTCCGTACCGCACACAAGCCATGTATCGCTGAGCTCAGTCGCAAGAGCGGTGGCTGCGTGCTGCGTAGCGTGCTGCAGAGCTGCTTTTGTGGGCAGATATGCGGCCAGAACCGCCAGGGCGGCGAGTATTAGTATCATTACCGGGAATAGGAAAGCCGCTTCGACGACAGCGTCCCCGCTATTATCGTTTATCAGAGTCGTTACTTTCACCTGATTGCGGCCTCCTTTCCCTTTTGCCGGCAAGTACCCCTTTTCGTTCATCCGAATGACAAGATTTGCGCGAGTTTTTAGGTGGCACAGTCCGCTAACCTATGGCTGCGCTTTCTCCGATGATCTTGGCCCATAGATCTGACAGCCAGCCGCTTAGGAAACCCCAGATCAGCACGATTGCCAGCACAGCGATCAGAATCAACAACACGGCGACCACTACTCCTGAGAGGCCGCGCTCGTCTTCTTTGACGCCGCGCGCCAGTTCTACCAGGCCAAGGTACGCGATTAGCGGCAAAGAACGGATCTTCTTCAACATTGCCATATCCTCCTTTCTGCTGACGGGCAGATGCCAACCCGTCGATATATCCAATTGCGGTAACGCGGGGGAGGCTGCTAGAACGAGAAACTCATCGCGATTGGCACAAGCAGCATAACGAGAATCACCGCAAGTAGAAGCATAGTTGGTATCATAAGTTTGGAGTTCGCCTTTTCAGCATCGCGTTTCGCGCTGTGCCGCCGCTCGAGCCAGGCTTCACGCGCGATGTCCTTTAGCAGCATGCCTATTTCCGCATTGCCTTTCGACAAGTTCTGCATGATAGCGGAAGCGAGCTTTGCGGACTCCTTCGTGTTGCATCGGCTTATGAAGCCTGCATACGCTGCCTCGGGGCTGACGAGATTATCGAGCTCCTGAGAGGTTTTGCGCATCTCAATATAGAGTTCGGTTTCCTGGCTGAACGCCGTGTCCTTCCAGGCTCTGTCCATAATCATCCCCGATGTGACAAGGAGCGCAAGCTTTGATACAACATTAGGGAACTGCCTGCCAATCGATCTGCGCCTTTTCTTTACGCGGTCGCTCAGATTGTCAAACATAGCGTAGACAAGTATAAGTACGAGCAACGACCCTATCGCACAGACCGCCGCTCCGGCTGTCGTGCTGCCAAAACTCAATAGTATAACCCCCGCCAGCAAGGCTGCCGCAATGCCGATAACTGTATATGAAAGCATTCTGGCAAACAAATGCCTTGCTCTGCCCGCGGCATGTTTCCTGCCATCCAGCTCATAACACTTTGTCATTATTGCTTTATGTATGCCGCCCCTGCCGAGAGCCTCGAACCTTCTTTGCAGGACGTAACCGGGCATTGGGATAACACTGAGGCCGATGAAGTCGCCGCTTTGCAAACGCTCATTGAGCCGTTCAAGTTTGCTGATGCTCCCGCGCGAGTCCTTTTTCTGCAAGAGAGCCGGCACAGCGGGCCCTTTTCTGTGATATTGGCTCCTCCGCTGTTCCCTCAGCGCATCCTTGCGGCGCAGCTTTTCTATCGCTGCCAGATTATCAAAAACTCTGTTATAGGCGGAGGTGACCCAGTCCTCGGACTTGACCATGGTCAGGAGGATGATCCAGATAATCATAAGCGACGACGCGGGAAGCAGAATTATGTACAGCATGGCAATCTCCTATAGTGGTACGTTGCTGAACTTACGCGCCAGCGCGAAACTGACTGCGTAGACGGCCAGGCCAATCGTCGCGACAACTCGACCGGCAGGCGTTGTGTATATCGCGTCCATGAATCCTGCGCCTGTGTATCCGATTACCGCAAGGATCACGAGCGGCATCAGAAGCATTATATTCGCCTCGGTTTTCGCTGATGTCATAAGAGTCTCAATCTCAAGCTCAATCTCCATTTTGTCTGCTATGATTTGCTGGGTATCCCTGATTATCTCGTCAGCCTTGCTGGACTTGCCCTCGATTGTCGCGTAAACGGTGGCGAACCCGGAGATATCCTCCAGTCCGCTCCGCTGCGCGAAGTCTGCGAACGCTTCCGACAACGGTACTGCGTTATTGAACTTGCCCAGGATGATATCCAGTTCAACCACTATGTCGCTGTCCTCGTGATATATCAGCAGGAGGTCGTCGCGCGCGCTTTGGAGCGCTCTGACGAGTGCGTTGCCTGCGCGCATCGCGACGGACATCGACTCCAGCAAGTCGAAGAATTGGAAACGCAGTTTTACTATGCGTTTCCTGATGGCGCTGCGGGAGGCGGAGACGAAATTGTAGACAGCGGCGCCCGCGCCGCAGGCAATCGACAGAGCTAACACCTTGTAGAATATGAAAGCAACGGCAAACCCGATTGCGAACCCCGTGAGCAGCGCCACTGCATGCTGCAGGGGGCCGGACGGGCACGCGGAGTAGTCCGGTGCGCCAGCGCGGCCGCTCGCGGCAGCGGCGCCTTTCGCAGCGGCCTCGTCTTGTGAGGTATACGCTTTATTCTTCATGTCAAGCTCCTTACGGATTGTGCGCTATATTACGTGGCTGATGCCTGCGGCATCGAGCTTATGAGTGCTTCTAAAAGGGTTGCCGGTGCGCATGAGCTCGCCCGAGACTTTGTCTTTGGTGCTGTCGGCTGTTTCGCGGAACTCATATATGGGATTGAGGATGATCGAACGCTTTTCGCTGTCGTAACCGATGACTTCGGTTATCTCAAGCGCTTTTCTGCTCTTGTCGCGCAATCGCGATAAATGTATGATTATATCGATGGCTGAACCTATCTGCTGCCGAATCGCATCGAGTGAAAGGATATCTGATGCTTGTAGTACCATCGTTTCCAGCCTGCTGAGCATATCGCGCGTAGTGTTGGCGTGCCCTGTAGAGAGCGAGCCGTCGTGACCTGTGTTCATGGCTTGAAGCATATCGAGGGCTTCGGCGCCCCGGACTTCCCCGACGACTATACGTTCCGGCCTCATGCGAAGCGCAGTGCGGATCAAGTCGCGTATTGGGATGGCGCCTTTCCCGTCCGCGCCTGCGTTGCGTGTCTCAAGCCTCACAAGGTTGTCAATGTTCTTAATCTGCAGTTCGGCCGAATCTTCAATCGTTATGATTCGCTCATCCGCGGGTATGAAATTTGATAATGCGTTGAGAAAAGTAGTTTTGCCGCTCCCTGTACCGCCGCTGACAAAAATATTATACTTGGCAATGACGAGCAGGCGCAGCATCTCCGCTACTTCGGGCGTAATGGAGCCGTAGGCGATCAGTTGCCGGGCTGTCATAGCTTCTTTTGAGAAGCGGCGTATCGTTACGATAGGCCCATTGAGAGCAACAGGCGGCATTACTACGTTTACCCTTGAGCCGTCTTCCAATCTCGTATCAACAATAGGCTCGCTCTCATTTACGACTCTCCCTGCCGCGGACACGAACTTCGTTATTATGATTTCGAGCTCGCGCCTGCTCTCAAAACGGTTGTCGACGCGATACAGCCTGCCGGATTTCTCTACGAAAATGTCCTCATGGCCATTTATCATAATCTCCGTTACATCCTGGTCGGCGATCATCCTGCCAAGCACCCCAAGGCCCCGGATTGACTCGAACACAGCGTCGATAATGTATTTCTTTTCTCTGAAATTCAACGAAAAGAGATGATAATATGCTTCATCGTCGCCCGGCGTGACGCTGGTGATTTTGCGCTCGAGGAGAGCGGCAATTTGATCTTGCAACTGCTCGTCAGTCATGTTTGTCAGGTCGGAGTCGCCTTTGGCTTCTGTTTTCAAGGTTCCGATGAGGTCGTTACGTAGCTGCTCGTCCATGTCGAACTCTCTTTTCAAGCTGTGGTGATTACTCTTGATGGCAGAAGTTTTTCCAAGACTCCTAACGCCGTCCGATTGGCTGCGCCTCAAAGATGCAAGAAGATAAGGTTTTGTAAACGACGATTACGTCGCCGGCCTGGACAAACGGAAGGCGTATAAGCGAATCTACCGGCGGCTCGTTGAGCGATGCGTCTTTATTGGCGACAATGGCTGTTTTGTTCCTTATCCTTTGAAAAACGCTGTTTTGCGATGTGAACTGGCGCAGCTTGACATATGACGCCGCTGTGTGGTCAGTCACAAGGAAGATCCTGTCTGCGAGGGAGAAGACCTGGCGCGTCCGCTCGTCGCAGGTACTGGAGAGATCGACGACCAGTTCGTCCGCGACGCTCGCGCAGGCTGCTATCAAAGTCGTAATGTCGGCGGGAGATAAAATGTTGATATCGTCGAAATTCTCCGGCCGGCAAAAGTATGATATTCCGGAGCGCTGATCTTGCTTAACTATGCCGCGAATGAGCATTTTGACGTTCCCCTCGCCTTTTTCCAGCATCTCGAATACTGAACTGATGCTCTTGCCGGTGTCGGCGAAGTACATAGGGCTGCTGGAAAAATGCTCCAGGTTCAAATACAAGACCTGCTTGCCTTCGGCAATGAGTTTTGAAGCATAAGCGAGGCCTACGGTGGTTTTCCCGACTCCGCCGGCAGGCGACCACACTGCGGTGACGGAAGCTCTCGAAGAGTCGGGCCCGTTGGACGCGCTGGATACCTTTGAGTAGTTCTCGAGTATGCTGCTGACGATTGAGGATATCCGTTGATGCTTGCGGATGAGCACGGGATTTCCCGCTATGCCGGAAAGCGAGCAGTTCTCTTCCCACAGGAAAACGAGCAAGCGTATCGAACTCAGGTCGATGCCTTCTGCCGGCTGCGCTTCAAGCAGCGCTGCGTCAAAGCCTTGAGCCGCGATCATTTCGCTCAAGGACTGCCCGGCCCTGCATACGCTGACATAGAACGTGTCGGCATACTTTGCTGAAAGGACGCCTGATATGTGTTCGGTGTAATCGTTATCGCTGGTGGCGATAAGGAGCCTGATTTTCATCGTGCTGCTCTCCTTTAGACCGAAAACTCACAGTTTTATGAGTAATATGTACAAAAATGCGCCTCGCTAATGCTACGAATATGTGCAATCATACAGGAGTGTTTTCGCCCCGTCAATTGCTTTTTCGAAAAAAACCGTTGGGGATTTGCATAAAGTTGCATCGTGATTTTGACTGTGAATTGCTAACTGCGAAAACTGTTAAGCGCAATCCGTTGCGGGTTGGTATGTTCGCGCTTCAGGGCGAGGCTCTTTTGTCCGCTTTTCCTCAACGGCGACGTAAAATGGCTAACGATTTTGAATCTTTTGCAACTTGCCGGGCGAAATCTCGTGTAAAGGAGGCGGCGCGTATACTGCCCCGCATGGTTTTTCTTGTTCGCGAACCGGTTGATAACGGCTCCGCCTCGTGATATACTGTCCGCCATGAAAACAAAAACAGCTTACTTCTGCACGGATTGCGGGAATGAAACGCCGAAATGGCTGGGTAAATGCCCGGCCTGCGGTAGTTGGAACACGATTGTCGAGCAGCCGGAGTCGTTCAAAGCCGCCGCTGCGGGAGGCGCTGCGTCCCCTGCAATGAAAAACAGCCCGAGAGAACTCGGGCTGCTGGATGTCTCTGACGATATAAGGTTCGGCACAGGCCTCAAGGAGTTCGACAGGGTGCTTGGCGGGGGAGCGGTAGCCGGCTCGCTGATTCTGGTGGGTGGTTCCCCCGGAGTGGGGAAGTCCACGCTTCTGCTTCAGATATGCGGTTCGCTCGACGAATCTCTTAAGGTACTGTACGTTTCGGGGGAGGAGTCGCAAAGGCAGATAAAAATGCGCGCGGAACGCCTCGGAGTCAAGGGCGGCGGGGTATTCGTACTTGCGGAAACGGATATTGCGGAGGTTGTCACTGCTGTAGCGGAGATAGGCCCGGACGTGCTTATCATCGACTCTATACAGACGCTTTATAACTCCGAGTCGACCTCAGCCCCGGGGAGCGTCGGCCAGGTGAAAGACTGCACTATGACGCTGCTCCGCCTGGCAAAAAGCGGAGGAGTCACAGTTTTCCTTGTCGGCCATGTGAACAAGGAAGGCGCGATTGCGGGACCAAAAGTGCTCGAGCATATGGTCGACTGTGTGCTCTACTTCGAAGGCGAGAGGTCGCTGAACTACAGGATACTCCGGGCGGCGAAGAATCGCTACGGGTCGACGAACGAGATTGGCGTGTTCGAGATGCTCGACAACGGTTTGACGGAAGTCATGAATCCTTCTGAGATGCTGCTGGCAGGCAGGCCGGTCAATACTCCCGGGACTTGCGTTACATGCATCGTCGAGGGGACGCGCCCGATACTTGCGGAGCTGCAGGCTCTGGTCACACCCAGCAGCCTGAATATGCCGCGCAGGAACTCAAACGGGATAGACTCCGGGCGTGCTATGATGCTCCTGGCTGTGTTGCAGCAGCGGGGAGGCCTCCGCGTCGGGGGCTGCGACGCGTACATAAACGTCGCGGGGGGCCTTGACATCGACGACCCGGGCGCCGACCTTGCGACGGTGCTTGCTCTGGCCTCGTCTTACAGGGACAAGGCTGTTCGCGCGGATTTGGCGGCATTCGGGGAAGTCGGGCTTGCCGGCGAGCTGCGCCAGGTTTCGGGCGTCAGCGCGCGGCTGATGGAAATTGCGAAGATGGGATTTACGGCCTGCGCTGTGCCAAAAAACATCAAGGGGCAGATAAATGCCCCGGAAAACCTTGAGCTCATCACAGTTGGGTCTGTATCCGAGGCGATCGAGCGCTGCCTCATTACCTAACAACTACAACTTCTGCGGGCGGCGGTTCGCCCGAGGACGACACGGCGGCGCGGCATCCTTCCACCTTGTATAACCTGGTTATTACTCCGGCCTCCGGCGCTATGACGCCTCCTTCATCCGTGCGGGCAAAGCGGATGCCTTTCAGCAGCGCCAGGGTAGCGCCCTTCATTTTTATATAGCTTTCCTTTAGCACCCAAAGGTCAAGCGCGTCAAACTCCTCAAGCTCCCTCCCGGAGCTATAGTATTCCCTCGCGCGGGAGCTTATCTCCCTTGGGGACTCTATATCCACGCCGACCGGGCTGCCGGATAAAGCGCACAGGACATGCGTTCGCGCGTGGCTGAGCGAAAAACAGACGTCCGGGCATTCGGGGAAGAAGGGTTTGCCGTTCGCTGTCTTCTCGATTTTCGGTAGCGCAAGGCCGAACTCCTGGTGAAAAGCATAGCCTAACAGGGAGTAGACTGCTTCTGTGCCGCCGGCGCCTCCGCGTGGCATGCAATAGATCCTGATGGTACAGCTCCCCTTTCTTTGCATTCTTGTAACTGGTAACTGTTCAGCAGATGTAATTGTACACAAAATGTGAAGATAATACTAGCGGTACGGAGGTATTTGTGGTAAAATAACGCGGATTGGGCGACAGAGCAGGGAGATGCGGCTTGCGATAGAGAGGTGTCACAATTTTGGGCGCATTGCGAAAAAGAGTTTTCACCGCGTTGCTGGCCGTGATAATGCCGGCGTGCTTCGCGGGTTGCATGCGCATTGCAGCAGAAGACTTGTACAGCCTGCCTCAGTTGTCGGAGCAATACCTTCGGCTTCAGGGGCACATTAATGCAGTCCTCAATAGCGGCGCGGAGTTTTCCCCGCCGACCGGCGGCCCGAACAGGCAGTCCGTCCAAATGAAGGATCTGAACGGAAACGGCGTCGATGAAGTTATCGCCTTTTTTTCCGTCCCCGGCGAAGGCGTCCTTAGAATACTCATCTTCGAGATGGTTGACGGCGACTATACCGTCGCATGCGTTATCGAAGGGTTCGGCACCACAATTGACAGCGTCAGATACGCGAGCATGAATGGCGGCGGCTTCATGCAGATCATTGTCGGGTGGGAGATGAGCGCGGGGCTCAAGAACATGTCGATATATGCCATAGATGATTTTGAGAGCGTTTGGCTCACAGGGGCGGAGTTCTCATCGTTGACGGTCTTCGACATGAACGGCGACGGCTTCGACGACGTCATAGTACTGCGCCCGCCTATGCAGGAAAGCGGAGCGGTAGCGGAAGTGTTCTCGCTCGCTCAGGATGGCACGATTTCCAGGGCTGAGACCCGCCTGTCCGGAGGCATAGAGGCTATATCGCGGGTGTTGACAGGGTATCTCATAGACGGAGTCCCTGCGATTTTCGTCGAAAGCGAAGGAAAGTTCCTCAAAGGCAGCCTTGTAACCGATATCTGCACCTACAGGGATGGCCTGTTCTCAAACATATCATGCGTCGGGCCCGGCGGGGTGAGCGAGGCTACCGTCAGGCCAAGGACTCCGAGAGTACACAGCTCGGATATCAATAAGGACGGCGTCATCAAAGTACCGATGCCCTGGCTGATGAGAGCGCAATCCGAAACAGAGTACTACGCGATCGACTGGTACGGCTACTCGAGCGGGGGCAGCAGCCGCCTGCTCCTTACGACATATAACAACGACTTTGACGAGTGGTACTTGACGCTCCCCTTCGATTGGAGGGGCAACGTCTCCGTCCGCAGGGAAGACGCTGTATCAGGGGAAAGAACGGTCGTATTCTCGTATATCGCCGGCGAAGACGAGCCGTTTGAGGATTTTCTGAAAATATACAAACTCTCGGGCGATAAAGCCGCAGAGAGGGTCGCGCTGCCCGGTAGAATTCTGTTAAAAGAAGAAGGAGCTGCCATCTACGCGTTTGAGCTGCTTGCGGAGCCGAACAGTTTCGGTCTGACATTCGACGAATCGGTGATTTCCAGGAACTTCAAGCTTATCTACTCCGACTGGCTTTCTGCCGGGCAACCGGAGTAAAAAAAGGAAAGGTTGGCGTCAGTGAAAAAGATACTTGTTCTGGAAGATGAGACGAGTATTCGCAGCTTTGTGGTGATAAACCTTAACCGCGCGGGGTATGAGGTAATTGAAGCGGGAACAGGCGCGGAAGCGTTTGAGCAGCTTCGGGCGCACCCCGATATTAAAGTCGCGATTCTTGACATTATGCTGCCGGATACAGACGGTTTCGAGGTCTGCAGGAGGATACGCGCCGCCGACCCGCACATAGGGATTATAATGCTGACAGCCAGAACGCAGGAGATGGACAAAGTGACCGGGCTTATGACCGGCGCAGACGATTATGTCACAAAGCCATTCTCGCCTGCGGAACTCACCGCGAGAATCGACGCCCTTTTCCGCAGGACCGGCGCTGACGACCACAGCGACACGGGCGAGATAGTCCAGGGGCCTTTCCGCCTTAATACAAGGAACAGAACGCTCGAGAAAGCAGGCGCCAGGATAAAGCTGACGCAAGTGGAATACTCGATAATGAAAATGTTCATGGATAACCCGGGCAAGGCGCTATCGCGCGAGGATATATTGAACACAGTCTGGGGGCGGGACTATTTCGGCGAGCTGAAGATAGCCGACGTGAACATCAGAAGGCTGCGCATTAAGATAGAAGACGATCCCACTAATCCGGCGTATATAACGACAGTATGGGGATACGGGTATAAATGGGGGCTGTAGCGAAACGTTTTACCGAAATGATGGCGAAGTTCGCCGGCGGGATGAGGCAGCGCTGGTTCAAAGTAAGCGTCCTAGTCGTGCTATCGGTCATCGTTATCACAGTATGCCTTTTCTCCATCACGATTTACAATTACTATTACTCTACCATTAGAGCCGGGCTGGAATCCAAAGCGAAAACCGCGACGGATTTCTTCGCAAACTATGTCGCGAAATCGTACTCAGATTATTTTGACAGCGCATACAGGTACGCGGAGAGTTTCAAGGACGCGGATAGGCTTGAGCTTCAGTTCATAGACGCGGACGGACGTATAATGATCTCCTCTTCGACGATTACATCGGGTACCGCGCCCAATACTCAGGACGTCATAGCGGCAGTCGAGTCAAGGCAGATATCCTCCTGGGTTGGCAGGCGGAGCGGTACTGGCGAGCGCGTCATGGCCGCCTCAGCGCCGATGATATACGCAGACGGTGAAGTAATCGGGGTTATGCGCTATGTCACAAGCCTTAAACTGGCAGACAGGCAGATATTCCTTACAGTCCTGGCCGCCGTCGGCATCGGAGCATTTATGCTGCTTCTTGTTTTCCTGATGAATATTGTCTTCATACGCTCGGTTATCACTCCTGTCAGCGAAATAAAGAAGATGTCCAAGCGCATAGCAGAGGGAAGCTATGGTATCCAAATTAATAACGAGTACAGGGACGAGATAGGGGAAATGGTTGAGTCGATCAACGAGATGTCCCTGAAAATCGCACAGACAGAGAAAATCCAGACAGAGTTCATCTCCTCGATTTCCCATGAGCTCAGGACGCCGCTGACAGCTATTACCGGCTGGGGGGAAACCCTCATCTATAACGAGCTTCTTGACATTGAATCGCGGCGCGGCGTAGCGATTATGCTGACTGAAGCCCGCCGGCTTACAAAGATGGTTGAGGAACTGCTGGAATTCACCCGCATGGAAGACGGCAGGTTTACGCTCAGTATTGAGATGGTGGATATTGCTGCAGAGCTGGAAGACGCGATATACACCTTCCGGGAGCTGTTGCACAGGGATGAACTGGAGTTCGAGTACAGGGCGGAAGACGACGAAATCCCGGATATTCCGGGCGACCCAAACAGGCTTAAACAGGTTTTTTTGAACCTCTTCGATAATGCCGTCAAGTACGGGCGGGAGGGTAAGCGCATCGAAGTCGCCATAGGCATTGCAGGTGACTTCGTCAGGATCTCTATAAGGGACTACGGCCCCGGGGCTCCGGAAGACGAACTTGAGAACATACGGATGAAGTTTTATAAAGGCAGCAACTCAAAAGAACGAGGCAGCGGTATCGGGCTTGCGGTCTGCGAAGAGATTATCAAGTATCATGGCGGCACTATGGAGCTTTCAAATGCGCAGGGCGGCGGCTTTATTGTGACAGTCTTCCTGCCGCTGAGCGCATAAAGGGCTTTGACGCCCGCAGGGCCATCAAACGCGAGAATCAGGCAAGAAGGTAACTCAATGAGCAATGAGAATAAAACCAGAGATTTCCGGACTTCAATAGGCGGGCAGGCGCTCATCGAAGGGATCATGATGCGCGGCCCCAAGAAACAGGCAATCGTCGTCAGGACCAAAGACGGCTTCGTCACGAAAACAGAGGAACTGAAACTGCTGAAGGAGAAGTACCCTGTAGTCGGCTTGGCGTTCATTCGCGGCGTCGTCAATTTTGCAGGCACTATGTCTGTCGGGATGCGGGCGCTGATGTTTTCGGCGGAACAGATGCCGGAAGAGGAGCAGGAGGAGCCGTCGCGTTTCGAGAAATGGGTTGAGAAGAAGTTCGGGAGCGATGCTGTGGAAAAGGTGCTGATTGCGGTATCAGTCGTGCTCGGTATTGCTATAGCTGTTGGCATGTTCATGCTCCTGCCGACTTTTCTCGCCGGTTTCGCATCCGAGTATATTGACAGCAGGATTCTAAAGAACCTTGTCGAAGGCGTGCTTCGAATTGCGATCTTCCTGGCTTACATGTGGCTGTCGACGAGGCTTAGCTATATGAAGCGGGTCTGGGCTTATCATGGCGCTGAGCACAAAGCGATTTTCTGCTACGAGAAAGGGCTGCCGCTGACGGTGGATAACGTCAGCAAGCAGTCGAGGCTCCATCCGCGCTGCGGGACCAGCTTCATGTTCATAGTCATGATCGTCAGCATACTTGTCTTTTCGTTCACATCCTGGAATAACCTGTGGATCAGGATTGCTCTCAGGCTTCTGTTGCTGCCGGTAGTGGTCGCGGTAAGTTATGAGATCATCAAACTTGCCGGACGATATGACAACATCCTGACGAAGGTCGTTTCGGCGCCCGGCAAGGCGCTTCAGAGGCTTACGACCCGTGAGCCCGACAATGATATGATGGAGACTGCGATAGAAGCGCTAAAACTCGTAATACCCGAAAGCGAAAGCGAAGCTGTTTGGTAATGATACATGGAAACATATAACGACATCTACCTGAACGCAAGGAAAAAACTCCGCTCAGCGGGAATCGCCGCGCATGATCTCGAGGCGCGCTTGATTGTCGCGAGCGCCGCAGGGAAAACTCGTGAGGAACTGCTTAGCTCGAGCAGGCTTTTTGTCACGGATGAGAAGGTCATCGACAACGTCGACCGTATGATCGGGCGCAGGCTGGAGGGCGAGCCTGTCGCGTACCTGGTGGGTGAATGGGAGTTTTACGGCATACCGCTGCTGGTCAACAGTTCGGTGATAGTCCCGCGTACCGATACGGAAGTCCTGGCGGGAGAGGCAATCAAGTATATGCGGCAGCGCAGCGCCCAGGCCAGAATACTCGACTTGTGCGCAGGCTGCGGCTGTGTCGGCCTGGCTGTTGCGGCCAATGCGAGAGAGTGCCGCGTGGTTCTTGTGGATAACTCCGAAGGTGCGCTGGCCCTTTGCAGGGCAAACATGCTGAAGAATCGGCTCTCGAGCAGCGTTACCGCTGTCAACGCGGATGCCCTGGCTGAGCCCCCTGCGCTGTTGGGGGTTTTTGACGCGATAGCGTGTAATCCTCCGTATATTCCCACGTCGGAGCTGGATGCGTTGGATCTGTCAGTAAGGAATTTCGAGCCGAGGGGGGCTCTCGACGGCGGTGACGACGGGCTGCAGTTCTTCAGGTTTGTTGCTTCTGCCTGGAAGCAACTGCTCAAGCAAGGCGGCGCGCTCATGTTCGAGTGCGGCGCAGGGCAGGCTGCAGCGCTTAGGGGCGTCATGCGGGATAACGGGTTCATTGGCATCAAGACGCATCTCGATACGCTCGGGGTTGAAAGGGTCGTGTCAGGGCGCAAAGGCGCATGAGCAGCCCGCGCTTACGAAATGAAATATAGCGCCTGGACGGGGTACCTGAACAGAAAAATAAATTTTGGCTGTCCGTTTTTTTGGACACCGGTTCGTTTAGAATAACTCTTGTGACCCGGTTTTGTCAGGCAACTCAAGGCTTTTTGAGCCGCGGTCAACTCAATGAACCAATTATGAAAGGAACTTAAGTCCGATGGCTGAAAAGAAGAAGTATATACCGGCAGCGCCTGCCGAAGACAAGCAAAAAGCGCTTGATACTGCCCTTGCGCAGATTGAGAAGAACCATGGCAAGGGCTCGATAATGCGGCTCGGGGATAAACAAACAATCAGTGTAGACGCGATCTCAACAGGCTCGATCTCGATTGACATGGCGCTTGGGATAGGAGGCGTGCCCCGGGGCAGGATCATCGAGATATTCGGCCCGGAGTCCTCCGGAAAGACGACTTTGGCGCTGCATATCATTGCGGAAGCGCAGAAGAGCGGTGGCGAAGCGGCGTTCATCGACGCGGAGCACGCTTTAGATCCGGCCTACGCGCGCGCCCTGGGAGTAGATATCGAAAACCTGCTCATTTCTCAACCTGATATGGGCGACGACGCGCTGGCTATAGCAGAGCTCCTGGTGCGCTCGGGGGCAGTCGACGTTGTCGTCATCGACTCTGTCGCGGCGCTCGTGCCGCGAAGCGAGGTCGAGGGAGACATCGGGGACGCAAGCGTTGGCGTCGTTGCGAGGCTCATGTCGCAGGCATTGCGTAAGCTGGCCGGCTCAATATCGAGGACAAACTGCGTCGTGATTTTCATCAATCAGTTGCGCGAGAAGATTGGCGTCACATACGGCAACCCTGAAACGACGCCCGGAGGGCGCGCTTTGAAGTACTTCTCAAGCATACGCATCGATGTGCGGCGTACTGAGTACATAAAGGTCGGAGCCGAGCACGTTGGCAACCGCACCAGGGCGAAAATCGTCAAGAATAAAGTTGCGCCCCCGTTCAGGGAGGGCGAGTTCGACATCATGTTCGGCGAGGGGATCTCCAAATTCGGCGAGCTTATCGACCTTGGCGTAAGGCTGGAGCTGATTGAAAAGGGCGGCGCCTGGTACACTATCGGGGAGACAAGGCTTCAAGGGCGAGACAGCATGAAGGATTACCTCAAGGAGCATCCGGAAGTCGCGGACGACCTCGAAAGGCAGATCCGCGAGAATGCGCAAAAGCTTATGTCGCCGCAGCAGAAGGCCGCAGCAAGGGCAGCGGGGCGCGCGGTAGACGTCGACGCCGATGATTTTGAAGGTTAGCGATGTCGCGAAAGCGAGCAGCGGGCATGAAAAGTTCAAAGTGGCGTTCGCAGACGGAACGCAACTGACTGTCACTGCTGCGCAGATAGCCGACTTTGGCCTGTTTTCAGGGCGTGAGATACCCGATGATGAGTTTGCGGAGCTTGTCGGAGCGCTGGAAGAAAGCGCTGCGAGGTCCAGCGCGCTGAGGATCCTGGGCAGCCGCAACATGTCGTCCGGCCGGGTGCGGAGAAAACTGCTGGAAAAAGGAACAAACGAACCTGCTGCGGATAAGGCTGTAAAATGGCTTGAAGATGTCGGCGCCATTAATGACGCAGAGCACGCCTGTGCCATAGTCCGCCACTACTCCTCAAAGGGTTACGGCGAGGCGAGGATAAAAGACGAACTGTTCAGGCGCGGCATTGACCGGGAACTTTGGGATGAGGCGATGGCCTGCGGCGAAGGGGCAGACGCGGCGGCGCTGGAGTACCTTCGCAAAAGGCTGCGGGGCAGCGCCGACGCAGGAGAGCTGAAGCGAGCGGCGGACGCGCTGTGCAGAAGGGGCTTCGGCTACTCCGAAGCGAGAGCACTCACATCGAGGTATATCGAAGAGTTGGAGGCTCCCGATGGCGCTGAGCCGGGAGATTAGTAGTTGAATCCGGAACTAGTGGTATGCGTAGTTTCGCTTGGGTGCGCAAAGAACCGCATCAACAGCGAACAGATGATGTTCCTGCTCTCCGAAGCAGGGTATACGATAACTGACGACGCCTGTAGCGCGGATGTCGCAATAGTGAACACTTGCGCGTTCATTGAAAGCGCGAAGCTTGAAGCTATCGAGACGATTATCGAGCTGGGTATGGAAAAGGCAAAGGGGAGACTGGCCCGGATTATCGCAGCAGGGTGCCTTCCTGAGCGTTACAGGGAGGAAGTGATCCGGGAGCTGCCGGAGGTCGACGCCGTCGTCGGAGCCGGTAGTTTCAATGATATAGTTGAAGCTGTCGCTTCATTGCAGCAGAGCCGCAAAAAAGCTTTTTTCGGTGACATCAACGCACCGATACGAGAGGTCGAAAGGTTCCTCCCGGCAGTAAAGTCCTGGGAGTACTTAAAGGTAGCAGAAGGCTGTGATAATCGCTGCGCATACTGCGCGATTCCCGGCATCAGGGGCAAATTTCGCAGCCGCCCGATGGAGATGCTGCTCGATGAGGCGCGAACCCTCGCAGCCGCAGGGGTCAAAGAGCTGAATCTTGTCGCGCAGGATCTTACGCGATACGGGCTCGATATCTATGGCAAACGTTCGCTTGCAGAACTCCTTGGGAGGCTCTCCGGGGTCGATGGCCCGGAGTGGATACGGCTGCACTACCTTTATCCTGCCGATGTGGACGAAGCATTGATCGAGATGGTCGCCGGCAATGACAGGATCCTCAAATACCTCGACATTCCGTTTCAGCACATCAACAGCGCCATCCTCAAGAAAATGCGCAGGCGCGGGACCGGAAATGATATTCGCGAACTCGTCGCCGGGCTGCGCGACAGGATTCCGGGGCTGGTTATTAGAACCAGCATCATAACCGGCTTGCCCGGGGAAGGCGACGAAGAGTTTGAGGAGTTATGCGAGTTCCTCATCAATGCCAAAATCGAACGAGCGGGCGTCTTCGCGTACTCGCCTGAGGAGGGAACCCCTGCGGCGCGGCTGGAAGCGCCTGACCGCGATACTGCCGAGCGTCGCGCAGAGCTTATAAGCGGCATTCAAGCCCGCATCATGGACGAGTTCGCCGCCGGCAGGGTCGGCAGCGTCACGCAGGCGCTTGTTGAGTATGAGTCGGAAGGCCTCTTTTACGGGCGGAGCTACGCCGAGTCCCACGACGTCGACGGATATTACCTGATTAGAGGCAAAGGGGTAAAAGTTAACGATATGGTGAAGATGAAAATCACAAGCGCGGACGAGGGCGAAGTTTTGCCTGTTTAGCCGTAGACAGAGCGTTGTTGTGTATGGAAAGGAAGGAAAGGGATATATGAGCTGTGACAGCCCGCGCTTCAAACGTGTACTTTTAAAAATCAGCGGAGAAGCTCTTGCGGGAGAAAGAAAGTCGGGCCTTGACTTTGCAGTCATCAGGAGCGTTTGCGAGGCGATAAAAAAATGCGTTGAGATCGGCGTCGAAGTCGGAATTGTTGTGGGAGGAGGGAACTTTTGGCGCGGAGTCCAGGACGGGGGCGGCAGGATCGAGCGCACGCGCGCGGATCACATGGGTATGATGGCGACTGTCATGAACTGCCTGGCGCTGGCAGATATGCTGGAGCAACTCGGCGTACCCGTAAGGGTTCAGACCGCGCTCGAGATCAAAGCCGTGGCTGAGCCATATATTCGGCTCAAAGCGGACAAGCACCTGAAAAACGGCAGAGTAGTCATATTCGGCTGCGGTACAGGCAGCCCATACTTCTCAACCGACACCGCTGCGGTGCTTAGAGCAGCGGAAATCGGCGCTGACGTCATCCTGCTCGCAAAAAACATCGACGGCGTATATACTGCAGATCCAAAGCTGAACCCTGACGCCATAAAACTGGAATCAATATCATACAGCGACATGCTCACACAGCGGCTCACAGTCATGGATTCCACAGCGACTTCCCTGTCTATGGATAACGATATACCGATTATCCTTTTCGCGCTCGAGGATCCGGAGAATATAGTACGCGTAGTTAAGGGAGAGAAAGTCGGCACGATTGTAGGCTAATCAGAAAATGCAACGCCCGGAGGCAGTAGGTACCTGAACAGACACCGGAAAACAAGCTACAGGAGGGAAATGAGAGAATGTACGAAGAATATGAAAGCAAAATGAAGAAAACTATCGAGGTACTGCAGACCCATTACTCCTCGGTACGCGCGGGGCGCGCAAACCCTTCGGTTCTCGACCAGATCAAGGCGGACTACTACGGAACGCCGACGCCGCTGAACCAGATAGCTTCAATATCGACGCCCGATCCAAGGACTCTTCTGATACAGCCGTGGGACGCGTCAAGCCTGAAGGTCATTGAGAAAGCGATTATCACATCTGATCTCGGCATAAACCCGGCGAATGACGGGCGTGTGCTGCGGCTCGTCTTTCCTCAACCGACGCAGGAGCGCCGCAAAGAACTGATCAAGCAGGCGCGCAAGACGGCCGAAGAGTCAAAGGTAGCCATTCGCAATATCAGGCGCGACGCTGTCGAGGCGTTCAAAGCGTCGAAGAAGAAGGGCGAGATTACTGAGGACGACCTCACCGACTCGGAAAAAGATCTCCAAAAGCTGACGGATACCTACATCGCGGAGATCGATAAAGTCGCGGATAAAAAAGAAGCGGAGATCAGCGAGATTTGAAGTACTAGTATGTTTTCATTTTTCAGGAAACGGAAAAAGCATAGCTACACAAAACCGGATGTACTGCCCCGGCACATAGCGATTATTATGGATGGCAACGGACGCTGGGCTGCGGGCCGCGCTTTGCCGCGCACTGCCGGGCACGCGGCAGGAGCCGAAACGTTCAGGCGGATCGCTACTTATTGCAAAGACATTGGCATCGAGTACCTGACGGTATACGCATTTTCGACAGAAAACTGGAAAAGGCCGCCCGATGAGGTCGGCACTATAATGGGGATCCTGGAAAAATACCTCGAAGAGGCTCTGATGAAAATGGAGCGCGACAGAGTCAAGATGAGGTTCTTTGGAAATACTGAAGCGTTGCAGCCCGGGCTGCGTGAGCTAATCGCAAAGGCAGAAGAGCTTTCGCAGAAGTACGAAGGCGTGCAGGTAAACATGTGCGTGAATTACGGGGGCCGCGACGAAATCCTCCGGGCGGCGGAGAGGTACGCCCGCAGCAGGGTCGGCGGCGAAACGGAAGATGCTCTTACCGAGGAATTATTCAGCGGATTCATGTACACAGCGGGGATTCCCGATCCGGACCTTGTCATCAGGCCCAGCGGAGAAATGCGCATCTCGAACTTCCTCCTCTGGCAGTCGGCTTATTCGGAGTTGTACTATACTGATGTCTTGTGGCCGGACTTCGACGAAAACGAGCTTGACCGCGCCCTGGTTGAGTTTGGCAAAAGGAACAGGCGTTTCGGCGGCGTCGCGACGCCTGAGAAAGGGAGCTGAGGCCGTATGAAGCAGCGCTTGATTATCGCGGCAGTTTTTGTGCCGCTGCTGTTCATCGTCATGTTTTTCCTGCCTTCATACGTATTTGCGGTAGTTGTCGCGATAGTCAGCGCTATGTGCGCTTATGAGCTTCTGCGAGCCATCGGGGGCGCGCTGAACGACAGGATAGTCATCTATACTGTATTTGCGGCAGTCCTGGTTACTCTGGGCGCGTACTTCGACGTCGGAACCCCTGCATTCATAGCTGTTGTCCTTGTGCTGATGAGCCTGCTCTTTTTTGAAGCGATTCGAGCTTTTGGAGGTCAAAGGCGCGTTTTCTTCCTTCAGGTGATGATATCATTATTCGGCGGGGCTATAATCCCGTACCTGCTGTCGACTCTGGTCAGCATGAAAAACATGCAGGAAGGGCGCCTGTTTGTGCTGCTGCCGGTTATATCCGCTTTCATTACGGATGCCGGGGCATACTTCGCCGGCGTTACGTTGGGGAAGAAAAAAGCTTTCCCGATGGTAAGCCCGGGTAAGACTGTCGAAGGGTTTCTGGGAGGCCTTGTCGCGGGGGTCGCCTCTGTTTTCCTGTATGGGGTAGTGCTGCTATACAACACATTTCACGAGATCAACTTTCCGCTCCTGATACTATACGGAGCAGTTGGGGCTGTCTTTACGGAACTTGGCGACCTTGCTTTTTCCTATCTAAAGCGGGAGTTCGGGATAAAAGACTTCGGGCGGCTGTTGCCGGGGCATGGCGGAATGCTCGACAGATTTGACAGCATGGTATTCACAGCCCCCGCAATGTACCTGCTGCTGACGATCTTGCCGGCAATAACAATAAAGTGATCTTCAAGGTGGTTAGCAAATGCATGGTTCTTTAACGCTGCTCGGCTCGACCGGATCCGTTGGCAGACAGGCTCTTGAAACCGCAGGGCATCTCGGTTTTCGTATCATGGCTTTAAGCGCAGGCAGTAACATTTCGCTCCTGGAGGAACAGGTACGAAGATTCAAACCGGCGATTGCCGCCGTAGCTGACGAAAAAGCATACAAAGACTTTCGTGCACGGGTGCGGGATGTCGACGTGCGTGTAACTGCGGGGACGCAGGGGCTCGCCGAGGCAGCCTGCGTCGATGGAGCGGAAACAGTCCTGGTCGCGGTAACAGGGGCAGCCGGTTTGACGCCAACCCTTGACGCCGTAAAGCTCGGGCGCAGGATTGCTCTGGCGAACAAAGAAACGCTCGTATGCGCAGGCGAGATCGTTATGGAAGAAGCGCGTTTGCACGCAGCGCGGGTTATCCCTGTTGACTCGGAGCACTCCGCAATCTTCCAATGCTTGCGCGATGAATCGCCGGAGAATGTAAAACGGCTGATATTGACTGCCTCGGGGGGTGCGTTCGCCGGTATGGGCAGGGACGAGCTCAGCAAGGTAACTCCTGAGATGGCTCTCAGGCATCCCACGTGGGAAATGGGCCGTAAGATTACTATCGACTCCGCGACGCTTATGAACAAAGGCTTCGAAGTCATAGAAGCCATGCATCTCTTTTCGGCGCCGCTTGAAAAGATAAGCGTTGTGATACATCCGCAAAGCGTGATCCATTCCATGGTCGAGTTCGTAGATAACTCAGTAGCCGCCCAGCTTGCATTTCCCGATATGAGGCTTCCGATCCAATACGCGCTGACGTACCCCCAAAGGGCGCCCTCGCTTATCAACGAGCTGGATTTCGGGAAGCTTTCCAACCTGACGTTCGCTCAGCCGGATTACGAAGCGTTCCCTTGCCTTAACCTGGCTATTGAGGCCGCGAAGCGAAAAGGGACAGCAGGAGCGATACTCAACGGAGCGGACGAAGCGGCGGTTGACGCATTTCTTGCCGGCAAGCTGAGCTTTTATGGCATATACGATGCTGTAAACGAAGCGCTGGGGACAATAAAGATAACTGCCAACCCTACCAGTGAGGATATCATTTGTGCCGGGGAAGAAGCCAGGCAGTTTGTAAGGTCCTTCACATCGCGACTGCGACAATAAATCGGAAATAGGAAAGAGAATTTATACTCATGTACATAGTTATTGCAATCATTGCGTTCGGGATACTTATCGTAGTCCATGAGCTTGGGCACTTCACCGCAGCTAAACTGCTTGGAGTCAGGGTCAACGAGTTCGCGATCGGCATGGGGCCTAAGCTGCTGAAAAAGCAAGGCAAAGAGACCCTCTACACCCTGCGCGCGCTGCCCTTTGGAGGGTTTTGCGCAATGGAAGGCGAGGATGGCGACTCTGCCGATGAAAGGTCTTTTGCCGCGCAAAAACGTTGGCGGCGTATTGTCATCCTGGCTGCAGGCGGGCTGGCGAACCTTCTGGCCGGCTTCATTATCATCGTAGTGATTGTTTCAGGCGCAAAGAGTTTCGGCGGCACAACGATAACCGACTTTGCAGAAGGCTTCCCCTACGGCGGCGAAGGAGGGCTCCAGGTCGGCGATACCCTGCTGAAAGTCAACGGCGAACGCTTATGGTACAGAGAAGACGTATTGCTTTTCCTTGAGCTGTCAAGAAGCCCGCAGGTCGACATAACTTTAAAACGCGGAGAGGAAACAATCACGCTCGAAAGATTCACCATTGAAAAGCACATGTACATGACCGACGGAGAGGAGTCGCTCAGGTATGGTTTTTCTGTGGATCTGATTGAAGCGACAGCTCTCGAAAAGCTCAAGTACTCTTTTTATACTGCGATGAACTATATCCGCCTGGTACGCGTCAGCATTGCGCAACTGATAAACGGGGCAGCGGGTATACGCGATCTGTCCGGGCCTGTCGGCATTGTCGACGCAATGAATGACATTGGCAAAAGATCCGGAAGCATCTTCGGCGCGCTTGTCAATATTGCGGACTTTACCGCGATAATCGGGATAAACATGGCGGTATTGAACTTGCTGCCGATTCCGGCGCTTGACGGCGGCAGGATTGTATTCATATTTATCACGTGGATTATTGAAAAAACTACCAGAAAGAAGCTGAACCCGAAATACGAAGGCTACATACACACCGCTGTGCTTGCGCTCCTAATGGGCTTGATGGTGTTCACCCTCGTCAACGACGTAATCAGAATCGTTAATAACTAAGGTGGGCTTCGAGAAATGAGCGAAAAAAGCATTACGGTAGGGAATGTTCGGATTGGGGCAGGGGCGCAGGTAAGCGTGCAGTCCATGACAAACACGGATACCTCGGATGTCGACGCTACTGTCGGGCAAATCGGCAGGCTTGCCGCTGCCGGATGCGACATAGTACGCGTTGCGGTACCTGATATTAAGGCAGCGGAGGCTATTGCCAGGATAAAAGAGCGGATTGCTGTCCCGCTGGTCGCGGACATACACTTCGACCACAAGCTCGCCCTGCGCGCCGTAGAAGCAGGTGCGGATAAAATCAGGATCAACCCGGGTAATATCGGCGCAGTAGGCAACGTGCGCGCGGTTGCTGCGGCCTGTGCCGGGAAAGGCATACCGATCCGCATTGGAGTCAACAGCGGCAGCATCAGCAAAGAGATCCTGGCGAAGCACGGCAAAGCAACGCCGGAGGCTATGCTCGAAAGTGCGCTGGAAAACGTCAGCCTCCTGAACAGGTTCGATTTTGACGATATTTGCATTTCTGTAAAATCTTCGAGCGTCGCTGTGACTATCGCCGCTAACAAACTGCTCAGCGAGCAAACGCGGTACCCGCTGCACCTTGGAGTGACGGAAGCGGGAACGGAACACGCAGGGCTCGTGAAATCTGCGATAGGGATCGGCTCCCTGCTGAGTGAAGGAATCGGGGATACAATACGCGTTTCTCTCACCGCGCCGCCCGAGGCGGAAGTGAAAGCAGGCCTGGCAATACTCAGAGCGCTGAGCTTGAGGCGCGGTTATGAGCTTGTATCCTGCCCGACCTGCGGCAGATGCTCAATCGAGCTGACGCAACTTGCGGCAGAAGTCGAGCGCAGGCTCGAAGCGCATGGAAAATACATAAAGGTAGCTGTCATGGGGTGCGCGGTCAACGGGCCGGGCGAAGCCGCAGCAGCAGACTACGGAATAGCCGGCGGCAAAAACGAAGGCATACTGTTCAAAAAGGGCAAAGTGCTGAAGAAGGCTCCTGCCGGCAGGCTGGTCGACGAGCTTTTCGCGCTGATCGAAGCGGACGGCCAACAGGGGGAGGATCAAGGCACATGAGCGGGCAGAAACCTGTCTTACTTTACGATATGTTCCCGTTTTGCAAGGACAGCGGAAAGCTGTCCTCAGATTTCAACAGCGCGCGCGTAGTTTCGGCAGTAGTCAACAACGACAAGACCGCGATGCACCTGACCTTATCGCTGAGCGCTCCCGTTGCGCCGCTTGATGTCAGCGAAGTGGAAACCATGATAGCAAGAGAGTTTGATATGGAGGTAACTGTTACAGCGGCGTTTGCGCGCACAGCCGCGCCTGCTGCCCGCAGCCTTCAACAGCACAGGAAGCCCAGGCCTGCATCAACAGGCGCAGTCATCATGGGCAGGCAGCTTAAATCAAAAGCGGCTCCGATTGGCGGACTGAGCATCGAAACAGGAAAAGCGGTAGTGACCGGAGAGGTCTGCCTGGTATCGCACAAAATCCTTGAAAGGAGCGGTGGGGTAATCCTCAGCTTCGACTTGACGGACTATACAGGCACGATACGCGTTTCGAGGCATATCCCCGATGAGAACGGGCGCGCGATTGCGGACAGGATAGAGACCGGCATGCACCTGACCGTATCAGGCAAACTCAGCCTCAACAGATATGACGGCGAGTTGACTCTCGATCCGGCGAACATCATCGTCGCGGAGCATGTACCCAGGCGTGACCTCGCGGCAGAGAAGCGGGTCGAGCTGCACCTTCATACGAAAATGTCGGCGCTTGACGCAGTGACGGACACGGCCGAGGCAATCGAGCGCGCCGCGCAGTGGGGGCATGGCGCGATAGCCATAACCGACCATGGCGTCGTGCACTCCTTTCCGGACGCGGCGGAAGCTGCTGAGGCGGCAGGCGGAGGCTTCAAGGTAATCTACGGGCTTGAGGGCTATTTCTTCAATGACGCGGAGTACACCACAGCACTGTATGGCAATCCCGGCGCGGGAGTAGATGAGCTTGTCGTGTTCGATATCGAAACGACAGGGCTGTTGCAGTCCGAGGACGATATTCTTGAAATAGGCGCGGTCATCATGAAAGAAGGGCGGGAACTCGCGCGGTTTCATACGTTTGCGGCTCCGCTGGCTCCGATCCCTCAACGGATTACCGAGATTACAGGCTTAACTGATAAAGACATTGAAGGCGCGCCTTCACAGAAAGACGCGGTGGAAGCGTTCCTGGAGTTTGCCGGCGGCAGGGCGCTGGTCGCGCACAACGCGAATTTTGACGTCGGGTTTATTCTGGAAGCTTGCCGGAAGCACGGTATTGCGCTGCCGCCCGGCGAGAACTGCCTCAGTTGCTACTTCGATACGCTGCCTTTGGCTCGCGCGCTGCTGCCCATGCTGAAAAACCACAGGCTCGAGACAGTCGCTGCATACTTCGGGCGCGAGGAGTTCTCTCATCACAGGGCAGTTGACGACGCGTCGGTCACGGCACATATCTTCTTCAGCCTTCTGAAAAAACTGGAAGAAGCCGGCGTGAACGGATATGAAGCGATCAATGCCTACCTTGCGGAACTGTCAGAATCGGAATTGCTCAAAGGCAGGGTGAGGAGCAGGCATATTATCATACTTGCCGCCAGCACAGAGGGCTTGAGAAACCTTTACAAACTCGTAACGATAAGCCATCTGCAGGACTTCAACAAGGCCTCAAGGGTACCGATTATCAGAAGGAGCGTGCTGGAGCGGCACCGCGAGGGGCTGATTATCGGATCGGCATGCGAGGCAGGGGAGCTCTACGAAGCAGTCACGGGCAAGAAGAGCTACGCAGAGCTTTGCAGGATAGCTGAGTATTATGATTACCTCGAGATCCAGCCGGTCTGCAATAACCTGTTCATGATCCGGGGAGAGAACCCGCGCGCGGCGGATGAAAACGAGATCCGGTCGTTCAACAAGTTGATTGTCAAAATCGGGAAGGAACTCGGGAAGCCGGTCGTCGCGACAGGAGACGTGCATTTCCTCGAACCGGAGCATGAGGTGTTCAGGCAGATACTCCAGACTTCCAGAGACTACGCAGATGCTCTCGAAAAGCTCCCGATCTATTTCAAAACGACAGACGAGATGCTCGACGAGTTTAGCTACCTTGGCGAGGAGACTGCTTATGACGTAGTAATAGGCAATACGAGGCTGATAGCGGATATGTGCGGCAGCGTCAACCCTCTCCCGCCAAAGAAAACTCTATTCGCGCCGGAACTGGACAGGAGCGCCGAAGATCTCAAGGAACTTGTCACCGCAAGGCTGGCTGAGCTTTACGGAGATAACCCGCCGGGTATCGTGTCAAGACGCGTCGACACCGAACTTGGAGGGATACTTAACGCGCGTTACGATGTGATATATATGACAGCGCAGAAACTCGTAGCGGAATCAAACGCGAACGGATACATAGTCGGGTCGCGGGGGAGCGTGGGATCGTCAATTGTCGCGTACCTGGCAGGCATTACGGAAGTAAACGCGCTCCCGGCGCACTACAGGTGCCCCTCATGCCGCAACGCGGATTTTAGCTTATGCGAGGAGTGGGGCTGCGGCGTCGATATGCCCGACGCGCTGTGCCCCGTGTGCGGCGCTGTTTACGAGAAGGACGGGTACAACATACCTTTCGAGACATTTCTTGGTTTCGACGGCGACAAGGTACCGGATATTGACCTGAACTTCTCGGGCGAGTACCAGGCACAGGCGCACAAGTTCACGACAGAACTCTTCGGCGCGGATTATGTCTTCAGGGCAGGGACAATCGGGAAAATCGCGGACAAGACCGCTTATGGTTATGTGAAACACTACCTTGATAAGGTAGGCAAAACAGTCACCAAGGCTGAAGAGAACCGCTTATCGCGAGGTTGCACAGGCGTAAAGCAGACGACCGGGCAGCACCCCGGCGGGCTGGTCGTCATCCCTCAGAACAGGGAGATAACTGACTTTTGCCCTGCTCAGCGTCCTGCAGACGCTGTCGAAAAGGATATCATCACTACGCATTTCGAGTATCACAGCATGGAAGACAACCTCATAAAACTGGATGAACTCGGCCACGACGACCCGACTATGCTTAAGATGCTGCAGGAAATGACAGGAGTAGGCGTTGGCGATATAAAACTTGACGACCCTGATACTATGTCATTGTTCCTTTCACCCGAAGTCCTGGGACTCCCTTTTGGCGAAGAAGTGATCGGTGAGACCGGCTCCATAGGCATTCCTGAGTTTGGAACGCAACTGACAAGGCAGATGCTAAGCGACACAAAACCCGAAGACTTCGAAACGCTGGTCAGGTTATCGGGATTTGCGCACGGAACTGACGTCTGGCTCGGCAACGCTCGCGATTTGGTCCTGTCGGGAACTGCGACTGTCAAGGAAACAATAGGGTGCCGCGATGACATCATGCTCTTCCTGATCTCCAGGGGCATGGACGACAGGCGCGCCTTCAGGATTTCTGAAAGCGTCCGCAAGAGCTACGGGCTTCCCGAAGGCGCGGAAGAAGAGATGCTGAGCTGCGGGGTTCCGTTGTGGTACATAGAGTCATGCAAAAAAATAAAGTACTTGTTCCCGAAAGCGCACGCGGTCGCGTATGTCATGATGGCGTTCCGGATAGCCTGGTTCAAAGTACACAGGCCGCTGGAGTTTTACAGCGCGCATTTTTACCGCAGGAGCCAGAACGACGGATTTGACGCTGAGTCCATGACCCGGGGGATAAAGGTCGTGCGCGCGAAGATCAAGGAAATAAAGAACAATACCGAGGCGACCGCAAAAGATGAGAAGCTGCTCAGGACGCTTGAGTCTTGTTATGAGTTCTACCTGCGGGGGTACGATTTCTCCGGTATAGACATCTATGAGTCGGATCCCGTCAGGTTTCTCATTACCGGCGAGAACAAGCTGCGCCCGCCTTTCGTCGCCGTTAGCGGGCTGGGAGAAGCGGCTGCGCGGGACATTGCTGAAAAGAGGGAAGGCCGGGAGTTCGTCTCAATAGACGACCTCTCGACCGTTTGCCAAAAAGTGACCAAAGCGCACATCGAACAGCTCAAGAAACTCGGTGCGCTGCGGGATATGCCCGAATCAAGCCAACTATCTTTATTTTAGTGCACGCAAAGGAGGCCGCCGTCGAAAGCCCAGTTCACGCCTGTAACCATGGCTGCGGCGGGGGAGGCCATGTATACGCATAATGCCCCGATCTCAATTGGTTCTCCGAAACGGTGCGCCGGGAGCTCACTCTCGATTGATTCGAGAAAGTTGGGGGGCAGGTCTTTATCCAGGTCGGAGTGGATGGGGCCGGGCGCGATTGAGTTCACGCGAATGCCGTAATCGCCCAGGACGACAGCCAGGTACCTGGTGAAAATGTCCAGGCCGGCTTTTGACGCGTTGTACGGCGCGTTGTGGTGGTTTTTGGATCCCGAAACACGCTGCCCACCGACAGAAGTTATGTTAATAATCGTGCCGCCTTTACCTGCCTCTACCATTTTCGGAGCTATCTCATACACCACATTCGCTGAGCCGTGCAGGTTCGTGTCTATAACCCTGCGCCATTCGGATAGCCCGTTCTCGCTCAGGAACGGAGTCGTTGTGGCGACGCCGGCATTGTTGACGAGGACGTCGACGCTGCCAAAGAAGTCGAAGACTCCGGCTGCAGCGGCCTTGACGCTGCCATGGCTGGAGATGTCGCATTGGATCGCCGTGTATCTGCCGCCAAACTGCTCAAGCCCGGAAACGGCAGCCATGCCGCTTTCCGCGTCCCTGCAGAGTATTGCGACGTTTGCGCCGCTCTCTGCGAAAGCTTGCGCTATCCCACGGCCTATTCCCCGGTTTCCGCCCGAGACTACTACGTTCTTCCCTTCGACATTATATGCCGCTTTCATGTCCGGTATCGGGGTACTTTTGATTATCATGCTTAGCCATCACCTTTCTATTTGTTATTATGTCTACACATGGAGTATACCTTACACATAGCTAATCTTGCAACTTATTATTGATTTATTGTAAGATAATGTGTAAAATAGCATAGGAGCGGGCGAGTTCGAGTCCCGCAGCGGGAGGGCTTTCGCGATCTCAGCACGCGAAGGCGCCCAGTATAAGACGAGGTGGAGCGAAGTTGGAAAAACAACTTAAGATCCATACGTTTGGCAGATTCCAAATATCGGACGGCGACAGGGACTTTACTGACGCTACAAGCAGTAAAAGCAAAGTGTGGAGCGTACTGAAGTACCTGATCGCTTACTACGGCAAGCCGGTATCAGCAGACAGGCTTGCGGATATCCTTTGGTCTGAAGAGGACACGGAAGACCCTGCCAAGCTGCTCAGAGACATCATATACCGCTTGAGAAAAACGCTGGCGGCTTACGGCGGGGACCATCCGTATATCACTTTCAGCCAAGGTAACTACCTGTGGAACCCGGACATTGACTGCTGGATCGACTTTCAGGAGTTCGATAAGCTCCTGAGCAGCGCGCGGAAGGCTGATCTGCCCGCCGAGGAGCGTATCACGCTGTACCATAAAGCGATCGACCTGTACAACGGCCCGTTTCTTCGGGACTCCGCAGTAGAGATATGGACGCTCACATTTACAGATTTTTACCGGAGGCTCTTCCTGCAGGCGGTCAACGAACTGGCGGATCTATATGATAATGAGTTCATGCTGGATGAGATCGTCATGCTGTTTGACAAGGCCATTGCCATAGAACCTTATGAGGAGCCATTATACATCCGGCAAATACAAACCCTGGTAAGCAACGGCGAGTATGCTTATGCCAGGCAGCAGTTCAAGCGTTTCGAGAAAATCCTCTTGAGGGAATTCGGGACGAAACCATCGCATAACCTTGAGCGGCTGTCGTTCGAAATCGATAAAGCGACAATAAATCAAAACGGCAGTTTTGAAGAAATCACGCAGCACCTTGAAGAAGCGACCAAGAAACAGGGCGCCTTCTTCTGCGGGCCCGAAACGTTCCGCCAGATCTATAATCTCGACAAGAGGTCTGACGAGAGGATCCATTTCCCGGTATACTTTGTGCTTATTACCTACAACCTGCCGGAAGGGACCACCGACGACGCTAAAGATAGTGAACTGAAAGGTTCCATGAAGGCATTGCGCCAGGTGTTGCTGCAAACTCTGCGTAACGGCGACATCGTGGCACAGTACTCCAAGAGCCAGTTTATGCTGATGCTTACAGTTCTTAACAATGACGGCGGGGCTGCAGCAATGCGAAGAATCAAGTTCCTCTTTGAAAAGAAAGTCGGGAAGGGCAAAGGGGACTTTGTCTACCATCTCTCGCCGATAGGGAGGGAAGACTCGGGCATCGGGACAATGTAGCAAAAAAGTAACGCCCGGAGGTAGTGGGTACCTGAACAGACACAGTAAAAACAAACAGAACAACGGGAGCCAGTGGCTCCCATTGTTCTACATAGATGTTGAGGATAATAAAATGAAAAAGAAAATCTGCGACCCTGCATCATCATGGTAACAAAGAGTTATTAAAAATCCAAGCCTAATATGTTTCAAAATCTTTAAATCTGGGAATATTTTGTATAATTTTCGTAAGAAAACTACAACAAGCAGGTTTTCGCAGAGTATTCGTAGGTTACTTACACGTTGTTTTAGATGTTACAGGGTACCGCTTACTCAGGAGAGAACTTGTTATCGTAATTGTCCTGCATGACCCGGACGAGCCTCCAGATTGTTTCGTTGTACGGTGTCGGAACGCCGAGCTTCCGGCCTTCCTTGACGACGGCGCCATTGATGAAGTCTATTTCCGTCCTGTGCTTCTGGAAAGAATCGAACAGAGCGGAGACATAGTGCATTGTCTTCACCCTCGACCTGTCATACTGCCTCCCGGAGCGGTCTTTCCAGTAATCATCCAGGCGCAGGTCAAAGCCTTTCGCCTGAGCTACCTCGCAAGCCTCGCGCGCCAGCTCCCGCATAAGCTGCCAGCCATCCTCATGCCCGGCGCTGTCCTCGTTGCCGAGATGGAGCAATGCTGCTATGCCGTTGTACATTACATTGTCGACAAGTTTGTTCCAAATGTACTCCTCGGCGCGATCAGTGCACTCCGCAGGCATGCCGCCGTCGCACCAGAGCTTCTCAAGCGCATCAAAACGCGGGCGAAGCGGGGAGTTGGGGTTGACAGGCGAGAAGTATATCCCCTTGGGGCTATTCTCGAAACGCACCCTGCCGAGTATCCTCCCCGGAGCCAGAATGTTTGCTGAAGATTTAAGCACGCCGCGCCCCAGATGGTCCTCATCGAAGTAGTCGTTAAGGACTTCAGAGCCGCCTACGCCGTTTTGCAGGGTTATCACTATTGTGTCTTTACTGAACAGGCTCCTGTTCGCGCTGACAGCTTCAGCTATTTCGTTGCACTTTACCAGGATGACGACGGCGTCGCACTCACCGACCTCACTGCCGGAAGTCGCGGCTCCGTCCATGAAGACCGTCGTTGGCTCCGGCTCGCCCTCGAGCTCCATAATAAGCCCGTGCTCGCGGATAGCCTCGATATGCTGCGCGTATACGTCGACGAAGTACACTTCTCCGCCGCCCTTTTTCAGGTGAGCCCCCACGAGCGAGCCCATGGCTCCCGCGCCAAGTATTGATATTTTCATCGCCAACTCTCCTTCTCTCAACGCTTTGCTGCTCTTGCGCAATGCGATACGCAGCCTGGCGGACAAATACAATCAGCCTTTGGTTGCTCCGCCTGTCACGCCTTCTACATAGTACCTCTGGAAGATAACGAACAAAATCGTGATTGGTATCGCTATCAGCACGGCGCCGGCGCAGAAACGTGTGAAGTACTCGTAGATGTTGTCGCGTTCAAGCATCTTGTTAAGACCTACGGCAAGCGTGTATTTGTTATAGTTGTCCTTCATTATGACAGAAGCGAAGATGAAGTCAACCCATGGCGCCATAAAAGATATGAGCGCTGTGTAGATGATGATCGGCTTTGACATAGGCAGCGTTATTTTAAAGAATATCTGATTCTTCGTCGCGCCATCGAGCGTCGCCGCCTCGTCGAGCGACTGCGGAATGGTATCGAAGAAGCCCTTTGCCACGAAGTAGCCCAGCGATGCGCTAGTCGAGTAGACAAGGATGAGAGAGATAAGCGACTGGTACAGGTCGAAAGCTTTCAGTATGTGATACACGGCTATCATGGTCATAAAGCCCGGGAACATGTTGAGGATCAGGCCTATGTTCATAAAGCCTTTACGCGATTTGAACCGCAGCCTGGAAAACGTATAGCTTATCATCAGCACGAGCATAGTCGACAGGGCGCAGGTGAACACGGCCACAAGGAAGGTGTTCAGATACCAGCGTGGGTAATTGAAGAGCTCCGTTTCTGTAAAGAGGCGCGTGTAGTTGGAAAAGGTGTAGCCCTGCGGAAGTATCGTCGTAATGGCTGCGCCTTTTTCCGCCTGGAAAGACCGCAGCACCAGCCATGCTATGGGGATAAGCCAGATGATTGCCAGAATTGTCAGGAAGACATGCGCCGATACATTGCCGATCGTGCGGCTTCTCTTCATGCTTCTCATTGGAACTCCTCCTCACTCTTGGCTGAACTTGACGAGTTATACACGATGAGCGACAATACAGCGGAGATCACGAAGACCAGAATACCGATTACGGACGCCAGGTTGTAGTCCTGGAAGTTGACCGTCAGCTTGTAGAGCCACGTCACCAGCAGATCCGTGTCGCCGGCCTGGTAGAGGCGGACATTCCCGGGGTCGCCTCTGGTCAGAAGGAATATTACATTGAAGTTGTTGAAGTTGCCGACGAACTGGGTAATGAGGTACGGCGCTGTGACAAACAGCATGTATGGCAGCGTGATCTTGGTAAAGGTCTTGATAGGGCTCGCGCCGTCTATGCGCGCGCTCTCATACAGATCGGCCGGTATGTTCATCAAAATGCCGGAAGTGATGAGCATGGAGTAAGGCACGCCTACCCACATGTTGATAATTATTACCATGATCCGCGCGTTTGTCGCGTTCGTAAGGAACTTGATCGCGTTGAACCCAAGCGCCTCAAGAATGACGTTGACTGTGCCTGAGTCGTCAAAGAGCCTGCGCATCAGCAGCAGGGACACGAACTGCGGAACCGCTATTGTTACAACAAAGACCGTCCGCCACAGCTTCTTCAGCCGCACGCCTTTCTTGTTAATCAGTATCGCTAGGAGCATTCCGAGAATGTAGTTCGTAATCGTGGCTATAATGGCCCAGACGACGGTCCACCGGAGCAGATACTGGAAGGTGGTGGATTTTGACGGGTTGTTGCCGAACACGTCTTTGAAGTTTTCAAAACCGACCCAGGAGAACAGGTTGCCGGGAGGCTGGTGGTTGCGGTCAAAGCTTGTGAAGGCGATGAGGATCATGAAAATGAGCGGTAGTATCACGAACAGGGCAGCCATCACCGTAGGCAGCGAAAGAAGGGTGAAATGGTACTTTTCGTTGAACAGATACCGCAGCTCGTCCCTGAACGAAGGGGGGTGGGCGCCTTCTTCTTTAATTACCTGAGCTTTGTACGAGGCGCTGACGCTTGCGTAGTAAAGCGCGATGAGTACAAGTATCAGCAGTATGGTCATTACGCTGTAGAGCAAGATCAGCATGGAGTTGTCCGGCAGGTTATACTCCATTAGCCCTGTCTCCGGATTGAATACTTCATCCCCGGCGTTAGTGCCCAGCGTTGCAAGATCCTGCAAGTATACCCAGCCAAAGCTCAGTATGAAGTATAACAGCAAGACGCAGGCCAGCAGGAAGAGCAGGCCTTTGACAACCTGCCTGCGCGTTATACAGCCGAACCCCGGGATGATAAATGATAGCTTTGTGAGCGCGTCACCTTTAATGAACATCCTTCCATATCCCGCAAAGCCTCTCCCGATACCGAAAATAAGGCGGAGGATGCCGCGTCCCAGCGCCTTAATGCCTCGCCATACTTTTCCGGGGAGGGCGATGAGCGCATGGTACAGCTTGTAGAAAAAGCGGGCGAACGGGTTCATCGTGTAAATGTTTAACTCGTTCATAGTTATTCAAGCACACAGTCCTTTCATAAGGTAGCGACAGATCGCAGCTCTGTAACTGAAACAGGCGGGTGGTGTGGTCCGCCCGCCGGTTTCAGCGACAGGGGGTGGGACTTATACTCGATGTCGAGTTCGTATCCCACCCCACTTAGCTTATGTAATTACTTTGTCCACCATTTCATCAAGAAGCTCTTGCAGGGGCGTCGAGTCTCCCGCTATGAGCTGCTGGCCAAGCGCTTTTGCCGGATCCCAGTAATTATCCGGTACGTCATTTTGAGCAACGGCGTAAGCTGACTGCGCTGCGAGGGCGGCCAGTTCCGGAGCTTCCTGGACCTCAGAGGACGCTGCGGCTTTCGTGTTTGACGGACCCATGCTGCGCTGCTCAAAACGCTTCATTTGATTGTCGTAATTTGTCAGCCAGGCAGCCAGATCCATTGCCTCGGCTGCGTGTTTTGTGGATCTGCTGATGCCGACGAGTTTGTAGCCTGCGAAAGAGCTCATTTGCAACTGTGTGCCTCCGAAGTTGTAGGTAGGCAGTTTCGTCGCGCCGTAGTTGCTGCCGAGTTTTTCCTTGATTGCGTCGGCGTTCCATGTGCCGGATACGCCGGCGGCAATTGTCTCGCCGATCCCTCCGGTAAGCAGATCGTCATCGCCGGTCGTGAAAGCGCCATGGCCTACTATGCCCTTAATCCCCTCGGCTGCTTTCAGCCCGTTCGCGTCATTGAACCCGCAGAAGGGGCCGCTTTCATTGACGCCCAGTTCGCAACCGGCTGCCAGGAAGAACGATGCTATGTACCAGCCGTTGCCGACGTCCATATAGACCTTCTTGCCGGCTGCGGAAGCTACGTCCAGCATCTTCTCAAACGACTCGAGGTCGCTTGCGGAGTACACGCTCTTGTCGTAGTACATAAAGTAACCGTTGTCAGCCGTCATCGGGAACGCATACAGTTTGCCATTGCGCGAAGCAGCGTCGACGGAGCCGGTACCGTTATCGTTGACAACGTCGTCCTTCCATTTGCCGGCAACTTCATAGAGGGCGCCTGCGTTCACGAGTTCCTTCAACTGGTCATGCGCGAAAGCGAAGACGTCAGCGGCGGCTGCCGGATCTTCGAGGTATCTGGTGCGCGCGTCGTTTTCTCCGACCACTCCAAGCTCGATATTCCATGTTTTGCCCGGATTGGCGGCCTTAAACGCCTCGATCATCTCGCCGAGCATCGTTTGGTCTTCCTGCGAACCCCACACTTTCAGGGATATCGGCTCTGCTGAGGCTGAGGCTGAAGCTGAGGGCGAGGTAGTCGACTCCGAGGGCGAAGTTGACGGGGACGTCTCAGCCTCTTTCTTTTCGCAGCCGAACAACACCAAGAGCATCAGCGCGGCCAGGAGGACAGCCATAGTTTTCTTCATATTCATTCTACCTTTCGTTTTGATTTGGTGGCTTGTCCATACTATCACGGTGCCTTCAAAAAAACAATTAAAAAAAAGAAAAATGTAGAAAAAAAGTGTGAATAGCGCAAAAAACTATGCATAGTTGTTGACAAAATTATTTATTCGGATATGATGGGTGTATAATTGTCAATCCAGGTAGTGGGTATCCGGGTTGACAGCGGGTAATTATGGGCAAATCGGATGATTTCATCTACTTCTGGTTACGGAGGGCTACGGATTATGGCAGGACTACGGCTTATCAACATCAGCAAGGCTTACGATAACGGATACTCCGCAGTACACGACTTCAACCTGGAAATCAACGACAAGGAGTTCATAGTGCTTGTCGGGCCTTCCGGCTGCGGCAAGTCTACGACTCTGCGAATGGTTGCCGGGCTTGAAGATATTACGGGCGGCGAGCTCTATATAGGAGATACGCTAGTAAATGACGTGCAGCCAAAGGACAGAGACATTGCCATGGTTTTCCAAAACTATGCGCTGTACCCGCATCTGACTGTATATGAAAACATGGCGTTCGCGCTTAAGCTCAAGAAGACAGATCGCCGCGTGATTGATGAGAAGGTACGCTGGGCTGCAGAGCTGCTTGGGATAACCGATCTCCTCGAAAGGAAACCCAAGAGACTGTCGGGCGGGCAGAGGCAGCGTGTCGCTATCGGCCGCGCTATCGTGCGCGAGCCAAAGGTTTTCCTTATGGATGAGCCGCTCAGCAACCTCGACGCCAAGATGCGAAACCTGATGAGGGCGGAGATAATCCAGTTACGCCACAAGATCGACACTACCTTTATATATGTAACTCACGATCAGGTCGAGGCCATGACTCTTGGGGACCGGATTGTTGTAATGAATGACGGGCATATTCAGCAGATCGGCACACCGCAGGATGTGTTCAGATATCCTAAGAACATTTTCGTCGCGGGCTTCATCGGCACGCCGCAGATGAACTTCTTCCCTGCAAAGCTTATCAAGGCGGATGGGTACTCTGTAGAGTTAGACAGCGCCTCGGTAAGGCTGCCGGAGTCGGTGGCAGAGCAACTCGCGCAAAAGGGGATCGGTAATCAAGATGTGACGCTCGGCATCAGGCCGGAGCATATCGTGCTGACCGGCAGCGACGACCCGGGAGCCGTTAAGGCTAAGGTTACTGTGTCTGAGATGATGGGCAGCGAGATTTATATGCATATTGACACAGCGTTTGGAGAGAGCGTTATCAATATGCCGCTCATTAGCCTCCCGCCTGATCACCCTAACGGGTTTAAGGCAGGGGAAGAGGTTTTCTTTACTGTCGTCGGCGATCTCGCGCACCTGTTTGACACGAAGACTGAGGAGAATCTCAGGTACGCGGATTGAAGAACACGCCGCGCGTCGCATACAAGCAAAATATCAAAAGAAATATCAGGAAAATCAAACACGAGCCCAACGAAGTGGGTCGTGTTTAAAGAGGAGGAGCAACGAAACGGAGCGTATGCCCGAACTTGTGAGGGCGAAGCATAGTGGAGTTTGCGACGACGACAGGAGGGTTCGCAAATGGCAGGCTTAGTAAATGATTACTCCGTGCTGAGCAAACTGGGGTTTGAGTCGCCGCCTATAGGGGTCAAGTACAGCTTCTTCAGGCCTGAGGGCGTCGATCCGCTTGAGGCGGAGGCGAAGCTGTCTCTTTGTGAGATATTGCGCAAGGCTCAGATAGAAAACCGCTGCTTTTATTTTTCGCGCGATAACGAGGAAACCTGCGTCGGCAAGATGATATTGGGCATGGAGGAGTTCACGCCGTTTGAGCAGAGCGGCCAGATTGGCCCGAGGCTCGGCGTGTTCGACGAAGCGCGGTGCAATCAGCATTTTTACCAATATATCCCCAAGCTCGACAAGGGGACGGCAAACTACGTCATTTTCTCGCCCACGCAAATGATGGGCTATGAACCTGATGTTCTGGTGATAAGCGCGAAACCTGAGCAAGCGGAAGTCATCATGCGGGCCATGACGTACTCGACCGGCGAAATGTACAAGTCGTCCTGTACGCCTGTGATGGGCTGCGCATGGATGCTTGCGTACCCGTACAAGTCCGCGCAGGTGAACTTTATCGTGCCGGCTCTTGTGCACGGGCTGCACGGCAGACAGGTCTACAGCCCGGATACTATGGTCATAAGCGTGCCTTACAGATGGATTCCGGTAATACTCGGCAACCTTGCCCGTATGCCCCTGCATTTGGAAGGGCATAAGAGCAAGGCTGCTTACCATGCGGAGTTCGAAGGGATTATCGCTGACTTAGCGGAGAAGGCTAAGAACCCGTGAGCATGCTTTCTTCCGCGATAATTGCCGCGGCTACTTCGGCTTTGAACTGCTCCCACGCATCCTCGTTGTCGACAAAGTACTTGGGGCACTCTTTTCCTATCACGTCATAGTGCCGAAGGAGGTCTTCGGCTTTCAAGCTAAAACGGCAGCAAAGCCAGGCAACAAGGCGGACAGCGGCGTCGTACGTTTCGGCTGTGAACTCCCCTGACTCATCAGGGTGGCACAGCTCGATCGACAGCGTGTCGCTGTTTCTTGTGTTTGAAGCGTAAGCGATTTCATCGACAGGCACGCATTGGAGAATCTCGCCGTCGAGCCCTATTATAAAGTTGCTGCTTGCATAAGTTTCGCCGCTTAGCGCAAGGCCGGCGAAGTAGTCTCTGTTTTGCGCGGCCGTGGTAGCGGGATTGCCGACATAGTGTATTACGATCGAGTTTACCTCTGCGATCAGTATGCCGGGCCTCGAGTACTCGTTAAGCGGCAGAAATGCAGGCGCCACCCAGTCGAGTTCATCAATCGTGTCCTGTATTGCGCTGCGGCCGCGGTGGGGGAGCCTGCCGGGGTCGGCTGCGGAAGGGCTTTTGTTTATGCGCTCCCATACAAAAGCGAACAGTATCACCAGAGCTGATACTGCCGCTACTATTATCCAAATCCAAGGCCGGCCAACACGATGGCGAAGCCTTATTTTTGTATTGTCATCTTCAGACACGGTTAGCTTATCTCCACGTTGTACTTGTCCAGGATCGCCACAGGGTGGTACGACAGTTTCGAGACTCTCAGGCCTTCGACGCCATCGTCTTCTTCTCTGTTGATGTATAAGACTTCATCCGTTGCGAGAGCCTTCGCAAATTGGCTCATGAGTACGGGGTACGCGCCATTGCAGTCGGCATCAGCCTTTTCAACATGGACGAACAGCGTATCGCCGACCGTTTCGCCGATTGTTGCTCCGACTATCTTCCCGCCGGCGATGAGGACTCCGCCTGACTGCCCGTATGCCGCCCAATTGTCCAGCGTTTCTATGGCTTTTGTATTCCCCTCGGTATACGCGGGATAGTCTTTTACGTGTTCGTTTGCGTGCTTGACGATGTAAGCCCTTGCTTCATGCAGATTGCTCTGATCGATTGGCGCGAACTCCCAGTCCGGGTGCTCGCGCATAAAGCGGTTGATGTGGTTGCGCTGGCCGGAGAATTTTCTTCCGGCGAGGTTTATGAGGTCGCCGCTCAAGTAGAGATAGTCTGACCATGACCTGTCAGTCTGCGCTTTTGCCCCCGGGAACAATCTCAGCAGATAGTTGAGGGTTGTACCGGACACGGAGCATATACAGGCATTTGTGCCGGACTGCGCGCAGTAGTCGATAATCCTGTCATACGCCGGCTTCCCCGCGTTCGCCCCGCGCGGGGGCGCGAACGCCGGTATAGGGTAGTCTACCTTGAGGTAGAGGACTTCGTCTTCTATGGCGAACTGCGTTTTGTGGTAGTCGCGCCACATGAATGTCCCGCCGATTGTGCAGTCGCATATGCGATATGGGTTGTCTGTGAAATAGGTTTTCAGTTCTTCGATGTCGCTTAGTTCAAGTTTTTTGAATTCCAAGATGTATGCTCGACCCTCTCTGTAGTCATAGTGCTCCGTAGAGCAATCCTAGAGATTGCTCCAGCTGAGCACATCTCTGTTTTTTATGAAGTATTCGACGCCGGAATAGAGCGTGGTGCCGATAATCGCGACGATACCGACGATAATCATCCATTGCTCGAGCGGCAGGAACATGGCGGTGATGCATATCATCGTGACGACGTTTTTAATCTTGCCGGACATGGCTGCTGCGATAACGCGGCCTTTTCCCGCGGCGATGAGCCGCAGCGCCGTTACCATGAACTCCCGTATGACGACGATGAGCGGCACCCATCCGGGCAGTACGCCAAGCTCGGTGAACCAGAGCATGGCGGAGATGACGAGTATTTTGTCCGCCAGAGGATCCATGAATGTGCCAAAATCAGTAACTTGATTGCGGTTGCGCGCTATATAGCCGTCGACTATGTCTGTCAGGCCGGCTAAGACAAACAGCGCGAGCGCGGTATAGTTGCTGCCCGGAAAACCGATGTAGAGAACGGCAAGGAATACCGGTATCAGGGCTATCCTGGCTACTGTGAGTTTGTTGGCGGTATTCAACCGGGTGGCACCTCCCTGGGAGTCCTACTGTCTGTGCGGTAATAGGAGCATAGTCGAACTATCTGAAGCGCGGCTATTATAGCACACCTTATGCGTAAACGCAAATACCGCGTTTTTTTCATCGCAGTTTCTGTCAACCGGGCGCTGCGCGTGGTTGACAAAGCCCGGAAAGCATAGTAGAATTACCGCATGAAAGTGAAATCACAACTGCTCAGGATGCTTGAAAGCAGCAGCGGGGAGTTCATATCCGGCGGGGCGGTCGCCAGGGATTTGGCAGTCAGCCGCAATGCCGTCTGGAAAGCGGCGCAGTCGCTTAGGGCGAGCGGATATGACGTCCGCTCTGATGCGCGCAAGGGGTATGCGCTCATGCCGGGCGGGGATATACTCAGCGAAGAGGGGATATCGACATACCTGCGCGGCGACGCAGCGTTCCGCGTAAGAGTTATGAGCAGCGCCGGGTCGACAAACGATGTCTTGAGAGAAATGGCGGCAAAGGGTTCCCCTGAAGGGCATTTGCTCGCGGCTGGCCGGCAGACTGCGGGCAAAGGGCGTATGGGCAGGCAGTTTTTCTCGCCGGAGGGCAGCGGCGCATATTTCAGCCTGCTGCTCCGCCCGCGCTGCCCGGTCAGCGAGGCAGTCTTGATTACATCCGCCGCAGCCGTCGCGGCCGCGCGGGCTATTGAGGACATATATCATGTCAGCGTTGGTATTAAGTGGGTCAATGATTTGCTGGTTGGCCAAAAGAAAGTCTGCGGAATACTGACAGAGGCGGCGCTCAACATGGAGTACGGCCTTATCGAAAGCGCAGTCCTGGGAATCGGGGTCAATATTTCCGCACCCGCCGGTGGGTTCCCTGTCGAGCTGCATGACAAAGCTACACAGCTTCTGCAAGGGAATGATAGCAGGGCAGGGGAGCGATGTAAGCTTATCGCTGCGACGGTCAACAACTTTTGGGACTTTTATCGCAACCTGGCGGGGCGGGAGTTCCTGGCTGAGTATAGAAGCAGGTCGGTCGTGCTGGGCAGGGATGTGCTTGTACTGTCAGGGGACGCTCCGCGCAGGGCGCGCGCTCTCGGAATCGACGACAACTGCAGGCTAATAGTGCAGTATTTTGACGGCGGTGAGGCGGCGCTCGACTCGGGCGAGATCAGCGTTGTCCCGGAGTGACCGGAGTGCCGAACTGCTAGTGAATAAAGTGAGTGTGGGTTAAGGTTGAAAGAAAAAAGTGCAGGAGCATCGGTATCTGCCCGCGACATAGCGACCGCGGCAGTATTCACGGCCGCGATTTGCGTTGTTGCCCCGTTTTCATTTTACATTGGGCCGGTACCGCTATCCCTGGCGACGCTCGTCGTATACATCGCCGGGGGGACGCTGAAACCAAAGCTCAGCGTGTTGTCGGTCTTCGTTTATATACTCATTGGCGCGACAGGGGCGCCTGTGTTCTCGGGATTTCGCGGCGGCTTCCATATACTGGCAGGACCCACGGGAGGGTTCCTTGCGGGCTACTTGCCGTGCGCCGCGATAACCGGGCTTTCTCCTCAGGCGTTCGGAGCCGGGGTTTTGAAAGGGCGCTTATCTTTGGCGCTGGGAATGCTGATTGGGACGGCGGCGCTATATACTTGCGGCACGGCATTTTTTGCTGTCAGCACAGCAAGTCCCATTGCAGCTTCGGTTATGGTGTGCGTGACGCCGTTTTTGCCCGGCGATGCGCTGAAGATTGCCGCAGCCTGCCTCATAATCCCGAAGCTGCGCTCTTCCCTTGGAGCCTTGGACAAAAGTCGCGTTATTAGATAGGTGCCGATTGTTTTCGCATCCCGCCCCCCTAATCGGAAAGGCTAAGTATGCGCGAGGTTTCGTACATAGTTTCCTGCAAGCCTTTTTCCATATCCAATGCCTCGGCTATGTCGTAGTCGCGCATATCTCCTTCTTGAATGCCGACGACGCGGTTGACGCGTCCGCTGACGAGGACCTCGACCGCGTGCCTGCCCAGACGCGAAGCAGTGACCCTATCCCTGGCGTTTGGTTTGCCGCCACGCTGGATGTGGCCGAGAATCGTCTCGCGTGTCTCCATCCTGGTCTTTGCTTCAATTTCTTGCGCCAGTTCGCGGCACATGCCGACTCCTTCGGCGACAATGACGATGTTATGCGTCCTGCCATGCATCTTGCCGTTTTGGATTTTCTCGATAATGTCGGTTTCTATGTCGTACGGGCGTTCCGGAACAAGAATTGCGATCGCCCCTGTTGCGATTCCGACGTATACTGCTAAATGCCCGGCTTTGCGCCCCATAACTTCGACCACGGAGCAGCGTTCGTGCGACTGCATAGTGTCGCGTAACTTGTCGATGGCGTCGATTGCGGTGTTTGCGGCCGTGTCAAAGCCGATAGTGTAGTTCGTGCATGAAATATCGTTATCGATTGTGCCCGGGATGCCTATTGTCGGGATGCCGTATCTTGAAAGGTCGAGAGCGCCGCGGAATGAGCCGTCGCCTCCTATAACGACAACAGCGTCGATCCCCATGTACTCGCAGGATTTCACCGCCCGCGAGAGCCCCGCATCCGTCTGGAACTCTTCGCTTCGGGCGGTAAACAGGACAGTGCCGCCCATGCCTGTAAGGCCGGTGACGTCGCTGACGGTCAGTTCGTGCATGTCGTTATTGATAAGCCCGTTGTAGCCGCGCTTGACGCCCAGCGTCGCGATACCGTTGGCATAAGCGGTGCGAACGACTGCGCGTATCGCCGCGTTCATGCCGGGGGCGTCTCCGCCGCTGGTGAGAACCGCAATCCTTCTGTACTTATGTTCCATAACTATTAACCCCCCTTGCTATGAAGAGTATATTGCACACAGGTGGGAAAAGCAAGTAGAATTGTGTAAACGGATGGTGAATAACGATTTATGAGCGACGGTTTGAGCAAACCTGTAAGATTTATTAAGGGCGTTGGCGAAGCGCGGGAGAAGCTGATGACAAAACTCGGCGTCAGGCTGCTTGGCGATCTCATCGGTTTCTTCCCGCGCGCTTATGAGGATAGGACAAACTTCAAGGAAATAAGCAGTCTGATAGTGGGGGAGACAGTTTGCGTGTCGGCTGTGGCAGCCACTCCGCCGGCTTTTTCCGGCCTGCAAAGGGGGCAGGACGTAATCAAACTGCTCGTTAAGGACGGGTCGGGCAGCATGGACGTCACATTTTTCAACAGGAAATATCTGAAAGACACGATCAAACAAGGAGATTCCTATGTCCTCTACGGGAAGGTCGCCGGCACTCAACGCAGGCCGGCAATGGTAAATCCGCTTATAGAAAAAGAAGCGAATGCCGGAGAGATTTCCGGGAAGATAATGCCGGTTTACGCGCTTACCGCAGGGCTGACTCAAAGGACGATGAGAAACTCGGTGAGGTTCGGGCTCAACGAATGCGGCGAAGTCGTGCCTGACGCGCTGCCCGATAGCGTGACAGAGAAGTACAAACTGTGCAAAACAGGGTTCGCTTACGAGAATATTCACTTTCCGGCGGATTTTCAAGCGCTGGACATTGCGCGCAACCGGCTGATATTTGAGGAGTTGTTCGTCGTCTGCGCGGCTATGAAGCTCATGCGCTCAAAGCGAGTGGAGAAGACCGCCCGAAAGCTTGACTTGCCGGATATCGGGGAGTTTATCGAGAAGCTGCCGTTCCGGCCGACCGGGGCGCAAGTAAGAGCGATAGCTGAAGCTGCTGAGGATATGACGCGCGGGGTAGCTATGAACAGGCTGGTCCAGGGAGACGTCGGTTCCGGGAAAACCCTTGTCGCCGCCGCTTGCTGCTGGCTGGTGTGGCGCGCCGGCCTGCAATCCGCGTTTATGGCCCCGACAGAGATTCTGGCAAAGCAGCATTTCAACACGCTGACTGCGATGCTGAAGCCGTTTGGCATGCGTGTCGGGCTGCTCACCGGCAGCATGACGGAAAAGAAAAAGAAAGCTGTATGCGACAGCCTGGAACTCGGAGAAATAGACTTGATTACCGGCACCCACGCGCTTATATCGCAGAGGGTCCAGTTTAGGGATCTGGCGTTGGTAGTGACAGATGAACAGCATCGCTTTGGCGTGAATCAGCGATCGACGCTTGCCGGCAAAGGCGAGTCGCCGCATGTAATGGTAATGTCCGCAACACCCATTCCGCGTACGCTGGCGCTCATTATATACGGCGATCTCGACGTCTCTGTACTGGATGAAATGCCGCCCGGCAGGCAGGCGGTGGATACTTACGTCGTTGGCGAGAAACACCGGAAGAGGATATACGCGTTTATAGAGAAGCTCGTCTCCGAAGGGAGGCAAGCCTATATAGTGTGCCCAATGGTGGAAGAAAGCGAACAGGCAGGGAGCCAGCTAAAGTCAGCCCGCGAGTACTATGAAACCGTGAGCAAAGAAGCCCTGCACGGGCTTAGGGCGGAGCTTGTTCACGGGAAAATGGCGGCCAGGGATAAGGACAAGGTGATGGCTGCGTTCGCCGAGGGGAAGGTTGACGTGTTGGTGGCGACGACGGTTGTTGAGGTAGGGGTAGACGTGCCGAACGCCGCGCTGATGATAGTCGAGAACGCCGACAGGTTCGGGTTGTCGCAGCTCCACCAGCTTCGGGGGCGCGTCGGCAGGGGGGAACATAAGTCATATTGCATTTTATTCCGCAGCGAAAGCGCCCCCATAGGCGCGCAGGAGCCTTCTGAGGGCAGCTATGAAGAAATTGCAGCCAGATTAAAAATCATGAGTTCAACGAACGATGGTTTTAAGATTGCCGAAGAGGACTTGAAGCTGCGTGGCCCGGGCGACTTCTTCGGTTCCAGGCAGCACGGCTTGCCGGATTTGAAGATTGCTAATCTGGCGACTGATATGTTGATACTGAACCGCGCGCAAAGCGCGGCGAGCGAGGTGCTGAGCGCTGATCCCGGCTTGGCTGCTCCCGAAAACAGAAAGCTCGCGCGGCGTATAAAGGAGATGTTTGAGACAAACTCCGACAAGATGAACTGAGTAGTCAACCAGAACGGTGTACCTGAACAGTTATTACAACTCCAATAATGCCCGCTTTACCATGGTTTTCGCTATTTGGAGTTTGTACTTGGTAGCCTCGAAGGGGTGAGCGCCTTCGACTGCAGCCTCGCCAATAGCAGCAGCGGTACTTTCATCGATTACGGCGCCGCGCAAAAGCTCTTCAGCTTTCGCCGCGCGAATCGGCACAGGAGCTATGGCGCCAAGGCAGACCCTGGGATCGGGCCCCGTAACGATCGCGCAGTTTACTATCGGGAAGTCTATGGACTTGCGAAGCGCGAACTTCTTGAACACACTCTTCGAGCCGGGCAGCGGAGCCGGTACGCGGACCTCAGTGATTATCTCGTCATACGCGAGAGCGGTATTGCTAAGCGTGTTGACCTCGAACAGGCTCTGCGCGTCGAGGGTGCGCTTGTTAGTGACCACCTGCGCGCGCAGCGCGATTAAAGCGGGAGCCACATCGGACGGGTTCACTGTATAGCAGCCGCAGTTCATGCAGCGCCTGGACTCCCCGAGAGCCTCGTCGGCTTCTGGAGTCTGCGAGTCTTCAAGGTCGAGGTTACGCTTATCGGCGTCAAGCTCCCTGAGCTTAAGGGCGGTTTTATTCTTGATACCCTCGGTATCGGAGGTGGTGAAACCGGCCGTCGCGGCGTCAAAGCCTGCGCCGGGGAGGACTTCGAGGTACTGGTTGACGCCTCCCGCGGAGATGCGCCCATTCGCAATCGCTCCGATGACGGTAGCAGACCCGGTCGTGACGTCGCCGGAGGCGAAAACGCCTTCGCGGGAGGTCATGTGGGAGTCCTCGTTGATATCGATCAGCCCGCTGCGGCTGAGCTGCAGTTGGTACTTGTCGTCGAGGAAGGACAGCTCGACCCGCTGGCCGACTGCCATGAGGATGTTCTCGGCCGCTATGACGGTTTTATCATTCTCGTCGTATACAGGGTTGAACGCGCCGGAGTCGTCCCATGCGCTCAAGCAGCGCTTAAGTTCCAGGCCTTTTACTTTGCCGCCTTCATCTACGACCCTTGAAAGACCCCAGGAGGCCATTATGACTATACCCTCGGCTTCAGCCCGTTCTATTTCCTCCGTGCTGGCAGGCATGCGGTCGCGGGGTTCCAGGCATGCGAGCGTGACTTTCTTCGCGCCAAGGCGCTTTGCTGTCACCGCAACGTCCATTGCGACATTGCCGCCGCCTGTGACTATGACTTCCTCGCCGACTTTGCCATCCATCCACTGCTTAACTTCCACGAGGAAGTCAAGGCCGAATACCGTAAGGTCTTCTCCGGCTATCCCGACGACCGGCCTCTTCCAGGCGCCGGTTGCGTAGCACACGCTGTCGTATTGCTCTTCGAGATCCTCAGGGCGGACGTCCTCGCCGATATTTACGCCAAGCTTGAAGTCAATCCCCATTCCTTCGAGTATCTTTATATATCTTCTTACTATATCTCTCGGCAGCCTGTATGCGGGTATCGCGTACATAAGCATGCCGCCGGCTTCCTCTTTGCGATCGTATACAGTCACGTTATTTCCCGCAAGGCGCAGGTAGTACGCGGCGGAGAGGCCGGAAGGGCCTGATCCGACTATTGCGACTGATTTTCCTGTCTGCGCCTTTGGCGGGGAGTAGTATTTTTCGTGGTTATCGAGGATGTGGTCGCCGAGGGCTCTTTCTACTCCTCCAATCAGGACCCCTTCGTCAGTCTGGTTGCGGTTGCACGCGGCCTGGCAGAAGTGGGCGCAAACGCGCGCGGTTATTGCGGGGAAGGGGTTGACTTGCATAATAATGCCCGCAGCGGCGGTGATGTCTCCGGCGCGGTACTTTTCGAGGTAGCCGGGGATATTTGTGCCGGCGGGGCATTCGCCTGTGCAGGGGGACTCATGGCAGCGCATGCCGCCAAAAGCGGAGTGATATCTGTTGTCGCCCAGTATGGCAAAGCACTCCTCGCCGCCTTTGCGGTTGCAGTTGAAGCGGTTGTCCGCCTTGCGGAAGTACCAGCAGCGCGGGAGTTGAGCCAGGTTGCCGCCTATCGTGCCCATGTCGCGTATATGCGGGGAGGCGACTGCTTTCGCGGCTGCGGCCAGCGCGCTCCATTTCTCCTGCACGATCGGGCTTGCTGCGATGTCCGCGATTTTCGCGAGCGCGCCAATCCGGAGCTCGTCGCCATCTTGCGTTATATGGTCAAGGCCTTCGAGGGTTTTGATGTTCAGGACTCGCGCGGGGTGCACGGGGAGTATGTTGTCTTTTAGCGTCCCGAGCAGATCAGTGCCTCCCGCGATGATTTTCGTTGTCGCGTCGCCGAGGGCGGCTGTGGCTTGTGTCACTGTCGTGGCGCTTGTATGTTTGAATGGTTTCATTGCTGCACCTCCTGTGACATTTTCATCGCTGCTTCCAGTATTGCGGTTGCGTGCCTGGGATATGTGCCGCATATACATATATTGCCGGCAAGGGCTTCTTTGCATTCCTGTTCGGTCGGGTGCGGGTTGCTGTCAAGCAGCGCTTTTGCCGAGACGAGGAAGCCCGGCGTGCAGTAGCCGCATTGCATGGCGTCCCAGCGGCAATATGCGTCGACTAGCGGTTTCCACTTTGGGTCTGCCGCTATGCCTTCAATCGTTTGTATGGCTGCGCCCTGGCATTCTATGGCGAGCGTCGTGCACGACAGGATGGCGCGTCCATCCATGATTACGGTACAGGAGCCGCAGACGCCTTTGTCGCACATGTGTTTCGTTCCGGTAAGCCCCAGCCTGAACTGCAGGGTTCGCTGTAGTGTCCAGTGCGGTTCGATGAGGACTTCACATTGCTTGCCGTTGAGGTTGAGCGATACGGCGATTGGTGCATTGGTGGCCGGGTGCTCGGTGGCGTAATGGCTTTGCAGCCCTTCATAGTCAGGGTATACTTTGCTGCAAATCGGGCAGCGGTACTCGTTCAGTTTTGCAGGTACTGTTTGTATCATTTGCGCTGCTGTTGCTTGCGCTGATTCCTGGGTGTACATGGATAATTCCCTCCTGTTCTGCGGTGTCGGGGGTGCGGTCATTCCCGCCCCCTGATTTCTTTTTGAAGTATACCACCGCATTTCTCTTTTGTCACCTTTTTTTTCAGGTACTCAACAGCAACTCGTCATGTGTCGTTACTATTCAGTGCCACCTTGGGGGGCGGGATTCGAACTCAATACGGTTATCGCTTAGCGGTTTTCACCCCTGCTTCGCCAAATCCCTTGCTAATAAAGAAATTATTAACTGCGGTCTTTGTCATTGCATGGGTAAAA
>Ga0082212_10000594_pt1 | contig 52371 bp, 40 predicted proteins | sample TergutNt197P3_FD_71548 | JGI IMG/M metagenome (GOLD analysis project Ga0082212, IMG submission 71548) | Neocapritermes taracua P3 segment gut microbial communities from Petit-Saut dam, French Guiana - Nt197 P3 | ecosystem: Host-associated > Arthropoda: Insects > Digestive system > Gut ...
CAAATTCGTGCAAAGGCGGGTCGAGCAAGCGGATAGTTACGCCGTAACCGTCCATTGCTGTGAAAATACCTTCAAAGTCGGCACGTTGCATCGGAAGTAATTTTTTCAATGCAATTTTGCGTCCTTCGGTATCGTGTGCCAAAATCATTTCGCGCATAGCTTTAATTCTGTCGCCTTCAAAGAACATATGTTCCGTACGGCAAAGACCGATACCTTTTGCGCCGAATTTCCGTGCTACTTTTGCATCTTTTGGAGAGTCGGCATTGGTTCGAACATCCATACGGGTGTATTTTTCGCAAATATCCATGATAGCGCCGAAATCGCCGTCAAGTTCCGCATCTTGCGTAGGCACTTGTCCGTCGTAAACTTCGCCGGTAGAACCATTGATAGAAATCCAATCTCCTTCTTTGTAAACTTTTCCGTTCATTTCGAGTGTACGCGCTTTGTAGTCGATTTTTATTTCGCCTGCACCCGAAACGCAGCATTTACCCATGCCGCGAGCCACAACAGCTGCGTGAGAAGTCATACCGCCGCGAGCGGTTAAGATGCCTTTTGCAGCATCCATACCTGCCAAATCTTCGGGAGATGTTTCGATACGAACAAGGATTGTTTGCTGGCGTTTTTCTCTTTGAGCAACCGCATCGTCTGCGAAAAATACGATTTTTCCTGTGGCAGCGCCCGGAGATGCAGGAAGACCTTTTGCCATTACTTTTGTGCTTTTCAACGCTGTGCGGTCGAAAATAGGGTGGAGCAATTCGTCAAGTTTTGCTGCTTCCATACGTTTCAATACTTCTTTTTCGTCGAAGTATTTTTGACGGAACATATCCATGGCGATTTTTACCATTGCAGCACCTGTACGTTTTCCGTTGCGGGTTTGCAAAATCCAAAGTTTACCATCTTGAATAGTAAACTCAATATCTTGCATATCTTTAAAATAGTCTTCTAATTTTTGTTCAATTTTGAATAATTCTTGCGCACAAACGGGCATAACTTCTTCCAAAGAAGGGAATTTTGCGACGCGTTCTGCTTCGCTTACGTTTTGTGCTTCTGCCCAGCGTTTAGAACCGATAATAGTGATTTGTTGTGGTGTGCGGATACCTGCTACCACGTCTTCACCTTGTGCGTTAATTAAATATTCTCCGTTGAAAAGGTCTTCGCCTGTTGCAGCATCGCGCGTAAACGCAACGCCTGTAGCAGAAGTATCGCCCATATTACCGAAAACCATTGCTTGAATGTTAACGGCAGTTCCCCATTCTTCGGGAATTTGATACATACGACGATATGTAACAGCGCGCTCGTTCATCCAAGAATCGAACACGGCACAGATGGCGCCCCAAAGCTGTTCCCAAGGAGAAACAGGGAAATCGTTTCCTGTTTGTTTTTTAACAGCTGCTTTAAATTGTTTAACCAATTCTTTCAAGTCATCAACAGAAAGTTCAGTGTCCAAATGCACACCTTTTGCCTCTTTCATGTGTTCCATTATTTCTTCAAATGGGTCAATATCTTCTTTCGATTTTGGTTTCATTCCCAATACCACATCGCCATACATTTGCACGAAACGACGGTAAGAATCCCAAGCAAAACGTTCGTTGCCTGATTTTTTTGCAATGCTTTCAACCGCTTCGTCGTTCAAACCAAGGTTCAATACTGTGTCCATCATGCCTGGCATAGAAACGCGAGAACCTGAGCGAACAGAAACCAACAATGGATTTTCTTTGGAACCAAAACCGCAGTTCATTAGCTTTTCAACATAAATAATGGCTTGTTCTACTTCTTGTTTAAGAAGACCAACCACAACATCTTTTCCTTGTTGCGTGTATTCGGTACACACGTCTGTGGTGATTGTAAACCCGGGAGGAACAGGAACTCCGATAAGATTCATTTCTGCAAGGTTGGCGCCTTTTCCGCCAAGCAGATTTTTCATTTCTGCTTTACCTTCGGCTTGTCCGTTGCCAAAGGTGTAAACTCTTTTAATGTCTGACATCGAGAATTGTATTTAATTGATTATTAATAATTTTTTAAAAAGAAACTGCAAAGGTAATGATTTTTTAGTATATGACAAAATTTGGTATTTGTTTTGCATTTTTATTTCATTTGTGGTAAACGGCTAACTATTTACTTTTTACCTTTATTTACTCAATTTTTTTAACAATAATTTTACGCCTTCTTTCACATTGTTCGTTCGGTTCAAAACCTTGATAAATGCACTGCCGATTATCGCTCCTGACGAATATTGATTAACAATATCAACGCTTTCTTTGTTGGAAATGCCGAAGCCGATTAATCGTGGATTTTTCAGATTCATTTTGTTTATTCGGTTGAAATAATCAATTTTGTCCGAAAAGGTTTTTTGCTCGCCGGTAGTGCCTGCCGACGAAACCATATAAATAAATCCGTTTGTGTTTTCGTCGATTAGGCAGATTCGCTCTTCCGAAGTTTCGGGTGTGATGAGGAAAATAAATTCAATGCCGTAGCGTTCGCTGATTTCTTTGTATTCAGCCAAAAAATCGCTCATCGGTAAGTCGGGAATAATCAGTCCGTCGATGCCGACATGTTTGCAATCTTTGCAGAAATTTTCAAAACCGTATTGCATCACGGGATTCAAATATCCCATCATTACCAATGGAATTTTCACTTCCGAGCGAATGTTTTCCAACTGCGAAAAAAGTTTTTTGATATTCATTCCGTTTTGCAACGCTTTATGACTGCTTTCTTGAATAACTACGCCGTCTGCCATTGGGTCGGAAAACGGCATTCCGATTTCGATTAAATCAACGCCGTTTGCGGCTAATTCTTTTATCGTTGGCACGGTGTCATCTAATTGAGGAAATCCGGCTGTGAAATAGACGGATAAAATATTATTTTTCTTGTTTTGAAATAGTTTGTTAATGCGGTTCATATATATTTATTTTTTAGATATTTGTTCACTTCGTTCACGATATTAGTAGATATTTATTTGCTATGCAAATGATATTTTTTGCTTTCTATGAATATAAATAAATATCACGAGCGAAGTGAGTTAATGTTTTATTTGTTCAATAAATTCTTTAATAAGCGTTACGTCTTTCAATCCGGGTTCTATCTCGAATTTGCTGTTTATATCTATTCCAAACAGTAAATCGTGATGTATTTTCTTTATTTTTTCCACATCGTCTGCGGATATGCCTCCGCTTAGGAAAAACGGAACTTCGCCGTCGTACCAGTCGAGCATCCACCATTCAAATTTTTGTCCGGAACCGCCCGGTAAATGCGTTTTTGTGTCGAAAAGAAAATAGTCGCAGCAATTGCTGTCATACATTTTTGTTTTTTCGATGTCTAACACATTTTCGATGTTAATGGCTTTTGTGATTTTTACATTTTGTAGTTTCTGTTTCAGGTTTTTGCAAAAATCGGGTGTTTCCGCGCCGTGCAGTTGAACAACGTCTAAATTGTATTTTTCGACGGTTTCCAAGATTTTTTCGGCTGTTTCATTTACAAAAACACCTACTTTTTTGATGTTTTTGAGTAGTAGAGACGCATTGCAATGCGTCTCTACGTTTCCGCAAAATCTCGGCGATTTTTCGTAAAAAATAAATCCGATGAAATCTGGTTGTAAAGACGTTGCGCGCAACGTCTCTACCAAATCATTGATGTTTTGCGGGTATTTCATTCCGCACACTTTTATTTTCATATTGCTGTTATAAAATTTTTTAATGCTTCTGCCGGATTTTTTTCTTTCATAAAATTTTCGCCCATCAAAAAGCCTTTGTATCCAACTTCTCTCAATATTTTTACTGATTCGACAGATGAAATTCCACTTTCGCTTATCTTTATAAATTCGGCAGGAATTTTGTCGGCTAACGACAATGAGGCATCAATAGAAACTTCAAAAGTTTTTAAATTACGGTTGTTTACGCCAACGAGGTCAATGTATTCGCTTATATGGCTCAATTCCTGCGTGTTGTGAATTTCAAGCAACGTTTCCAAACCGAGTGCTTTTGCTTTTTGCGCCAAGTTGTTGCATTCGTCTGTTGTGAGAGCAGACGCAATGAGCAATACTACATCTGCTCCGTAACTTTTTGCCTCGAAAAGTTGATATTCGTCTATCATAAAATCTTTTCTCAAAATCGGACAAGAGATGTTTGGGCGAGCCGAAATTAAATCTTCGGGCGTTCCGCCAAAATAGGGAAAATCCGTCAAAATCGAAATTCCTGATACTCCGTTTTGCGAGTATCCCGAAGTGATGGCTTTTACATCGGCATCGGCGTGTATCCAGCCTAACGAAGGCGATTTGCGTTTAAACTCGGCAATGATGCCGCTTGAGGAGTGAAGTAAATTTTGTTTCAAGGATAAGCAAGTTCTGTCAAATCCTACCGTTTTTTCTAAATCTGAAATGCTGATTTGTGTTTTTCGTTCGGAAACTTCTTTTTTCTTATCTGCTATAATATTATCAAGTATAGTCATAATTTAAATAAATTTTAATATTACAGTGCTATGCACCTTAGATGAAATTGTTTATTTGTTTTGCTACAAATATTTCGCGGTTTTACCGCTTTGTTTTTAGTGATGCTATATTATACCCAAATTTGCTTTTTTAAAGATGCAGTGCATCTGAAATATTTGTAGTAGTTGAAAAACAATAGACAACAAAGATGCAGCGCATCGTAAATATTGGATTTTATTTATATATTTCAATAAATTTCTCAAATGCTTTTTTTGCTTTTCCGCTACTGAGCGATTCTTCTGCTTCGGCAACGCATTCTGCCAACGGCTTATTAAAATCGTACGTCTGAATGGCAACAGCAGAATTTATCAACACAGCGTTTCGTTGTGCATTGGTCGATTTGTTTTCAAGCACATTTAAGAAGATTTTTGAGGCATCGGCAATCGTTTCTCCGCCGTAAAGTTCGGCTTGTGCTATTTTTTGAAAACCGATTTCTTCGGGCGTAGATAGAACTTCGCCACGATTATTCACTATTTTTGCTGTGTCGGTCAGCGAAATTTCGTCGTAACCGTCGAGCGAATGAACAAGCGTGTATTGCGTGCCAATTTTCTGATTTATAAGCGTATAAAGTCGCAACATCTTGAGATTGTACACGCCTAAACATTGATATTTCGGTTTCACGGGACTGATAAGCGGACCTAAAACGTTGAAAAAAGTTCGCACGCCGATGTTTTTTCGCACAGGAGCGACGTTTTTCATTGCTGGATTGAAAAGTGGCGCGTGCAGATACGAAAATCCGCTTTTGTCCAACGAGGTTTTTATTGTGTCGAGATTGGTGGTAAATTTTGCGCCAAAATATTCTAACACGTTCGACGAGCCACTCACGGAAGTTGCTCCGTAGTTGCCGTGTTTTGCCACTTTGTAGCTGGCGCCTGCAAGCACAAAACAACTGCAAGTGGAAATATTGAAGGTATTTTTACCGTCGCCACCTGTGCCGACAATATCAATCGGATTAAATTCCTGCAAATCAGCTTGATGTGCCATATTTAGCAATGCCTTGCGGAAACCGATAAGTTCTTCCAATTCAATGCTCCGCATCAAAAAAACGGATATAAAAGCTGTGATTTCCACATCGTTGTATTTGCCTGCACCAATGTTTGTGAGGACTTCTGAGGCTTCTTCGCGCGTGAGTGTTTGGTGGTCGAAAAGTCTGTTTAGTATATTTTTCATAGTTTTTTTGTTGAACGCAAATTACGCAAATGTTGCAAATTTACGCAAAAGGTAAATTTCAATATTAGTGTTAATTAGCGTCATTATTTTTTGTTTAAAAATTTGCGTGAATTTGTGTAATTTGCGTCATTTGCGTTCTAAAAAGTTAGCAATAATTTGCGTTCCATTTGGAGTTAATACCGATTCGGGGTGGAATTGTACGCCGTGTACATCATATTCTTTGTGTGCTAATGCCATTATCATATCGTTTTCGTCAATGGCGGTTATTTGCAAATCGGCGGGAAAATCATCTTTGCTCACTGCCCAGGAGTGGTATCTGCCAATTTCAATCGTACTGTCCAAACCGTTGAAAATATAATTATCGGCAACGATTTTCGCCTTGCTGCTGATGCCGTGATACACTTCGGGCAAGTTTATCAACTTCGCGCCAAATGCTTCGCCAATGGCTTGTTCTCCCAAACAAACGCCCAATATACTTTTAGTTGGTGCATAAGTTTTGATAACATCGAGCAATATGCCCGATTCGGCAGGAATTCCTGGTCCGGGCGAAAGAATGATTTTATCAAAACGCGCGATGTCTTCGAGCTTTATTTGGTCGTTGCGGTGTATTTCCACATCTTCGTATCCTAATTGTTTGATTACATGAACTAAATTGTAAGTAAATGAATCGTAATTGTCAAAAACTAATATTTTCATAGTTTGTTTTGAAGTTTTAATATTACGGTGCTACGCACCTTTTACTTGAATTTTACTTTTTGCTACAAATATTCTCGGTACTAACGTACCTTTGGTTTTAATCTTGAAAATCATATAAATCCTAAAAATCGAGGTTCAGACAGACGCTCTGTCTATCGCACTTTTCAACGCACCCAATTTATTATTCACTTCTTGCAATTCGCTTTCTTCGTCAGATTTTGCCACGATTCCTGCACCTGCTTGATAATACAACGTATTGTTTTTGCTGACAAAAGAACGTATCGTAATTGCTTGGTTAAACGAGCCGTCGAATCCAATATATCCAATACAACCGCCATACGGACCACGATCGTGCGGTTCTATTTGGTCAATAAGTTGCATGGCTTTTATTTTGGGCGCGCCCGAAAGTGTTCCCGCAGGAAAAGTGTCGGCAAATAGCTGGATAACATTGCTGTCTTGCTTCAATTTTCCGCTTACGCTCGATACGAGATGAAGTACGTGCGAGTAATATTGCACTTCTCTGAAAATTTCAACGGTTACGTTTTCGGTGTTGCGGCTTAAATCATTGCGTGCCAAATCAACTAGCATGACGTGTTCGGCGTTTTCTTTTGGGTCGAGGCGGAGTTTTTCGGCTAAAACGAAATCTTTTTCGTCGTCGCCTGTACGGCGAAACGTGCCTGCAATGGGATTCATGTACGCCTTGTTTTGTTTTTTGTTAATAACCAAGTGTGCTTCGGGCGATGAGCCGAAAATGCGGAAATCGCCAAAATCGAAATAATACAAATAAGGCGAAGGATTGATGGAACGCAACGTACGGTAAAGGGTAAAATCGTCGCCTTTGTATTGCTGGTAGAATCGGCGCGACAACACGATTTGGAATACGTTTCCTTTAAAACAGTTTTCTTTTCCGAGTTTTACCATTTGCTTGTATTGCTCATCGCTGATGTCGCTTTTTTCTTCTCCCACAGCTTCAAAACTGTATGTAGAAATATTATTGTTACGCAACATATTTTCAATAGACTCAATATTGCTTTTTTCATTTTCGAGCAGATTTTCAATAATGGTAAGTTCGTTTTTGAAATGATTAACGGCAATAATGTATTTGAATAACAGGTAATGCACGCCCGGCATACTTCCAGGCGTAGTGGTTGTTGAAGTGAATTTTACGTCTTCAAAATATTGCACGGCTTCGTAAGAAGTATAGCCGAAAAATCCGTTTGTTAGCTTCTCGCCCGACTCTTTAGAAATATTGAAGGATTTGATATAAGCGTTAAACGCATCGGGCAACGTGTTTTTATCTGTGATTTTTATCTGCTTTTTTTCGCCGTTTGGATAGGTTTCGGTAATGGTAAAATTATTAACGGAAAAACTTCCTATCGGACAAAAGCCAATGAATGAAAAACTGTTTTCGCCACCATGATAGTCGGAACTTTCGAGCAGAACGGATTGTGTGTCCAAATCTCTTATTTTCAGATATATGCCGACAGGAGTTTGTAAGTCGGCAAGCATTTTTTTTGTTTTGGTTATTATATTCATATTGTTATTAAAGTTTGTAAAGTTTTATATTGCGGTGCTACGCACCTATAATTTTATTTCTTGCTTTTTTACTACAAAGCTTTTCGGTGCTATGCACCTTTGGTTATGGTTTTTGTTTTTTACTACAAATATTGTGGTGCTACGCACCTTTGTTAAATTGTTTATCTATATTGTTGCAAAAACTTTCGGTGCGTTGCACCTTTAAACTGCACAGCTGTGAAATCTTTGTCGCAATCATTGGTAGCTCAAAAAAGGTGCGTTGGCACCGCAAATATTTGTAGCTTAAAATTCATATTTTCGGTTACGGTGCGTAGCACCGTAATATTTTAGTCGTACAACTATTCATCGAAAAACTCAAATAAATATTGGTCTTCAAATTTAATGTCATTCTTACGCAACATTTCCATGTATTCTTCTCTGAATGGTCTTTTTTTATGATGTTCTTCTTGATTTAGAATGTACTTTATCACATCGTCAATTTGCGACCGCGAATGAGTAAATGCACCATAACCTTTCTGCCAATCAAACTTAAATGGTGAAAATTTACGCTCTTTTATCCATTGATTGGTTGATGTTTTTATTTCGCTAACCAAATCGGGTATTAGTTCACTTACGTTGTAGCCAATCAAAATATGAACATGGTCTTTCATTGCAGTAACTGCTAATAATTTATGTTTTCGTGTTTGAACAATGCCTGTAATGTATTTTTCCAATTCGTCTTGCCACGTTTTTCCAATTAGGGCATTACGATTTTTTGGCGAAAAGACCAAATGAAAATAACATTGTGTGTAAGTGTTTGCCATAGTTTTAATATTACGGTGCTACGCACCTTTGGTTGAATTGTTAATTTATTTTACTACAAAGATTTGCGGTGCTAACGCACCTTTATTATTGATTAAACTTTTTAAATTTCTTTACATAAGTTTCCATATCTTTATCACCACGACCTGAAACTGTCAGTACAACAATGTCCGTTGGTAGAAACGTTTCTTTTGCTAATACTGCCAATGCGTGCGCCGATTCAATAGCGGGAATAATTCCTTCGAGTCGAGTAAGTTCGAAAGCGGCTTGCAATGCTTCGTCATCTGTAATAGCATGGACTTTAGCGCGACCGCTCACGGCAGAATGTGCGTGTATCGGACCAATTCCGGGATAATCCAATCCTGCGGAAATGGAATATGGTTCGACGATTTGTCCGTCTTCATCTTGCATCAATAAGGTTTTGCAACCGTGAATAATTCCTTCTGTGCCCAGATGAATGGTCGCCGCACTTTCGCCTGTATCAATGCCCAAACCTGCTGCTTCGGCGGAAATAATTTTTACATTGGCGTTGTCCCAAAAGTGGAAATAAGTTCCTGCGGCATTGCTTCCGCCACCAACGCAAGCGATAAGATAATCGGGATAATCGCGTCCTGTTTGTTCTTGTAATTGCGCTTTAATTTCCTCGCTGATAATGGATTGCAAACGACTAACCATATCGGGATAAGGATGTGGACCAACAGTAGAGCCAATCACGTAAAACGTATCGGACGGATTGCAACACCAATCGCGGATTGCTTCATTAGTAGCGTCTTTTAACGTTTTATTACCGCTTTCGACAGGAATGACTGTTGCGCCAAGCATTTGCATTTTTTGCACGTTGAGATGTTGGCGTTTTACGTCTGTTGCGCCCATATAGACTACGCATTGCAAACCCATTAACGCACAAGCTGTTGCTGTGGCAACACCGTGTTGTCCTGCGCCTGTTTCGGCAATGATGCGCGTTTTGCCCATGCGTTTTGCTATCAGCACTTGTCCGATGGAATTATTGATTTTATGTGCGCCGGTGTGATTTAAATCTTCGCGTTTTAAATAAATCGTTGTGCCGTATTTTTCAGACAAACGTTTGGCATGAAACAGAGGCGAAGGTCGTCCGACATAATTTTTCATCAAATCCATGTATTCGGTTTTGAAAGAATTGTCGTTGAGTATTGTTTTATACGATTTTCGCAATTCTTCTACCGTGCCGTAAAGAATTTCGGGAATGTATGCACCACCGAATTTTCCGTAATAACCTTTGTTATCAATGTTGAAGTTCATATTTTTATAGTTTTCAGTTATCTGTTTTCAGTTTTTAGAAAAAATCCTATTAATCTTTTAATCCTGTAAATCGTGGTTCAAGACAAAAAAAAGGCTTATCGTGAGTTCGATAAGCCTTTTTGTATTAACTTTTTACAATATAAAGTACAATCAAAAGGATAGTTCCTCACGAATTTGAATTCCGCGAAGCCACCACCAATTGTTACTTAATACTATATGATCCATTTCTTTTTATTTTGTGAATACAAAGGTCTGAATTTATTTTGAAATAAAAAAGTAAAATTTGATTTATTTTTTGTCATTGCGGGCTTGACCCGCAATCTGCTGTATTTTAGGAGATTCCGCATCAAGTGCGGAATGACATGAACTTTTCCCTAATTCATTTCCTTATACAAATTATCCAATCCTTGACGGATAATTTTTTGTACTTCTACTTTCGATGAATCCACAAATTCGCACAACGCAAAGTCTTCGGGCGCAATTTCGTAAATTCCAAGCTGTTCCATTTTGTCAATATCGTTGGCAATGATGGCTTTCAGCAAAAATTCAGGCAAAATATCCATTGGAAGCACTTTGTCGTATTCGCCCGATGCAATCATATGTCTTTCACCGCCTTTGATGCGGGCATCGAACATATAAGGTGTTTTTTTGCAGATAATATTCCGAATCCACGAAAAATATGAACGGCTTACGCTAAACTGTTTGAAACGAGGCATAATCCACCCAATCATTTCGTGCGTGTCGTCTCCTTCGGGAATAACGGTTATTTGTCGCGCAGTTGCTGATAAATAGCCATCTGCCGAAGTTTTTGTTCCTGTGAGCACATTTCCATTGATGTAGCGTAGTTTTTCGTTTGTCGTTACATTATTGTTGATGATAGAAGATAGTTTTGCGCCAAGTAATGTTTTAACGTAAACAGGATTTATAATTTCCGAACCTGTGAGAGCAACTGTGCGCTCTAATTCGACAATTCCTTCGTCGAAAAATTTACCGATAACGGCAACATCTGCCGCGTTTACAGTCCAAACGGTTTCGCCTTTGTTGATAGGATTTATGTGATTAATTTGAATTCCGACATTTCCGGCAGGATGCGGACCATCGAAAGTGGTTATCGTCGCATTTTTTGCTTGTGTGAAAATGTTGGAAGACGTTGGTTTTACGCCCAAATTTACAGGTGCGATTTTGGCAAGCGCATTGATTCCTGTTTGGAAATGTTTGCCTTGGTTTGCCATTGTGAAATCGTAATCGGGCGCCAACGGCGCTGAATCGAAGCAAGAAATAAAAATTGCTTTGGGCAGTTGTGCCGGATTTGCCACCATGTCGTAAGGACGTTGTTTGATAAACGAGAACAATCCCGAAAAGAGCAATTCTTCGATTACGTGCTCGCTGTCCAAAATGGAAATGTTTTTCGCGCCAAACTGCTCGAACTCAACAACATTGCTGTCGGGAGCGATTTCGATGGATAAAATTTTACGTCTTTCGCCTCTGTTTACCGCACTTACAGTTCCGCTCACGGGCGAAACGACTCTGATTTCGGGGCGGTTTTTATCGAAAAAAACAACAGAACCTGCTTTTACTTTGTCGCCTTCGCGCACAGCTAATTTAGGCATTATTCCGTGAAAATCGTCGGGAATGAGCGCATACGAGTTGCTCACAAGTGCGTCGCCATACGTCAGCACTGCTGTCCCTTTCATTTTAATGTCCAAACCTTTTGTTATCTTTATCATATTTTTTTATTAAAGGTGCAAAAATACAATTTTTGTTTATATTTTGAAAGTTTTTTTGCGTAATTAAAAACAAAATGTTTATTTTTGAGCAATAAACAATATATTAAAAATGATGAAATATTGTATATACAGTGCAAAAGCGCGAAATAAGACACAAAAAAATTACTTCGCGCCTTCGTACCTTCGTGCCTTCGTGCTTTTTATTTGTTTGTTAAACGGCGTGTTGCTACAATCGCAAGTGCAATACAACCAAGCATTTGACCAAAATATTAAGACAATTCAGATAAAGTTGAACGATGTAAACTTTACCAATCCTGTTTTTTCGTTGAACGGTGAAGATGTGTTGTATTTTAGTTTCGACGAATTATCGCACGATGCGAAAAGTTATTCGTACAAGATTCAGCATTGTAACGCCAATTGGACATTGTCGAACATTTCGGAATTTGAATATGTTGACGGCATTAATTTGGTTGATATTTTTGACTACCGGCAGTCTATTAACACGACGGTACTTTATACACATTACGAATTTCAGATTCCCAATGAATATATTACGCCCAAGATTTCGGGTAATTATATTGTGAGTGTTTTTGAGAGCGATAATCCTGATGCTGTGAGCTTTACAGCACGGTTTTGTGTGGTGGAACAACAGGCTGTGAATATTAATGCTGTTGTGAAAACAAACACTGATATTGGCGTGCGGACAAATTTTCAGCAAGTGGAATTCGACGTTACCACACGGAATTATCAGATACAAGACCCGTTTTCGGAACTCAACGTTTATATTCGACAAAACGGGCGTATAGACAATGAAGTTACGGGCATCAAGCCTACTTTTTTGTCAGGTAACAAGTTGACGTATTCGAACAATCGCGCCATGATTTTCGATGCAGGAAATGAATATCGGTCGCTCGATATTTCCAATATTCGGATATTAGACGATAATGTGAGCAGTATAAAATTTTTCGAACCGTTTTATCACGTTGAAATGTTTGGCGACAAACCTCGAAATAACAAACCATATTCAGATAAAAAAGATGTGAACGGCAGGTTTGTGATTAACTTGCAACGAAGTATGTATGAAATTAGTACTCAAGCAGATTACTTGTTTGTGCATTTTTCACTGCTAATGGATTCGCCGTTTTTTGACGGAAGTGTGCATTTGGTTGGCGGATTTAATTCGCAATATATTAATAATCAGACAAGAATGCAATATTTGAACAGTTCCAAAAACTATCAACAAACGTTATTGCTTAAGCAAGGCGGATACAATTATATGTACTTATTCGTTCCCAAAGGATCTACCAAAGGAAGTACACGACAAATTGAAGGCGATTTTTGGCAAACCGAAAACGAGTATGAAATATTTATTTACCACCGCCAGCAAGGAAGCCGATATGATAGATTGATAGGATATAGGTTATTTAATAGTAGAAATTAATACACAATATTTCCCACAAAGACCACAAAGTCTTCTTGGTGAACTTTGTGGGAAACATTTATTTTTTAATTTTTTTAATTTTCAATACTAATACACATGAAAATAAAACTTAACTATTTATTAATTGCGCTTGTTCTTGTTTTTGCTTCGTGCAACAAGCCTGAAAGTAAGATAATAATTATCTCTACTAATGATATGCACGCCAATATTGATAATTTTCCGGCGTTGGCTACGCTTGTGGAACAATACCGCGAATTGTATCCCGAACATGTATTGTTGGTTGATGCCGGTGACCGCTGGTCGGGCAATACGTATGTGGACAGAGCCAAGCATCGTTATCGTCCAATCATTGAGTTGATGAACGAATTGGGATATAATATTTCAACACTTGGTAATCATGAGTTTGATTCGGGTGTAGATACGCTTGCTGTGCGGATAAATGATTCGAAATTTATAACAGTTGTAGCCAATGCAGATTTTACAGGAACGTCAATCGAAGGAGTAAAACCTTACGATTTTATCACTATCGGCGGACTAAAACTTGGCTTCATCGGATTTATCACTACCGATATCAGCGGCTATCCGGTGGGATTTGCAGAAAATTATGCCGGCGTTAATTTCGAAGCAGCGGAACAAACCGCCGAAAAATACCGCAGTCTGAAAGATAGTTGCGATTTGCTCATCGCCATAAGTCATCTCGGATTTAAAGAAGATTCGTTGTTGGCATTAAAAGAGCACGGAATAAAACTTATCTTGGGTGGACATTCGCACACGGTGCTGGAAAGTGGATTGAAAGTAGATAGTACGCTGATAACGCAGACAGGAAGTCATCTTAGATATGCCGGAATTACCACCATAACGACTGACAAGAGCGGAAAACGTACCATCGAAAACAGGCTTGTAATGCTCGATACCATTAAACCATCTCCTAAATTCGCCGATATGGTGGAACGCATCAAAAACAATCCCGATATGCAAGCGGTTGTGGGACAAGCTGCCGAAGATATGGATAAACTTGCGTTGATGAATTTCATGACAGATATGCTTCGTGAAGAAACGAATGCTGATATTGCGCTTTATAATCGTGGCGGTGTACGTATATCGAAGTTGCCGAAAGGTGATATTACACTTGCCAAAATCTATGAAATAGAGCCGTTTAACAACAGACCGGCAATTACGATGATGACGTTAGACGAGATAAAAGAATTGATAATGAATCAATACAACACTTCGGGCAATAATCGGCACAGAATTGATATTGCAGTTTCGGGAATGAAATACACGGTTTTGCGAAACGAAACGGGCGATATTACAGATATTAAATTCGATATTCCGGTGAAAAAACCGCTTTATAAAGTTGCCATGCCAAACTTTATGAGCAGAGAATATATTTATTCTAAACGTGGACAAGGCGTTGAAAGCGATGAATTCATTACTGAACTTATGGTGCGCTATCTCGAAAAGCATAATCTGCTAAAAGTGGATAATGTTTCAAGGGCATTTGGTTATCTTGAAAACGAAACGTTTTGATTTACAAAGCAAATGATTATCATATGACAATGAAATATCAGAAGCAACAAAAAAATATAAAAAAAAAATCTGAAAATTCGACTGCATATTTGGATAAGAAATCATTTGGAATTTTGGAAATTACTAATAATGATTAACGAAATCTATATTGGATTGAAAAAATCAAATAATATATTGATACACATCAATATTTCATTCCATTAGGAATGACTCGCTCGGTAGAATGATGATTTTTACACGTCGGTAGCATTCCGTACGGAATGCTACCAAGATTCGACAATATTTTCTACCAAGCGACAATGCCTAACGGCATTAAATCTACATTTTATAAATGCACAACAAGTTATTTATAATAATCCCTTATCAATTCAGGCAAATAATAAACCTCATCAATACAAACAATTATCGAAGGCAATCGTACTTCTTTTTCTTCGTTTATTTTCAGTACGTTTGTATTGGACTCGAAAGTTAATTTTTTTCCATTTTTCATTACTACCAATGAATCAGAATTTGGTGGTGATATAATTTCATCTTTACTGAAAAACGCCGTGTGTTTTTTAAACAATTCTTCTGTTGATTTGTCTAAATCGCCTAAGTTCAATATGTTGGCAATGTATCGTCCAATTTCATAATTTTCTACTGTGCCCGATAATTTTTTGACGTTTTTAGGAGCGTAAATTGCCAAAAATACATCTTCGGCAGTGTGTCCGCCTGTTGTCCAGCCGATGTAGTTTTGCAGGCTGAAAGTTTTGCCAAGCAAACGTTGGATATTTCCTGAATTTTCTTTTTTGATTTCTTCTTTAAGCGAATTCAGCAATTCTTTCGATGGATTATTTATATTATATTTTTTCAAATATTCTTTCAATAAATTTTCCGATTCATAAGCTGAATCTTTTATCATCATTTCGGCTATTTTTCTACCCGAATAGTTGATTTCTTTCAATGGTTTAATAATGGTATCGTAAATAACCATGCTTGTATAACCTGTAGAACGTTCATTACCAATGCTTATTCCGCCTGTTCCATGGTCGGGACAAACGATAACCACTGTGTTGTTGTCTTTTTTTGCAAACTCCAATGCTACAGCTACAGCTTTGTCAAATTCGATAAAATCCGTAACAGCCGCAAATGGGTCATTATTATGAGCTGCCCAATCTATTTGGCTTCCTTCTAACATCAGAAAAAAACCGTTTTTATTTTGACTCAACAATTTTATCGCTTTTGCTGTCATTTCCGATAAGCTCGGCGCTTTTTTCGAATCTCTATCGCACTCGTAAGACAAATGTTCTGTTGAGCCTTTCCAGTCGGGAAAAAGCGCCCAGATGTTGCCCGATTCGGGAAGTTCATTTTTCGATTCAAAATCAGAAACGCTTGTGATAAGTTCTATTTCGTTAGGTTTAAGTAAACCGTTGTAATCGTTTTTATCAAGATATGCTTCGCCTCCGGCAAAAACAATATTCGGCGAATTATAAATAAATTGCTTGGCTAAATTTCTGTATTTTCCACTTTCTCGGTTGTTAAAATGGCAAACAAAAGCCGCCGGAGTAGCGTGCGGAAATTCACTCGTGGCAACAACGCCTGTGGCAAGTCCTTTTAGCCTCGCCAGTTCCAACACCGAAACACGAGGCTGTGCGTCGCTGTCGATTCCGATGTAAGGCGGGATTGTTTTAACGCCTGTGCCGTAACTTGACCCGGCAGGCGCTGAATCTGGAAATGTTCCGTCAGCATTATACGTTTTTACTATTCCGCAAATAAGAGAATCAACGGCGAGCGGATTGTTATCGTTATACCAGCGCGTCAATGTCAGCAATGGTGAAGCTGTTCCATCAGGAATCAGAATAATTACATTTTTTACCGTGTTGCTTTCTTCCTTTATGTTAGTGCACTGAATGAGTGCAAAACTTACTATCAGAAGCAAGAAAAATTTTAAAACCCCTAAATCCCCTAAAGTGGACTTTTTTGTATTCGAATTATTTTCTCGTTTTTCCATTTAAAAATTATTAGTTAGTTCTCACTATTTCAACATCTTAAAATCCCCTAAAGGGGATTTAGGAGTTTAATCTGTTCTTTCGTGTTTGTATTTGAAAATAAATGCAAAGGCAATGGCGACAACAAGTGCGTAAGCAGCAAAAACAAACCAGACATTTGGAAAATCGGGCAAGTTCCAAATTGTGGTTTTATCGGGTCGCGTAAACCATGTTTGAATAACTTTGCCTGCAATTATATTTCCCAATACTGCACCAATTCCATTTGTCATCAGCATAAAAACGCCTTGTGCTGAATTTTGAGTTTTTGAATCTGTATTTTGTTCAACAAATAATGCGCCGGAAATATTGAAAAAATCGAATGCCATTCCGTAAACAATGCACGAAAGCACAATTAAACCAAAGCCTAATACCGAATTGTCTGCGAAACCAAACAGTGCAAAACGCAAAACCCACGCAAGCATACTAAAAAGCATTACTTTTTTTATACCAAATCTTTTCATGAAAAATGGAATGACAAGAATAAACAGCGTTTCGGAAATTTGCGAAATGGAAAGAATTATTGTAGAAAGATTATTTATCATGCTGCCTTTTGGAAAAACATGTTGGTCTGCCAGAAAACCATCGCCATAAGCATTGGTAAGTTGCAATGCGCCGCCAAGCAACAAACTGAAAATAAAGAAAATGGCCATTTTCTTTTGTTTGAATAATGCAAACGCTCGCAAACCAAGCTTATCAACAAGTGATTCTTTTTCAGTAATTTGAGTTTTGTCTTTTTCTATTGTTGGCAAGGAAATAAATGAGAAAATAGACAAAATAAATGCGCCGATTGCCGAAATTATAAATGAAATTTTGATGCTAAAATCAAATCCCCATTCTTTTACAAATAAATTAGTCAGCCACATGGCGGCGATAAAACCAACCGTTCCCCAAACTCTAATTGGTGGAAAGTATTTAATTGGGTCTTTGCCTTCTTTTTTCAAAACGTCAAAACCGATGGCATTGCTTAAGCCGATGGTCGGCATATAAAAGCACATCGCAATCAACAGTACCCAAAAGAACGTCATCGGCGTGTTTATCAGTGGCAAAAAGCACATCGTTGCACCGAAAAGAAGGTGCAGGCAGGCATAAACATAGTTTGCCTTCCATTTATCAGCCAAAATTCCGAACAGAGTCGGCATAATAAGTGATGCAAAGCCCATTGTGGAAAATACAATGCCGAATTCATCTGCTTTCCATTCTTTTTCAAATTTACAGTAAGCGAATAGTGTCATCATCCACGCACCCCAAACAAAGAACTGCAGGAAAAGCATTACTGTAAGGCGCATTTTATTTGTATTCATAATTTAAGTTTTAAGTTATAGGTTGTGAGTTTTAAGTCGTAAGTTATAAGTTTTAAGTTAGTTGATGGACGACAGAAACTTAAAACTCAGAACTTATTACTTTTTACTTTACTATTATTTTTCTATTTTTTCCATTCAGCCAAACGATATAAATACCGTTTTGTGGACAGTTGAACTTTTGCCATTTTCCTGTTCCGGTTTCCGAATATATTAATCTTCCGAGAGAATCATAAATAAATATGTTGTCTTTGGGCGAATATGTTCTGAAATGTATGATATCATTTTGCGTATATAAATCGGGAAATTCTGCGTTAACTGATGCTAATGAACTGCCCGAACTGCAAATTCCACTTAAATGAACGACAGAACTTCCTTCCATTCCACCATCTTGAATGATTAATTGAGTGTTGTGTTCGCCATACTCTTCGGGGTGATAAAAAATTTCCAATTCATAACCTTCTTCTGAATTTATCGCATTTGCCGGAACAGCATTGGAAGCAACTCTGAAAAATTCTCTATTTCCGCTCCAAAGTATGATAGAAATATTTCCTGTCATGTGAAGTCCTTTCAAAACGATGGTTTGCGATACTTCCGAATGTTTTTGTACTTCTCCAAAATATAAATTGGTTTGATTGGGCGGAGTAACCAATACTGCTTGGTGCGCGTAATATTGTTCTGGCACTCTAAAAGTATAAGTTACGGAATCGCCCCAAATATATTCCGCTAATTGTGGAAAATCTATAAATGGATTCCGATTGTTTTGATAGAAAAATACTTCTTCATTGCGTACTCTTTCTTTTTCGCTTACCGGATCATTGCGATGCCATTCTAATAACATATTTTTTGCCCATTCTTGAAAAACGGGATATGTTTCATTCCTAAACATGTACAATGCTTCGGTTCTCCATTGTTGGGCGTAATCTTCGTAACATGTAACCATATACATATAAGTGCGGGCAAAATCGCCTTTGTATTCATCTGCCGGCTCAAATGCTGGTTGCGAAGGTGCGCCCGGATAAACATTTCGCCCAACCTCTGTAACGCCATTGTTGAAAGTCGTAGTTCCTACTACTCCAAGCGTATAGTTAGATTTAGCGTAATTGGCTGCTGCGTCTGACGGATAAAGATGATTCAAATCGTTATGAGCAGCATATCTATCGGATTGGGCAGACGGTGCCCACCAACTTTTGGGTAATGCGTGTTCTCTATCCATGCCGGAAGTACTTCTTCCTCGTATGGGATTAAAATATCTCACAGTGCCGGAATACATATCCCAAACAATAGAACCGCTTGTTGGTGGTCTTGCATCTGTTGTCCAAAAATAATACCAAAGGTCATCATAATTCAACACTGTATGATTTCTTAATATTCTGTGCAAAGCTGTTTTCAGTTCGCTGTTTTGTTTTTCATCAATCGCATTATAATATCCTCTTGGAATTTGTCCGAGAATATGAATATGAAAGACAAAAAGTAATAGTATGATAGATAGAGTTGCTTTTTTCATTGCTTTTTCCTAAAGTGCACAAAATAACAATAATTTCCCACAAAGACACAAAATTCACTAAGAAAACGTTGTGTTCTTGGTGGCTTTGTAGGCAATGTTTTTTTCATTACTAACTAAGATTTGACGGATTTACACAGAATGTTCCGTATAAATCCGTCAAAAATTGTGTTGTCAGAGTGCCAAATTAATTATGGCACAACAACTTTAATAACTTCGCCGCCAATTGTCACAAATACAATACCGCTATTTACCGGAATATTATTTGTTCCTTCAGCAATATTTTTTGTAACAAGTTTTTGACCTGTAATATTAAAAATCTCTACTAATTGTACTTGTTCGGATACAATGATTACATTTCCGTTTGTTACATAAACTTTTGTAGCATCGGCTTGTGTATCATTTATATTTACATTACCTGCATTTTCTATTGAAAGCAAATAAATACCAATAGTACTGTTGATAGTTCTCACAATACCTGTAAGATTTACCATATCACCTGCTGCAAAGGAGGTATTAATCAAATTGTAGTGGTTGCGGATAATCATTGCTTCGTCATCGGTTACAATAGTTCCGTTAGGTTCTCTATCTGTTGTTGTGAAAGTTATATTTTCGGCGATTTCTACATTTTTAAAGGAAACATATCTGTTCAAATCGGCATTTGTCAAATTTTCAGGAGCAACTACGGCCGGCACTGCAGGTTCGCCTGCCACACCGTTAGGAAGTTCTATTTCGCTGATTAACTCCAATTCTGGATATGCCGGTGTTCCAAACATCAAAAATTTTCCGATTACACCAGTTAATTGGTCGCCGCTTTGATAAGTTTTTCCGGAATTTCCATAAATTACCAACCAACCCGATTCATCTTGAACAAACAAATTAGTGGTCTGTTGCTGTGTTACGACAGTGAGCGTGCCTGTAATTTTTGCCACAGTTCCTTCCGGTAAAGCAATAAATTCGGCAATATCAGCTACTTCTGTTGGGAAAGTGTAAGTGGCTGAAGCCACAATACTGTTGGTCATTCCATCTTTTACCCCAATTGCTTTGATGGTTGTAGTTGCAGAAACCGGTATTTCTGTGCTATAAGAAGGTGAACTTGTAGTTGGCTCTGAACCATCGGTTGTGTAATAGATGACTGCACCGTCTGTATCGGAAGTAATGGTTACGGTAAACGGATCAAAGTGAATGCCGCCAACTGCCGCTATAGAAGGAGTGAATTGCGGTGTTGCAACTTGTTCGGGTGCGCCCACTGCTGCTACCGTTCCAAAAATAGGCAAGCCGGGAACACCTGATTGTGAATGGTCGTTAAAATAAAAAGTACCTGCTGTTCCTGTTGCTCCCCATACTACAAGACGAAATGTAACTACTGTACCGGCAACAATACCTTGAAGTTCACTAATGCCTGACAAATCAATCGCTGTTTGTGGATTTCCGGCAGTAGATGTTACACTGCCCCAAGTGATAGCAGCGCCGAGATTTGTAAATTCTCCCGCTCCTACTACATATTGCCATTGTCCTGTTGTTGGTCCTGTAGCAGCGCGGCGAACATTATATGCTCCTATTGAGGCTAAAGAAAGAGTATAATCTGTATTGGCGCTCAACGTAAATGTAACAAATTCGTTGGCTGTTACAGCAGCAGCAAAAGAAGTTGCTGTGAAATTATTTCCTCCCCAAGCACTTCCGGCACCGGTTCCACCTGATGGCGTCCAATGACGAGTAAGAGCACCAACTGTTAAATTTTCGTCTTGTGTTGCAGGGTCAAGTGGACTAATGCCATAATTACCGCTTCCTCCAGGCATTGCAGCAAAACTCCATTTCACTATTTCTGTTTGCCCAAAAACGCTCATGCTTCCAAACAACACTACAGCTGTCAAAAACATTGCTTTAAATAAAGTTAATTTTTTCATAATTGTAAAATTTAAAAATTAATATTCAGTTTGTTTAAAAATTATGGATTTGTGCCATCAATACGAATATTATCCAACCGGAATCCTGCAGTATTTGTAGTGGTAGTTTTAAACGTAATTTGTAAATCCGATGTTGCTGGAATACCGGTAATGTCTGATACGTTCGAATAAATATTTCTTTCTATACCGGTTGTTGGCACTGTAAGCTGTGTTTCTATGTTGGTATTCAGATCTTTTACAAATACGGTCATTATATTGGCAGTTATTGTACCTGACTCGGCATTATGTGCAAGGTCAAACGATAATTTCAAATCGGTGGCGTTTGCAGTATTGATTCCCGATATTACCAACGTGCGGTCTGGATTTGCTCCGGTTGAAGCCGCAAACCAAACATGCGTATCCAATGCGCCGGTTCTTCGAACTACCGAATTACCCGCGTATGTAGCAGTGGCTCTATTGTCCCAATCCGGATAATCGGCCGGAGCTACTGTTCCCGAGTTTACACCTTGGTTTCCGCAGGTTTCCAAAAAGATGCTGCCTCCTGAAGCAGTGCTAAACTCAAAGTCGGCTGCTGTGCCGTTTGTCGCTAATCCGGCTGCTCCCAGTGTTTGTTGTAGTGTTCCTCTTACTTTCAATAGTTTACCCCAATTAGCAGGGTTATCTCTTAAATTTATCGCACTACGAATGGCTGTTCCTTCTGGTAAATTTATTACAATACATTGTGTCCAATCTCTTACTTGGGCAGATGCTGCTAACACGATGGTGTTGTTCATAATAAAATCGCCGCTAAAAATAATATCTTCGTTTTTACGGATAGGATTTGATGCGTCAATGCCCGGAGCTGCGGTGCCGACAATATATCCTTGAATCCAGCCGGACAGTGAACTTGTTTGATTGTTCAACGCATACTCAATAATCCAAGGCATATCTTGTGTTCCGTTTCCTTGCCCTGTCGAAAAGCGGCGTGGTGAGCAGTCGAGCGAATCGCGAAACGTAATTTGGCGAGTTCCGCTAAATGTTGAAATCACACCTGTTACAGAACCGACTCCTGCCGGCATAATGAACGACGCAAAATTTGCTGCGCTGCTGTTTCTGGCAATTAGGCTAAAGCTTGCAGATGCTGCAGAAACAAGCGTTTTGCTTTGTGTTTGAACACCGCCGCTACTACTCGGAACAGCAAAAGGTTCTCGACCGCCTTCTTGAAAAGAAACATTCTTAACGGTAACTAATTTTCCGATGTAAGAATCATTTAATTGTTCGATGGTTATGGTGTCCGATGTAATTAAGTCAGGTTTTGGAAAGCCGTTGAGGTGCGCACTTGCTTGGAAGCGCTCCCACGCCATTTGTCCAATAGCAAAATTAGTGTCGTTATCTCTCGAATATGCATTACCCAACTGGGGATTGCCGCGGTATTCTCCATAAAAAAGACCTTGACATTCAATGAATATTTCTTGTCCAACCCTTAAATTGTTGTAAATGTTGTTGCGGTCAATAGCAATAGTAATTCCTCCGGTTTCGTCCTGTAGTTGAATTTGTTTGTAAATATTACCCGAAATATCGTTGGCAGTTACTCGTCCGCGAATAATAATCGCATCTGTTATTTGGATCAGCTCCTTTCCTCTGTATTTATCTACTAATTCTTTAATAGTAGTATTTGCTTCGCCATCATACCTAGGTTCATTGATGGGCGGCACATCAAACTCGCGTTCGCAAGAAGTGATAACCAACATGGTGGCAACTAATAGCAGTATGTTTCTTAATGTTTTCATATTATTTTATAATTTAAATTTACGATATAATGAATTTTTAAAATCTTAAGCCTGCGCTCAAGAAACAGTTAAAACCTTGTGCGTAATAATATTTATTGGGGAATTTCCCAACATCATACGTTGCATAATCGAAGCGCATTTGTTCAAATCCGCCTGTTTTTAAGTTGGTGTTGTTCAAGATATTTTTAAATTGCAAATTGATGTTTAGCGTGTATTGACGAGCTATGCGAAGCGACTTGCCCACAGAGCAATCAAGCGTGAATCCTCCGGCAAATTTTTCTTGTGCTATAACCTGTTTCGCTTCTGTTAATTGATTATCAAAATTATCTACGAAAAGACCGATAGAAGCAAGTGCTGATTCAGTTCTTCTATTTGGCGCAATATCCACATACGACCTGTCGAACCCGTTGATATTTACATCAAAAAACCAGAATTTATAGAAAACGTGAACGCCAAATGTTCCTGCTGTTTGCGGTGTTCCGCCGATGTGGAAATTTTTTAAATATACTGTTTCTGTTAAATCTTCTCCCAAGCCGTTTTCATAAGAAATGGTTCCCGTAGGACGGTTGGTGTAAATGTATTCGGCAACAGTACCTGCCAGCGAAAGTGATACATAGGAATTTACTTTGGCTCTAATTCCAAGTTCCACGCCTCTGTGCATTTTGTTTATGCCCGTAAGTGTATAATTAACAGACGTGCGGAGATCGTCATGATAGAATGTCGAAAGCCTTGCCAAATCATAAAAATTGGTTTGGAAAACCGATACATTTCCTCTGAAAATAGGATGCGAAAAATTGTATCCTAATACAGCAGAAAATATTTTTTCGGTATCGAGATAAGGAATAGCATTGTCTTTAACTCTTGGGGATAAATAGGCATTATAGGCTAACGGCGGTAAAACCGAGTATGACACATCGCCCGAGAAAATATGATTGCCGGATAGTTTATAAGTCAATCCTAACTTTGAAGCCGTGTTAAAGAACGAGTGTGTTTCGCCTTTTCCATAAGAGTTTTCGGGTGCGCGTCCGTTTCTCATATTTCCGTGCCTGTAAAACGAAGTATAACCGATTTTTGTCCCATAAAAAACATCCCATTTCCTGTATTGATGCGTATTTTGCACCCATACATCAACGGAATTCACATAAATATCGTAATCGTATCCAAAGCGGTCGCCAACCTTAATTATACGGTCGGGATTGTTCATGTCGTTTTGTATTTTATCTTTATCGTACTGAAAATCTCTGCCTGCAAATTGGTCAACGTCAATAAAATATTCTGCACCGAGCAAATCTTTCATCGTTTTGTAATACATTCCTTTAGTGCTGCTTGCGCTTACTCCGGCAGTGAGCGAAACTCGGTCGTTCAATTTGGTGTTGAGAGTAGAGTTAAGCGTAAAAAGCATTTGGTTACTGTGGCGTTCTTCTACCATATATCGTGCATTTCCGGCATCTTCGGCATCCGATGTATTGTACAGAAAATTAGCCATATACATACCATACCAATCAACTTGCGTTACTCGAGGGTCGCGGTTTTGCCACAAATCTCTATAAATGGTGTCTGTATGGAAACTTGGTAAATTGCGAAAATAGTCAGGGCGCGGGTCTGCGCTATTGAACCAGTTGAGTGCAGTAGAACCATACATTGAATATTTGAATCCTATACCTGTTGTCAATCGCGTATGTTTGTCAATATTAAATGTATGCGATAAAATAGTGGTTGGCTCGTATGAGGTAACAACGCGCGAGTTCCGTTTTCTTCCGTCTTGCCAACCCCAATAAGAATTGTAAAAATTACTGCCGACTAAATCCATTGTTTCTTGGAAATTTGGTGAACTTTGTGCGCGTTGAGTAGGCACTCCCAAGGTGGTGAGCGAGAGCTTATGTCGCAGATTGAATTCTTTTTCAGCCGCGAACATATACCCAAAACTGTTGTAGAAAGTACCTTCGATAAAACCTTCATCAGCCCAGCGATAAGCAATAGAGCCTGTAAATGCCCAGCCGTTCTGCATCAAACCGGTGGAGTAAGTAGCCGATCCGCGCAGCATATAATTCCGGTTGGTGTAAGCAATGCCGGCTCTTCCGCCCTGCGAAAAACTGCCTGCGCGAGTATTAATGTTTCCTGAACCGCCGATTTGTCCGAACGTAAAAGTTGATGGATTCAATCCGTTGACCACGTCTTTATCGCGCGTAGCGTCGTTCAATCCGCCGATAATGCCGTAACTGAACCCACCACGAATAGGATCGTTAAAGTTCACGCCATTGATAAACATATCGGCATACCGATTGTCGTAGCCGCGTACTCTAAAATTAACGGCAGAAAAATTGAAAGCAGTGCTGGTAGTATATACATCATTAGATGTCGTCATCAGCGACAGAATGTTGTAATCGCCTTGGTCGGCATCTTCGCCAAACGTCTCTTCGTCTAACAACAGCAGCGAATTTTCGCTAAATAACCTTCGAATGTCGTCAGACACAAATACTGTTCCCACATCAGTTGCTTGGTTTTCGGCAATATTCACAGCTGTTTCCGAAGTGACTATTTCCGATGAAGATATAACTAATGTTTCTGATCCGGGAGTTACTTCTCCAAAATAAAATGAGCCATCAAAACCGCTCAAGATGCTTTGTCCCGACTCTTTCAACTGAACTAAAACTCCTTGCACCGGTTGTCGCGTTGAGGAATTAATAACTGTTCCGCTCAAAGAAGTTTGAGAAAAAACAACATTATTAAAAAGTAACAGGCAAAAAGTAGAAAGTAAAAATTTCTTCATAAAAATTATTTTTGTACAAAATTATCTATCTTAAATTTCGATGCAATAAAAAACATGTTAAAATTTTAATACATTTTTAAATTTGAATATACATTTGTATGTTTTTCTGTTATCTTTGCGTTAACATTGAATGTAAAATTAAACACACCCAAATGTAATCACATTTTTTAATTAAGCAATATAAAAAGTAATAATAATTATTAACAATATTAATTTTTAACATTATGAGTCGTTTAAAGTTCATTTTTTTAGTATTAATACTTGTCATTGGTACGCTAAGTTCATATGCACAAGACAGAAAATTGTTGCCTTTTTCTGTTGCGTTTTACAATGTCGAAAATTTATTTGACACTATTACCAACAGTAGTAAATACGATGTGGAGTTTATTCCCTCCGGAAGTTATGCGTGGAATAGCAAAAAGTATTATTCCAAGTTGGATAATATGGCTTATGTCATCAGCCGATTAGGTAGAGAAATTACGCCGCTCGGGCCGGCAGTCATCGGCTTGGCGGAAGTCGAAAACAGAATGGTGCTCGAGGATTTGGTAAGTAGAAAAGACTTGCAAAGTTCCAACTACCAAATTGTGCATTATGACTCGCCCGACAGACGCGGAATTGACGTTGCACTGTTGTATAATCCGCTGCTTTTTTCGGTCGTTTCGTCAAAACCTTATCGGTTGACTATTCCCGAATTGCCTGATGTTAGAACGCGCGATGTATTGCTTGTAAGTGGTTTGATGGACGGAGAAAAATTTCATTTTCTGGTAAATCACTGGCCTTCAAGATGGGGCGGCGAAAAAGCTTCCCGAAATCGCAGGGTAGCTGCTGCTAAGCTGAACAGACACATTCATGATTCGCTAAGAATTGCCGACCCTGATTCAAAAGTAATTATCATGGGCGACTTGAATGATGACCCCAAAAATGTAAGCGTACGTGATGTGCTTGGCGCTGCAATGAATAGAAAAAATGTAAAGCCGGGTGGGCTTTTTAATCCGATGGCTGAACTGCACGCCAAAGGAGTCGGCACGTTGGCGTATCAAGGTGGTTGGAATCTTTTCGACCAAATTATCATTTCGGATAATTTACTCGGAGACGACCGAAGTACGTTTAAGTTTTGGAAAGCTGAAATTTTTAATCGTGATTTTCTGGTAACAAAAGAGGGTCAATGGAAAGGTTATCCGTTCAGAACATTTAGTGGAAATACTTTTTTGAATGGATATAGCGACCATTTTCCGGTGTTGATTTATTTGGTTAAGTATTTTGAGTAATCGAATATGAGTAATATTTATAACTATACCAAGCGCGAAGAGATGATGAATGTACTTACTCATTGGATAGGCGCGATGTTGGTATGTTTGGGAACGGGTTATCTTATCATGTTGAGCGTATTAACCGACTCAACCGTAAAAATTGTTTCTGTTTTTATATACGGTTTCAGTATGATAATGCTCTATTGTGCTTCTACGCTTTACCATTTTGCAGAAAGTGAAGACGCAAAAAAGAAACTAAAAGTAATTGACCATTCTTCCATTTATATTTTGATAGCCGGCACATACACGCCGTTTTTGCTTATTAACTTAAAAGGCGTTGTAGGTATGACGCTTTTTGTAATTGTGTGGAGTATGGCTCTGTTGGGAATAACAGCCAAAGTGTTTTTTTTCAATAAATTTAAGAGAATATCGTTGGTGGTTTATTTGGTTATGGGCTGGCTCATCGTTTTTGCGATAAAACCGCTTATTCACTCAATAAATGTAACCGGACTTGTTTTTCTTGCGTTGGGCGGTTTGTTTTATTCCGGTGGTGTATATTTTTATAGGCGAAAAGATAAGGAATTTTACCACAGCATTTGGCATATTTTTGTTTTGTTGGGAACTATTATGCACTTTTTCGCGGTTTTGTACGGCGCTTTGCTCCCGATGCGATAAAAATAATTCAAGGATAAAAAATAGAAACGGAAACTTTTTTAGGGTTTCCGTTTTTTATTATTTTATTTCTTCTCGCACAGCTTGACGTTTTTTTCTGTATAGTCGCATCGCATATGCGCCTGCAAATCCAAGCATCGTCAATAATCCGCCGGGGATGGAATAAAGGTTTCCCGGACCACCTCCAATATCCGGAGGACCGGCCATCGCTTGCATAGCGATTTCTTCTTCAAAAGGCGTACGTTGATTAAAGTCTATGTATGGGTCTTCATACGAGGCGTTTTCGCGCGTTAGCAAGTTAAGCATACTGCCATCGGACTCGTAATTGTCGTCATATGCTGTGTTTTCGATGTAATCGTAGTAGTAGCTTCTGTTGGGCAATTTAGCTGCTGTTGCGTTTGACAATAGAAACACAAAGACCGCAAATCCTACTATATATTTTCGCATATTTATCATAAGTTCTTATTGGAAAATTACTTTAATCGTTTTATCATTATTAATATTCAGCAGATAAACACCTTTGACAGGCGCTTGCAGTTGAACGGAAGCAGTCGTGGCTTGTTTGGCGTACAATATTCTTCCGGTAATATCAAACATTTTAACCGCGTCGCCGATGTTTAGTCCTTCTACTATAATATTTCCGGCGGTGGTGTAAACAACAATATTGTCGTCTTTGTATTGCGGAGTTATAACTTTTGGTTCGTCTTTTTCCGTGAAACTGATATAGAATCTGTTGTTAATTTCGCCTGTTTGCGTGGTGGTAAACGTATACTCAGATTGCGTGCTCATATCTATTTCTACGTTTTGGTCGTAGAAGATGGCATTTTGCTCTGTTATATTGTTTTCCCAGTAAATTGTATATTCTCCGGCAGTTGGCACACGAATGCCAATCGGCACAGTTGATTGTTCCGGTACGGCATTAATCGCTATTTTACTTTCAAAAATAAGCGAATATATTTGCGGAGTAGTAGCAATCTGTGCCATAAAATGATAAGCGTCATAAAAACTGTCGTATCCTGTGGTAGCTTCGGGGCGAACGCGAATTTTTGTACGATAATCGTATCCATTGCTGCCTTTTAGTTTCACAACAATATTTTCGTTCGACATCGCTCGGGCGCGAGTTTCATTGTCGTGGCTATGAGAGTATTTGTGAGGATATCTTTCATTCATAATAACAGAACTTTCTTTTGCTATTTTAACAAAATAGGAGCCAAACGTATAATTATTGTTGGCAACAATATCATCATTTTCTGTTTCATAATTGTCGGCAGGATATGCGTATTTATAAACGACTTGTCCTTCAAAGAGTTCTTTTTTAGCTGATTTGCTGAACGCAGGATAAACCACTTGACTCCAACCGCCATTATAATCTTCTATTCTATTTGTTATGTCTTTTACATAATCTGACCATTTGTCGTGATTATTTATAGCTGCTGTAGAAAAATCGGGCACTTCGGCGGCTTCAAAAATAAGCGTTTCTTCCGACCATATAATGCAAGGTTCATTCGCTACAATGCCGCCTGTGTAATCCCATTGATGTTTGTTCTGATTGGCGCGTACAGATATATTGTATGTCGCTGTCCAATAATCGGCATTGTGCACAGCCAATGAGCCGTTTTGTTTTCTAACTTCTGCAATATTAAATGGGAAACTAACGTGATTCCATAAATCCGGATTTTCGAAAGTAACAGTTACTTTTACTTTGCCGTTGATAGTCATTGTGCCGTCATCTTCTACAGAAGAAGCATCGCCGTTTGCTTTATACAACATTAAATCGCCGTTAATGGTTAAATTGCTGTTGTTAACTAATTCTCCGCCGGCTTGTATTTCTACTCTTTGTACTGATGCGGTTTGGTTGAGCGTTACTTCGTGTATTATGTTTACAAATTTATCGCCGCCGTCGGGAGCAGTTGTTGCTTGTTGCCAGCTGTTTTCACTGCCATCTTGCGAAACCTGCCATATATTCTCATTGCTCCAATTACCGTTATTTATGGTACGGTAATAAATATCGCAATTTTCGTCTATTATATAAGTATTTGGTTTGATTACAGCTCCAATTGGCAGCAGTTCAATGTTAAAATATTCGGTACCATCTGCATTTGCAACGTATGCTCCGAATGTGTTGCGAGAAGAGGCTGTGTTTACTCTAAAAACCAAATTACGAGTTGGTTGGGCAACACTTGTTATCTTATATGTTCCATGCAAATTATTAATAGCAATCATCCAATTATAAGATTCTCCCAAGGCAAGAAATGTACTGCTGGTGTTCATTAAATATGTTGTGCCATTATATATTGTATAATCGCCGGAACCTGTTTGTGTTATTATCCATTCGTAATCTGCTGTGTTATCAGATGCTGCATAAATATTAGAACCTTCTGTAATTACCGGAATAATTCGTCCGTCTATTATTGCACCGGAAGGAATCGTTGTAAAATTGTTTGGAAGAGCATAGTAATCAGATCCTACTTTTGCTGCAACTACAAATTTGAGATTACTTTCGTCAGATACGTTAGAAAAATTATAAGTTGGTGTTTCTACTTTTTTATAAACGGCATATAATGTTACGTTGTCTTCGGCAGGATAATACTTTGAACCTGCGTAGTAAAGTGTAACCGGAGTTTCAGCATTTTCTGCCCAACCGGCCAGAACCCAACCGGCGCAAACAGGCGATATTGTAGGAAGAGTAACAGCGCCGCATTCACTTTGTCTTTCTAATTCATTACACAATTCGCCTTCGTTGTTAAATCTTACTTTATATGTAGGTATTTCTTCAAAGTTAATGATAACAGTTATATCATCGGTAACATTTGATACTGTAAAATCATTACCGTTTTGCGTTATTATTGCCGCTCCTTCAGGTTCTACTGTAAATGCAGGTGTTGCATATCTGTAACACAAAGCAGGCATTGCTGTAACAACATTGCTGTTATCCGGAAGAATTACTTCGCCGAATTCATTGTTTGGTTCGGCAATAAGCGTGTAACAATATGGGTTTGAATTGTAGGTAAAACTTCCGGTATATGTAACGTCAATTTTACTAATATATGCGGCATTTGTTCTGCTGAATATTTTAAAATTAGGTTCGTAATTTTCAAAATTCTCGAATACAACTTTTTCGTTTGCTTCTGTTGTAATGTGATAGTCAAGAACGCCTGCTGACGTTATCAATGGAGTAGTAGCATTGGCAGCATCTGTAATTAGAAGTGTTGTATTTGCCAACGTGTTGTTTGCAGTTGTAATCGCAACAGATTTTACAATTCCGCCAAACGTAGGCGATAAAATATGACTTCCGGCAGTACCCGTAGAGTTTATTTGCAAGTATCCGGTTGCTGTATTAATTATCATCAAGCCTGTCCATCTTCCGGAATTGCTGTTAACAAATCTATTGCTGTAAGTGCCACCGTTTATACTCGCTTGTATTTCTGCTTGAGTAAGCGATACGTCAACATCTTCGCCTGCTGTAAATTTTCTGTAAACTGCATACAGTGTTTCGTCTGTTGCCGGCGTGTAAGCGTAACCTGCACTGTAAAGTTGTGCAGGAACTTCCGGCGTTTCTTCAACAGAAGATTTTGCCCAACCAACAAAAGTCCAACCTAAACAAATATTTTTAGGTTCGGGAAGGATAATATCTGTGCTGCAAACGTTTTCTAATGGAATCTCGCCTCTGTCGCTTAATGTTAGTGCAGGTATTTTTTCAAAATTGATGATAATTGTTGTATTGGCAGTATGATTTAATACTGTAAATTCGTCACCGGCTTGCTCTACTGTAGCTTCTCCTGCGGTTACCTCAAATGCCGGATTTGCATATCTGTAACACGAAGCCGGCGAAGCTGTAATAATATCGTTCGACAAACTTACCGTACCGTAATCTTCGTTGTTTGATTCGGCGACAAGGCAAATTGGATTGGAGTCGTAAGTATAAATTGCATTTTTCTTGAACAAAACAACTGCTTGTCCATTATCAGCTCCATAACTTCTAAACGAAGTACCATTGAAACCTCTCAATCTTGCATTAGTTACGCCACTATATGCCAATAAACTCAACGTGCTTCCGCTGTAAGTAATAGTCCAATACGTATATGTAGTTCCTATTCTTAAATTTCCTGAAGATGCTGCCGATATGCCAAGGTAATTAGTGGCATCGGTTTTTATGTAATACTGTCCTGCTGTTCCGGTGGAAATAAATGACAATTCCAATGCGTCTGCGGGCAAAGCACTAAACTGTGCACTATTACTGCCCGATGACACACCGCCACTGTGAGAAGTACCGGTAGTTACAATGCCGGTGCCGTCAAAAAAATAATATTCACCACCGGAGGTTGGATATAACGTTCCTATCAAATATGTCCCTGTTTCTAATTGATTAGCATTGGTTACCAAATCATAAGTAGCAGAACTTTGCTTTTTATATACTGCATACAACGTAACTGCATCGCTTGTTGGAATATAAGGATTTGTAACAAATGCAGGTATGTCCATTGTTGGTGTAATAGGTTTGTCTGCCTCTTCTACCCAACCGGCGAACTCATAATTATTGTTATCGCATTGCGTCGAAGGCGATGCTGTTGGTAATTCTATTGAAGTGCCTGATTTTGAAAGTATTCCAACAATTCCTGTGCCGTAATTGAATGTTACGACCGGGCAAGCCAACGTTTCAAATGTTTCAGCTGTGCCATAAACCACTTGGTTCATACCATATTTAATATACGGGCGCACATAATAGGCTGTGCCGCAGGTTAAGCCGGTTAATTCTGCATCGAAATGTTTTCCGTCAAAAGTTTCGCTTGTTTCAAACGAATCGTCTATTGTTGGATTCTCGTTTGTGCTACTGTATGCAAAACCGAATTCGGTAATTGCACAGTCGTAAGAATCCCAATTGAATAAACTTGATAAAAGAGGAATTGAATTTTGAGTTTCATCAACGGAAATAGTTTCGTCTAAAATTGGAGCGGTGCAAGGAACACAAACCGGATTGGAGTTGTAGATAATAATATCGTCAATAGATAATACAATATCGTCTATGAAAACACGTCTATTGGTTATTGTTGAGAATGTAATTTTTGTTGAAGATGTTGCTCCTATTATACTAACAGAATAAACATCACTATCTGAAAAAGTCGGTGTTGTCGTATTGGTGCCGGATGATCCAAGTGAAAATGATGGTGTTTCGCTAAATGTACCATCTCCGCTTATTGACAATGAAAGTCCATTGGCATCTGTATTCCAACGCATTGCCTTAAATGTCAAAGTTAGGTTTTGAGTTCCAACTATTGATGGAATTGCTGATATAGTAATAGAACCGGCAGCACTACCTGTTGCCAATCTAAGAATGCCATTTTGTGTTCCATAACAGCCACTAATACTTTCGTAACCGTCTCTACTTGTGAAAGCAGATGCTGCTGTTAAATTATTAAAATTGTCTGTAAATAAAATACTGCCTTCTTCCGTTTTCTTATACACCGCATACAAAGTTATTTCTGTATTTTCGCCTGTTGGAGTGTATGAGTTTGAAACAATCTTTGAATCATCAGTATTATTTTCTTGGGTTGACCAACCCGCAAATTCCCAACCTTCGACAACGCAAGCAGCAGAAGGTTCAGCAAGATAGTCTAATAAATTTACGGCTGATGTTACGTCTTCAATTATAACAAAAGGTTGGTTATCAATAGTACCATTGCCTGCGTTTAATGTTATGGTGTAAGCGGTAGTGGAGCATTCGTCAGCTTCAAACGTTTCCACATTGCCATAAACCACTTGACTTAAACTATATTTGGCATACGAGCGTACATAGTAAGTGTTGCCACAGATTAAACCATCTAACTCTAATTCTGCATCAAAATAGTCATCATCAAACAACTCGGAACCTGCTATGGTCAAATCGTCTATGGTTGGCTCTTCGTTAGTTATGCTGTATGCAAAACCGTACTCAACTTCGCAAGTACCTAAATCGGAAAAACTCGATAGAAGATATACTGTGTTTGGAGTTTTTGGAGTTTCTTTTTCAGCAATAGTTTCGTCAAGAGTTGGAGCATCACAGGAAGGAGCAGAAGTGCCTGTAATTAAAATATCATCAATACGATTATCATTAGTACCGGTAGAGATTCTGAATCGTAATGTTAGATTGGCGACAGCAGGTAACAAATCTGCAGAACTTGTGTAATAATACCATCTGGAAGTACTTGTATTTGGTACTGCTATTGAAGTATATGTTTCGCCATTATTTGTTGAATATTCAGCAACAATAACATTTGCACTTCCATTTCCGGTACCTTTTCTGTAACCAAAATTTAAGATTATATTTGTGTAGCCCAAAGTGTTAATTCCAGAAATGGTAATCCATTTTGTTGTGTTGTTTAAGAGTACTGACCCACCGGCCGAAGCAGCACTGTAATCAGTTGTAGTGCTTGAACTGCCAGATTGTTGTGCTATTGTACAAGTACCATCTCCGGTATAAGTTACTGATTGGTTAGACCAACCGGTAAATGAATTTACATTTGTAGCAGCAGCTGGATTACCAAAATTTTCAGAATAAATAGTTATTTGTCCCCACACGCTCACACTTCCAACCATCATCATAACAGCCGGAAACATTACTTTTAGTAGATTAATTAGTTTCATATCGTAAAACTTTTTATTATGTTCATAAGAAGAATTATAAGTATTCAAAAATATTTAAATTTTTGAAACAAAGATAAGATTTTCGGAGAAACTTATTATGACATTTATATTAAAAGTTTGTTTAGTTGAAATCTAGATTCGATAGAAATAAATTTCAACCCATTAAGACACGCATAAAAAGGACTTTTCTATTCTTCTTTTGTTGTCGTTTTCAACGCTTTTTTTTCACTGTTGTCTTTACAACCAGTATGCTTAATTCATACAATACATAAATGGGAATAAAAACAAGCATCAGTGTAAAAGCATCTGCTGTTGGCGTAATAATAGCAGAGATGATGAGGATAATCACAATCGCATGTCGGCGGTATTGCGTCATAAATTCGGCAGAAATAAATCCAAGCTTGGCAAACAACCAAGATAAAATAGGAAGTTGCGCCATGATACCAATCATGAGCGAAAGCATCACCAATGTATCAATGTAAGACGAAATATTAATCATATTTCTGACCGATTCATCGACTTGATAAGTACTTAAAAAACGGAACGAAAGCGGGAAAATAACAAAATAATTGAGCAGTACGCCGAAAAAGAATAGGGTAGTGGAGTAGAAAATAACTCTGCCCGAATATTTCCGTTCGTTTTCGTGTAACGCCGGCGAAACAAACCGAAAAAGTTGATAAATAATATACGGAAAAGCTATCAAAATTCCGGCATAAAATGACATACTCATGTGAATGAGGAACTGTGAAGCCAGTTGCGTATTGATAAGCTCAACATGAAAAGCGTCAGGACATATTTCAGGGAAAGAAATTTTGTCGGCAAGCCCGCAAAAGAAGCGATAAAGGATAAAATCCGATTTAGCAGGCGCTAAAATAATTTCAAACAGCCACTCTTTGCACAAAAAAGCGGCGATAAAGAAAACGGCAACAAGCATCAGTATCCGAAAAAGAACCTTTCGGAGTTCCTCCAAATGTTCCCAAAAACTGTCTGTTTTTACGACGCTCATTCTTTTTTCGATTCAGAAGAAGTGGTTTCTTCTTTTTTGTCGTCTTTCATTATTTCGTTTTCGACTTCATTCATTCCATCTTTGAAACTTTTCACACCTTTGCCAAGTCCACGCATCAGTTCAGGAATTTTTTTCCCTCCGAAAAACAACAATACAACAAGAGCAATAATCAGTATCTCAGTTATGCCCACAGAGCCTAAAAATAATAATGTATTCATTTTTATTTAATTAATTTTAAATTTTTCATGTGATAAACGATCACATTTCTTTCACCAAAACGTTTATAGGAAAATCCCCACTGCGTTTTACTTTTGGCATCTTTATATACATACAGCAAGCAGCCTTCGTCTTTTCCCATTTCTTTATATGGAGATGATCTATGGGTAACAATGCCGCCAAGGTTGGAGTTAAGAGCATGAATCATTAATGTTTTCTTTTCAAAAGCACGTTTTTGCGTAGTAATATCTTCATTAATAAGATAATTGATGTAATCATCTATGAGAGCATTTACAACAGCACTTATTATAATCATGGATTAGGTATTAATCTTCTTATTGCCTCGTCTATATTTCTCGAAAATTGCTCAAGGGTAATGCCATTGCAAGCCTTGACTTCTTCTTCAAAGCTCAGTTGTGATTTGGTTTTATACGAAACCGCAGGTTCACAAGCTACTGCCGGAACATTGGTCAGATATTCCAATTCTTGTTCTGTAATGTGTATTTCTTCCATTTTTTTACAACTGTTATTTACAGCAAAGATACAAAAATATATTGAAGTTATCAATCTTACTTCTTGTTTTTTTATACATTTGCAACTAACTACTAAAAGACAATATTTTATGGATATTATACTCAAATATTTTCCAAGCTTAACGGAAAAACAGAAAGAACAATTTGCTTTGCTGTACGAACAATATGCTGACTGGAACAGCAAAATAAACGTGATTTCGCGTAAGGACATTGAAAATCTGTATGAACGCCATGTGCTTCATTCACTGGCGATTGCGCGGATACTGCGTTTTACGCCCGGCACTTCGCTTGTTGATGTCGGCACCGGTGGCGGTTTTCCGGGTATTCCGTTGGCAATTATGTTTCCCGAGTCTCGTTTTCATTTGGTTGATTCTATCGGCAAGAAAATAAAAGTGGCAACAGAAGTGGCTTCAGCTATTGGACTTACCAATGTGAGTTTCCGTCATTGCCGTATCGAAGAGGAAAAATCAACGTTCGATTTTGTGATAAGCCGTGCCGTTATGCCGTTGGGCGATTTGGTTAAACTTGTTCGTAAAAACATCAAAAAAGAACAACAAAACGCATTGCCTAATGGTCTTATCTGCCTTAAAGGCGGAGAATTATTACAAGAAATAAAGCCTTTCAAAAATATTGCAACGCTTTATAATCTAAGCGACTACTTCAAAGAAGAATTTTTTGAAACCAAAAAAGGAGTTTACGTTCAGTTATAAAGCGAAAAAGCACGAAAGCACGAATGCGCGAAATAGTTTTTTTGTATTTCTTTCGTGCCTTCGTTCTTTCGTCCTTTCGTGCTAAAAAATCATAACGAATTAACAAGCTCTTTCATAATCAGCGTCATAAGCGGTTGCACTTGGTTGCCAATTTTTTGCACTTCTTCGTGGCTCACTTCCACAATTTTGCCTGGAACGCCCAAGTCGGTTATAATCGAAAGTCCAAAACATTTCATTCCCGCGTGGTTTGCCACAATCACTTCGGGTGTGGTACTCATTCCGACGGCATCGCCACCTAAAATGCGGAAATAACGATATTCGGCAGGAGTTTCAAAAGTTGGTCCCGAAGTGCCTGCATAAACACCTTCTTGTACTTTGATACCGTTTCGCTCGGCGATTTTTTTCGCCCTTGCAATCAAGTCTTTCGAATAAGCTTCGCTCATATCTGGAAAACGAACGCCCAATTCCTCGTGGTTTTTCCCTCTCAATGGATGTTCAGGAAACAGATGCAAATGATCATTGATAATCATAATGTCGCCAATCTCAAAATCGGGATTCATTCCGCCCGAGGCGTTCGACACTAACAACGTTTTTATACCCAACGCCGCCATTATTCGCACGGGAAAAGTTACTTCTTTCATATCGTAACCTTCATAGTAGTGGAAACGCCCTTGCATTGCCAATACTTTTTTCTCTCCTAATTTCCCGACAATTAGTTTTCCACTGTGTCCTTCTACCGTAGAAACAGGAAAATTAGGAATAGTTTCATACGGAATTTCCGTTTTTTCGGTAATGTGTTCAACAAGGTTGCCCAAACCGGTTCCGAGGATAATTCCTGTTTTTACGTCTGTACTAATCTTCGGACGTAAAAATTCAGCAGTTTCTTTTATTTTTCCTAACATAATCAATTAGTTGAAAATTAAACACTTCTTTTTTATCTTGCAATATTGTTACATGTATACCAATGTTGTACATTGATTTTTTAAGGTCTTCGGGCAATTCCATACCAACAAGTCGCGCAGCGTCTTTTTCGGTTACAATGATGGCTTTTCTCGGAGCCTTTATACTATAAAATGTATTGGCAATATGTTGTATATCTTTTGTCGTAAAATTATGATGGTCAGGATACGCTAGCGGTACAATATCAGCCACATAATTGCGCAAATGTTCTTCCAATTGCTGTGGCGAAACAATTCCAGTGAGCAACATTACGGCAGAAAAATCTTCTAACTTCGGTTGTTCATCATTCGGAAAAACAGGTTTTATGCTGTCATATTCGTATGTCGAAAAATACAATTGCTGATGCGCCACCAAATTAAGCTTTTTCTTTACCAATAAAAAATCAATAGGCTTTGCCGTTTCGGGACACTTTGTTACTATAACAATATCAGCTCTGTTTTTGTTCTTTTTCGATTCGCGTAATCTTCCCATCGGAAGCATATAATCGTCAATAAACAACATGTCGTAACTTGTGAGCAAGATAGACAAACCGGGTTTTACTTGCCTGTGCTGATAAGCATCGTCGAGGATAATAATGTCGGGAGCATCTGCCAATTCCATCAATTTATTAATGCCGTGGCGGCGTTTTTCGTCGACTGCTACGATAATATCGTTGAACTTGGATTTTATTTGAAAAGGCTCATCGCCAATGGTTTTAGCTGAACTATTGTCGTCTGCAAGAACAAATCCGCTTGTGCTTCTTTTGTATCCGCGGCTTAATACAGCGATGTTATAATTGTCTTTGAATAAGTTAACAAGATATTCAGTATGAGGAGTTTTTCCTGTTCCGCCAACGGCAAGATTGCCGACGCTTATTATCGGTACATCAAATTCGTGTTCCCTTAATATGCCCCAATTAAACATCGCATTGCGTATGGCAGTTATGATACCAAAAATCAATGCAAAGGGAAATAATAATATGTTTTTTAATAGTTTCATATTTATTTTTATCCCACGAAGGCACAAAGTTCACTGAGAAAACTTTTGTGTTCTTTGTGTCTTTGTGGGAAATATTTATTTCATAACAATATCAAAAGGTAAAATCGCTTGAATTTTTCCTATTTGTTCCACTTCTTTCAGTTTAATATAATGTCGATAATTTTCGCCCATTTGCATTTTTAATGCTTTGGTTTGAATATTTTCGCTAAACGATTCCATCAACGTTGCTAAAAAATCCTTTTTCTTCGGATATTCAACAAGGCGATATGATTCAATACCTGCTTTTTCGCTTGCAATGCCAATGGCTTTTTCGAGTCCGCCAAGCTCATCAACCAAGCCGAGTTGAAGTGCCATTTCGCCCGACCATACACGACCTTCGGCTACAGCTCGAATTTCTTCTTCGGCCATGTTACGACCTTCGGCACATCTCTTTATAAAAAGGTCGTAACCACGATTTACAAACGCTTGCATTAAATCTCGTTCTTGCGGCGTAAAAGCACGATTCAGAGACGGCATATCCGATTTTTCGTTTGTTCGCACCACATCGAAATCTATTCCGAGTTTATCAGTCAATCCTTTTATATTAGGAATAAGCCCGAAAATGCCTATCGAACCTGTCAGCGTGGTTGGTTGCGCTACAATGCTGTCGCTGGCGCACGCGATGTAATAACCACCCGAAGCAGCGTAATCGCCCATCGAAACGATAACAGGTTTTTGCTCGCGCACAAGGCTCAATGCACGCCAAATCTGCTCCGAACCGTAAGCGCTTCCGCCCGGTGAATTGATGCGTACTACAACGGCTTTGATGTTATCGTCGTCGTTGATTTCGCGCAAAATTTTCGTTATTCTGTCGGAATTGATGCCGTCATTGCCGAAAGACGAACCACCGTCGATATCGCCAAGCATATACACAACGGCAATTTTTTCTTTGTCGTAGCTTTTTTTGGCTTCCGGCAAACTCATCATATTATCTAATGTAACATATTCGATGTCTTTTTCTGACGACAAATCCATTTTAGAAGCCAACAAATTACCGATTTCATCATTGTACATGAGAGAATCAACAAGCCTGTATTGAACGGCTTTTTCGGCAGGTTGAAACATCATCATTTCGTCGGCATATCGATTCAAATCTTCTTTGCTGATGTTGCGCGATGCAGAAATATCGTCAATTATTGCACTCCAAACAGAATGGAGAAAGCCCGAAACTTGTTCGCGATTTTCATCGCTCATTTCGGTATTGGTAAAACGTTCGGCAAAAGATTTATAAGTGCCGACTTTTACAAGTTGTACTTCGATACCGAGTTTTTCGAGTGCATTTTTGTAGAAAACAGGCGTTGAGGCAAGTCCACGGAATTCCAACATTCCCGACGGATTGAGTGAAATATTGTCGGCAACGGACGCGATATAATAAGCCGTTTGGCTGTAAATACCGCCGTTGGCAACAATGAATTTGCCCGATTCTTTGAAATCAAGCAATGCGTTTCTGATTTCGCGTGCAGACGAAACACCCACGGCAGTAGCATTCACATCAAGCAAAATACCTTTGATTTGGTCGTTTGCTTTTGCTTTTGCGATACTTTTGAGTATATCGTCAAGTCCGATTTGCGTAACATTATTGGAACTAAACAATTCTGCCAAAAAGTTGTTTTGCGAGCGGTCAACAATTTCGCCTTCAATTTTGAGCCGAAAAACAGAATTGTCTTTTAATTTGAAATCTTTACTTCCGCTCGCAGCAACCGAAAGAACTGTAATAATTGCAAATAATAACAAAACATTGGCGACGAAAAATCCCAACGCCGAACCGAATATGATTTTAAAAAATTGTTTCATACGTAAATAGTTTTATTTTTTTACATTAAAGTCGTATGGGACTCGCATTTTTATTATCTATTGTTTACATTAATGTAAATGCTTGTTTCATAATAAGTAATGTAAAGTATTTGAATGTTGTTAGGTATTATCTCTCTTCGTTGGTTCCTGTTCGGTAGAAAAAGTTGCAATTAAAGTTGTAAATGTAATAAAATTTGTGAACAAAAAATTATTTACATATTATTTTAAACCTTTTTCCTTGCTTTTCGTCATATTTAAAATGAGATAATGAGATTTCTGTTGGTTTTTGCTTTGGGTTATTGAGATTGTTTCGTGAATTAAATTAGGTTTTATTTACGAGTTTTAAATGCGTTGTTTCTGTTTTCTTTGTATTTTTCATATTATTCATTTATTTTTGCGGACTATTAAAAAAAACTATTTATGCTAAAAAAGATTTTATCTATATCGGGAAAGCCTGGATTGTATGAGCTTATATCGCAAGCCAAAAATATGATTATTGTCGAATCGCTGATTGATGGCAAGCGTATGCCGGCTTATTCGCACGAAAAAGTTATTTCACTTGGTGACATTGCCATTTTTACCAACGAAGGCGAAAAGCCGTTACGTGAGGTTTTCGATAAAATGAAAACGAAAACAAACGGAGAAAAAGCCATCAGCGCAAAATCCTCCGATGCTGAACTTCAAGCATTTTTTGCCGAAGTACTGCCCGAATATGATCAAGAACGAGTACATAAATCGGACATCAAAAAAGTATTTTTATGGTTCAATTTATTAGTGGAAAAAGGTTATACCGATTTTTCGGAAGAAAAGGAAGAAGAAGCTCAATGATAGAATAAAAGAGGCTGCCTCAAAAGAACGCAAATTACGCAAAAAACGCAAATTTTCGCAAATCGAAAAAAGATTAATATTGTATATTATTGATTATAAGCAATATATTTTTTTTGCGAAAATTTGCGTTTTTTGCGTAATTTGCATTCTTTTGAGATAATCCCTTTTCTTATTCAAAACATATTTGCGAGCAATGGAAATTTACAAAAATCCCAGCTCCAATTTTGCTTCTTCGCTCATCATGTCTTTATTCCATTCCGGTTCAAAAACGATATTGACTTTTACGCTTTTCACGCCTTCGATAGATTCAACTTTCATTTTTACGTCTTCGACAATAAAATCGACAGCAGGACAATTCGGCGCGGTCAGTGTCATATCTATCGTTACATTGCCGTCGTCGTCAATATCAACTTTGTAAATAAGTCCCAAGTTGTAAATATCCACCGGAATTTCAGGGTCGAAAACCGTTTTGAGCATCTTTACAATTTTTTCTTCCATTTCGAGAAATTCGTTCATAATATTTATATTTTAGGAGACAAGGAAACGAGGAAATAAGTGGACGAGGAAATGATGGCACGAAAGTTAGACTAGCATTTTTCCTTGTTTCCTCGTTTCCTTGTTCACTCGTTCCTTTAAAAATACTTGGCAAAAGCATTGTCTATTTCTTCGCAGAAAGGTGCCAATTTTCCGTTTATAATAACAACTGTATCTACTTTTGCTCTCACACAAAGCGCATTATCGGACAGCCTAAAAATATCTTGATGAAAAACATATTTGATACCTTCTTTTTTTACATTGAGCTTGCACACAAATTCGTCGCCACTGCGCAAAGGCGTTTTAAAAGATATTTCGATACGTGCCACTACTGTATCAATGCCGCGATTGTGCAGGTCGGCAAAATTGATTTCTTCCGTTAAAATAAATTCGTGGCGTGTATGCTCCAAATAGTTTTGATAAACGGCATTGTTTACAATTCCTTGTAAGTCACATTCGTAATCGCGGACTTTAAATTTCAGTTCGTAAATATAGTTCATAATTTTATTTTTTCATCAAAATAGTCATGCCGTCTCGCAACGGAATAATGACTTTTTCTACTCGTATATCTTGTGCTACAAAATCATTAAAAGCCATGATGCCAATAGTTTGTTCATCATTTTTATCAATTTCTTCAACAATTTTTCCGTCCCACAGTGTGTTGTCGGCAATGATAAATCCACCTTGGTTTACTTTTTCAAAAACAGCTTCATAATAAGCCAAATATTCTCTTTTATCGGCGTCAATAAACACTAAATCAAACATTTCATCGAGTGTTTTTATGGTTTCCAATGCGTCGCCTGTGAGTTGGTGTATTTTGTTCTTGTATGGCGATTGTTCAAAATATCTTCCGACAAATTCTTCCAATTCTTCGTTGTTGTCAATTGTATAGACAATACCGTTTTCGGGCAATCCTTCGGCAATGCACAAGGCAGAATATCCTGTAAAAGTTCCCAATTCCAGCACTCTTGTCGGGCGAATCATACGGCAAAACATTTTGAGAATTCGCCCTTGTAAATGTCCCGATAACATTCTCGGGCGCAACACATTAACGTATGTGTCGCGATTCAGTTTTTTGAGCAAATCGGGTTCTTCGTCAATGTGTGATAATATGTAACCCTCTAAATCTCCCTTAAGGGAGACTTTTTCGAGACTTGGATTATTTTCTTGTTTTTTTTTCATTGCTTCTGCAAGTCCTCCTTGAGGAGGATTTAGGAGGCTACTCATAAATTAATGTCGTAAGTTGCTTTGCGTCAAATATTTCGTTTGCTGTTTTCAGTATATCAAGCGGCGAAATGGCATTGATTTGTTCTCTAATTTCGCTGTCGGTGTCCACTTTGTTGTAGTGCAGAAAACTTTTTCCGATGCTAAGTATTAGATTTTCTTTGTTTTCGGACGCAATAGCAATTTGACCAATGATCTGCTTTTTGCATTTCGATAGTTGATTTTCCGAAATCGCACTTTCTTTCAATTTGTTCAACTCATTGAAAACGAGTTTTTCACAACGTTTTCTGTTTTTGGGGTCGCAACCAAAATAGATATTCCAAACGCCTGTGTCGGAATAAGAAGTAAAATTTGACTCCACATTGTAAACAAGCGCGTTACGTTCTCGTAACGCAAGATTTAGCAAGCTGTTCATACCCGGACCACCGAGTATATTGTTAAGCAAATACAACTTCAATCGCTCGTCTTTTTCGTGCAAATCGTACGCACGATTGCCGAGCATATAGTGCGTTTGAAAAGTATCTTTGTCGAGTTCGGCATATTGCGGTATGTAAATCAATGGTTTTTCTCGTTTTTGTTGGCGAGAAGAGTAGGGAACATGTCCCAAATATTTTTCTGCCCATTGTATGATTTTTGAAAACTTGATATTTCCCAACGAAAAAAACACCATTTCGGTAGTGCAATAATTACGGCTGACAAATGATTTGAGTTTATCGGATGTAAACTGTTGTAATGATTCTTCGTTACCCAAAATATTTTTTCCTATCGGATAATTGGCAAAAAGTAATTCCTCGAAATCGTCGTAAATAAGTTCGGAAGGCGAATCTTTGTAAGAATTGATTTCATCGAGCACGATGTCGATTTCTTTTTCCATTTCGTTGTTCGGAAAAATGGAATGGAACACAATATCGGCAGTAAGTTCCATGGCACGCTCAAAATCTTCTTTGAGCACGGTTGAATAGACGAACGTTTCTTCTTTTGTGGTGTAAGCGTTTAGCTCTCCGCCAACGCTTTCGAGCCTGTTAATGATGTGCCAAGCCTTGCGTTTTTGCGTGCCTTTAAAAAGCATGTGTTCCACAAAATGCGCCATGCCTTGTTCGTCTTCTTTTTCGTCGCGCGTTCCGGCATTAATAGCCATTCCGCAATAAGAAACAGGCGAATTATCGGGTTTGTGAATCAAGCGAATACCGTTGGAAAGTGTATGTGTTTCGTAAAACATAATTAAAACAAATTCCCTATTGAAATGTACAATCCGCCTTTATTTCCGTCTTGTTTATTGAAAGGCAAACCATAGTCAATGGCTAAAATAAAATTCTCGTTCAACACTGCGCGTAAACCTAAACCGGCGCTTGGATGTATGCCGTCATTGTTAAGAAAATCGGTGTTGAAATGACGAGCCATTTCGGCATCGGCGAGAACAAGCGACTTGTCAAATTTTATCTGTTGAACCACCATTCCCGCATCAGCAAAAGCATTCAAGCCCAAATAAAAATTCTGTCTGGCAATAACCGTGCGGAACATTTTCCAACGAAGTTCTGCATTGCCAAGCACAAAACCGTCGCCCACAACGCGGTTACGCATTACACCGCGTATGCTTTTTCCGCCACCCAAACCGTCGAGTTTGGTTACAGGCGTATAAGCATTAATCATATATGGCTGCATATAAAAAGGCGTGTGTCCGCCGATAGTTCCTTGATACATTAAGCGGTAAGCAAAGGTCAGTTTGTTGGGCACAAACGTAAAGTATTGACGCCAAGTTGCTGACAATTTCCAATAATTTACATCGTCGTTGAAAAAGAATTTCGGTGTATAAACAACCACTGCTTCCGCCCAAATACCGCGTGAAGGATTGGCTTCTATATCGCGTGTATCGTACAATGCGCCGACTTTAAAATGATTGGTAAAACCGCCTTTTTTTTCATTTTCGGGAATAATGCTCCATTTTACATATTCATCGTAAAGCGTTGGTACATCGGGCAGGTGCTTGTCTATTTTATTTCTATCAATGGTTGCCACTTCGGTGTGAAACACGCCGACACCGCCCAGCCAGTAAAAATTATTCCAAGGTAAATGACCTATCAATTCCGAATTGAAACGAAATTGTTTGCGCTGATGTCCGTAAAAAACGCGAGTAATATAATCGTGAGAATCTTCGTCAATAAAATCAGGATTGAAATAACTTTGATAACCGTTAAATCCGAAAAAATCGAGTTTTTGCTCAGTCAAATAAGCTAGATTGGCAACCAACCGCAAGCGATGAGGTAGTAAATTTTTAGCATCGTAATACAATTGATTGATTCCCGATCCTTTTGTGTAGCGCGATATTTCCAATTTCCACATTTGGCGGTAATCGGGATACTCGGCAGGTTTGCGGTAATCGTACAACTGTATCAATCCGCCATATTGAAAACCTAAATCGGTATCGAAAGAAATGGTCGGCAATACGCCGAAAGAAAAACCTTCTTTGGTTCGTGGTTCTTTTGTGTTTTCTGTAGATTCTTCTTGCGCATTAATTGCGAATGAAAAGAAAAATAATGTAATGGCTAATCCAAATTTTTTTAATGTATTCATTATATTTTGTTCAATTTATATTTTAACAAACCTTCGTGTCTTTGCATTCATAAATTGTTTTTCTAAATGCAAAGGCACAATGGCGCGAAGACACAAAGTTTTTTTATTTCGCAGGTCGTTTTCTCCAATAAAATGCTAGTCCTGTGCACGCTATCATCTGCCAAACGGCAAACCACGCGGCGATAAAGGCAATGGCACCGATATGCAAGTCGGGCGGAAATATTTTTGGATTGAAAATTAATGCCAATGCTAATGCCGAATTTTGAATGCCTGTTTCGATGGAAAGCGTTCGGCAGTCTTTGATAGATAATTTGCACGCACGCGAAATCCAATACGAAAATACCAATGCGCCGCCATTGAGAAACAGCACAAAGAAAAACATCAGATGAATGTATTGTATGAAAAAGCTGTAATTGTTTTGGAAACTTAATACAACAATTGTGGCGAAAAGGATTAAAGAAATGATTTTTATCGGTTTTTTGACTTTGGCTACGAAATTCGGATATTTATATGCAATCAAAATTCCCAATACAATGGGCACACCAAGCAGTATCAATACCGTTTTGGTAATATCTATCGGATCTATTTCGAGCGGCACATTAAGCGGCGAGTGTTTCATATAAAGACTGCCGTAGAACTGGAAATTAAATGGTGTCATAACGATAGCCGCCATTGTGCCAATTGCTGACAGCGTTACAGCCAGCGCGGTATTTCCTTTTGCTAACGCGTTAATAAAATTCGAAGCGTTTCCGCCCGGACAAGCGGCTATCAAAATTGCTCCAAAAGCCACACCGGGCGTAATCCAACTGCTAGCACACCATACAAACAAAAAAGTAAATAACGGCAATAACAAAAATTGACAGACAAGTCCCACGATAGCCGCTTTGGGTGCTTTAAAAATATGTTTAAATTGTTCCCATTTGATGTCTAATGCCACGCTGAACATCAGAAATCCAACAGCGATATTTAACACGAGAAGTCCGCCAGTGGAAAAATTCAGCTGTACGCTGTCTAATTGTAATAATTTTTCGTACACAAAAAATGTTTTTAGTTCATAATTATTTTACAGGTCGTTTTCTCCAATACATCGCCAGCGACGTACACGCCACAATGTGCCAAATGCCCCACCAGGCGGCAATAAAAGCCATTCCGCCGATTTGTAAATGGGGCGGAAATATTTTTGGATTGAATATCAACACCAATGCTAATGCCGAATTTTGAATGCCCGTTTCGATAGATAGCGTACGGCAATCTTTCAGCGATAATTTAAAGCTTCGACAAATCCAATACGAAGAAATCAATGCCAAGCCGTTGTGAATTAACACGATGAAAAATATTAATTTAATGTATTTTACGAAATAATGATAATTGTTCCAAAAAGCAATGACAACAATAGCCACGAAGGCAATTATCGAAAAGATTTTTATCGGTTTTTTGAGTTTCGCCACGAAATTCGGAAATTTATACGCCATAAAAATACCCAACGCAATAGGAATACCTAACAATATAACCACGGTACGTGCCATATCCATCGGATCTATTTCGATAGGTACATTGAGTGGCGAAGTCTTCATATACAGACTGCCGTACAACTGAAAATTAAAGGGTGTCATCACAATCGCCAATATCGTTCCAATGGCAGTAAGACTCACAGCCAGCGCAACATTTCCGTTCGCCAAATTATTGATGAAATTTGAGATATTTCCACCCGGACAAGCCGCTACCAAAATAGCGCCAAAAGCTATACCGGGCGTAATGAAGTCTTTTGCCAGCCAAATAGCCAAAAAGGTAATCAACGGCAACAGTATAAACTGACAGACAAGTCCTAAAATTGCCGCTTTGGGCGCAGTAAAAACATCTTTAAATTGCTGCCATTTAATGTCTAGTGCCACGCCAAACATAATGAATCCAATGGCAATGTTCATAATGTGCAATCCGCCCGGTGTAAAATTTAAGCGGATACTGTCTAATTGTAGTAATGCTTCTTGCATGATATTTTATTATTTCTTCATGCTATCGCAAATGCGTTTTATCTCATCAATAATCGCATTTGCAAATTTATCTGCCTGCTCTTTGGTGGGCGCTTCGCTGTAAATGCGGATAATCGGCTCGGTATTCGATTTGCGCAAATGTACCCAGCCTTGCGGAAAATCTATTTTCACACCGTCAATATCGTTTACCTTGAATTGTTTGTAGCAACCTTTAATCACTGTTAAAATTCCGTCCACATCAATTTCAGGCGTGAGTTCGATTTTATTTTTCGAGATATAATATTCGGGATACGTTTTGCGGAGTTCCGAAACGGTTTTGCCCGATTTTGCCAACTGTGTGAGAAACAATGCGATACCAACCAACGCATCTCTGCCGTAATGACTTTCGGGATAAATTACGCCGCCGTTTCCTTCGCCACCGATAACGGCATTTGTTTCTTTCATTTTCGTAACCACATTTACCTCGCCAACGGCGGCGGCGTTGTATTCGGCTCCGTGTTTTTCGGTTACATCGCGCAAAGCGCGAGTTGAACTCAAATTAGAAACGGTATTTCCTTTTGTATGACTTAAAACGTAATCGGAAACGGCTACCAATGTGTATTCTTCGCCAAACATGTTGCCGTCTTCGCAAATAATTGCCAAGCGGTCAACATCGGGATCAACTACAAAACCAACATCGGCTTTTTGCGTTTTAATAAGCGATGAAATTTCGGTTAAATGTTCGGGCAATGGCTCGGGATTATGTGGAAATTGTCCGTTTGGCTCGCAATATAATTCGAGGATATTTGTAACGCCCAACGCTTTCAATAATTCGGGAATACAAATACCGCCGACAGAATTTACGCAGTCAATGGCAACTTTGAAATTAGCTTTTTTAATAGCTTCAACATCAACCAATTTCAATGCTAGTATGCTTTCTATATGTTTTTTCGTATAAGTATTGTCGTTTGTTAATTTTCCAAGTGTATCAACTTCAGCAAAAGAAAAATCGGAATTTTCTGCCATTTGCAATACTTCTTCGCCATCTTTTGCATTTAGAAATTCACCCTTTTCGTTGAGCAGTTTCAGCGCATTCCATTGCTTTGGATTGTGGCTGGCAGTAATGATAATTCCTCCTGCTGCGCCTTCCATCGTAACGGCAACTTCGGTGGTCGGTGTTGAAGCTAATCCGATGTTCACGACATCAAATCCAACGCCCATTAACGTTCCGCAAACAAGGCTATTGACCATTTCGCCCGAAATGCGCGCATCTCGTCCTACAACTATTTTGTTTGATACAGTCGTTTTATTTTTCTTAATCCAATTGGCGTAAGCTGATGTAAATTTAACAACATCGATAGGACTAAGTCCTTCGCCTGCTTTTCCGCCAATGGTGCCGCGGATTCCTGATATTGATTTGATTAGTGTCATTTAATTTGGTCTAATTCTGATTCTGATGAAATAACGATAAGGTCTTATGTCCTGTTGAGCACGCATCGAGCCAATCGCTGAAGGTACAATCAAGTTTGCTTCTCCGTCTAAGCCCATGAAACTTGCCGCTTCTTTAAAAGCTATTACTACGGCGCTTCCATTTCTGAATATGAAGTCGTCGCCGGGAGCATTCATTGCTCTAAAAGTTGTGTCGCCCTGTAAGTTCATTTCGTAGTAATTCACAATAACTCTATCGCTCTCTCGTGGCGGAATACCATCGCCTTTGTTAGCGACATTAATGTACAAACCCGACGAACTTAAATAAAAATCTTTGTCATTTAAAAAAACTGTGTCGGTAGGAATTTCGTGAAGGACATTAATATCATTATCTTTGATAAATTGAGCGATAGCCTGCCTTTCTTCTCGTCTTAATTCTGCCAGTGATTTTCTTCTTTTGCACGATGCTGTGAATAAAAGAATAAAAATCAGTGCGAAAATCGAAACTAATTTTGTTGTTTTCATATTTATCAGATATATTTACCTCTAAGTTTCCTTTATGGGATTTAGGGGTTGTTTTAGTTGATTATTTCTAATGTTTTTATTTCGTAAATAATTGTTTTTTTTGCTCCGATGCAATCTTGGTCGCCTATCATAGCGAAAGCCAAATCGGAAGGAATGATAAACGTGCCTCGACCGCCTTCGTTGAGTAATAATAATGATTCGTCAAGTCCTCTTATTATATCAAATTTTCCGATTGTTATTGTTTTGTCGCCCTTATTTTCCGGAGTGTAGCAAACTGTTCCGTCAAGCAGGCTTAAGTTATATGTTACGCGAACTTTGTCGCCTTTTTTTATTGGTCTTCCGTTGCCTTGATATTCTATATAATACCAAAAAGCCAACGGCGATTGTGTAAAATCAAGCTGGTTTTGTTGAACAAAGGCTTCTATTTCTTTTGTTTCTTTTTCGGCAAGCACCCGATTCATTTCCAACAGGTTTTCTGTTGTGTAATCTTTGGGCAACTTATTGGCAGGCAAATGAGGTCTATCGTTTCGGCAACCGATAAATAAAACAAACAATAAAACAAGAACAAACCCCTTAAATTCCCCACAGGGGAACTTTTGAAGACTTGGATTATTTTCTCGTTTTTTCATCAGTATTTTTTTCTTAAAGTCCTCCTGTGGAGGATTTAGGAGGCTTTTTTATCTTATATTCGCAATACTAATAATATCTGCAAACACACCTGCTGCCGTAACTTCTGCGCCGGCACCATAACCGCGTATCATCATCGGATATTGCTTATAGCGTTCGGTGGTAATGAGAATTATGTTATTGCTGCCCTCTAAATCGTAAAACGGGTGACGGCTGTCCACTGCTTCCAAGCCGACGGAAGTTTTGCCTTCGTCTAATTTAGCAACGAATCGCCAACGCATATTTTGCGCTTCTAATACCTTGCGTTTTTCTTCAAATTCAGCATCAAATTTTTCAATTTTCACCCAAAAATCATCAAGCGAACCATCGAAGAAATCTTTTGGAATAAACAGGTTTTTCTCTACATCTTCTTGTTCCACGACATAACCCGATTCGCGCGCCAAAATTACTAATTTGCGAATCACGTCTTTACCGCTTAGGTCAATGCGCGGATCCGGCTCGGCAAAGCGTGCTTCCATGGCACCGCGAATGGCGGCGCTCAACGGCACTTCTTTGCTGATAACATTGAAAATATAATTTAATGTGCCCGAAAGTACTGCTTCTAATTTCAAAATTTTGTCGCCGCTATACACAAGGTCGTTGATGGTGTTGATAATGGGCAAACCTGCGCCGACATTAGTTTCAAACAAATATTTAACACTGCGCTGACGGGCAATATTTTTCAAATTAATGTAGTTTGAATATTCCGACGAAGCTGCAATTTTATTAGCTGTAACCACCGATATATTATGCGACAGCAAATCTTTGTACATTTCGGAAATAACTTGACTTGCCGTACAATCTACGAAAACGCAGTTGTAAATATTCAACTCAAAAAGCGCGTTTTTCAAGATTTCAGGTGTCGATTCTTTGCCTTCGCGTTTTATTCGTTCATCGTAAGAGGCGAGGTCGATTCCCTCACGGTCGATAATATAGCCGTATTCATTGGCAATGCCAATCACTTTTACTTTCAGCGAATTTTGTTTTTTCAATAATTCTTGCTGTGTGTGGAATTGATGCAGTAAACTTCCGCCCACTGTTCCTGTGCCTACCACAAAAAGATTTAACTCTTGGTATTCTGATAAAAAGAAAGATTCGTGTATGGAATTCAACGCTTTGCGCAAATCGCCCATACGCACCACAAATGAAATGTTTGTTTCGGACGAACCTTGTGCCAAGGCAATGATATTAATATTGTTGCGTCCCAACGCGTTAAAGAGCTTTCCGGCGGTTCCGGTAGAGCGTTTCATGTTTTCGCCCACGATGGCAACGGTTGCCAAATCAGATTCGACCGTGATGCTGTTTATTTCGCCGTGCTTGATTTCTTTTTCAAACTCTTTGTTGAGCAATGCAACAGCTTTGTCGGCTTCCTCGTCTTTTACGCCAAATGAAATGGAACTTCCCGAAGATGCTTGTGAAATAAAAAATACATTTATACCGTTGCGCGAAAGTACCGAAAAAGTGCGACCATTGGCGCTTTCGATACCAATCATTCCCATTCCTTGCAAAGTAATAAGGGTCGTGTTGGAGATAGATGAAATACCCTTAATTGGTTTCACTTCATCTTCTTTTTCATTGGATATCAATGTGCCTTGTACTTCGGGCTTGGCAGTATTTTTAATCAAAATCGGCACATTTTTTAAGAATGCAGGATACACTGCAGGCGGATAAAGTACCTTGGCGCCGAAGTTAGAAAGTTCCATCGCTTCCACATAGCTGAGGCGGTCGATGGTGTATGCTTTACTGATTATTCGAGGATCGGCGGTCATAAAGCCGTCAACATCTGTCCAAATTTCCAACACGTCGGCGTTGAGCGTGGCTGCTATCAAGGCGGCTGTATAATCGGAACCACCGCGCCCGAGATTGGTTATTTCGCCTGTTTTGAGATCGGTGGAGATAAATCCGGGAA
>Ga0082212_10000595_pt1 | contig 52368 bp, 42 predicted proteins | sample TergutNt197P3_FD_71548 | JGI IMG/M metagenome (GOLD analysis project Ga0082212, IMG submission 71548) | Neocapritermes taracua P3 segment gut microbial communities from Petit-Saut dam, French Guiana - Nt197 P3 | ecosystem: Host-associated > Arthropoda: Insects > Digestive system > Gut ...
CAATCTCAACGATCTGGGCGGCCGGCGCATGTTGAAACTCACCATGAGCGTCGATGCCGACAACAAGGATCTGGCCGATGAAATCAATGCCAAGATGCCCCAGTTCCGGGACACCATTCTGCTCCTCTTATCCAGCATCCAGTCCGACGACATCTCCGGCATTGACGGCAAGCAGCGGCTGAAAAACCAGATGCTCAACCGCATCAACCCCAACCTGACCCGGGGTAAAATCCGGAATCTGTATTTTTCGGAAATAGTGGTGCAGTAGCCGCTAACGGGCCGAGGTAAGGCGGACATGGCCAAGATATTGTCCCAGGATGAGGTTGACGCCCTGCTCAAGGGCATGGGCGGCGGCGAAGTGGAAACCGAGACCGACGACGGCGGCAGCGCCGACGGGGTCACGACTTATGACCTGACCAACCAGGACCGCATCATCCGCGGCCGGATGCCCACCCTGGAAATAATAAACGACCGCTTCGCCCGGTTTTTCCGCCAGACCATGGCCACAGCCCTGCGCAAGGTGGTGGATGTTTCGGCCTTCTCCATAGACATGATCAAGTTCGGCGAGTTCATGCGCGGTCTGCCGGTGCCCACGAGCCTCCACGTCTTCAAGGCCGACCCTCTGCGCGGCCACGCCATCATGGTCATTGAGACCAAGCTGGTCTTCAACCTCGTTGACAGCTTCTTCGGCGGCAGCGGGCGCGGCTACATCAAGGTCGAGGGCCGCGACTTCACGCCCATTGAGGCGCGCCTGGTGACCAATGTCATCAAGATGGCCCTGGCTGACCTGGAGAGGGCCTGGAACCCGGTTCATCCGCTGAGCCTAAGCTATGTGCGGGGCGAGACCAACCCCCAGTTCGCCTCCGTGGTCGCCCCCACCGAGGTGGTCATCGTCATAAAATTTGAATTCGAACTGGAGCAGACCGTCGGGACCCTCATAATCTGTCTGCCCTATTCCACCATCGAACCCATCCGCTCCAAGCTCTACGCCGGGTTCCAGAGCGATCAGTTGGAAGTCGATACCGCCTGGATCAACCGCTTCATCGAGCGGGTCCGCGAAGCCGAGGTCAACATGGTGGTGGAACTGGGCCGGACCATGGTCACCGGCGAGGACATCATGAACCTGGCCATCGGCGATGTTATCATGCTGCGGCACGATGTGCGGGAACCATTGTCCATCCAGGTGGAGGGCGTGCCCAAGTTCAAGGTTTACGCCGGCACTTCCCGGGGCCAGAAGGCCGTCCGCGTGACGGGCGACATCCCCCCGAAAGTCTGGGAGGAATAGCCCTCTCGCCCTTGTCCGCCCTGGCGGCCGATCAGGGCCTCCGAAAATCTGACCCCAGAGGGAGCATTTCATGGCTGATACACCGCCGATTTCCCAAAATGACCTTGATAAACTCATGAGCGACGACGAGGGGCTGGCCCAGGACTGGGGCGACCCAGGTCCGGCCATGGCCCCGCCCGGCGAAAGCGGCTTAAGCGGCGGTACCCACTCCTTCGGCCCTCCCGCCGCTCCCCCCACCTCGGACGGCACCGCCGCCCGGCCCCTGGACTTCATCCTCGACATACCCCTGGAGATCTCCGTGGAATTGGGGCGGACCCGCATGGTCATCAACGACCTTCTCCAACTCGGCCAGGGCTCGGTGGTCGAATTGAGCAAGCTGGCCGGGGAGCCCCTGGAAATCTTCGTCAACGGTAAACTCGTGGCCCGGGGCGAGGTGGTGGTGGTCAACGAGAAATTCGGCGTCCGCGTCACCGATATTGTCAGCCCCATGGAGCGGGTCAAGAGCCTGGTCTGACCGGCCCTCTCCCTTAGGGGGGGCGCGTCTTAAAAGAAGAGGCGGGGCTATGAAAAAATATTTGTCCGCTCTGGCTCTGGGCCAGACCTTGACCTCCGGCCGGGCCTGGGCCCAGTCGGCCCCGGCCTTGGGTCTGTCCGAGTGGCCCGGAGCCAAGGACCTGGCTTGGGCCGGGGCGGCGCTTATCCTGGTGCTGGTCGCCCTGGTGCTGCTTTTAAAGGCTGTTCAGCGGATCGGCCGCTTCAAGTCCGGCCGGGGGGCCCTGTTTGAGATGCGCGGCTATCAGCCCCTGGACAACCGTAAATACCTGGCCGCCGTGGCTGTGGACGGCCGGATGCTCATAATCGGGGTCACCCCGGACCGCCTGGTACCCCTGGGGCAGTGGCCGCTCCTGGACCAGGCAGGCGGCCTGTTCCCGTCCGGCGAGCCTGATTTCGACTTCAAGCTCCAGCCGGCCGAGGACGCCCCCCCGGACATAAGCGTTGTCGGCCCCGAAGAGCCTCCGCGATGATGAAGCCCCGCCTCTGGCTGATCACGGCGGGTCTTTGGCTCCTCATGCCGGCCGCCGCGCTCCTGGCCCAGGACGGGTCCATGGTGCCCATACCCACGGTCAGCCTCTCCCTGGACCAGACCAGCGAACCGGAGCGCATAGCCACGGTCATCAACATCCTCTTTCTGATGACCGTCCTGACCCTGGCCCCGTCCCTGCTCATTCTCATGACCTCCTTCGTCCGCATCGTGGTGGTTTTCGGCTTTCTCAAGCAGGGCATGGGCACGCAGAATTCGCCGCCCAACCAGGTCATAATCGGGCTGGCCCTGTTCATGACCTTCTACCTCATGCTGCCCGTGTGGAAGGACATCGAGAACCGGGCCTTCAAACCGTTCATGGCCAATGAGATCAACCAGCGCACGGCCCTGGAGACGGCCCTGGAGCCCATTCGCGAATTCATGTTTCTCCAGACCCGGGAAAAGGACCTGGCCCTCTTCATGCAGCTCGCCGGCGAATCCAGGCCCCTGAACAAGAGCGAGGTGCCCACCCTGTCGCTGATCCCGGCCTTCGTGATTTCGGAACTTAAGACGGCCTTTTCCATCGGCTTCATGCTCTACATCCCCTTCGTGGTGATCGACATGGTGGTTTCCTCGGTCCTGTTGTCCATGGGCATGATGATGCTGCCGCCGGTAATGGTGTCCCTGCCGTTCAAGCTCATGCTCTTCGTTTTGGTGGACGGCTGGAACCTCATCGTCGGCTCCCTCATCCGCAGTTTCGGCGACGTGAGCCGGGTCGTGAACGCCCTGTCCGGAGGCTAGTGCCTTATGACCCCTGAATTCGTGATCGACTTCTGCCGCCGGGCCATGGAGATGGTACTGATGCTGGCCCTGCCCATGCTGAGCGTGGGGCTGATCGTGGGTCTGGCGGTGAGCATTTTTCAGGCCACCACCTCTATCCAGGAAATGACCCTGCAGTTCATTCCCAAGATCCTCTTGATCTCCATCACCCTGGTCATTGCCGGACCCTGGATGCTGGAAGAGCTGACGGACTTCGCCAAATTGGTGATGGGTTCCTTCCCCGAATGGGTCCGGGTGGGCACGGGCGTGGCCAACCAGGGGCTCAGCCTGCCTTAAGGCTTTAAGGTTTGGGCGCTCCGATCATCAACGCGGCGGAATTCGCCGCCTTCGTCCTGGTGCTTCTCAGGCTGTCGATGCTGGTGGTCCTGGCCCCGGTCTTTGACAACAACGTGATTCCGGCCCAGGTCAAGGCCGCCCTGGTGCTGATGATCACCTTCGTGGTCGCCCCCAGGGTCGAATACACGGCCGACCTGATGCCCATGACCTGGTTCGGCTTCGCCTTTCTGGCCCTGGGCGAGCTTCTCATCGGCCTGTCGCTGGTGATGATGGTGCGGCTGGTGCTGGAGGCGGCCCACGTGGCCGGGGAATACATCAGCTTTCAAATGGGCATGTCCATGCTCAACGCCATGGACCCCCAGAGCGGCGGGCAGGTGGCTCTCATTTCCATGATGGTCAACCTCATAATGACCCTCTTCTTCCTCTACGCCAACGGGCATCTTTTGGTACTCAAGGCCGTCATCGACAGTTTCCAGGTGGCGCCGCCGGGCCTGTTTCTGGCCTTCGGGCCGGAATATTTCGGCGAAATGATGCGGGCCATGGCCGGCCTCTACGTGCTGGCCCTGAAGATAGCCGCCCCGGTGATAGCCGTGACCTTCTGCTGCAAGGTGGCTTTCGGAGTGGTGGCCAAGGCCATGCCCCAGATGAACATCCTGTTCGTCTCCATGCCGGTCTATATTTTCTCCGGCCTGGTGGTCATGAGCCTGTCCCTGACCTGGTGGCCCCAACTCCTGGGGCGGGCCCTCTTGGGGGCCGACGCCGCCCTGGGCCGGCTGTTGGATATGCTGGCTCTTTAGAGCCGGTTTCTAAAGAAAGAGGGAAAGGAGGTCCGGGTCCGTGGCCAACGACGACAGCGGCGAAAAGACAGAAGAGCCTACCGCGCGGAAGCTGTCCAAGGCCCGGGAAGAGGGCCAGACGCCCAAGAGCCAGGAAGTTTCTTCAGCCGTGGTGCTCCTGGCCGCCGGCCTGGCCCTGACCCTCTTGGCGCCCCTGGGCTGGGACCGAATGGTGGGGATGTTCCGGCACCATGTCTGGCGCCTGCCGGAATTCGACATCGCCACGGCCGATTTCTGGCCCTGGGTCCTGACCGCCTGCCGCGAGGCCCTGATCCTGATCATCCCCCTGGCCTTACTGGTCATGGTCGCCGGCCTGGCCGTCAACTTCTGGCAGGTGGGCTTCGTGGTCAACCCCGACGCCATATCCTTCAAGCCCGAGAAGCTGAACTTCATAACCGGCATGGGCCGTTTTTTCAAGCTCCGGGCCGTGATCGACACGATCAAGAACTGCCTTAAGCTGGCCTTGGTTTTCTACCTGACCTACCTGACCATCCGGGACGAGCTGGAAATTTTCGTGACCTTGAGCGAAATGGAGCCGGTGGACATAGGCCTGGTCATGCTGAGGTCGGCCCTGATCCTCTTCTTCAAGCTGACCCTGGTCCTCCTGGTCCTGGGTTTTCTGGATTACGCCTACCAGAGGTGGCAGTTCATGCGCGACATGCGCATGACCAAGCAGGAGATAAAGGACGAATTCAAGCAGATGGAGGGCGATCCCCAGATCAAGGCCAAAATCAGGCAGATCCAGCGGGAACAGTCCAAAAAACGCATGCTGGCCGATGTGCCCAAGGCCGATGTGGTCATCACCAACCCCACCCACCTGGCCCTGGCCCTGGTCTATGACGCGTCCCTGGCCCAGGCCCCCGTGGTGCTGGCCAAGGGGCAGGACCTGATGGCCGAGCGCATCAAGGACATAGCCCGGGAGGCCAAAGTGCCCATTGTTGAAAACAAGCCCCTGGCCCAGGCCCTTTACCGGGCCGTGGAAGTGGGCCAGGTCATTCCCCTGGAATTTTACAAGGCGGTGGCCGAAGTGCTGAGCTACGTCTATAAGCTGAAAGGCAGGACCCCGGGTGGCCGCGGAAGAAGATAGCCTGGCGATCCGGCTAAGGGACCGCCTCAAAGAGTCCAGCGGCGAGGTGGCCATCGGCCTGGCCGTGGTGGCCATACTGGCGGTGATGATCTTTCCCGTGCCGACGGTGGTCCTGGATCTGTGCCTGACTTTCAACATCACCCTGTCCATCATCGTTCTCCTGACCGCCCTCTACACCTTCAAGCCCCTGGATTTCTCCATCTTCCCCTCCCTTCTGCTGGTGCTGACCCTGTTCCGGCTGGCCCTGAACGTGGCCACCACCCGGGTCATTCTGCTGAAGGGTTTTGAAGGGCCCAACGCCGCGGGGGACGTTATCCAGGCTTTCGGCTTTTTTGTGGTCCAGGGCGACTACCTGGTGGGTATCATCGTCTTCGCCATCCTGGTGCTCATCAACTTTCTGGTCATCACCAAGGGTTCCGGCCGCATCGCCGAGGTCGCGGCCCGCTTCACCCTGGACGCCATGCCCGGCAAGCAGATGGCCATAGACGCCGACCTGGCCGCCGGCCTCATCCAGGAGGACGAAGCCAAGCGGCGGCGGCAGGAAGTGGCCCGGGAAGCCGATTTCTACGGGGCCATGGACGGTGCTTCCAAGTTCGTGCGCGGCGACGCCATAGCCAGCATCGTCACCACCATAATCAATCTCCTGGGCGGCCTTGTCATCGGCGTGGTGCGTTACAACATGACCGTGTCCGCGGCCGCCCAGACCTACACCATCCTGACCATAGGCGACGGTTTGGTGGGTCAGATACCGGCGCTGATGGTTTCGGTTTCCGCGGGTATCATAGTCAGCCGGGCCGGGGCCGAGGAGACCATGAGCGAGGGCTATGCCCGCCAGTTCACCCTCCGGCCCGAAGCCCTAGGGCTGGCCGGGGCGGTGGTCTTTTTCTTCGGTCTGCTCCCGGGCCTGCCCACGGCGGCCTTCTGCTCCACCGGGCTTCTCATAGGCTCCGGGGCCTACGCCATAATCCGCCGCCGCAAGCTGGCCGAGGCCCTGGGCCAGGGCCGGGGGGGCAAGTCCGGGGCGCCCCCGGGCAGTCCGGGCCCGGCGCCGGGGCCCGCCCCGGGCGGGGGGCCGCCCCCGGCAGGAGGTGCCCCTGGCGCTCCCGGGGCGCCTCCCGGCGCCAGGCCCGGCGGCGGGCCGGAGAAGGTCGAAGCCCTCCTGCCCCTGGACGTCCTGGAACTGGAGGTGGGTTACGGCCTGATCCCCCTGGTGGATGACGATCAGGGCGGAGAGCTTCTGGAACGCATCCGCTCCATCCGCCGCCAGTTCGCCCTGGAGTCCGGCTTCATCGTGCCGCCCATGCACGTCCGCGACAACCTCCAGCTCAGGCCCGGAGAATATGCCATCCTCATCAAGGGCAACGAGGTGGCCCGGGCCGAGATGATGGTCGGCCACCAGTTGGCCATGAACCCCGGCGACGCCAAAAAGACCATCGCCGGCCTGCCGACGGTCGAACCGGCCTTCGGCCTCCCGGCCACCTGGATCCCCGAAGACCGCAAGGACGAGGCCCAACACGCCGGCTGGACCGTGGTGGACCTGGCCACGGTCATTGCCACCCACCTCACCGAAGTCGTCCGCCTCCACGCCGCGGAACTGATTTCCCGGCAGGATGTCCAAAAGCTCATCGACAATGTGGCCGCCACCGACGCCAAGGTGGTGGAGGAACTGGTGCCCGATCTTATGAGTCTCGGCCAGGTGCAGAAGGTGCTGCAGAACCTTCTCCGGGAACGGGTCTCGGTGCGCGACATGCCCAGCATCCTGGAGGTCCTGGCCGACCACGCCCACCTCACCAAGGACGTGGACCTCCTGACCGAATTCGTCCGCCAGCGCCTGGCCCGGACCATTCTCCGGCAATACCTCACGGCCCAGGGGGAACTGCCCCTCATGACCATAGGCGCGGATATCGAGGAGGCCCTGGGCAAGGCCGTCAACGAAACCGACCGCGGCGCCTACCTGACCATGGACCCGGACACCGGCCAGCGGATCCTAAACGCCCTCAACCAGGGCCTGACGGAACTGACCAGCCAGAACTTTCAGCCGGTGGTGCTCTGCACCCCCCTCATCCGCCGCCATCTGCATAAACTGACCGAGCGCTTCATACCCAACCTGGTCGTGTTGAGCCACAGCGAACTGACCAGTTCCGTGCAGTTGAAAATAATCGGTGAAGTAACCTTCGCCTACGCGGCCTAGAGCCAATAAAAAAGGCCGGCGGGAGCCGGCCTTTTTTATTGGCGTAAAGCTCTTAAGGCAAAGTCAGGGTCAGAAAAATAGTCCTTTCGCCGCGTTTGACCAGGAAGCTGACCAGGTCGCCCGAAGCCTTGGTTTTCAGGGCCGCCCGGTAGTCGCTGCGGTTTTTGATCGTCTGGCCGTTGACTTCCAGGATAAGGTCGCCGGCCTGGAAATCGGCTTCGGCGGCCGGCGAACCCGCCTCGACGTCGGTCACGAAGAGGCCCTCGAGGCCGCCGAGATTGTGGCGGGCGCGCAGTTCAGGGGTCAGTTCGGAAATGTTCAGCCCCAGGGCCTCGGTTTCGGCCTTGGCCGCGGGGGAGCCGTTTAAGTCCTCCTTCAGTTCGGCCACGGTCAGGTCCAGGGTGAGTTCCCGGCCCTGGCGGAAGACCACGACCTTGACTTTCTTGCCCACCTCGGTGTTGGCCACGATGATGGGCAGATCCTGCCACTCCTTGATTTCCTGGTCGTTGAACTTGAGGATGACGTCCCCTGGCCTCAGCTTGGCCGCCACGGCCGGGCCCTTGGCGTCCACCTCCCGGACCAGGGCGCCCCGGGCTTCCTTGAGGCCGAAGGCCTGGGCGTGGGACGGCTTGACCTTTTCGATGATCACGCCCATCCAGCCGCGCACCACCCGGCCCTTGGCCTTGAGCTGGTTCACGATGCCCTTGGCCAGGTTGGTGGGAATGGCGAAGCCGATGTTGTTGCCGCCGGCCACGATGGCCGTATTGATGCCTATGACTTCGCCGGCCAGGTTGAGGAGGGGCCCCCCGGAGTTACCGAGGTTGATGGCCGCGTCGGTTTGCAGATAGTCGTCATAGGGGCCGCCGAGCATTCCCAGGGAGCGGTTGCGGGCCGAGAGTATGCCGGCGGTGACGGTGTGGTCCAGGCCGAAGGGGTTGCCGATGGCCACCACCCAGTCGCCGATACTCACTTTCTGGGAATCGCCCAGGACCAGGAAGGGATAGGTGCCGGCCTTCTTCAGTTTCAGGAGGGCCAGGTCGGTCTTGGGGTCGCTGCCGATCACCTCCGCGGCGATCTCCTCGCCCCCGCTCAGCTTGACCATGATCTCCTCGGCCCCGTCCACCACATGGTTGTTGGTGATGATGTAGCCTTCCTGGTCGAAGATGAAGCCGGAACCCTGGCCCATGGTCTTTCTCTCGCGGGGCGGGCGGCTGTCCCGGGGGAACTGGGGCCCGAAGAAGCGTTCCAGGAAGTCTTCGTTGAGTTGGGGCAGGGGCCGGCGCAACTGCCGGCCGGCCGGGGCGGTCTTGGTGACGGAGATGAAGACCACCGCCGTTTCGGCCTTGGCCACTATGGGGGCGAAGGAAGGGAGGACGGTCAGGGGCGCGGCGGCCTCCTGGGCGAAGGCCGGCGCGGCGGCCAGTAAGGCGGCCAGGGCCAGAAGGACAGGCAGAGAGCGGAGTTTCATGGTCGGATTCCTTGTCAGGTGAAATTGGGCCGATCCGGCCATTATTGGCTGGCCTTGACGTATTTGAGGCGCAAATCGTAGAGCAGGGTTTCCAGGAGGGCTTCTTCCTCGCTTTCCAGGTTACCCTTGGTTTTGATTTTCAGAACGCCCAGAAGGTCGATGGCGTGTTTGGCCGCCGGAAGATCTACTTGGGAGGGCTCCTGGCCGGGTTCCGGGCTTTCCCCGAGGTGGATGAAGGCCGAAGTGGCCAGGCCTACCAGGAGGCTGGGGAAGGTGGGGGGCGGCAGATGGGGCGCGGCCCCGAGGCCCGGCCCCGGTTTGGAAGTGCGCTCATTTTCGCCGGCCGTCGGGCTTTGGTCTAAGTCCTGGCGGGTGGCCGGCTCTTCGGCCTGGGTCTCGGCGTTTATCTGGCCGTCCTTGCCGAAAAGGCGCCGGTCATTGATCACAAATTCTTCGGACATGTTTCCCTCCCCCGCTTTCAAGAGTCTTCAGATATTTTAATTGTCCGGCCGGGGAAAATCAAGGCCGGAGGCGGAAGGGCCGGGGTCTTGCCTCCCGGGCTGAAAAATGCTATATTTTTCAAGCCAGTGGTCCCATCGTCTAGTGGTCCAGGATATCGCCCTCTCACGGCGGAGACACGGGTTCGAACCCCGTTGGGACTGCCAATTGATTTCAACACGTTGCATGGCGTTAGGTTTTCCGGATCATCTTACACGGATTGCCAACGGCGACCGCATTGCGCGGAACATCTTTCGTAACTACGGAACCCGCACCAATCACAGCATTGTCACCTATTGTCACTCCCGGAAGAATCACCGCGTTCCCGCCTATCCATACGTTGTTCCCAATTGTAATAGGCTTGCCAAACTCCAAGCCGGAATCCCTTATTGCGGGGTCAATCGGGTGCCCGGCTGTATAAATGCCAACACGCGGTCCCAATAACACATTGTCCCCGATTATAACCTTGCACACGTCAAGTATTAGGCAGTCAAAATTTGCGTAAAAATTTTTACCTACGGTGATGTTACCGCCATAGTCGCAATAAAATGGCGGCTCTATATTGCAGTTTTCATCCATCGTTCCCAAAAGCTCGCCAAGCAATTCCCGGCGGTAATCAGGCTCGTCCTCAGTTGTATTGTTAAACAAGCGGGTTAGTTTGCGCGCCCTTTTTCTGGCGTTAAACAGTTCGCTGTCATTTGCACAGTAAAGCCGACCCGCTAACATCTTTTCTTTTTCGGTCATTTGCATACGGGCCCCCATGACGCATCCCAAACTTACAAGACGCCAAAATATAACATATTTATACAATAAAATCAATATATTATTTTTAAGCCCAGAGCCCTCCATCATGTGTTTGCCTCTATATGGCAAGTTTTTAAGAAAAATGCTAAAATAACCCAAAAATATTGTTTAGCGCCAGAATTTTTCGGGTTACGGTCCGCCGGACCTTCCATAAAAAGCCAAGGCCCCGGAGCCTTGGAACATGGCTGTTCTGGCCTGAAAGGATGTTCAACCATGTCGATCCGCATAAAAAATTTGATAGGGTTTGCTGTTATAGCCGTTTTCGGGGCCAGCCTGGGCCAGATCGGCCTTACGTCTGTCAGAACCTTATTGGACATGACCAATGAATTATACAAAATTGAAAAAACATCGGCCGGAGTTTCCGGCGTATTGAACAGGCATTATGTATGGAGACAGGGGCTGACCGAAGCGGTGCTGGCCGACTCTGAATTCAAGGGGTCGCTTGATCCGAACGCCTGCGCCCTCGGCCAATGGCTGAAAAGCGAGGCGGCGAAAAACATTTCCGACCCGGAAGTTCTTTCCTTATTGCAAAGAATCCAAGACCCCCACGCCTATATACATAACGAAGCGAAAAATACCCTGGAACATATCCAGGCCGGAAAAGGTGATGAGGCCATAAAACACCTTAAGGAGGCCGTTCTTCCGAAAACCCAGGAAGTCATAGCTCTCTTGAACCGAATGGAAGAGCGGTTTGCGGCTTTAGCCGATGAAAAGACATCTGAAATGGTCAAGGCCGGAGAATTTTTCAGCCACCGCATCGTTTTATTGAGCATCGCCGCCCTGGTGTTGTGCGTGGTTTTCGCTTTACTGTTCACCCGGTGGATCGCCCAGAAATTTTATTGGTATGAGAATATTCTGGATTGTATCCCTTTTCCCATTTCGGTCACCGATAATGACAGGAGATGGACCTTCGTCAACAAGCCGGTCGAGAATTTTTTGGGCAAAAAACGTTCGGATATCATGGGACAGCCTTGCAGTAACTGGGGCGCGGCCATCTGCAATACGGAAAACTGCGGGATCAACTGCCTGGAACGCGGCAAAACCTTGACCTTCTTTGAGCAGATGGGCATGGATTTCAAGGTCAACCTTAATAACCTGACCGATAAAAGAGGCAAGAAGGTCGGCCATATAGAGACGGTCGAGGAAATAACCGAATTCCTCAAACGCCAGAAGGCGGAAGCTGAACTGGCCAGGAGCATCAATAAGTCGATTATGGAGTTGTCCGGTTCCATTTCGGATGTCGCCAAAAAGACGAAGGATAACGCTGAAAGGGCCGGGCGCTCCGCCACGCTGGCCGGCATGATAAAGCAGAACGCCGAAAGAGGCAGCGCCCAGATGGACGAAATGATGGCCGCCGTAAAGGAAATAAACCAGTCCAGCCAGAGCATAAACAATGTCATCAAGGTCATAAATGACATAGCCTTCCAGACCAATCTCCTGGCCCTGAACGCTTCCGTGGAGGCGGCGAGGGTCGGAGAGCACGGCAAGGGCTTCGCGGTCGTGGCCGACGAAGTCCGCAACCTGGCCACCCGGAGCGCCGAAGCCGCCATGAACTCGGACGCCATGATCCAGGACTCGATGGCGAAAGCGGAATTGGGCGTCCGCATAGCCAGCGACACTGCCGCCAGCCTGGCGGAAATCATGTCCGGAATCAATGACAGTCACCAGATCGCCAACGAGATAGCCAAGTCATCCGAAGAACAGTCTTTATCCATTCAATTTGTCAACAACTCCATTGACCAGGTATCGCAGCTTGTCGAGAAGAACAGAAGCATAGCCGAGGCCGCGCCTGAAGGGGCCTAGGAAAGCACTGCTTAATGTTGCCCCCTGGCGGCGTTGCTTATGTTTTTTAAGGCGCCCCCAAAATTGAACACAGCCATACCGGCCAGTATTATCGCGCCGCCCGTGATGGCTGAACCAGGGGGTTTCTCATTGATGAGCCAGTATCCTAAGAGGGTCGTCAAAAGCGGGGTCAGGAACATGTAATTGCTTACGGAAGAGGTCTCTTTCGCCCTGGCCAGGGCGATCGACCATGAAAAATAAGCGGCCGCGCTGGAAAAAACGCCCAGCACGGCGATATAAAGGAACTGCGCCGGAGGGGCGTTTTTTATTTCCGCCAGCGCGCCGGGCGCGAAGACGAAGAGCAGTATTTCGCCCATGAAGATGCTGTACATGGCTGTCCGCAGAGGCGAGTATTTTTTCGTCAGTTTGCGTTGCAGCAGATTATAGGCGCTCAATAGAAAAGACGCGCCCATAAGCCATAAAAGGCCCTGGTTGATGCTGAATGTTTTATGGGCTTCCACCAATACGACCACGCCGATGAATTCCAGGGCTATGGCCGGGTATTGATAAGGCCTGATCTCCTCCTTGTAGATCAGTTTCGCCAGGATCGCGGTTATGGCCGGGACTGTGGCGATGAGGACGCTGCTTTCCGAAGCCGTGACCGTTTCGCAGCCCTTGTTGAAGGCTATCATGTAAAGGAAGAACCCGGTCAGGCCCGATAAGAGAAACCAGGGCAGATCGCCGGGAGGCGGAGGCTTTATCCTGAGCCTGACCGCAAAGAAGGCCAGGACAGCGGCGGCGACGAAATATCTCAGAAACCCCAAGGAATAGGCTGAAAAATATTCCAGGGTGATCCTGGTCAGGACATAGGCCAGGGACCAGAATATTATTGTAATAAGGGCGTATGGATGATGGCTTTTAATCGGCGCTTCCCAAGGTCTCCTGATCCTCCAGGTTTTCCAAAAGACCGTTTATGTTGTTGCGCAGGAAAAACCTTTCCCGCCAGATCTCAGCCGGCGGCAGGGTCCTCAGGGGCGCCAGGAGCGGATCGGCCAGCCACAACTGGTCGGCCAGCCGGTCCAGGCGTTCCGCCAGGCTCTCGCCGGGCCGCGGGGCCGCCTCGGGCCGCCTGAGGAATTCGCTCCAGAACTCCAGTTGCCGGTGGCCGAGGAGCAGGACTTCCCTAAGAGGAAGCTCGCCGATGAAGTGGGGGAAGCAGGCCGGGCCGTCTGGCTCGGCCAGGAGCCGGTCCAGGGAGGCCAGGGCCCGGGCCAGGCTGAAGCGCGAAGGCGTGGCCGGGCGGTTATAAAGGCGCCCTTCCCAAAGGTAGGGGCAGCCCCCTATCTCGCCGGGGAACCAGACCTCTTCCAGGCGGAAACTTAAGTGATGGGCCGCGTGGCCCGGGGTTTCCCAGAGGCGCAGACCCGGCAGGTCAACTTCGCGGTGGCCGATGAGGCGGTCCGGGTCCAGCGGTTCGGGCTGACCATACATATCAGCCAGTTCCCCCATTACCTCCCGGGTGCCGGCCCACAGGCGCTCCGGCTCGGCCAGGTGGCGAAGCCCTTTTTCGTGGGCCACCGCCCTGGCCCGGGGCCAGGCCCGGAATATTTCCCCTAAAGAGCCGGCGTGGTCCAGGTGGATATGGGTCAGGAGGACATAGTCCAGGTCTCTTTCGCCCAGTCTAGCCTTGAGCCGCCGCACCATGTCCGCGGCGCCGCTGCCCACGCCGCAGTCCACCACCAGGGTCAGGCCCCGGCATTCGGTCAGCCAGCCGCCGAAAAAGTCGGCAAAGCCCGGACGATCAGGCTGGCTGGGAATATATTCGAGGGGCAAAGGCAAAAAATCATCCTTCATTATTAATATAAACCGGCGGCAGTATAACATAAATTCTGGTTTTTGCCAGCCCTGTCCGGCCACTGGTAGTAGGTCAGTTTGAAATTTTATCCTTATTTTATTTCATTGCACAGAATTCGGTGTTTGTATATCATTGAATAGAAGACATTATATAAATGAACGTAACCATAGGAGAGGAAGTCAAGCGTATAATGCCAAAAACAAAGAAACGCTTCCGTGATTTCAACCAGCTTGCTGGACAAATTGTAGGCGAGGCAATAGGTGATCTCATAGAGGTAGATAGTAGCAATAACCAGGATGTTACCTGTGGGCGCTTAGGCGGCTTAAAAGGCGGGAAAGCCAGAGCAGATAAACTAACGCCAGAGCGAAGAAAAGAAATCGCGCAAAAGGCGGCAAACATAAGATGGCAAGGTGAATAGTCAGGATACACGACCATTTGCATTGATGGCATACAAATAAGATTAGGAGACTTATGCAAAAAGCCAAGAACGACTTAACTGAAGCTAGGCTATATAAAAAGAAAATTGCAAATTTCTTGTCATGCTTCAACATTGAAGATGTTGAAAAAGAAATCGTTTTATGTTTTTTGAATAAGTTTGATTTGGATTATTCTTCGTCTTCGATCTTAACGGATTATCTACATAGCTACAATTGCAACAACGAATTAAAACGCCAAGTAGGTACTATCGGAATAGATTCTATTAACGCTTTAGAGAATTGTTTGGAATTGCTGATTCCTAACAATGAACGGAAGCTAAACGGAGCGTTCTTTACTCCTAATTATATTGTGGACTTTATTATTGGAGAAATTAAACCTAAAGAGCATGACCAGAATATTGATATAAGTTCTGGTTGTGGAGCATTTTTAATCGGATTGGCAAAATATTACTACAAGCAATATGGTAAATCCATCAAAAAGACGGTACAAAAAAATATCTTCGGTGCAGATATATTACCATACAATATAGAGCGGGCAAAACGTTTGCTTTCTATATATGCTTTACAATACGGTGAAATTCTTGAAAAAACTGATTTCAATTTGTATCAAAGAGATAGCCTTCGTTACCAATGGACGGAAAAATATGATAATGTTGTCGGAAATCCACCTTATGTGAAGCTTCAGGATTTATCTGACGAAAACCGTGAGTGTCTCATTAACCATTGGAAAACTATTGAGAAAGGCACGTTCAACCTATATTTTGCTTTTTTTGAATTAGGGTATAATTTATTAAAGGAAAACGGACAATTGGGCTACATAACCCCGAACAATTATTTCACTTCGTTGGCAGGAGAAGCATTGAGGGCTTTTCTGGTAAATAAAAAATGTTTAAGTAAAATCATTGATTTCAATTCAAAAAAAGTATTTGATGTTCAAACTTATACTGCAATCACTTTTTTAAAGAAAACTAAAAACGACTTTATCCTGTATGATAGAATCCCCAATACATATTCGCCGGAATTATTTCTTTCAAATATTAGATATTCTGAAAACGCAATATCTGAACTGAATATCAAAAAATGGCGGCTATTAAGGTCTGACGAAAAGAAAAACATCAAAGCCATTGAAACCGTTGGGATACCGATAAAGCAAATGTTTGACATTTGTGTCGGTATAGCTACGCTTAAAGATGATGTTTTTTTCGTTGATGGGAGCAAATTTGACGAAAATTGCATTATTAAAACAGGACTGAACGGAGAACGTTACAAAATAGAAAAAGAAATAACACGAAGCGTTTATAAAATATCCGATTTTAAAACTCAAAATGATATTTTACAAAATACTCGAAGAATTATTTTTCCATATAATGTAAACGGCTCGGCAATGATTATTGATGAGGATAACTTCAAAACGAAATACCCTTATTGTTACGAGTATTTGCTTTCGGTGAAAAAAGAATTGCTCGCCCGCGATAAAGGGAAAATTAAGTACAGTCCGTTTTATGCTTGGGGGCGTACACAAGGTTTAACACGTTTCGGGAAAAAGATTTTAAATCCAACCTTTAGCCAATACCCTCGTTTTTTGGTAGTTGAAGATGAGGAAGCATTATTTACCAACGGTTACGGTATATTTTTCAAAGAATTGTTTAATGGACATAACCTTTTTGGTGATAATGGGCATTTGCTTTCAAAAGTACAAAACATTGATATTGTACAGAAAATTCTTAATTCCGAAATTATGAACTATTATATCAATAAGACGAGCGTTTCTATTGAAGGCGGTTATCCTTGCTATCAAAAAAACTTTATTGAAAAATTTACCATTCCTGAATTTACCAGTCTTGAAGTTTCCAAATTGCGCTCGCTTTCCAATCAAAAGGAAATTAACCTGTTTTTGGCAGATAAATATCAAGTAAACCTTCCTGCACCGAATCTGTCTGTATAAATTTGCAATAAATCTGAAATAAAATCTGGGAAACTTAATTTCTCAATGGAAGCGATGGAATCATTTTTCAATAACCCATCAGACCGAAGTTCGTCATTGGCATTATAGATTTTCGGTATATTTTGGCTAAAATCAATTATTAACAAACATACTCTTTCATACTTGTAATGATTGGAAGAAACATTACTTCGGCCATTAACCGCATTAAACGATAACAGATACTTTTGAATATGCGTTTTTATACTTGAACTTTTCTTATACATAACCTGTTTATTATTTGCGCATTTACTATCATATTCATTAACAGCAATCATGTATAGTTCTCCCAGCACCATTTGAGGACAACGCAAATGTAAATTAAGTGCTTCGGCAAAGGTCCTTTCATACAAAGTATCAAAGTTTTTGGCAGAACTGCTTAATTGACTTCTCACATTGATTGATAGCGTTTTTTCGGTAAACTCTTGTCCGAAAATATCTTTATTCCCATGCAAAATTCCTTCCGAATAAAGTATTTTGGGCGTTTTCTTTACATTATTAGGGGCGACGCAAATATCTTGGTTTTTATATTTAAAAAATCCGGCTAATTTTAATTCGCCTGCACTTTCGCCTAATGGTGGGTTAATGTGTTGCTTATTCACTCCATGCCGAATCAATTCGGATTTTACAACTTCATGTAATAGTTTGATGGGTTGCTGACTGCGGATTAGATTGTTTTTTGCGGTAGTTCCACCTGAAACAATAGCTGTTTCGACAAGTGTCTTGATACTATTTACTGCTTCCTGCAAGGAAATCAAATTTTGTGGCATTAACCTAAATCCGTCATTGGAGATTGCCTGAGTCTCACAACTTTGGCAAGAAAAGGGCTGAAATAATCGTTGAGCTTTCACCCAAATCTTACATCAAAAAATACTATAAGAATGGACCTGAAACAATTATAAACCAATGAGTTATTCTAATGACCGTCATTAGAAATTTACGTCTAATGACGGATTTGGGATTAATGCAACAATTCTTTCATATTTTGATAATATCTAATTTATTAAGATGTCCAAGGCGCAAGGAACTCTGATTTTTGTGTAAAATCACTGAAATAAACTGGAATTAAAAAAATCGGAAACGGAAATATCAAATGCTTTTGCGATCTTTTCAATATTAGCAATGGAAATATTTCTGCGCCCTTGTTCAATACTTGCAATATAGGTTCTATCAAGCTCGCACTCAAAAGAAAACCTCTCTTGACTTAGCCCTTTAGCTACTCGCAACTCGCGTAATCTTTTACCTATTTTATCTTTAATATCCATAAAAGTTCTTTATATAAAAATGCCACATTGTAGACTTTCATTCAACGGACTATAAGTATCATACAGACGCTATATTAAATATAGAAAAAGGGAGCATATTATTTCAAATTGAACTTTATGCTTGACAATTCATGTAACAAGTGTTAGTTTGTAGCCATGAATACACTTACTTTATCTAAAAGAGCGCAGATTATTTCATGTCTTGTTGAAGGCAATTCTATACTTGCTACTTCGCGCATGACTAACGTGGCAAAGAATACCATTACAAAACTACTTATTGATGTTGGTACAGCGTGCGTCGTTTATCAAGACACTACGTTGAAGGGGTTGTCCTGTAAACGCATTCAATGTGATGAGATTTGGGTTTTTTGCTATGCTAAAGAAAAGAATGTCCCGGAGGAGCATAAAGGTGAATTTGGCGATGGTGATGTTTATACATGGACAGCTATTGATGCTGATACTAAACTCGTACCTTCATTTCTGGTTGGTAGGCGTGATGCCAAATACGCTAAAATATTCATGGATGACTTAGCTTCTCGTTTGACAAATCGTGTTCAGCTTACTACGGATGGGCATAAAGCATACTTGGAAGCCATAGAGGAATCATTCGCTTGTGATATTGATTATGCTATGCTTGTGAAGATGTATGGAACGCCGAGCAATGTGGCTGACCAGCACAGATACAGCCCCGCAGGATATTCAGGTTCGACTAAAATGGTTATTACTGGTAAGCCAGAAGAAAAATACATTTCAACCAGCTTTTCTGAAAGGCAAAATCTTACTATGCGGATGAGCGTGAGGTGTTTCACACGTCTTACAAACGCTTTTAGCAAGAAAGTTGAAAATCTTGAATGTGCGATTGCTCTTCATTTTATGTACTATAATTTTGCAAGGGTTCACAAAACATTGCGTGTTACCCCTGCTATGGAAGCTGGTATTTCCGATCATATATGGACATTGGAGGAAATCGCCTCGTTAGTGCAGATTGAAGCACCTAAAAAACGTGGCCCGTATAAAAAACGGAAAGAATAAAATTTCAAACTGACCCACTACCTGGCCACTGGTCCGCTTGCGCCGGCCAAGTTTCCGTGGTATAGTCAAAAATTCAAGGGACCAGATTCAGCCAGAAAATCTACCCCGGCGGTCAATCTATGTTTGAAGGCGGTTTGGATATTGCGCTCCTGGTCATCCTGGGCTATTTCTTCCTGAGAGGCCTGTTCCGGGGCGTATTGAAGGAAGTGGTGGCTGTTCTGGGCCTCTTCGTGGCCTTCTGGGTGGCCGGTGTTTACTGGCCCCTGGCCGAAATGCACCTCAAGCCCATCTTCGACATGCCCGGCCAGCGCGGCATAAGCGCCTTCATCATCATCTTCGCCGTGGTCTATTTTTTCACCGGCATGATCTCCATCTTCGTGGACAAGATAGTCAAGCTGACCATCAGCCCGGTGGTCAGCGGCCTTTTGGGGGCCGTGGTCGGCGTGATCAAGGGCGTTTTGGTCTGCGGCATCCTCATGTCCGGAGCCCAGGTGTTTCTGAAACAGGGCGAACCCTTCTTCACCACCTCCCAGCTCTGGCCCTATCTCCAGCCGGTGACGTCTCAGGCCCTGGCCTGGATGCCCGAAGGGCTGCAGCGCGCCCTCACGGCCAAGGCCGTGGCCGAACCCCGCGCCGGCGCCCCGGGTCGGCCAGGGGCAAGTTCCGCCCCGGCCGTGCCCCCGGATGCGGTGGACTGGAAGAAAATTCAGGATATCCTGAAAGACGCCCCCGAGGCCATTCTGCCGGCTTGGCGGAACAAGCTCCAGGGCTTAAGCGGCGGTGAGGCCTTAAGCCCCGAGGACCTCAAACGCTTCATCAGCGACCATCCCAACCTCTTCTCCCGGGCCCCCCTGCCGCCCGGCCAGAAGCCGGCCACCTCCCCGGCCGGTACCGCCCCCACCTGGCCCCAGCCGGCCACCGAATGACCCGTTCCCCCGGGGAGGCTCTGGCCGAACTCGACCAGGTCGTCGCCCGCCTCCTGGACCCGGAGGGGGGCTGCCCCTGGGACCTCAAGCAGACCCTCCGCTCCATTACCGGCAATGTCCTGGAAGAGACCTACGAACTTTTGGCGGCTCTCCGGGCGGAAAACCCGGACGACATCCGGGAAGAGGCCGGGGACGTTCTATTCCAGGCCGTCTTCATCGGCCATCTGGCCCAAGCCCGCTGGGGCTGGGGCCTTGGCGGGATCATCGACCAGGTCCGGGCCAAAATGGTGGCCCGCCACCCTCACGTCTTCGGCCAGGGCGCGCAATTGGCCGACGCCCAGGCCGTCCTGGACCAGTGGCAGGCCATCAAGCGCCGCGACAAAAAGCATGAGCGGCTTCTGGCTTCCGTGCCCGAAGCCCTGCCGGCCCTCCAGCGGGCCCACCGGCTGAATGACCGGGCCGGCCGGGCCGGTTTTGACTGGCCGGACGCGGCCCGGGTCCGCCTCAAGGTGGACGAGGAACTGGCCGAGCTGGATGAACACCTGCCCGGCTATGACCGGGGTTCGGCCGCGCCGGAACACAAGGCCCGGCTCAAGGCGGAAATGGGCGATGTGCTCCTGGCCCTGGCCAATCTGGCCCGCCACCTGGGCTTTTCCGCCGAGGAGGCCTTGAGCGAGGCCAACGACCGTTTCGTCCGCCGCTTCAATTACCTGGAAGACGCCTTGGCCCGGGAAAACTTAAGGCCCGAAGACGCGGGCCAGGACCGCCTGGAAGCCCTGTGGGCCGAATCAAAAGAGCAAGAGGCCGGCTGAAGCCGGCTTCTTGCTCTTACATCGGTCGTCCTATGTGGACGTTTTGCCCTGAGCTAGTGAAGGTCATCGGGGGTCAGTCCGGTACGCCTGGCGATTCTGGGCAGGGCCTTGGAGTTGATTTCCTCGCCGTCATGGAATGAGAAGGTGAAATTGGGCCAACCGGGGCGGGACAGGATCCGGTGGGACGTGCCGTGGTGGCGTTTTACGGTCCAGCCTATCCGTTCCAGGGCCGCCAATAGGACCCGAGGCTTAACTGCCGGCCATTTGTTGCTCATTGAACGACTCGTCGAAAATCGATTCTCCATGTTCGAGGCAGTCGGCGATGACCCGCAGGGCCAGGATCTGGGCTCGAAGTATGGCGGCTTCCCGGGTGGCGCCATAGACTATGCACCCGGGCAAGGCAACAATCTCGGCGATGTGGCGGCCGTCGTCCTCAATGTCGAGTTCCATATCCAGAGCGACGAGCCGCTCGGCCAAGCCCGGGAAGGCGGTGATTTTTTCGACTTGGTCCTCGGCTGGGCCCGGGAAGGTGGCGATTTCGGAATGGGCATGAATATCCTGGTTCACCATGTCGTCCTCCCTTTCATTCACGTGGACACAATATCAAAAAATCCTTTAAATGTCAAGGGGTTTTGAGTTCCTATCCTCCCCTGTAGGCGGGTTTTGGGCATTTGGCGGGCCTGAGAGGGCGTGAATTTTTGTTCAGGCTCAAGCACAATAGAAGACTGAAGTATGTTCACCAACCAGAGTGAAGGGCAAGAAATAGTTGCCGACCAACCCAACAAGCCAGCGGATTGGCTTGCTCTACCCTTCTGGCCGAGCCTAGCCGTTATATTGCTTCTGTTGAGCTTTGTCGGTTGTTCATCTCCAGCTACAGATGTTAAAGAACCAACCAGGTTTTCTAGTTATTTAAATAATTATTGTCCTTTTTGCCGCGATTCCAAATTACCCCAGCCGGTTCCTCCGCCAGGTCTCCAGATAACAGATAATTATCCCCGGCTGACGCCTTGGGATATGGGTCTCTATCCTCTGGCTTCCGCCACTGCCAAGGCTTTATATATAAGGTATAGATGACCTAAATACAAGAAAAAACTATTTGCATTCTTATGATCCTGGCCAGCATCCAAACCTGCCAAATTACCCAATGAATTGCCAAAGAAAGGATTTTGGTTTAGAAGATTGTCTCCAAGCGAGTGATATAAACTTTTATCGAATTCCGGTCTTTAAAACAGTTCACGACAAGTCTCCCCGGTTAGTATTGAGTTTGAATAAACCAGAAATGGATATTGCCGAGTATTATGATTTTATTCCTTTGGGCTGGGAAGCTTTTGTTTTTTTTGGTGATAAGCATAATCCAGTTACAAATATGAGCTTAGAGCAAATTATTGCAATATATAGAGGTCTAGCAACCAACTGGCGGGAGATGGGGGGATTAGATGAGCCTATTATCGCCTATCAGCGGTCTCAATTGTCAATAACTCAAGGTATAATGGAAAAATATGTGATGCATGGCACAATGGCGACATCGCCAACTGAATTCAGGACTAGTAAAACGGGCACAAGAAGGACTGAAAATGTGGAATACAAGCACGGTCGCAATGCAATAAGCTATAGCGATCGTTTGACCACCCGGCTATACTCACCGAGCCGAAGGATAAAGTTGTTCGCCGTGGACGGGGTGGAACCGACAGATGAGAATATCCGTTCCGGGCGTTATCCTTTGACCTATGAAATAATGGCTTTGATTCCCAAACGGTCAATGAGTGAAGAAACCAGATTGGTTTTAAACTGGCTGACCGGGCCTGAAGGTCAAGCCTATATACGCCAGTTAGGCTATGTGCCGCTGGCTGGAAGTTAGGAGTTGTTGAAAAGTCATCGGCTTTCTTCACCCGTCTTGCCTAAACCTTCTAAAGTCCGTATAATAAAATTTTATGTGTTTATGCGGGGCGCCGGCCGAAAAACAGCCGACCGGCGCGGCCCGAAGGAGCCATTTCATGGCCGTGAAGAAAAAAGCGGCGGGCGGCCGGGACCAGGCCGAGAAACTGGCCCTAAAGCCCCGTCTGGTCTGGGATGAACTGAGCCCGGCCGACCGCCGGGCCACCGAGACCCTGGCCCGGGACTACCTGGATTTCCTCACCCGCTCCAAGACGGAAAGGGCCGTGGTCAGAAACGCCCGGCAAAAGCTCGAGGCCGGCGGCTTCGTGGACCTGGAGCGCGTCCGGGGCCGGGTCAAGTCCGGCGGTTTTCTCTGCCACCACCAAAAGCTTCTGGGCCTGTGGCGACCCGGCCGCTCCGGGCCCGAATCGGGTTTCAACCTCATCGTGGCCCACGGCGACAGCCCCAGGCTGGACTTAAAGCCCAAGTGCGTCTATGAGGAGAGCGGCCCGGGCCTGGGCCTATTGCGCACCAACCTCTACGGCGGCCTGAAGAAATACCAGTGGCTGGCCCGCCCCCTGGCCCTGTGGGGTTTCTGCGCCCTGAAAGACGGCCGGACCGTGGATATCGTTTTCGGGGAAGACCCGAAAGACCCGGTCCTGACCGTGCCGGACCTCCTGCCCCACCTGGACCGCAAGGTCCAGCGGGAAAAGAAGATGGGCGAGGCCGTGGCCGCGGAAAAGATGAATCTTTTGGCCGCCGCCCTGCCCCTGGGCAAGCCCGAGGACAAGGACCGCCTGAAACTGGCCGTCCTGAAAATCCTCCACGACCGCTGGGGCCTGACGGAAGAGGACCTGATCTCCTCTGAACTGGAGATAGTCCCGGCCGGTCCGGCCCGGGAGGTGGGCCTGGACGGGGCCATGATGGGCGGCTACGGCCAGGACGACCGCCTGGCAGTCTTCGCCGCCCTCTCCGCCGTCTTGTCCGCCCCTTCGCCCCGGCGGCCCACCCTGGTGGTCATCTATGACCGCGAGGAAATAGGCAGCTACGGGGCCACCGGGGCCGGGGGCCGGTTCATCGAGCACCTGGCCGCCCGGGCCTTCGAGGCCTCGGGGCTGGAACCCCGCTGGGCCAAGGTGCGGGAGGCCCTCCAGAACAGCCAGGGCCTTTCGGCCGACGTGGAAGCGGCCATGGACCCGGATTATAAAGAGGTGCACGAGGAATATAATTCCGCCCGCCTGGGCCGGGGCCCCTGCCTGGTGCGCTATACCGGCGGGACCGGGAAATACGGCGCCTCCGAAGCCTCGGCCGAATACGTGGCCAAAATCAGGGCCGCCTTCGACCGGGCCGGGGTCCTGTGGCAGAGTTCCCTTTTGGGCAAGCAGGAAGAGGGCGGCGGGGGTACCGTGGCCCTCTTCATGGCCGCCTACGGCCTGAACATCATTGATTGCGGCCCCCCGGTCATCTCCATGCACTCGCCCTTCGAGATATCCTCCAAGGCCGACCTGTTGATGACCGTCCGGGCCTATACGGCTTTTTTGAACATGCAGTGATTTAGGGACGAGCAAACATAAACCTGAAACGAGGTGGGAAGATGAAAAAAAATCTGTTGCTGGGCCTTATGACGGCCTTTCTGTTCTGGGCCGCCCCGGCCGTTGCGGAAACCATCACCATCGGGGTCATGGGCCCCATAACCGGCTCGTGGGCCTCCGAGGGCCAGGACATGGCGGCCATAGTCAAGATCATGGCTGACCAGTTCAACGCCGGGTCCAAGGACCGCCAGGTGGAGATCGTGGTGGCCGATGATGCCGGAGACCCCCGCACAGCCGCCCTGGCTGCCCAGAACCTGGTGGCCGCCGGTGCGGTCGCCGTCATAGGCACCTACGGCTCGGCCATCACCGAGGCCTCCCAGGACATCTACGCCGAGGAGAACGTGCTGCAGATCGCCACCGGCTCCACGGCCATCCGCCTGACCGAGAAGGGCCTGCCCCTGTTCTTGCGCACCTGTCCCCGCGACGACGAGCAGGGCCGGGTCATGGCCGACCGGGTGGGCCAGCTTGGCTTCAAGAAGGTCGCCGTGGTCCACGACAACTCCTCTTACGCCAAGGGTCTGGCCGAAGAGGTCAAACCCCTCCTGGCCGCCATGAAAATCGCCGTGGTCTTTGACGACGCCATCACCCCCGGCGACCGCGACTACACGGCCACCTTGACCAAGATCAAGGCCGCCAATCCCGCGGCCATCATCTTCACCGGCTACTATCCCGAGGCCGCGCTTCTCCTGCGCCAGAAAAAGGATATGGGCTGGCCCGTGCCCATGATCGGCGGCGACGCCACCAATAACAGCGCCCTGGTGGAGATCGCCGGCAAAGAGGCCGCCGCCGGCTACTATTTCATCAGCCCTCCGGGACCCGGCGACCTGAACTCGCCCCAGAGCCTGGCCGTCCTGAAAGTCTTTCAGGAAAAAGAAGGCCGCCTGCCCAGCTCGGTCTGGGCCATGATGGCCGGCGACGCCTTCGGGGTCCTGGCCCAGGCCGTTGCGGCCGGAACAGAGATGAAAGGCCAGGCCCTGGCCGATTATCTCAAAAAGACCCTCAAGGGCTACGACGGCCTCACCGGCTCCATTTCTTTCAATGACAAGGGCGACCGCCTGGGCGATGTCTATCGCCTCTACCTGGTGAATTCGGACGGCGGCTTCGTGCTTAAATAAGCCATCGTGGAATTCTTCATCCAGCAACTGACCAACGGCCTGGCGGTGGGGGGAATTTATGCCCTCATCGCCTTGGGCTACACCATGGTCTATGGGGTTTTGAAGCTCATCAACTTCGCCCACGGCGACCTCTTCACCCTGGGGGCTTACCTGGGCTTCACCGGCCTGGTGTCCCTGGGCCTGGCCGGCCAACTGGGGGTGGGGGCGGCCCTGGCCCTCTGCGTGCTCCTGGTCATGGGCCTGTCGGCCCTGGCCGGCCACGTGCTGGAGCGGGCCGCCTACCGCCCTTTACGCAAATCCGGCCGCCTGTCGGCCGTGGTCTCGGCCCTGGGGGCCAGCATCTTCATCCAGAACGCCATCATGCTCCTGTGGGGGGCCCGGGACCGGGCCTACCCGGCCGATCTCCTGCCCCCCATGATGATCTCCATCGCCGGCCAGCCCGTCCCCCTGATCCGCATGGTGGTCTTCGCCTCCAGCCTCCTGGTCATGGTCGGCCTTTACGCCTTCATCAACCGCACCCGCATGGGCATGGCCATCCGGGCCGCGGCCATTGACCAGGGCGCGGCCAAGCTCATGGGCATCGATGTCCGGCGGGTGGTGGCCGTGGTCTTCATGATCGGCCCGGCCCTGGGCGGCCTGGCCGGGATCATGGTGGGCCTGTCCTACGGTCAGATAAATTTCACCATGGGCCAGCTCTACGGCCTGAAGGCCTTCACCGCCGCCATTTTGGGCGGCATCGGCAACATTCCCGGCGCTATGCTGGGAGGCCTCCTCCTGGGGCTGGTGGAGGCCTTCGGCGCGGCCTACATCTCCGTGGCCTGGAAGGACGCCCTGGCCTTTTCCGTCCTCATTCTCATACTGGTGTTCCGCCCCACGGGACTGCTCCCGGAACGCGTGGCCGAGAAACTGTGACCGGCCGCCTTGATTCCGGCTGGGTCCGGGCCGCCTGGATCGCCCTGGTCATCCTGTTCTTCTGCCTGCCGCTTCTGGGTCTGCCCCCCAACCGGGTGGGGCTTCTGAACCACATCGGCCTCTATGCCGTCCTGGCCTTGTCCCTCAACGTCATCCTGGGCCAGGCCGGCATGTTCCACATGGGCCACGCCGCCTTTTTCGCCGTGGGCGCCTATGTCGCGGCCATTCTGAACACCGTGGGCGGCTGGTCCATACTGGCTACCCTGCCCGTGGCCGGGGCCGCGGCCGGCCTCTTCGCCGCCCTGGTGGCCGCGCCCATCATCCACCTCCGGGGCGACTACCTGCTCCTGGTGACCATCGGCATCGTGGAGATAGTCCGCATCTTCCTGATCAACGATCCCTTCGGCCTGACCGGCGGGGCCAACGGCCTCATCGGCATAGCCCGGCCCGTGATTTTCGGCTTCAGGATCACCCGGCCCCAGCACTTCTTCTATCTCATCTGGGGTTTCGCCGCCGTCACCATGCTCTTGTTCCACTGGCTGGAAAACTCCCGCTTCGGCCGGGCCCTCAATTTCATCCGGGAAGATCCGGTGGCCGCCGAGGGCGTGGGCGTGGACACCTCCCGCTACAAGCTCATGGCCTTTGTCATCGGGGCCGTCTGGGCCGGCTTCGCGGGCACCATCTACGCCAGCTACATGCGCACCATATCCCCCGGTTCCTTCAGCTTCTGGGAATCGGTGGTCCTGTTCATGATCGTCATCCTGGGCGGCAGCGGCAACCAGCGGGGCGTCCTGGCCGGGGCCTTCCTGGTGGTGGGCCTGCCGGAGATGTTCCGCTTTCTCAAGGACAGCCGCCTGATGTTCTTCGGCGCGGCCCTGGTGCTGATGATGATCTTCCGTCCCCAGGGCCTCTTCCCCCCCCGCCGCCGGGTTTACACCCTGCCCCGGGAAGCTCCATGATCATATTGTCCCTCAACAACCTCACCAAGAGCTTCGGGGGCCTGGTGGCCGTGGCCGGCGTCTCCTTCGAGGTGGAACGCGGCGACATCATGGGCCTCATCGGCCCCAACGGCGCGGGCAAGACCACGGTCTTCAACCTCATCACCGGGGCCAGCCGCCCGGACGACGGCCACATCTTTTTCGACGGCCGCCGCCTGGAACGCCTGAAGCCCCACCGCATCGTCCACCTGGGGCTGGCCCGCACCTTTCAGACCATCCGCCTCTTCCCCCGGCTGTCGGTCCTGGAAAACGTGCTGTCAGGCGCCCATTGCCGCATGAAATCGCCCTTCATCGCCTCCCTCCTGCGCCTGCCTTCCCAGAGGCGGGAGGAAAAGGCGGCCCTGGTCCAGGCCATGGCCGAACTGAGGTTCGTGGGCCTTTCGGACCTCTGGCAAGCCGAGGCCGGCAGCCTTTCCTACGGCGACCAGCGGCGCCTGGAAATAGCCCGGGCCCTGGCCACCGAGCCCAAGCTCATCGTCCTCGACGAGCCGGCCGGGGGCATGAACGAGCGGGAGACCCTGGAACTGCGCGACCTGGTGGCCCGCATCCGGGCCAAGGACATCACCGTCATCCTCATTGAACACGACATGAGCTTCGTCATGGAGGTCTGCAACAAGATAGTGGTCATGGAAAACGGCGCCGTCATCGCCCGGGGCACACCCGGGAGCGTGCGCCGGGACCAGCGGGTCATCGAGGCCTACCTGGGCGCGGACGAGGATTGAACCATGCTGGAGCTCATTGATCTCAAGGTCAAATATGGTCAGGTGGAGGCCCTCCACGGCCTGAACCTGACCGTGAACGAGGGCGAGCTGGTGACCATTCTGGGCTCCAACGGCGCGGGCAAGACCACCACCCTCATGGCCGTCAGCGGCCTGGTACCCGTCAGCTCCGGCGAGATCCGCTTTGAAGGCCGGCGCCTGGACACTCTCCGGAGCCACCAGGTGGTGGGCTTGGGCATCACCCAGGCCCCGGAGGGCCGCCGCATCTTCGGCCCCCTGACCGTTTCCGAAAACCTGGCCCTGGGAGCCTTCACCCGCCACCAGGACCGCGCGGCCGCGGCTAGGCGTCTTGAGTGGGTTTACGACCTCTTCCCCCGGCTCTTCGAGCGCCAGGCCCAGATGGCCGGCACCCTCTCCGGCGGGGAACAGCAGATGCTGGCCATCGGCCGGGCCCTGATGAGCGAGCCGAGGCTCCTCTTGCTCGACGAGCCCAGCCTGGGCCTAGCCCCCCTCCTGGTCCGAGGCATCTTCCAGACCATCCGGGCCATCAACCAGGCCGGGGTGACCATCGTGCTGGTGGAGCAGAACGCCCGGGCCGCCCTGAAACTGGCCGACCGCGGCTATGTGCTGGAAGTGGGCCGCCTGGTCATGGCCGGGGCGTCGGCCGACCTTCTGCACGACCCCCGCATCCAGACCGCCTACCTCGGCGGCGGACGGGTGGAAGAGACGGCCGCCTGATATGGACTACCTGGCCCACTTCAACCTCATTGACCGGCCGTTCAAAAACACCTACGACGGCAAATTCTTCTACCGTTCCGCAGCGGCCGGGGATATTTTCCAATACCTCAAAGACGAGGACCGCCCCGCCCTGGTCCATATCAAGGGCCCGGACCAGGTGGGCAAGACCTTTCTGATGCGCCGCCTGGGCGCGGAACTCAAGGAGGCGGGCCGGACCGCCCTGATCCTCAACCCCCACCTGACCCTGGCCGAAATGCTCCGGCAGGTGCTCATCGATTTCGGCCACAGCCATAAGTTCTCTCCCCAGACCCAGGAAGAGGAACTCCTGGGCTATTATCACAACGCCACGGCCGATTTTCTGGAAGACGGGCAAAAGGTCGTTCTGGCCGTGGACAACGCCGCCGAACTGCCTCCGGCCATGCTGGATGAACTCTACCGGCTGATGGAACTGGAACCCGGCTGGCCGGGCCGGGTCAGCCTGGTGCTCTGCGGCTCGGCCGAGGGGCCCTGGCCAATGGTGCCGGACCGGATGCCGGAAATAAAGGAACTGACCCTGCCGCCCCTGCCGGCCGCGGAAATTGAAAACTATGTCTCGGCCAGGCTGAAGGCGGCCGGCGGCGGACCCCTGTTCAGCCGGGCCGCCCTGAAAATTATGGGCGACTACGGCCAGGGGCGGCCGGAAGTCATCAACCAACTGGCCGAACGGGGTCTCATCGCCGCCTGGTCGGCCGGCCGGTCCGAGGTGGGCCCGGCCCAGATGGAGGCGGCCAGGACCAGCCTGGAAGCTCCCCAGAACCTGGATTACGACCGCCTGGCCGGGGCCGCCCGGGGCCAGGCCATCCGCCCTGACCAGGCGTCCGGGGGGCGGGCCGGCCGCCGCCGCCGGCGTCTGTTGATCCCGGCCGCCATCATGTTCCTGGGCCTGGGCTATTATGGCCTTAAGGGACCGCCTCCGCCTCCGTTGTCGATCCCGACGGCTGAAACTGAAGCCGCGGCCCCGGCCGGGCCGGTGGAGACGGCCGCTCCGGCCGGGACGGCCGCCCCGGAGCCCGGGCCGAGTCTCCCCACCCCCCCGGGCCAACTCCTGACCCTGCCCCAGGGCAGTCTGGCCCTGGTGGTGGACCAGGACAGCCGCACCGGCCGGCTCTGGCAGGGCGGGGCGCGCGGCCCGGGGCTCAAGGCCGAAATAGCCGCCCCCACCTTCAAAAACCGGGACCTCTTCCTCTTCGGCCGGCCCCGGGGCCGGACCCCGCTTATCTTTCAGTATCCCCCGTCCCGGGATCTGCCCGAGGCCGAGGCCCTGGACATCTGGCCCCGGGTGGCCACCTTACTACCCCAGAACATACTGCCGGTCATTGTGGCCCCGGCCGAAAGCCTGGGAGCCCCCGGCCGCCCCGAAGACCTGGAGGCCATCGCCAGACAGGTCGAGGCCTGGGTGCAGTCCCAGGAATACAAGTTTCCCGACACCATGGCCGCTCTCTACGCCGGGAGCTTCCAATTCTTCGAACCAGGCCAGCCGGCCCGCAACCTCAGCCGGGAAGATTTCCGCCGGGCCTTGAATTCGGAAGCCCGCACTTCCGGCGAAGTCCATCTCACCACCTCCAAACCTCTTCTGATCCGGGACCCCAAAAACGACCGCTTCATCTGGGCCATCTTCAACCTCAAGTATGTTTCCCGGCTGCGCAGCGATATGGGGCTCAGAGTACTGGTCTTTGAAAGAGCCCTGATGGGCGGGCCGGACAATTGGCTCATCGCGGCCGAGCTGTGGCTGCCGGAAAAAAGCCTCCAGGGGGACTGATGGTGGCGTCTGATCCTACCAAGCACCGTAGGCGCAGCCTGGCCACCAGCTTTCTCATGGGCTTCACCTCGGGCGTGCCCTTCCTGGTTATCGCGACCCTGGTACAGGCCTGGTGGGTGAAAGCCGGCCTGGACCTCAAAGTCATCGGGCTCCTGGCCTTAACGGGCCTGCCCTACACCTTCAAATGGGCCTGGTCTTTCTGGCTGGATGTCTTTGACCCGCCTCTCTTTGCCGCCTGGGGTCGGCGGCGGGGCTGGCTGCTCCTGAGCCAGACGGTCCTCTTCGCCGGGCTCTGGTTCCTGTCCTTTCTGGACCCCGGCCAGGTCGGGGCCGTCTTCGCCCTCTGCCTGGGCCTGGCCTTCGCCTCGGCCACCCAGGACGTGGTGGTGGATGCCTACCGCCGGGAAGACCTGGCCGATGCCGACCTGGCCCCGGGTTCGGCCGCCTATATCTGGGGTTATCGCCTGGGCATGCTGGCCGTGGGCGGCGGCGGCCTGATGGCTGCGGGTGTTCTGGGCCTCCCGACCGTCTTTCGCCTGTCGGCCTTCCTCCTGCTCCTGGGCCCCCTGACCCTGACCTTCAGCCCGGAACCGGAGGGGCCTCGGGCGCGGCCGGCCGGCCCGGCCGAAACCGTCTGGAGGCCCCTGGCCCAATTCTTCAAACGGCCGGCCGCGGTCCAGGTCCTCCTTTTCATCTTCTTCTACAAGTTCGGCGACCAGTTGGCCGCCAGCCTCACCACGGCCTACTACCTGACCCTGGGTTATGAAGATTTTGACATCGGGGCAGTCAGCAAAATCATGGGCACCTTGGCCACCCTGGCCGGGGTGGCCTTGGGCGGCTGGGGCGCGGCCCGCCTGGGTCTCAAGACCAGCCTGTGGATCTTCGGTTTTTTGCAGATGGTCTCCACCCTGGGCTTTGTCCTTTTGTATTACCTGCCGGTCCATCCTGCCGCCCTGGGTCTGGTGGTCGGGCAGGAGAACCTGGCCGCCGGGGCCGGGACCTCGGCCTTTGTGGCCTTTATGACCGGCCAGACCGACCGGGGGTTCAGCGCTTCCCAATACGCCCTCCTGTCCTCCCTGATGGCCCTGCCCCGCACCTTATTGTCAGCCCCGGCCGGCTGGCTGGCCGAGACCCTGGGCTGGCCCGGCTTCTATTACCTGAGCACGGCCCTGGCCCTGCCGGGCTTCGTCCTGCTCCACCACCTTTCCCGCCGCCGGGTCTTCACCTGAGAAGGTGAGGGCGCATCCATCAGTGTAGTTTGCCAGAAGCCACTGACTGGGCTATAATTAAAATCCAAGGCTGCGCGGAATGCCGGAATGGTTTTCCTGTTTAACTTGGTGATTTAAATTCAAAAAATAGATTTAGCAATGATTAGCGATTTTTTCGACCAACCTATCCTCAACTCGCCCTATACCGAGCCACTCAGGCACTGGGAATTGAACGAGGCCGGCCAGCCGACCCAAAAGATCAATGAATATCGGCGTGAGGCCAGCTTTGTTACGCCGATTCCGAATCCTCAGAAATTAAAAAAGAAAAACAAGCAGTTCGAGCTGTTTGAAGATGTCACCGCCAAGGCCATTTCCACCGACAGCCAGGAATACGAGCTTACCAGAACCATAAATGCCTTGCGCCGTATCGTTTCCGAATGGCGCCGGGAAGACCCCAAAAATTGGAAAGTAACTCCTGAAACAGCCCGTCTTCTCCAGCATTGGCGGCATCACAAATTTAGCGGCTATCGCCCATTCTTCTGCCAGCTTGAGGCTGTGGAAACAGCGATCTGGATTACGGAAGTGGCCCCCAACATAGGGAAAAAAGGCGAAAGATTTCTTGAACGCCTGAAGCTGGCCAATGAGGAGGCCAACCCCGGCCTCTCCCGCCTGGCTCTAAAACTGGCCACCGGCGCGGGCAAGACCACGGTGATGGCCATGCTCATCGCCTGGCAGACCATAAACGCCGTGCGCCACCCCCAAAGTAAACGATTCACCCACGGCTTTCTGGTCGTGACCCCAGGCATTACCATAAAGGATCGTCTGCGCGTACTCTTGCCGACGGACGTGGATAGCTATTATCAATCCAGGGAACTGTTGCCTTCGGACATGAACCTGGATATTCAGAAGGCCAAAATCGTCATCACCAATTACCATGCTTTCAAACAGCGTGAAAAAACAGAACTGTCCAGTGCCGGACGCGCGTTAATCAACGGTCGGCACGGTGACCGCATAAACACCGTGGAGCCGGAAGGGCAAATGCTCCAGCGGGTCATGGGCAGCCTGATGAGCCTTAAGAATATCATGGTATTCAATGATGAAGCCCACCATTGCTACCGGGAAAAGCCAGAAGACAGGGAAGATGTAAAAATTCAGGAAGGCGAGAGCAAAACGGAGGCCAAAACAGAGGCGGATGAAAACAACGAGGCCGCCCGGCTTTGGATTTCCGGCCTTGAGATAGTGCAGAAAAAACTCGGCATCTCCCGCATTTTCGATCTTTCCGCCACGCCGTTTTTCCTGCGAGGTTCAGGCTACCGGGAGGGAACGCTATTCCCTTGGACAATGAGCGATTTTTCTCTCATGGACGCTATTGAATGCGGTATCGTCAAGCTCCCCCGCGTCCCGATAGCTGACAATCTACCCAATGCCGCGGATGATATGCCCAAGTTCCGCGAACTCTGGAAGCATATCGGCCAAGACATGCCCAAGGGGGGCCGGTCAAAGTTCAAAGACCCGCAAGAACTGGAAACGAAAAACCGGCTCCTGCTGGTCAATGCCCTGAGAGCCCTTTACGGACATTATGACAAGACCTTTGAGCTATGGCAGGAAGAAAAAATCGACGTTTCGCCCTGTTTTATCATTGTCTGCAATAATACTTCAACGTCCAAGCTGGTTTATGATTATATCTCCGGCTATATCCACGGCGAGAGCGGCACTTTTTTTCAGGGCAAATTCCCTCTGTTCAGTAATTTTGATGAAAACGGTAATCCTCACCTCAAGGCGCGGACCATCCTAATTGACAGCGGACAGCTTGAATCAGGCGAAAAATTAAGTGATGACTTCCGCAAGATAAATGCCTTGGCCATTGAGCGTTTTCGTCGTGAAGCCTTGGAACGCGGAGGCTCCTTGGCCGATGACCTTCGCCGGGGCAAGGAACTTGACGATGCCATAATACTCCGGGAAGTTATGAATACCGTCGGCAAACCCGGAATGCTCGGCAGCGATATCCGCTGCGTGGTGTCTGTTTCCATGCTCACGGAAGGTTGGGATGCCAACACCGTGACCCATGTTCTCGGGGTGAGGGCTTTCGGCACCCAACTCCTCTGTGAACAGGTAATCGGCCGGGCTCTGCGCCGCCGCTCTTATGAATTGAACGATAAAAACCTGTTCAACGTGGAATATGCCGATGTCATGGGCATCCCCTTTGACTTCACGGCCAGGCCGGTGATCGCCAAACCCGCGCCTCCTGTCGATTCCATCAGGGTCCAGGCTATCCGTCCCGACAGGGACTGTTTTGAAATTAGTTTCCCCAGAGTTACGGGCTATCGGGTTGAACTGCCCAAAGAGGAGATTCGGGCCGAGTTCACGGAGGATTCCATCCTGGAACTCAACCCGGACCTGGTAGGCCCTACGGAAGTTCTCCAAGCAGGTATCATCGGCGCAACCGCCAACTTAAAGGTGGAACACCAGAAGGACATACGCCGTTCATCTCTGATCATGCACTTGACCAATCATTGCCTGCAAAACAAATGGCGTGATGACGACGGCCTTCCCCGTTTTCACCTTTTCAGTCAACTTAAAGCCATAGTCCGCCAGTGGCTGGATACCTGCCTCAAATGCACCGGTGGCACCTATGAGGCTATTTTGCTGAATTTGAAATTCGCCAACCTGGCGGCCGAAAAAATCCACGCCGCCGTAAACAGGGCCGGAGTCATGGATAAACCAGGCTCCCCCCCGATCACGGCGATTCTGGACCCCTATACTCCCACCAGCTCAACCCGTTACGTCAATTTCATGACTTCCAAGCGTTCCCGCTGGCAGCCCAAAGACCGCTGCCATATCAACTGGTGCATCTGTGACAGCGAATGGGAGGCGGAATTGTGCCGGGTGGCGGAAAAGCATCCTAAAGTCAGAGCTTACGCAAAAAACTACAACTTGGGCTTTGAAGTTCCTTATGTCTGGCAGGGTGAGCAAAAAGACTATCTCCCGGATTTTATTCTTCTGGTTGATGATGGTCAGGGGGAAGAAGGCCTCCTGCATCTGGTTGTTGAAATCAAAGGTTACCGCGGGGAAGACGCCAAGGCCAAGAAAGAGGCTATGGAGGTCTTTTGGGTTCCCGGCGTAAACCGCCTTGGCGCTTATGGACGTTGGGCCTTTATGGAGCTTAAGGAAGTCTATAAGATGGAAAGCGAATTCGAGGCCAAGGTGGCGGCGGAATTCGGCCGGGGGCTGGAGCAAACGACCGGAGTTAATCATGAAAAAACAGAATGATATCTTGTCTCTTCTCCATCGTTTATTGTCGGCGACTTCGATGGAAAATGAGGTCGTGGAATTCAAAGAAGCGAAAGACAGTTATCATTTTGAAAAGATTGGAAAATACTTTTCCGCCTTGGCCAATGAAGCCAATCTCAAAGGGGTTGCGGTCGCCTGGTTCGTGTTTGGCGTCAACAACAAACGAGAAGTTATTGGAACACGTTTCCGCCTTCAGCCCGAAAAATTGCACAGCCTGAAGCATGAAATCGCCGGACACACGACAAACGGCGTTTCATTCGTTGACATTCATGAAGTTCAGGATCATGGCAAAAGAGTGTTGCTTTTTGAGATTCCCGCCGCCCCTCAAGCCACGCCTGTCTCTTTTAAGGGTCATTGGTATGGCCGGGATGGGGAATCCCTGGTGCCCCTAAATCGGTCAAAACTTGAGCATATTTTCGGCCAGGTCAAATTCAAAGACTGGAGCGCTGAAATCGTCGAAGAGGCTACTCCTAAAGATATTGACCCCGAAGCCATGACCTTGGCGCGTGAAAATTTCAAAAAGAAAAATCCACGTTTGGCTGTTGAAGCGGATACTTGGGATGATACCGCCTTTATACGCAACGCCAAACTTTCCATCCGCGGAAAATTGACCAAAGCCGCCCTGCTTTTGCTCGGCAGAAATCAGGCTGAACATCTACTGTGCGCCGACCCTAAAATCCGCTGGTTATTAAAAGATCATAAGGGCGGAGACAAGGATTATGAAATTTTCGGCCTGCCGTGGCTGTTGGCTGTGGATAAGGTATTTGCGCGAATCCGCAATGTTAAATACCGCTATATGCAGTCAGGCACACTATTTCCGCAAGAAGTGGATATGTATGATTCTTTTTCCATACGGGAAGCGTTGAACAATTGCATCGCCCATCAGGACTATACGTTGAATGGGCGCATTAACGTCATTGAACGGGAAGACAGCCTGCAATTCACTAACCTTGGCGATTTTTGGCCGGGAGATGTTCACCATTTTCTGCTTCAGGATATTGCGCCGGAGAGGTATAGAAATCCATTTTTGGTGGAAGCCATGCGCAATCTGAACCTTGTTGACACCATAGGTGGCGGCATACGGAAAATGTTTCAGGCGCAAAGGGAACGTCTTTTCCCCATGCCTGAATACGATTTTGCCAATAACAGAGTTAGTGTCACCTTGATCGGAAAAGTATTGGACATGGATTACACCAGGGTGCTCGCGGCCAACATTGACCTGACCTTACGGGAAATTATGACCCTTGATAAGGTGCAAAAACACAAGCTCCTTACTGGCCAAGAAGTAACGCTCCTCAAAAAGAAAAATCTTATAGAAGGGCGCAAACCGAACTATTACATAGCCAAGAATATTGCCCAAACGACTGGACAAAAGGTGGAATACACCAGAAATGTTCCTTTTGAAAAACATGTTTTTTTTGATTGGGTGCAAAAATTTCTCAAAGAGCACAAATCCGCATCCCGGCGGGATATTGAGCGTCTTTTGTGGGACAAGTTGCCGGACTGGATGACAGACCCGCAAAGAAAGCACAAGATTGGCAATATTATCACCGAAATGCGGGCTTCAAACATTATCCGCAACAGCGGCACACGCGGCAAGCCATATTGGATTTTGCATAAAGAAACGTGAAAATTTAAGAAAGATTTAAGAAAGGATTAAGAAAGCCAATGAAAATAAATCGTTTAAAATCAATCTGTTGTGTTTTCTTGGCTGGCTTGAAAGGACAAATGATTACGAAAGGTCATCTAAAAGAGCGCCCGTGGTTTGTTATATAAACTAGACGAGGGAATCGGGAATGCCGCCGAAACAATATAAGCAGAAAACAGTTGAAAGCATTACCCATGATGAGGCCAAGCGGCTCAACATACCCACCACTGAACTCTCCGCCGTGGCCCGCAAGGAAGATTTGAAACCGGTGCGGGTGAGCTATCAGCGCCGCGACCCGGACCTTGACCCTCAACTCATCTGGCGCGGCAAATACGGGCCGGAAGATATGGAAGACGGCGAACTGTTCGTTCGAGCCGCGCCCCTGTATATTCAGGAAAAAGTGCATCCCAAAGCCCTCATCGACGACCTGAAAAGGGAAAGCGAGGCCCGACAAAAAGCCCCCACCCCACAACTGAACCTCTTTGCCGATTTCAACGGCCTCCCCGAAGGCGTGGACAAGACGGAGTTTTACCAGCATGAGCAAAACTGGGCCAACCGCCTTATCTTAGGCGATTCCCTCTCCGTCATGGCCGGTCTGGCCGAGCGCGAAGGGTTGCGCGGCAAGGTACAGGCTATATATTTTGACCCACCCTACGGCATCAAATTCAACAGCAATTTCCAGTGGTCAACCACCAGCCGGGACGTGAAGGACAACAAGGGCGACCATATCACCCGCGAGCCGGAACAGGTCAAGGCCTTTCGGGATACTTGGCGGGACGGCATCCACAGTTATTTGGGCTATATCCGTGACAGGCTGATCGTGGCCCGGGATTTGTTGACCGAAAGCGGCAGTATTTTTGTGCAAATTGGCGACGAAAATGTGCATCGGGTACGGGCGGTGATGGATGAGGTGTTTGGGGAAGACAATTTTATAGGGTTAATTTGGTTTCGTAAGAAAACAATGCCACTTGGCGCAACATATCTTGAGCGTATGGGAGATTATATTGTTTGGTTTGGAAGAAATGCAGAAACTACAAAATTTAGGAGACTGTTTAAACAAATTGATATTGTTGGAGATTTTCACTGGAATTGGAGACAACTCGACTTAATAACAAGGGGAAAATTTTCAAAAAGAGACCTTGAGCAAAACCCATCTGGCGATCCTCTAAGACTGGTTTCAATGTGGCCTCCATCATTCAGTGAAAAAGATGTATACGATTTGCCATTTCAGGGAAAAAAATGGTCTCCAGCTCCAGGGCAATGCTACCCTTCAGGGCAAGAAAAACTTGAACGAGTGGCTAAAGCAAATCGTTTAGAAGTAGAAGGAAATTATCTTCGCTATGTCATGAAACTTTCCGATGACAATACTACAAAATTGAATCTAACTTGGACAGATACAACAGGTGCCCGTGAGCAGCGGTACGTAGTCGAAACTAATGAGTTTATCTTGCAACGTTGCCTCCTCATGGCCACCGACCCCGGCGATCTCGTTCTTGACCCCACCTGCGGTAGCGGCACCACCGCCTACGTGGCCGAACAATGGGGCCGCCGCTGGATTACCATAGATACTTCCCGCGTGGCCCTGGCCCTAGCCCGCGCCCGGCTCATGGGCGCCCGCTACCCCTATTACCTCTTGGCCGATTCCCCGGACGGTCAGAAGAAAGAGGCGGAAATCACCAAAACCGAGCCCTCCATCCGCCCCACCTATGGCCAGATCAGCCACGGCTTTGTCTATGAGCGTGTTCCGCACATCACCCTCAAATCCATTGCCAATAACGCGGAAATTGATGTGATCTGGGAGAAGTGGCAGGAAAAACTGGAACCTCTGCGCCAACAACTCAATTCCGCCCTCAAGACCGCCTGGGAGGAATGGGAGATACCCAGAGAAGAAACAGCCTCTTGGCCTGCGACTGTCAAAAAACTCCACGTCGGCTGGTGGCAGGCCCGTATAGCAAGGCAGAAAGAAATAGATGCCTCCATCGCGGCCAGGGCGGATACTGAATATCTCTATGACAAGCCTTATGTGGACAACAAAAAGGTGCGCGTGGCCGGGCCATTCACTGTGGAGAGCCTCTCCCCGCACCGGATGCTGGCCGTGGATGAAAACGACGAGATAATCGACCCCTTGGAACAGGCCACCCGTGAAGGCGGCCGGGACTTTACTTCCATGATCTTGGAAGAATTGAAGACCGCCGGAGTGCAGCAGGCCAACAAACAAGACAAGATCACCTTCACCAGTCTCAAGCCTTGGCCGGGGCGTTATATCAATGGTGAGGGCGTATATGTTGAGAGTGATAAGGAACGCCGGGCCGCCATTTTCATCGGCCCGGAGTTTGGGAGTGTAGGGCGGCAGGATTTGGTGGCCGCGGCCCGGGAAACGGCCGACGCCGGTTTTGATGTGCTCATCGCCTGCGCCTTCAATTATGACGCCCCGTCAGCGGATCTGCCAAGCCTTGGCCCTATTCCCATACTTAAAGCCCGCATGAACGCCGATCTGCACATGTCCACGGAACTCAAGAACACCGGCAAAGGGAATCTCTTCATCATATTCGGGGAGCCGGATATTGACATTGAGGATGTCGGCAAAAACCAGATTCGGGTGAGCGTCAAGGGGGTTGATGTTTTCGACCCGGCCAAGGGCGAAGTCCGCAGTGACGAGCCGGACAAAATAGCCTGTTGGTTTATTGATACCGATTATAATGAGGAAAGCTTCTTTGTCCGCCAGGCTTACTTCCTGGGGGCCAATGACCCTTATAAGTCCCTGCAAACCAGCCTCAAGGCGGAAATCGACCGGGAAGCCTGGGAGAGCCTCCACAGTGCCGTATCCCGCCCCTTTGACCGGCCGAAATCGGGCCGAATCGCCGTCAAGGTCATCAATCATCTTGGGGATGAAGTGATGAAGGTGTATAGAGTATCCTGACACAGAGTATGAGGTGGTTTTTGAAAAAAGTCTGGCCGCTTTTGACTGTTCTGGCGTGGCTGGGGGTTGCCGTGGCCGCCGCCGCCGTGGCCCTGGTCAGCGTGACCGTGCCCCCGGAAAAGACCGTGGCCGGCGACCGGCTGCTCCTGGGAGAGGTGGCCTTCATCGAAGTGCTGGACCCGGCCGGGCGGGACCTGGCCGAAGCCCTGGGGCGTGTGGACCTCGGCCCGGCCCCGGCCCCGGGCCGAAGCGCGGTCCTGCGCCGCGATGAAATGAAAAAAACCCTCCTGGCCAGCGGCCTGGATATTCGGTCCGCGACCTGGAACCTGCCCGCGGAACTCAAGGTCACAGCCGGTGAAAACGCCGCCGTGAGCGAGGCGGAACTGAAGGCCGCCCTGGAAAAATACCTGGCCGCCAACGAGCCCTACCAGAGCGGCCGTTTTGAACTGGTCAGCCTGAACATCGCCCAGCCCCCGGTCCTGGCCCCGGGTCAGGTGACCTTCCGCTTCCAGCCCCAGGCCTCCTCCAACCCGCTCAACGTCACCGGGCACTTCATCTTCAACCAGAACAACCGGGACGTGGGCCGGTCCCGGGTGACCGCCCAGGTGGATTTACACCTCCCGGTCCTGGTGGCCGCCCGGGCTCTGCCCCGGGGCCGGGAACTCGCCGCGGAAGATATCAGCCAGACCTTCCTGCCCTACAACCTGGCCCGCGGAGCCTTGAGCGACCCGGACCAGGTTCTGGGCGCCACCCTCAAGACCGCCCTGGCCGTCGGCGCCCCCTTACGTGAACGGGCCTTGGGCCGGAGCCTTCTGGTGCGGAACGGCGACATCGTCATCCTCGTCGCCCGGCAAGGCAACCTCAACGTCACCACCACCGGCGAGGCCAAGGCCGACGGGGCCTTAGGCGACACCATCACCATCATGAACATGAACAGCAAGAAGAATGTCCGCGGCCGCATCGTCGGCCCCGGCCGGGTGGAAGTGGTTTTTTAGCGAGGCTCCGCCCCTTGGTACGGAACGACGGTTTTTTTCGGCCCGGTCCAACGATATTTTCCAGGTGATTTCCCAGATTCTCCGCATCATGTTGCTCAATTTCTGACTTTCTATCTTTTGAACCCCAATACGCTTGAACATAAATATATATTTATGTTGACATGAACTTTGTGTTGTGTAAACATACAATAACACGGCTTTCAGCCGGAATCGGCCTTGAAGTTTCACGGCCGCATATTTGGAGGCAGGCAATGGACATATCGAAAATGCTGCACATTGAGAATCTCAGCTCCCGGAAAATTATTGAACTGGAAGCTAAAACCAGGAGCATGGAACGTGAGGGAGCTGCGCTTAACAAAACCTTGGGCCTTCAGGTCATTCGCAACGAGATTGTTGACGTGGTGGAACAAAACTACGACTTGGGCCGGGTGGTTGAAGTTTATGAAATATTCGGCGGCTATTACAACCGCAGTTTCGGGGTTATCTGCGAAAAGGACGGCCGGCGGACCGACTATTTTGTCCGCAAGTACAACCTCATCACCACTCCGGCCGATATCGAACTGGAACACAAGCTCATCGGCTATGTAATCGGGCAAGGCTTCAAAGAGGCCCCGGGCCTTTACTCCACCAAAAGTGGCTCGACCTACGTCACCAAGAACGAGTATTTCGAAGGCGGTACGCGACCCCGTATGTATGCGGTTTACGTTTTTCTGCCCGGCGAGGACAAGTACACTTGGATAAAAAACGAAAACACACCCAAGGAGTTCTTTAACCTCGGCGCTTTGATGGCCCGCTTTCACAACGGCGGACGCAACTTTGACCCGGCCGGGCTGGCCAAGGTCGAGCCCCGCATTGACGAGTTTTATAAAACCAGGGCCGCGGCTTTCAAGGAAATGGCCGCCCGGCCCATTGAAGGTTCCCTGTTTCACGATTTTTTTAACCTCAGTCTGGCCCATATTCTGGACTGCCTGACCCGCAACACCATCTCTGACGACCAGTGGGTCAAGATGCCTCTGACCACCATTCACGGCGACTATCATGCGGGCAACGTCAAGTTCACCGGTGAGGAAACCACCGGGCTGTTCGACCTGGACTGGGCCAAAATCAACTACCGCCTCTTTGACGTCAGCTTCGGCCTGGTCTATTGCTGCACTTCCTGGCAGGTGGCCGACGACGGTCAGATCCGCATGGCGGACTGCCGCCGCTTCCTGGAAGGATATAACAGCACCCTGCGCCAACTGGGCGGCCTGGAACCCTTCAACGAGACCGAGATGAAATGTTTTCCGCAGGTGATGGGCATAGCCGCGATCTATCTCATCAACTGGTGCACCGCCCTGTGGTACTACATCGATCCCGAAGGCACCAATGACTACGAGGCGCATTATTATCTCTTGCACATCATCCGGGAAATGGACTGGGTCGAGGAACACAAAGCCGACCTGGAACGCCTGATCCGCTCAATCTAAGGAGATCGCCATGGTTGATCAAAAATTGCTGGCGGCCCTTGAGACGCGTCAGTTGCATCACGCCAAAAAGGGCCTGGCCTTTGCCCTCTTCTCCGGCCTGTTGTGGGCCACCTCGGGCACTACCTTATATCTGGCCTCTTCCGAAAATCCTTTCGTGCAGCCGGTTGAGGCCGTCGGCTTGGTAATTGCCGCCGCTCTGTCCATGGCCATGATTCACGACGCGGCCGCCGCGGTGCTGGTTTTTATTTTCAATGTCGTCACCGGCAAGTCCAAGGAAATTTTCCGCACCCTGCGCACCCGGCCGGGCAAGATAGTCTGCCTGGGAGCGATGATGGGCGGCCCGGTGGGCATGAGCGGTTCGCTTTTGGGCATCACCATGGCCGGGTCAACCTACGCCATGCCCATCACCGCCACCTATCCGGCCCTGGCGGCCATTCTGTCAACCTTCATCTTGAAGGAAAAGAACCCGCCCCGGGTCTGGATCGGCATTTTGTTCTGCATCGCCGGAGCCTTGATCATCGGCTACACTCCGGTGGAGGAAACCATCAATCCGAATTTCAAGCTGGGCATCGCCTTAAGCTGCCTGGCCACCCTGGGCTGGGCCACCGAAGGCGTGGTCTCCACTTACGGCATGGACACCCTGGACCCGGACGTGGTCCTCATAATCCGCGAAACCGTGAGCACCCTGGTCTTCGCCATGGTCGTGCTGCCGGCCTTGGCCTTAAGCGGCATCATGGGCGGCATTCCCGGCTGGACCATCACCTTGGACGCCTTGACCTCCCCCACCATTATGGCCGTGGTTCTGGCCGGCTGTTTCGGCGGCACTTCCTATATCCTGTGGTACCGGGCCCTGAACAGCACCGGCGTGGCCCGGGCCATGGCCCTGAACATCTGCTACGCCATGTGGTCGGTGCTTCTGGGCGTTCTCCTGACCGACCAGGACTTGTCCTTCCGATCACTGGCCGGAGCGGGCATCATCGTGGCCGGCGCCCTCCTGGTCGTGGCCAACCCCAGGGAACTGTTTTCCCTGCGCAAAGTTTGAGGAGGAATAGCCATGTCCGGAATTTTGCCCCTAAGACTGCGAACCGTTCAATACCTGGGCCAGTGCCGGGGACAAGCCCTGTCCCCGTCCGAAATCTATGAAGCCCTGCGCCCGGAATATGAAGGTGAAGGCCAGTTCACTCTGGCTAAAATGCAATGGCACCTTATGTGCATCAAGGCTGTGGGGCTTATTGAAGGTGTGGATCCTTTCTGGGATGCCGACCAGGAGCCCGCCTACCGCTACCGCATAACCGAAGCCGGGCGCCGCAACCTGGCCTGCCTTGAATAAAAGGAGGATGAAAATGTTTCCCATATACAACGTGTTGACCGATGATGAAGCGCGGCAGATTCATGAAGCCGCCCTTAAGGTGCTGGCCGGGGCCGGGGTCGGCCTGGACCATCCCAAGGCCCAGGAAGCGCTTTCGGGATTGGGCGCCAGGGTGTCCGATGACAGGAAGAGGGTCTTCTTCCCCCCGGAGCTGGTGGAAAAGATGCTGGCCAGGGCGCCTAAGGAATTTCTTTGCGCGGCCCGCGACCCCCAAAACGACCTGGTCATGAAGCAGGGCCGCTCATACGTCCGCCAGGGCGGCGGCCCGATTATCAAATATGATTTGCGGGACGGTTCTTCACGGCCTCTGACCATGGCCGACGCCGTCGAATCGGTCCGCCTGGTCAACGCCCTGCCCCAGATCAACGCCCCCAGTACCATCAGCCCCCAGGACATTGAAGTGGCCACCTACGACATCGCCACGGTCAAAATGGTGCTGGAAAACACCCAAAAACATTTCTGGGCCTTAACTGTCGGAGCCGACCACCTGAAATACGAGCTCGAGATGGCCGCCGCCACGGTCGGCGGCAAAGACAGGCTCCGCGAGCGGCCCGTCTTGAGCGGCGTTTTCTGCGTCATTGCCCCTTTGCGCTTTCCGGCCGATGAGATCGACCGCCTGATCCTCTGCGGCGAATACGGAGTCAACGTCATGACTCCCCTGACCGTCTTGATGGGCGGCAGCGCCCCCTACACCCTGGCCGGGGCCATGACCCAGATGACGGCCGAGTTCCTGGCGGCGGTGACCATAGCCCAGGCCCTGTGCCCCGGCATAGGCCAATGGTATTACACCCTCTTGCAATACCTGGATATGCGCACCGGCCGCAGCATTTCCCACGGCCCGGAGTTGATGGCCCTCTGCGCCGGCGGAGCCCGGATGAGCGCCTATTACGGCCTCCCCAGCCTGGCCAACACCTTATTGAGCGGCGACTGCCAGCCCCATCAGATCATGTTCCAATACGGCATCAACATTCTTCAGGGCCTCTTAAACGGCATCACCTTCCAGGTGGGGGCCGGATCCCTGGAAAGCGGCAACCTTTACAGCCACCAGGCCCTGGTCATCATTGACGACCTTTTGGCCTACCTCAGAACTTTCATGAACGGGATGGATATTTCGCCGGAAACCCTGGCCGTCGATGACATAATCGCCATGGCCGACAAGGGCGAATATTTATCCAGCAAGCTGACCATGAAGTATCTGCGGAAGGAGAGGCGTTTTGAAAGCTCGATCCTGAACTATCCTCTTCTGGCCAACTGGATCCAAAAGCCGGAAACGGTCATAGAGCGGGCCGAAGCCAGGGTTCAGCAGATTCTGGCCGAAGCGCCCCGGGAAAGCGTATTGCCGGCCGAAACCATCCGCGAACTCGAACTCCTGATGGCCGCGGCCAATAAGCAATTCGTTTCAGCTTAAAACGCCCTTGAAGGTCAGCCGGTGGCAGGGGGAGGGGCCGTGGCGCCTTAGGGCGGCCAGGTGTTCGGCCGTGCCGTAGCCCTTGTGGCGGTCGAAGCCGTAATGGGGGTAGCGGGCGTGCCATTCCAGCATGAGCCGGTCCCGGATCACCTTGGCCACAATGGAGGCCGCCCCGATGGACAGGGAGAGCCCGTCGCCCCGGATCACGGCCCGGGCCGGCATGGTTACGTCCGGGGCGAAATTGCCGTCGGCCAGCACCAGGGCCGGTTGCGGCGAAAGGCCTTCCACGGCCCGGACCATGGCCGCCAAGGTGGCCCGGAGGGGGTTTAAGCGGTCCACCTCGGCCGCCGACAACTCCGCCCAAGCCACGGCCAGGGCCCGTTCCCGGATGAGGTCAAAGGTTTTTTCGCGGGCCAGGGGTTTTAGTTTTTTGGAATCATCCACCCCGGGATAATCCGCGGCCGGATCCAGGATCACCGCCGCGGCCACCACCGGCCCGGCCAGGGGCCCCCGACCGGCCTCATCCACCCCGGCCAGAGGGGCGGCTGAGGCCCGGAAATACTCATCAAAGGCGGCCGGGTCCAGCCCGGCCTCCGGAGCGGCCCCTGGAGCGGCCCCTGGAGCGGATAGATCAATCATGCCTAAAGCCCCAAATTGATTTTTTTCATATTATACAATAAACTGGCCTTGGTCATCCGACTAAATTTATTCAGAGTAAAACCATGACCGCGCCCCCCGGCCTTGACTCGCCCGCCTTTGAAAACGCTTTGGACCTCTACCTGGGCCACCTTAACGTGGAGCGCCAGCTCTCCGGCCACACCCTGGCCGCCTACGGCCGCGACCTGGCAGCCTTTCTGAGCTGGCTGGAAAAGGGCGGCGTCCGGGATTTCACCAAGGTTGACCGCGGCCGCCTCACGGCCTATTTCCTGGACCTGGCCGACCGGCTGGCCCCCCGCAGCCGGGCCCGGGCCCTGTCGGCCATCCGGGCCTTTTTCCGCTTCCTGGAGGCGGAAAAAATTCTGGACCACAACCCGGCCCACAATTTTGACGGCCCCCGTCCGCCCCGGTCCCTGCCGAAGGCCCTGGGGCCGGACGATGTCCGCCGGCTGGTTACGGCCCCGGACCCGGAGAACCTCCTGGGGCTGCGCGACCGGGCCATGTTTGAACTCCTCTACGGGTCCGGGCTCCGGGTCTCCGAGCTTCTGGGTCTCACCCTCAGCCAGGTCAATCTGCCCGAGGCCTTCATCAAGGTGCGCGGCAAGGGCGGCAAGGAGCGCCTGGTTCCCGTGGGAGAAGTGTCGGCCCACTTTCTGGCCCGCTATCTCCAGGAGGGGCGCCCCCGGCTGACCTCCCCGGCCACCCGGAGCCAAGTCTTTCTCAACCGCCGGGGCGGCCGCCTGTCCCGCCAGTATTTCTGGCGCCTCCTGGGCCGCTACGCCGGGAATGCGGGCCTTAAGAAGGTGACTCCCCATGTGTTGAGGCATTCCTTCGCCACCCACCTGGTCGAGGGCGGGGCCGACCTTAGGGCGGTGCAGATGATGCTGGGCCACTCCAGCCTGGTGACCACGGAAATCTACATCAAGGTCGAACCCGAGCGCCTCAGCCAGGTCCACAGCCGCCATCATCCCCGAGCCGGGGCCCTGAAAGAAACGGCCAAAGGAAGCCCATGACCGCGCCTGTCCCGACCGTCCGGACCATAATCACCACCCACTTCAACCCCGATTACGACGCGGTGGGATCCATGGTGGCCGCCCGCAAGCTCTACCCCGAGGCTGTCCTGGTCATACCCGGCGGCGCGGAAAAAAACCTGCGCCACTTCTTCATTCAGTCCCTGTTCCATCTCCTGGACCCGATACGCTCCAAGGACGTGGACCTGACCGAGGTGGAAAGGCTGGTGTTGGTGGATACCAGGCAGCCGGGCCGGCTGGGTGATCTGCGGGCCGTCTTGGACAACCCGGGGCTGGACATCCACCTCTACGACCACCACCCCGACGCCCCCGGCGATCTGACCGGTTCAATGGCCGTAACGGGCCCCGTAGGCTCCACGGTGACCCTCATGACCGAGTGCATCCTGGAACGGGGCCTGGAACTGCGGCCCGAAGAGGCCACCATGATGGCCGTGGGCATCTATGAGGACACCGGCTCCTTCACTTTCAGTTCCACCACCACCCGCGACTACCTGGCCGCGGCCGAACTCCTGAAAAGGGGAGCCGACCTGGAAGTGGTCTCCCAACTGACCGTGCGGGAACTGACCACCGACCAATTGGCTCTCCTAAACAACCTTATTGATTCGGCCGAGACCCGCCAGGCCAGGGGCTTAAGCTTCGTCATCGCCTGCGCCGAAAGCGAAAGATATATTGATGACATTGCCGTCCTGGCCCACAAGATGATGGAGATCATGGGCCTGTCCATCCTCTTCGTCCTGGTGGCCATGGACAGCAAGGTGCAGCTTATCATCCGCTCCCGCCTGGGCACGGTCAATGCCGCGGTCATCGCCCGCGAATTCGGCGGCGGAGGGCACCCCTCGGCCGCGGCCGCCTCCATCAGGAACATGAGCCTCAACCAGGCCCGGCAGCGCCTGGATGAAATTCTCACCGAAACCCTCGGCGCCTTCTATCAGGCCCGGAACCTCATGGTCTATCCCCCCATCACCATCGGCGAAAGCCAGACCCTCAAGGAAGCCCGGGAGAAACTCATAAAGTTCAGTATCAACGTGCTCCTGGTGTTGGACCAGGACAGCCGGGTCACGGGCTTCATCTCCGAACACAACGTCACCAAGGCCCTTCACCACGGTCTTCTGGACTATCCGGTCAGCGCCTTCATGAACACGGAATTCATCTCCGTGGAGCCGACGGCCGGCTTTGCCGAAGTCAAGGAAATCATCGTGGACCGTAAACAGAGGGTGTTGCCGGTGGTGGAGGGCAGCCGGCCGGTGGGCGTCATCACCCGCACGGACCTTTTGACCGTCCTGGCCTCCGAGGGGGAGACCGGGCCGACGGGCGCCATCCGGCGGCCGGAACTGGGCCGCCGTAACGTGGCCGCCCTTTTCCGGGAGCACCTGCCCCAGCGCTTAAGCGTGATCCTGGAAAAATTCGGCCTTCTGGCCGACCGGGCCGGGGTGAAACTCTATGCCGTGGGCGGCTGCGTGCGTGACCTTATAATGCGTAAGCCCATCAAAGACGCCGACCTGACCCTGGACGGCGACCTGGGCGAATTCCTGGACGCCATCACCAGGACCTACCGGGTAAAAAGGATAATCCGCTATCCCCGCTTCAAGACCGCCACCATCCACACCCCGGACGGCTTTGTCCTGGATCTTTCCACCACCCGCCGCGAATATTATGAACACCCCGGGGCCCTGCCGGTGGTCCAGGAAGGCTCCCTGCGCCTGGACCTCTACCGCCGGGACTTCACCATCAACAGCCTGGCCGTCTCTCTCAACGCCAAGAACCTGGGCGAAATGGTGGATTTCTTCCGCGGCTACCAGGACATCAAGGACGGTTACATCCGGGTGCTGCACAGCCTCAGCTTCGTGGAGGACCCGACCAGGGCCTTCCGGGCTTTCCGCTTCGAGAGCCGCCTGGGCTTCAAGATAAGCAAGATGACCCTCAACCTCCTGGAGGGCGCGGTGAAGAACCGCTTTCTGACCAACCTCGATAGCCGACGCCTGGGCCGGGAACTGGAACTCATTCTCAGCGAGGCCGACCCCGGTCCGCCCCTGAAAAGGCTGGACGAATTCAACCTCCTGTCCTATATCCATCCCAAGATCGCCCTCACTCCCCAGCATCACCAGATATTCGTCCGCATCCGCCAGGTGCGCGACTGGCTGGGCCTGACCTTTCCGGATAAAAACAGCCTGTCCTGGTTCATCTACCTCATGGTCCTCACCGACCGGCTGCGGGGTCCGGACCTGACCGAGCTGGCCGCGGCCCTGAGCCTCAAAAAAAAGGAAGGCCAGATCTTAAGCGAGGAAAGACCCTGGGCTGACCAGACCATCCGGAGCCACAGAAAAACCGCCGCTTTCCGCCCCAGCCAGAGCTACGACCTTTTCAACGGCCTGTCCTGGCCGTCAATTCTATTCATCATGGCCAAAACCGAGAACCAGACCCTGGCCCAGGCCGGAGCGGCCTTCCTCACCAATTACCGCCACTTCCGGCCCCTGGCCTCAGGCCGGGACCTCCTGGAACTGGGCTGGCCCTCAGGCCCGAAAATGAAAGAGATCCTGGAACAACTCCGGCGGGCCAGGCTGGACGGACTGGTGACCACCCGGGCGGAGGAACTGGCCTGGGCCAAGAAGGCTCTGAAAAGTCTCACTCCCGGCCGGCGTTCAGGCGGTTAAGGGCCGCTTCCACCTCGGCCAGGCGGTCGGCCAGCCGGGGGCCCCCCTCGGGCCGGTCCAACTCCTGCCAGGCCGCCCGGGCCGCCTGGTACAAATGGGCGGCCTCGGCCCGGCGGCCGGCCTTCTCGTTGACCCGGGCCGCGTAAAACAGGGCCCCGCCCCGGTTGAGCCGCTTTTCAGCCTCATTCCGGCCCGGGGGCTCGGCCGCCTGGGCTTCCAGGGCCCGGGTCAATTCCTCCACCCGGCCGGATTCCTCCAGCCACTTCAGCCACAAGCTGTAATAGAGCAGGTATTCCCGGCCGCCCGGACCAAACCGCCGGGCCGCCTCCTCCAGCACCGGACGCAGGCGGTCATTGAATTCCGAAAGCCTTCCTAAGGCGGCCAGGGCCGTCATTTCCAGGCGCAGAAGTTCCGGCTCGGGCAGGGGCGGTGGCCCCAAGGGCACCGGCCCGGAAGTTTTTGGGGAGGCTTTTCCGGTCTCCTCGGTCGCGGCCCGGGCCACCTCGGCCAGGGCCGCCCGCACGGCCGGTTCAGGGCCTGCGGCCAGGAGGGCCTCGGCTCCGGCCCGGGCCCGCTTGTAAAACTCCCGGCTGTCAGCCGGGCGGCCCATGGTGCGGGTCAGCCGGCCCAGGCGCAGGTTGATTTCCGCGGCCAGGGGGCAGAGGGCGACCGTCTTGCGGTCCAGGCGGCTCAAGGCTGAACGCAGCTCTATTTCGGCTTCCTGGGGGATCCGCCCCTGCCGCAGATATAATTCCGCCAGCTTCAGGTGCAGTCCCAGGCTGAGATTGGCCAGGGCCGGGTCCGGGGCGTGGCCGGACCGGCGGCCGGTCTCCAGGACCGCGTCCAGGCTTTCAACGGTCCTGGTCAGGCCGCCTACGGCCTCGGGCCAGTGGCCGAGGCGGGCCAGGGCCTCGGCCCCCAGAGAAGCCCGTTCCGCTGAGTCAAACCAATCGGCCGGGGGGAAGGAGCCCAACTCGGCCAGGGCCCGTTCGGCCTGGCCGGCCCCCAGAGCGGCCCGGGCCAGTTCCCGGCGGACCCGCCGCTGGTCATCCGGCCGGCCCTCCAGGGTCGCGGCCAGGTGAGCCCAAAGGTCCGCGGCCAAGGCCTCGTTCCGCCCGGCCAAGGCCCTGGCCAGCCTTTCCCAATCCGCCGGCGGTATTGTGTCCGCCGTGGGCGCTGCCGGGGTCGGAACCGTCGCCGGGGCGTCCCCGTCCACGACGGTTCCGTCCACGACGGCCGGCTTGGCCAAGGCCAGGACTTGGTCGAAGAATTCCTCCAGTTCGGCCTGCCGGCCATCCTGGTGATAGAGGACGGTCAAAAGCAGGCGGCTTTCGCTCAAGGCCTCCCGGTCCCCCGAGGCCAGGGCCCGCTGATAGGTCTCGCGCAGGAGGTCTTCGGCCGGAAGGTCCAGGCTGACGTAAGTGGTGGCCAGGCGGTTGGCCGCGGCCAGGGTCTCCGGATGGTCCGGCCCCAGGGAGTCCAGGCGGGTCTGCCGGGCCTTTTCCACATATTGCAGGGCCTCGGCCGGCCGGCCCAGGAGAAAGAGGGCCAGGGTGGCCCCCATTTCATCGCCGGCCAGGTCCAGGGCGTCGGCCCCGGCCCGGGTCTTGCGGTCCAAGGCCAGGCGATACAGGTCCAGGGCCAGGGCGTGGTTGCCCAGCCTGAGATTGGCCGCGGCTTGGAAGGAGGGCAGATGAGGGTCGTCCGGACAGGCCCCGGCGGCCAGATCAAAAAATCGGGCCGCCTCGGCCGGGTCGTCATCAAAGAAGGCCAGGGCTCCTTGAACCAGGGCCGAGGCGGCCGGACCCTGGGGGGTGTATCCGGCCAGGCGGGCCCGGACCCCGGTTTGGCCTCCGAGCCCCGGCTCCTCGGCCCGGAGGGCCGGGGCCAGATCCGCGGCCAGGCGGGCCGTCTCGGCCAGGTCCAGCCGGGCCGGCCGGACTTTGAATCCATACCAGGCCAGGGCGGTCAGGGCCAGTATGGTCCCGAGCGCCACGGCGCCGATGACTCTGTAACGGGTCAGGTTCAAGGTCAACCACTCAAGAGGGTGTCATGTTTAAAGTTCATATCGTCACGCTCCGGCCAGTCGAGGTTGTAGTTCAGCCCCCGGCTTTCCCGGCGCAGGCGGGCGCAGCGGATGATGAGGTCGGCCACCTGGGCGATGTTGCGCACTTCGATGAGGTCGGTATCCACCTCGTTTTTCTGAAAATAGTCCTCGATTTCGCTCTTGACCAGGGCCAGGCGGGCGGCGGCCATTTTCAGGCGGGAATCGGAACGGACTATGCCCACGTAATTCCACATGAAGCGGCGGATCTCGTCCCAGTTGTGGGCAATGACCACGGCTTCCCGGGGGGCCCGGCCCAGGCGGGCGCTGGGCCAGCCCGGGGCGTCGGCGGCCCGGGCCGAGTCCGGCCCGAGTCCGGCGGCCAGTTCGGCCCGGCTGGCCTGGGCCGCCCTGTCCGCCATGACCAGGGCTTCCAGAAGGCTGTTGGAGGCCAGGCGGTTGGCCCCGTGGAGCCCGGTGGCCGCCACTTCACCCACGGCGTAGAGGCCCCGGATGTCGGTGCGGCCGTCTAGGTCCGTCAAAAGGCCTCCGCATTGGTAGTGGGCCGCCGGCACCACCGGCAGGGGCTCACGGCACATGTCCAGGCCCACTTTCAGGCAGGCTTCGTTTATGTAGGGGAAGTGGTCGTGGATGAAATCCGGGGGCCGGTGGGTGATGTCCAGAAAGACGCATTCGTCGCCGCTCTTTTTCATTTCGGCGTCGATGGCCCGGGCCACCACGTCCCGGTAGGCCAGGTCGCCCAGGGGGTGGTATTTTTCCATGAAGGCCGTGCCGCTTTTGTCCACCAGGCGGCCGCCCTCGCCCCGCACGGCCTCGGAGATGAGAAAATTCCTCATCTCCGGATGGTAGAGGCAGGTGGGGTGGAACTGAAAAAACTCCATGTTGGCGGCCCGGGCCCCGGCCCGCACGCCCATGGCCAGGCCATCGCCGGTGGCCACATCGGGGTTGGTGGTGTAGAGATAGACCTTGCCCGAGCCGCCCGTGGCCAGGACCACCACCCGGGCTCCGAAGGTGACCACCTGTTCCCGCTCGATGTCCAGGGCGTAAGCCCCCAGGACGGTGCGGGGTCCGGCCTCGTCGTCGATGATGAGGTCCAGGGCCTGGCAGTATTCGTGGATTCGGATATTGGCCGAGGCCCGGGTCTTTTCCAGTAAACATTTCTGGAGGGCCGCCCCGGTCATGTCCTTGGCGTGGATGATGCGGCGGTGGCTGTGACCGCCCTCGCGCCCCAGTTCCGGCTGGTCCGGGTGATCGACGCTGGCCGTGAAGGGGACGCCCAGGGCCACCAGTTCCCGCACCATGCGCGGCCCGGCTTCCACCACGGCCTTGACCGTGGCGGGCTTGCTGAGCCCCACCCCGGATTCCAGGGTGTCGCGGATGTGGTATTCCACCTGGTCGTCCTGGCCCAGGACAGCGGCGATGCCGCCCTGGGCCAGGTTGGTGTTGGTGTCGTCCAGGCCGCGCTTGCAGACAAGGTTCACCGTGCCCGAGGCCGCGGCTTTCAGAGCGAAGCTCA
>Ga0082212_10000596_pt1 | contig 52323 bp, 48 predicted proteins | sample TergutNt197P3_FD_71548 | JGI IMG/M metagenome (GOLD analysis project Ga0082212, IMG submission 71548) | Neocapritermes taracua P3 segment gut microbial communities from Petit-Saut dam, French Guiana - Nt197 P3 | ecosystem: Host-associated > Arthropoda: Insects > Digestive system > Gut ...
ATTTCCGTATCAGGAACACTGAACAGTTTGGCATCTTTCCGTATCCTGCCTATCAATGTCACATTCTCTGGTATACCTCTGAATACAGTCCTGTTGGTAAATCCCCCATCCACGGCACAGACCATCTTTCTGTCCTTCGTCTGCTCTGACAGCCCCTTTAAGCGAACTGATGCCACTGTACTCACCTTCATGGCAGTCTGTCGCTTACGGTAATCCTCCCATTCTGTCTCTGGCGCGTTCCTCTTCGGCTTTGATGCAGATGGGGCATGTATGAAGTCTATCGGTATGCCTCTCGCCCTCCCTGAACAACCCTTGTCCGGCAATGCTGCAGAAAGCTGAAGGAACCGCTGGCCCCAGACAAAATTCGTATGGAATGGCGGTCCCAGGGGATCACGCTTCCAACCTGTCCCATGCACTTTTTTTCCCCGCTTCCTGACCAGAGTATCGTCCATCATGAACACCAAAGGCTCATCAGGGGATAAGCCTGCTAACACTTCCTGCATGATAGGCGCAAACAAGGCTCGCCTGTCTATACGCTCTCTTTCAAACAAACGGTATGCTCCAGACCAGTCACCAAACTGCATTGCTCCTGTACAGAGCATCCCAGAGACTGTGCGCCGCCCCAGCCCGGCAATCGCGCTAAAGGCGAGCTGCCTTGCCTTCTCGAATGTACGCCCTTGAGAAAAGGCTGGGCGCGTCATGGCAAACAAGCTGCTGAAGGAATCGGCTATGCCCGTGGTTTTTTTTTCAGCAGGGAAGGAGGGACGTTCTGGCGCTTTAGGGCAAGCAGACCTTTGTCCTCGATGTGCCACACGACCTCCTCGCCCTTCTCGAAATCCATCGCCTGAGCTATGGCGAATGGAAGGTTGACATACCACTGCTCGTTGCGCTCTCGCTTTATTACCTGCACTTTCGTTGGGCACCCCATGGAGCCTCCTTTCTGTTCTAGTCTATAGACTAGAACAGAAAATACAAAAAAACAAACGGAAAATCCACTTGCTAAAAAAAATACTAGTGAAAGGCCAAAGACGAGGGGCGGCGATTCTCGCCGCCTTTATACCAAGTTGCCCCCGACTGGGTGCAACTTGGTATCAGTTCGAGTCGGGATCAGGGGGGATTTTGTATTTTAGTGGAGTTACTACCTAAATTCCGCAAAAAGTTTTAACCTATGCAGAAAAAAAGGTTAGCGGGTCATATTTTTCAGTATTTTTTTGTATCGGATTACTCCTTACTAGGTTAAAATAGATTTAACCTAGTAAGGAGTAATCATGGCATCCATCACATTGCAGCGCGTAGGCAAGTATACCTACCTGTACGAGTCGGTTTCCTATTGGGACCGCCTAAAAAAGCGGCCGGACAACCATAAGACGCGCATCGGAAAGATAGATCTTGTGACCGGCGAGCCTGTGTATGCGCAGGAATACCTGGACAGGCTGGCATCGTCCGGCAAATCCGTAGAGGGCCTGGGCGTGTGGGGCAAGGGCAATCCAGCCGGTGGGACGGTAGGGCGCGCTGCCGCGCCAATCCGTGTAGCGAGTTGCGGGGTGGCATTTCTGCTTACGCACCTTGCCGGGGCCGTAGGCCTGCGGGCAGCATTGGAGAAGTGTTTCCCTGACAGATACGCCCAGATGCTGGCCGCTGCGTTTTACATCCTCTGCGAAGGCAACGTAATGATGTATATGGAGGATTGGTTCGACGAGGCCGATGTGCCTTTCGCGGAGCCGATGGACGGCCAGCAGTGCAGCAGGCTGTTCGCGTCCATAGAGTACGATGAGAGGATGCGGTTTTTCAAGGAGTGGGTCAGGCTCCGCTCAGAGCAGGAATACATAGCCTACGATGTCACTTCTGTTTCGACTGCTTCTAGCGGCATAGACATAGCTGAGTGGGGGTACAACCGTGATGGGGAGGGCCTCCCTCAAGTCAATCTGGGCATGTTCTACGGGTCGGAGTCGCATCTGCCGGTTTACTACAATCTGTATGGCGGGAGCATAACGGACAAAAGCCATCTCCCGTTCATGATGGAAGGGGCCTCAAAGCTGGGCATACGCAAAGTGCGGTTCGTGCTGGACCGCGGGTTCGTGACGGAGGGCAACCTGAAGCATATGGGGCAAAAAGGGCATAAGTTTGTTACCGCTTTCCCGCATTGCCTGCTGGAAGCAAAAAGGCTCATTGACGGACACAAAAGCAGCATACGAAAGGCGGCCAACCGGATAGACGAGTTTGGTGTGTACGGTCGGCCTGTGGAAATCGAGCTGTACGGCTCCAGGCTCAATGCCCATATTTATTTCGACACGGAAAAGCAGGCCATGGACGAGAAGGAGCTGTATGCCCACATTGGGAGGCTGGAAAGCGAATTGAAGAGGATGGGCAAGGCAAAAAGGGCAACCAAAAGACATACGGACTATTTCATGGTAGAGGAGGAGAAGGCGGGAAGGCTGGCATTCAGACAGGATGACAATAAGATAGACGATCGGCTTGGCAGGGCTGGTTTTTTTATCCTCCTGACAAACGATGGGGGGCTTAGCAGCGGCGAGGTGCTGGGCATATACCGCAGGCGGGACGCTATAGAGAAAAACTTTGACCAGCTAAAGAACGGCCTTGATTTCAGGAGGTTAAGGACACATGCAAACAAAACTACAGACGGAAAAGTGTTCGTGGGCTTCCTTTCCCTTGCGTTGCGCTCACACATGATGAAAAAACTGAAAGAATGCAAAACGCTAAAACGTCTGACTCTGGAGAAAATCATGCTGGAACTCAAAAAAATCAAGTCCGTCACATACGATGACTCAAGCAGGGCAATCATGCCGCTTACCAAACTGCAAAGGGAAATACTCGAAGCTATGGGATCGTCTGAAACTGAATTGCGGGCCTCGATTGTGGCTACTGGATTACTGGCATAGGTTAAAAAAATATGGGAATTTAGGTTACTACGCTAACGCCGAGCGAATCTAGATATTGGCAAGCCGTTCGACTACAAAACCTCCACAAGGCCTTTCACGTTGTTTTGAAACAATTTCTTGCAAAAGCGAAAAATAATCGAATAATGAACGTATGGCGTCCTCTCTGTTCCCAAGCAGGTTAAAAACCTGGAATTTCCAGGGAGTGGAGGTGACGCCGGAAGAGGCCAGGAGCATCCTGCGGCCACAAAAGGATGATCGCTTTGGCTTCGGGTTTTCCCTTAACCCGTACAGAGGTTGCTCTAATTCCTGCAAATACTGCTTTGTGAGGGAGTACCCAAATCAAATTCACAACATTGGTGAGTGGGGAAGCTGGTGTGCACCAAAAATAAATGCCCCTGGGTTGCTATGGGCACACAGGCACCGCATATACGGACAGTCTGTCTTTATGTCTACAGCCACAGACCCGTACCAGCCTCTAGAGCGCGAATATCGTTTGAGCCGGGCCTGTTTGACAGTACTACTGGAATGTCCTGAAACAGTCGTTAACGTCCATACCCGTAGCCCGGTCATTCTTGAGGATATTGGCCTGCTGAAAGAGTTTGGCCACCGTCTTCAGGTTGGAATATCAATACCGACTGATGACGACACTGTTCGCCAGGCCATTGAACCTAAAGCCAGCGCAATTCCGCTCCGCTGGACAATGGCGGAACGCCTTTCTGCCTCGGGCATATCTGTGACTATTGCAGCTACGCCAATATTTCCTATGCACAACGTAGCTACGTTCGTCCAACGGTGTGTGGACTGCGGTGCAAAAAGCGCCTGGGCTGGCCGTCTCAGGTTAATAAAGGACGATCCCTTCCGTCTTGTGCTTAAAGAAAAAACCTGGATGCACATGTTCGATGTAGGCTATGGCACAGAACTAAAGGCAAGGCTGGAAGATGCCTTTTCGTGTGAGGCGTGCAGTTATGGCCAAACAACAACAAATGGGGCAGAAACCATTTCTGGCAAAAAGGGCAGGCAAGTTCTGGAGATGCAACCATCGCTATTCTGAGAGCTTGCGTGGATTTTAAGGTAAACACGCAAACTCCATGAAAATTTTTTTTCACGGTCTTCGGCACATTTCGTACAATTATCTCAAGGAAGGGATTTGTACAGTGTTGTTGCGCTCTATCTTTGTATGGAATTCCCCCCCAAGCTATCGCCTATTCCTAGTAACCTGCCGAATGATAATTTGGGGCCTATCTTCGTAGATATACCCAGCACTCCGGCCGCAGGCGCTTCCAAAACCTATATGACCCTCCCACGTCTCGCAGTAGTACACCACATGGCCGCTGAATGGGTTTCGGCTCTACAGGCGGCAGAATCAAGGCTGGCTGTGAGGGGCTGGCACCCAAGAGAGGCTGTGGGGGCGGATCCAGACTGGCTTGCCCAAGCAGAAGCGCTCTTTACTTGGCGTTTTCCTGATGGGTTTTTCGCGAAAATGCCAGCACTGAAGTGGATACAAAACGCCGGTGCTGGAGTGGATCATTTGCTCACCCACCCAGAGTTGCCACCAGACGTATCGATCACTAGGGCTGATGGTCGCTTCGGGGAATGGATATCCAGATATGTCTGCGGCCATCTGTTGTACGAAGTACAGAAAATTGAAGCCTGCCATCTGGCTCAGTCTGCAAGACAGTGGCAGGGAAAGCTTTTGCCCGAAAGGCTACACAACAAATTGGCCCTCGTTGTAGGCTTCGGCCGCATCGGCCGCCACGTTGGCCTGGCCCTTAAAGTCTTAGGCATGGAAGTACATGGATTTGTCACTGCAGGCCGGTCTGACAGCGATTTTCAAATACATGCAATCAACCACCTGCCAGAGTTTATTTCTATGGCGAGGGCACTGGTAATCTGCGCACCATCCACCCCTGTCACAGAAGGGATGATTAATGCCAGCATTCTTTCCCATGGCCATCCAGAATTGACATTGATAAACGTGGGCCGAGGTAGCCAGGTGGTTCTGCCTGATGTGGTAGATGCCCTGAACAATGGGCGACTTGGCAGGGCTGTGCTGGATGTATTTCCCACAGAGCCCCTCAATGCCGATAGCCCGCTATGGAACCATCCCCGATTGACAATAACTCCCCACCATAGCGGCCCGACAGTTCCTGAAGATTTAATTCTGGACATCCTGCCCAACCTGCGTGCCTACGCCGAAGGCAGGCCCATCACGAATGTGGTCGACAGAGCGAGGGGATACTGAGTTGCAGTAGCCAGTTGCAGTCTCCGAGTTCTGAGCTCTAAACAGCTACCACCTGGCGACTAGGCCAAAACCCATGCCCTCGCGATCCAGCTTCAATTGGATATCTTTTTCTATACCATTATCAGGTGGGACGTCGAGGCTCTGTTTTTCCCAAAAAACTCTACCGCCGAGCCAGGGCAAAAAATAATAGCGGACATCTGCCGAAATACGGCTGTAGCTCGCTTCCTTATAGTTCATAAAGTGTGCCCGTCCGCTCAATACAAGACGGTTTTCTAACATCTGGAGACTGGCGGAAATCCCTGCCTGGGGAATGGGAATGACGACCGTTTCATTGGCTTGAGCTGTTCCATAAACCTCATGCTTGCCATTTGCCTCAATATCCATGTACCACGCCTGTATGCCTAAGTCCAGACCAATCCAGGCACTGCTTCGCCTGAAAAACTTTACGGTGCCGTTTATGTCGAATGCCGAATTTTTTAGAGAGCTGGCAACTCTCGTCCCCTCTGGGAATTGCTCACCGCCAATATATAGGGAGTGGTCGATCGTGTTTAGGCCAGCATAGTCCTGCATACCGTAATCCAAAGAAAAACCAAACCTTGGCCCTGAATAGTCCATATGAAGACCAATGCCAGTATTTTCGGTTTCGAGTGCAAGATCTGCTTCTAAATCAAATTTTGTACGGCTATTTCCTTGGTCTTCGTATCGGCCCGTCAAGTCGGGGCCAGACCCATAGACGCCGAAAGACCAAAACCCTTTAACCTGGATAACAGCATATGGCCCATGCAGGCTCTGGGCAGACTTACCCGGCAGTGCGCGTAGCAGTGATGCGTTGTCACACAATTCAGGCAATTTATCGTCTGCAAAAAGAGGGGCTGAAACCGTTATCGGCATCAAAACCACAATTGCTCCAAGAAGGCACCTCAAATATTTTTCTGGAGACAAACAACTGTTCATTAAAAACCCCTGTACAATCGCTCTGGCCAAATGCCAAAGACCCTGACAGAATATACTTTTTTCATGACGGCTGTAAACAATATAATTTGGCTAATTTCAGAACCTTAGCAAGGAGAATTCACATTCGAGCTGTTTTAATAACCTTTGGTTTTGAAAACCATCAGAGATGCTGATCAGCCATCAAAATGAGAATGAACAAATTATTGCTACTTTGATTGTTGATAGTTGGATAAAATAAGCATGGGGTGGGTGCCTAAAGCCATTTACCCACTTAAGTCGGGAATTAGCTGTTTCACCAGATCATTTCATTTGGCCATCAGGAGGCAGTATGGATCGCCGCATCTTCCTACAAAACACAGCAGGGACTTTGGGAGGGTTGGCCGCAGCCAACGCCCTTTCTCCCTTACTAAATGCCACACAGGCGGCCCAAGCCAGGCCAGACCTGGCGGTGGTTAAGGGCGAGTCGGCTGACAAAATCGTCCGCGCCGCCGTGGACGCCTTAGGCGGCATCCGGCGCTTTATCTCCAAAGATGATGTAGTAGTCATTAAGCCCAACATCGGCTGGGACAGGGAGCCTGAATATGCGGCGAATACGAACCCCGAAGTGGTTTCGACATTGATAAAGATGTGCCTTGAGGTCGGTGCCAAAAAGGTTAAGGTGTTCGATCGCACCTGCGATAATGCGCAGAGATGCTATGTCCAGAGCGGCATCGAGGCCGCCGCAAAGGCTGCAGGGGCAGAAGTATCCCACTTTGATGCCCGAAGAGTCAGGGAAGTACCAATACCCAATGGAGTCGCCATAAAAACTTGGCCAATTAATATTGACCTCCTTGAAGCTGACAAAGTGATAAACGTCCCCATCGCTAAGCACCACGGAATTGGTAAACTCACCATGTCCCTCAAAAACTGGATGGGCGTTATGGGAGATAACCGCGGTCGCATACATCAAAACCTGGACGTAACCCTCGCCGATCTGGCCACAGTCATTAAGCCCGACCTGACAGTTCTTGATGCTATCAGGATACTTGTAGCACACGGGCCGAAGGGCGGCAACCTGGATGACGTAAAACGCCTGGATACGATAATTGCCGGTGTCGACCAAGTGGCAATAGACTCCTATGGTACTACCCTCTTTGGGATGAAGGGAGAAGACCTGGGCGCCGTGAGAGAGGCCGCCAAGAGGGGCCTTGGCCAGATGGATCTTGCCAAATTGAATATCCGAAAAATCGAAGTCTAAATATGGGCGCCAGAAATCAGAATTTACGCAAATAACTTCGAATTGATCTCTGGGTAAGGCCGATCATGTAAAAACGATGCACAGTACAGTTGCAACTATAAACCAATCTCTGTATCTGAAACCTCTATGGCTATAGAATATAGCTGGAGAGAAAGATGGCCCAGCCTGGCAGGGACGCGAAGACATGGACGGGAGCAGAGGCGGACGTTGCCGATAGGATACAGGCGCCGCCGCTCTACAGGGTGATACTCCACAACGACAACTATACTACCCGCGACTTTGTCGTTTATATCCTCAGGGATATTTTTCGCAAGTCTGAAGCTGATGCTATATCAATCATGCTTTCAGTTCACCAAAAGGGCGTCGGCGTTGCTGGGATATTTTCTTTTCAGGTGGCTGAGACTAAGGTTGAACAGGTTAGACAACTTGCGGAACGTCACGAATTTCCGCTCCTTTGCACCTTTGAGCCGGACATCTGATGCCTGAAAAACCACGTTTGGCTCCAACCTTACAAAAATCCATAGAATCCGCATTTTGGCATGCGTCCCAGAGGGGCCATGAGTATTTGACGCTCGAGCATCTGCTGTTTAGCCTCCGGGACGATCCGCTCGTGATAAAGGCCATCACGGCATGTGGTGGAGATCAGGACAAAATATGGTGGGAACTCGAAGTCTACCTATCGGAAAAAATTGAGTCTTTGCCATGGAAAAAATCTCCTAACCCGGTGCCCACTATAGCTTTCAACCGAGTCATGGAAAGGGCCATCGTCCATGCCATTGCCAGCGAGGTCAAATACGTGGATTCCGGAGCGGTGCTGGCCTCCATACTACCTGAAACGGAGAGCTTCGCCTCATACCTTTTAGGCAAATACGGCGTGGAACGCCTACCCCTACTACGCTTTCTTAGCCATGGCCAAGGCGAGTGCCCCTCGAGAACGCCCAAAAATGTCTTGGGGGCTCCAGAAGGCGAGACAGATGACGAACTGCCTTCCAATGACCCATTGGCAGCGTATACGGTTGATTTGCTCGACAAGGCTAGGCGAGGGCAAATAGACCCCTTGGTAGGGCGCACGCTGGAGCTTGAGCGCATATTGCACGTTTTGTGCAGACGCAGAAAAAACAACCCGTTGTTAGCTGGCGAGGCTGGAGTCGGAAAAACAGCACTGGCTGAAGGACTGGCCCTTCGCATTTACCAAGGTGTTGTTCCCGAGGGACTCGCCGCAAATGCCTACTATTCTCTAGATTTAGGCGCACTCCTGGCTGGAACCCGCTATAGGGGTGATTTTGAGGCCCGCGTAAAGTCGGTACTGGACGCACTGAAGAAAAAGCCAGGGACACTGTTATTTATGGATGAAATACATACTCTGGTGGGAGCTGGGGCTGTCAGCGGGGGGAGCATGGATGCGGGGAATCTATTAAAACCTGCCCTTGCTTCGGGCGAACTCAGATGTATTGGGGCCAGCACCTATCAAGACCTGAAGGGTGGCTTTGAAAAAGATCATGCCCTGGCCAGAAGGTTCCAGATAATTGAATTGAGGGAGCCCATCGAGACGGAAGCGGTAGAAATTCTAAAGGGCCTCCGCGACACTTACGAAAAACATCATGGTGTCAAATTTACGGATGAATCTCTTGAGGCTGCCGTCCGCCTCTCAGCGAGGCACCTGCGAGACAGCCACTTGCCCGACAAAGCTCTGGACGTCATGGATGAAGCAGGCGCGACGCAGAGATTATTGCCAGCCGATAAACGTAAGGAGCAGATGGGCGTGCCCGAAGTTGAGGCGGTTGTTGCCAAAATGGCCAGAGTCCCTCTGCAATCAGTTACTTCAAACGATGCTATACGCCTTGCCAATCTAGAACCAGACTTAAAATCGCAGATTTTCGGCCAGGATGAAGCTATTGATCGCGTCGTCTCATCAATCAAGCTGAGCCGCTCAGGACTCAAAGGGCATGAACGGCCAGGGGGGGCTTTTTTGTTTGCTGGCCCTACAGGAGTCGGCAAAACAGAACTGGCAAAACAACTTGCCTTTGTTTTGAACGTCCCATTCATTCGCTATGACATGTCTGAATATATGGAAAAACACGCTGTCAGCCGACTGATAGGCGCTCCGCCAGGGTATGTGGGCTTTGAAGATGGCGGCCTCCTGGTGGACGCAGTGCGAAAGCAACCTCATTCAGTTTTGCTTTTGGACGAGATTGAAAAAGCCCATGCCGACCTGCACGCCATACTCCTCCAGGTAATGGATCATGCCACGTTGACAGACCCCCACGGACGTAAAGCCGATTTTAGGCATGTAGTACTCATTCTAACTACCAACGCTGGTTCCAAAAATGTTAGCCAGCGGCGATTGGGATTCATGGACTCAGCCATAGGCAGAAGCGCCAGAGGCACCATAGAAAAAACCTTCAGCCCTGAATTCCGAAACCGTCTAGATGCAATCCTTTATTTCAAACCGTTGGGCTCTGGAGAAATTTTGAGGGTCGTAGATAAATTTGCCAATGAACTACAGACGCTCTTGAACGAAAAAAATGTAATACTGACTCTAACAAACACCGCACGCAACTGGCTGGCAGAAAATGGCTTTGACCCAGCGATGGGAGCTCGCCCCATGACGAGAGCTTTTGAAGAGCATATTAAGAGGCCGCTAGCGGAAGAAATGCTATTTGGCGCACTCAAGAACGGCGGAATTGCTAAGTTTGAAGTTCGAAACGGTAACCTGATACTTTGCGCGAAGAGAGGGACGAGTAAAGCAACACAGAGGAAAAAAGCCAAAACAATCTAATGCCATGCCGAGTCTGCTTCAAGGAACGGGCCACAGACAGAGCAAGACAGGAATCAGCTTAAGCTATTTGAAGCTGGCCGATAGCTGTCCCATCAAGATTCTAGCGGCCTCCATTTGGGCACGCTTAAGCGTGGTTCCTTTTGCATCCACCTCAAATTTGCCAACCCTGGCTCTGCATGAGAAAACAGGCGCGTGATCTGGCCCTGAGCGCTCTATCAATTCATATTCCGGAGCCACGAGTCCCATAGTCGCGACCCTTTCTTGAAGGGCAGTCTTGGGGTCATCATGTTCCCAGTCCTTTGGGTTAGCCCTTTGCACTATTTCGCCAAAATACTTTTCAACGATTCCAAATGCGTTCTTTATGCCGTCTTCGTTGATGGCCTCCGAATCCAGGACTACTGCCGCTAAAAGAGCTTCGATAGCATCGGCCAATTCTTTTGAGGAATAGTATTTTTTAGTTTTAGGAGACCTTGGGCCTCGCTCCAGAGTTATTTCAAGGTCTTTGGCCCATTTCTTTAATGAATCAGTGGAGACAATTTTGCCCCTCAGCTTTGAAAGATGGCCCTCTTTCCAGTCCCGATGGGCCTCATAGACAAGGCGCGTCGAACATAGTTGCAGAACAGAATCGCCCATAAATTCGAGCCTTTGGTTGTCGATTGGCAGGCCTGCAGAAGGCGGAGTGAGAGCCTGTCTAAGCAGTTGCTTGTCCCTGAATCGATAGCCGAATCTGTTTTCTAATGCTTTAAGATGTTGCGCCACTAGGTTGCCCTTTTGATAAACCCAAAATGAAACGTTAAATTGAAGACTCGAGCTAATACGCCTATTATAGCGGTTCAACTTTTTATTTGAAAACACCTCAATATTTGACCATCTGGCCTTCATTGGATAGGCTGAAGGGTTAGGTCGATGGAATTTTGTGAATAACTACTTCCCAAGCAACCCCCTGATTGTCCAAAGCGACAGAACCCTCCTCTTGGAGGTAGCCCATCCTGATTTTGAACAGGCAAGGGATGAGCTTGCCCGCTTTGCCGAGCTAGTAAAAAGTCCGGAACATATCCATACATTCAGGGTTTCGCCCCTTTCGCTCTGGAACGCTTCAGCCTCTGGGGTGGATTGCGGAGAGATAATTGCCACGCTGGAGCGATGGTCTAAATACCAGGTTCCGCAAAATCTGATCCAGGAAATCCATGATCATGGGACTAGATATGGCCAACTCAAACTTGTCCAAAACAATGGGCGATTGGCCTTAGAAATGGAGGATAAGGGGCTGTTTTGGGAAATTGAACACCAAAAGAGCTTATATGAATTCTTGGCAGAGCCATATTCTGACCAACGCGGAGTATTTCTCAAAGAAGGCACCAGGGGCGAAGTCAAGTTGCAACTAATTCGTCTTGGGCATCCAGTTAAGGACATGGCTGGCTACATGCCAGGAGACCCGCTTGAGATGAGCCTCCGAACTAAATTGATGAATAATGGAAGAGATTTCGCTCTAAGGAATTACCAACAGGCGGCCATAGACGTTTTCCACGCTGGAGGCGGGCCCGAAGGAGGGGCAGGTGTACTCGTGCTACCATGCGGGGCAGGGAAAACCATTATTGGTATTGGCTGTATGGCACGGCTTCAAACTCGTACTCTGGTGCTAACAACCAACGTTACGGCTGTAAAGCAATGGAAACAGGAATTGCTGGACAAGACATCTTTGGAAAACGAACAAATAGGCCTTTATATGGGCGATACCAAAGAAATAAGGCCCGTAACCATCGCCACTTACCAAATCCTTACCTATCGAAGGAACAAGAACGTTCCATTTGAGCACTTTAAGTTGTTTGAGGCCGCCAATTGGGGATTGGTGATCTATGACGAGGTTCACACGTTGCCTGCGCCAATATTTCGTGCAGTTGCCGAGCTCCAGGCGAAGCGCCGCTTAGGGCTTACAGCCACTCTGGTTAGGGAAGATGGCAAAGAGGAGGATGTCTTTAGCCTAATAGGGCCAAAGCGTGTCGATGTCCCTTGGAAAGTACTGGAAAAGGATGGATTTATTGCTACGGCACACTGTTTAGAAATACGAATTCCACTACCGACAGATGAGCGCATGGAATACGCCGTAGCGGGCAATAGGGCTCGTTTCAGGATTGCCTCTGAAAACAGCCTCAAATTGCTAATCGTTGACGAGTTGCTTTCAAAACACAAAATGGATAACGTTCTCATCATTGGACAATATCTAGATCAGCTAAAGACTATTGCCAAGCGGTTGCAAGTCCCGCTTATCACCGGCCAGACGCCCGAAAAGGAGAGAGAAAGCCTGTACGGGCGTTTTAAGAAAGGCGATTTGGCGGTACTGATCGTCAGCAAGGTGGCCAATTTTGCGATCGACCTGCCAGACGCAAGTGTAGCCATACAGGTAAGCGGTACCTTCGGGAGTCGCCAGGAGGAAGCCCAGAGACTGGGAAGGATACTGCGCCCCAAAGGTGGCAACAATGTCTCTTTCTTCTACAGTCTGGTCTCAAGAGAGACAAATGAGCAGGAGTTTGCCCAAAACCGCCAGCTGTTTTTGACCGAACAGGGGTACAGGTACTTGGTGGAGAGCAGGCACATTGACACATCGGGAAAGCTGAGCGAGCCGGTAGTCTGGCATCAGTTAATGAAGGAAGCAAAAAATATTTAGCCGACCTCTCTCCAGCAAACTTATTGAGCATGCTCCTGAAGAATTTTATCGATGGCTTCATGGACTTTAAGGAATAGGTCGTTCATTTCACCCCTGAAATCCTTAATGTCTTTTTCCAGTCTGTGCTCAATGGTCAAAAGCGTTTTTTGCGCTTGGTTCAACATACTTTTAGTTTCTTCGATGCTGTCAAATATCAGGCCAATCCTTGGATCGTCTGGTCTTTCAGGGCGTACGTTTGTAAAAACGGCTATGCCGGATAGAACTGCGGCAACGGTCGATACCAGAAGGATCACAACACCAACTGTAGTAGGCATAATCAATACTCTCCTAGTACTATCCTACAGTCTAATATTAGTTTGCTATTAAAAAAAATACATTCAGCCTGCCTGTCATGGAAATATGTCAATAAAGGCGCAAACTAGCGATTGTCATTAACTCGGTATTGATCAGGCTGGCTGTTTAGGCGGTTGGGGCGCTCATCCGGCTTAATTAGCTCGCCGCTCATGTTGGAATTGCGATCTGACCCCGTGGAATCTGTCAAAACAGCAGGATTTGAGTCTGAAGCCTGCAATATCTGCTGGTTTTCCCTGTTTCTGACTCCTTCCCTGGCAGAGTCAAGGCGATTTTGCCTGGATTCTAACTCGAGGGTCTTCGCTGCCAGCGCGTCTGCCCGCCGTTTTTGTTTAACACCCCAAGTCCCGAGGGCAGTAGCCGTAAACAGGAATGGGATCGTGGCTGCTATTAAAACAAAGAAACGGCCTTTGCTTTTGCCCTTGGCTTCTGGAGCCGTACGCCGTCGACGCATTGCTTCGCGATACAGGGTCTGAGCCAAGGCGACAGTGTCAGGCGTAGAAGAGACCGGAGGGTGCTGAACCGGAGCCAACCCCAGCATGTTCTGAAGTTCGTCGCGGAGGTCGCAATCTGTGGCCGGTTCGTCAATCGTTTTGGCATCACGCCATGACATGGATACCTCCATTGGGGTTGAGCTGCTGGCGAAGTTGAGCTTTTGCCCTAAAAATACGAGTTTTAACAGTTGCTTCCGGTATATCAATAATTTCGGCGATTTCTTTTATCGACAGACCTTCGACCACAAAAAGCCAAAGGGCCTCGCGAAAAGTCGGAGAAAGTGTGCGCATCCGCTCTCTTACTTCACGGTTCAGGAGATGATCCTCCGCATCGGAGGCGAAACTAGGGTCTAAAAGGATTGCGTCCAAACTTAAGTTTTGGTTTTTCAATGGCCGCCTCTCGGTCAACGAGAGAGTTCTGACAGTTCCGTATAAAAAAGCAATGGGATGCTCAACAGGAATTTCTCTCTGCATGAGTATGACAAAGGCCTCTTGGGTGATATCTTCAGGGTAAGTTGCCCCATAGCGCCTAGCATAATTGATGAGGCGTGGATACAGCGATGCGAATGCATCATAGAATTTGTCACTTTCAAAATCGATGGCAGTCGGGGCTGGCATTCCTTTCTCCAAACCAAGAAGTGTCACAGCAGTCAAAAAGGTTTCACAAATATATTTTGACTTAAATAAATTACCGCAAAAGGGTAGTCTAATATAATGCCGAATTCATTGCGCGCCTGGAAAGAAACATTGATAGACCTCGGAGTTATGGGCCTTGTCCCAGAACAGTTACCAAAAGCCTGCAGTTTAGCATCAAACAGTCAGGCTGTTCCCTTGCAAACGGAGAATATTAGTGGTAGTGCGCCAGTTGTGCAACGCAAGGCTGGTACTAAGAAAAATGGGAGCGAAATAGAGGTTAATATTTGGAAAGCCCCGACTGATCAAATAAAAAATCCTTCTCCACAGTCCATCAAGGAGTGTTTGAACCTGGATGCGCTAAATGAATGTATCTGCCGTTGCGAGGCGTGTCCATTGGGTGCTGGCCGCATTAAGTTTGTGTTTGGCGAAGGCTCCCAGAATGCCAGGATGATGTTCATCGGCGAAGGGCCAGGTAGCGATGAGGATATTTTGGGCCGCCCCTTCGTAGGCAGAGCGGGCGCATTGCTTGACAAGATGATTGTTGCCCTCAAAATGGCCCGTAGCGACGTCTATATCGCCAATATTGTCAAATGTCGGCCACCCGATAACCGAACGCCCCATGCGACAGAATCCCAGACTTGCCTCCGTTACTTAGAGCGCCAGATGGAGCTGATAAAACCAGTGGTGCTAGTCGGATTGGGGGCAACACCGCTAAGAGAGCTAATTGGGATTCCATCCGGCATTACAAAAATTCGGGGAACCTGGCAGGCCGCAAGAGTCGGCGATATGGAAATCCCCTACATGCCGACTTTTCATCCTGCCTATCTATTACGAAACTATACAAAAGAAGCTAGACAGGCTGTTTGGGAAGATTTACAGGCCGCTCAAAAGAGGGCTTATGAGCTTGCTACTTAGAGTATAGAAGTGGAAGCACCTAGCAATCTCCTCTTAGCAGCCTTTGAGCCAGAACTGGCAGGGGTTGAGGGTGCCCTGCCCAGAAACTGGATGCTGGCTAAGACAGGCATTGGTGGAATAACGGCTGCGGTGACTACAGCAAGGCTTATCGCAGAGGTTCGGCCACAAAAAGTGCTGTTTGTGGGAACCTGTGGAACGTACTCCATTGGTCTCGACATCGGCGATTGCATCGCCGCTTCTGAAGCTATCGTGACTTCTGTATCTGAAGCGAAGGGGCGTGCGTTCCGTCCAAAACTCGAAACTACGCGATGGTGTACCACCTGGGAACTTCCTCTGCCAAAACATTTGGTTCTCGTCCCGCCCGCGATTACGTCTGACCTGGATGACGCTACCCTGCTTGGCCAGATTGCAGACGTTGAACATTTGGAACTTGGCGGTGTCTTTGCCGCCTGTCATCAGGCTGATGTCTGCGTGGCTGCGGCATTGGTTATTGCAAACCATGTCGGGCCGAATGCCCATTCAGAATGGAGCGCAAACCATGAGTCCGCCAGCCGCAGGTTGGTGGATACGTTGATAAATCAAAAGATACTGGAATAGTTTTGGGGGTTTGGGTTCAAACGTCGGCAGTAGGTGGCTATTCTTAACTAGTGTTCCTTCACTGGAGGCCCTCATGGCACAAAAGCTAAATCGGCGAGAATTTATGGCGGCCAGCGCTGCGACTATTGCCAGCGCTACGGTCTTTGGGGAGGCAAATACTCTGGGTGTCCAGGCTCCCGTACATGCAATTCAGAGGGGGGTTTCGCCGGTTGTGATATCCTCCTCAAACGGCCATCGATTTAAGAATGGCGGGGAAGTCACGTGCGTAGAACTCGCTTTCCGCATGATGGCCGAAGGCAAAGATGTACTCGATTCGCTGATTGCCGGTGTTAATATCGTTGAGCTTGACCCAGAGGACACCAGTGTTGGCTATGGAGGGTTGCCCAATGCGGACGGGGTTGTCCAGCTCGATTCATCCTGCATGCATGGGCCGAAGAAGCGGGCTGGCGCGGTAGCATGTATTGAGGGCGTTAAAACACCTTCCCTGGTAGCCCAAAAGGTGATGGACATGACCGACCATCATCTTATTGTTGGCAAAGGGGCCCAGGACTTTGCCAGGATGATGGGCATCAAAATAGAAGATGACCTGAATACTCCCAGATCGAGGCAACTGTGGATGGAGTGGAAGAGGCGCACCGATCCTGAGCATTGGCTTGATCCAGAAAAACGCATGGTTGCAGGCCTCAAAGCAGGCCTGAGCATGGTGGCCGATGGGCTCATTGACAGAGAGCACTACTACGGGACTATCAACTGCGATGGAATCAACTCTAAGGGCGAAATTTGCGGAGTAACCACAACCAGCGGCCTTGCTTGGAAGATTCCTGGTCGAGTCGGCGATTCGCCTATTCTCGGCGCGGGCCTGTACGTGGAAGACAAAGTAGGTGCTGCAGGTTCAACAGGGCGAGGTGAAGCAAATCTATACGGCCTTTCCTCCTTCTTGATTGTCGAACTTATGCGCCAGGGCAAGCATCCAAAAGATGCTGGCCTCGAGGCACTGCGTCGCATCGCAAATAACACCCTCGACAAGCGCCTGCTCGACAAGAAGGGGAGACCCAACTTCCAGGTAATTTTCTATGCCCTTAACGGGAAGGGCGAATACGCCGGTACATCTATGTTCCCTACCAGGTACGCAGTTTGCACAGAAAAGGGTGGCCAATTGCTGGAAACCGCCACTCTATTTTCTGAATGGCCCGAAAGGGAATGATTCTTTTATTGATTACAGCCCCAAAAGTCAGGTAAAGCTTGTACCAGTTCTGCCGTGTTTATGCAGTTTTAATGGAAAGAGGAGGGTTTAGCAAATAATTACAATATTGTTATTTTTGTAAATCATTATTAATATTATTCTTATACGTTGTCTTGTTGCAGAGGCGCTGGCAATGGGCATTTTGTTCTGCGCCGTCAATCGCATAGAATACTCGGAAGAACGCCTGTGTCCATAGATCCGCCCCACCCTCTTGCATACCGCGACTCCATAAAGTCTTTCTTGCTTGAAGATTGGGGCACGGGAGATTGGACCTCGCTGGCAGTGCCCGACCGCTCCATGAATGCGGTAGTGATAGCCAAGAGTGATTTAGTCATCTCAGGATTGCCTGTTGCCCGAGAGGTGTTCCTTCTTACGGACCCTTCTCTGGAGATTGAGTTCTTTGCAAATGACGGGGAGAAACTTGCCCCGTGCTTTGAAGTGATGAAAATCCAAGGATCCTGTCGGAGTATTTTGTTGGCCGAACGGGTGATGTTAAACTTACTGCAGAAGCTCTCTGGCACTGCCACTATGACAAAGCAATTTTTGGATGCAGTCTCCGGAACGAACGCGAAGGTTTTAGATACGCGCAAAACAACGCCAGGTTTAAAAACTTTGGAAAAGTACGCCGTGCGATGCGGCGGGGGCCTCAATCACCGCATCAGCCTGGCAGATGGAATATTGATAAAGGAAAACCATATAGCCGTGGCAGGAGGAATAGGGGTAGCGGTGGCATCCGCCAGGCTAAAATCGCCCAATCTGTTGCGGATAGAAGTTGAAGTGGAAACTCTGGAACAATTGGCAGATTGCCTAACAATACCTGAGATAGACGGTGCGCTACTTGACAACATGGACGAAAAAAACATGAAAGAAGCTGTTGAAATGCGGAATTCCAGCGGCAGGAAGTTCTTTTTAGAGGCAAGCGGCAATCTTACGCTATCCAGAGCCAAATCCGTGGCTCAGACCGGCGTGGACTTTATTTCGGTGGGCTCTCTGACTCACAGTGCCCCGGCCGCCGATTTGAGTTTGAGGATCATTGCCAAATAGCCATCAGGGCAATTACGCAATTAGGATGATTGGCATTTTACTTTAGGTCACCCATCTAATTGCCTGGTGACATCTGCCGGGGGGAACATTTCCGGGGCCTCCTGGCTCAAGAACCTTTTCGCACGGGCGGCCAGCGCGTCCAAGTCTTGAAGAAAGCGCACTCTTTCCAGCTTCAGGCCCCTCATGTGTATCTCAAGCTTTGCGAGATGTTCTTGGGCATCCCTGACAATTTCCTCGGCTTGGAAGCGGGCCTCCTTTTGAATCAGCTCGCTCTCTCTCTGAGCTATCTCCATCCATTCTTCCTTTGTCTTCTGGACATGCATCAACGTCTCTTTAAAAATGCGGTCCTGATCCTGGTACTCGACTATGCGCTCGCGCAAGTCTATTGTTTCGTTTCGCAATTGCTGATTTTCCTGCAATAGATCTTCCCAGTCGGAAGCTACCTCACGCAAAAAGTCTCGTACCTCGGAGGCATTAAGCCCCCTGAAAGATACTTCAAACTCACGTCTCTGTATGTCTCTGGGGGTATATTTCATATAAATCTCAGCATCTTAGGCTTGCCTCAAAAGCCCTCTTAGAAACATTAGAAACAGGATAGCCAACAATGGGCTAAAATCTATGCCGCCAAAGGTCGGCAGTAATGCGCGGAAGGGCATAAGCAGAGGATTAGTAATGGAATGAACTAATTTTGTAAAACCATGTTTTCTGGCGGCAGGAAACCAAGTCAGAATGCTACCCAGCAGTATCATCCAAACCAGGAATTCCAGCAACCAGTATGCGATAATCAGTGGCATGAAGAAAAACACCTCACCCTTGATGATAGCTTATCCCAAGATGCAGTCAAAATACGGAGTTGTCGCATTCCAATTCCTGGCATCTTCCGTATCCTTGAAGCATATGTGAGGCTTACATGGGATAGCGTTTGATATTGCATGATTCTTGATTTGGGGAGCTTTGGATGAAAATCGGAATTTCCTGCTATTCGACCTATGGTGGTTCAGGGGTTGTGGCCGCCGAAGTGGGAAAAGCTCTGGCAGCCAGGGGCAATGAAGTGCATATCTTAAGCCCATCTTTTCCTCCAAGACTAATTGGATTTGAAGACCATGTGACATTTCATGAAGTATCTGCCAGCCCCTACCCTCTATTTGAGACAGATCTGTTTTCCATCGCGCTTGCGTCTATGATGGCAGACGTTGCTGACAGGCACCACCTTGACATCATACATGCCCACTACGCAATCCCCCATGCCAGTGCGGCGCTTCTCGCCAGAATGGCGTTAGACAATAAAATTAAGGTCGTTACGACTCTTCACGGAACTGACATTACCGCAGTAGGTACTCACCCAAGTTATTTGCCCATGGTGAAGCTGGCAATTCGTGACAGCGATGCAGTTACTGCGGTATCAGAGTACCTGAAAAGGGAGACTTTAGAAAAATTTAAAGTCCAGCGACATATTGATGTGGTCTATAACTTTGTCTACAATGTCCAGTCCGATAAAAACTTCGCAGATTGCAGGCCCTGGCTGTCGCCAGACAGTGCCCCGCTCCTAACTCATATTTCCAATTTTCGGCCAGTTAAGCGCGTGATGGATGTATTGAGGGTGTTTCATTCCGTCAACAAAAAAACCCCTTGCAAGTTAGTAATGGTGGGCGATGGCCCTGACCGTATGGAGGCAGAAAATTTTGCTCGAGAAATGAATATCGATACTGATGTGAGGTTTACAGGCAAACAGCTTGATATTGCCTCTGCCTTGGCCTCCACCGATGTGTTTTTGTTGCCAAGTGCAACAGAGAGCTTTGGGCTTGCGGCCCTTGAAGCCATGTCCCATGGCGTGCCCGTGGTAGCCAGCCGCGTCGGCGGCATCCCCGAAGTCGTCAGGGATGGACTGGATGGCTACTTATCGGAAGTAGGAGATACGGAACATATGGCCGAACATGTTTTCAAGCTCATAACAGAGCCCCAGCTACGATATGAAATAGGCAATAGGGCAAAAGATAGGGCGCGAAACACTTTTGCAGAAGAGCCGATAGTTGACAGGTACATGGAGATATATCAAAGGGTTCTTGGGACATAGGCCGTTGCCAGTAGCATAAGAATGACGGCAATCGAAAGCCATGGATAAAGTTCTTGATGACAAAGGCTCCACAGACAGGCTATCCTTCCATTCATATGCGCTTTTTCCGGAGGCTCTATGAAAAAGAACGCTTCGTTTTTTCTGGGCTTTGCATTAATTGCTGTTGCGCCGCCCTTGGTTGCCAGCGCTAAAATGGTGAAGGCAAGCAAGGACGCTGGCGTTTCAGAAATTAAGAATTGTGCTTCCTGCCACGACAGCAAAAAGCCGTCTTCAGACAACTTAAACGAAGTGGGAAAATGGCTTGTCGCGCAGAAAGCAATCAAAAAAGCCGCCGACTATGATATGGCTTGGCTGAAGGAATACTTCGCCAGTAAAAAGCAATGAATCTGGTTCCAAAACGGTTTTTTCTGTCTCAGAATCAGATGTAGCTTTTTTTGCCATTCAAGCCCTCATTAGGGCATGACTGTTGCTGAGTGAGAATACTATACGCTTTTGATTATGGGAATGATTCGATGGCGTTTATTCGAGGATGCTTACTGGCGGTTTTAGCCGCAACCACTCTCTATCCTCAGAGGGTGCTGGAGCGCTCTCAGGTAGAGTTGCCGGATGATGAGAGAAAGGCCATAGAAGAAGCCCGTCGAGGCGCGAAGCCCAGGCCATTCGTTGCCCGCAAAACGTCATTAAGCGATTTGGAAAAGGCGCAGATCGGGGCATTTGATGCGTCAAAAAATAGCGTGGTGCAAATTTTTTTACAAAGCTTTGACCCCCATACTGGGCTACCCCAGACCCATAGCCTCGGGACTGGGGTCATCTGGGATGAATCAGGCCATATCGTTACCAACTACCACATCATTTCTGGCAATCTACGTAGGGCAAGCCAGCCTTTGGCTCCACCAAGCTTGTATATTCGGACTTCAACCGGAGCAGACCACAGGGCAGAGATAGCAGGAGTCCTTCCTGAGAGCGATCTGGCATTAATAAAGGTTGAAACTCCGATAGCCAGTATAAAGCCTATTGCTATTGGGAGGTCTTCGGATCTGGTTGTTGGCAGATCAGTTCTGGCCATAGGTAGCAGTCCCTCTGCCAGTGACCACAGCATGACCAGCGGGTTGATTTCGGCGATAGGCAGGACAATTTTCTCGCCAGTAAATACCCCGATAGTGGGTGCCATTCAGACTGATGCTGCCCTTAGCAGGGGGAACACCGGTGGCCCATTGTTGAATCACGTCGGCCAAATGATTGGGCTGAATGTGGCCATTGGCTCACCCTCCGGGTGGAATGCAGGGCTAAATTTTGCAATCCCTTCGGAAGCTGTAATAAGTGAAATTGCCACATTGCTGGATTGCCCAAGGGAAGCAAATCCCCTCCCGCCGTTGGCCCCCATAGAGCTAGCCCGTACAAATGCTTTCGGCAAGGCTAACCATTCAGTGGTAGGCATCCACACAAAAGAGCGACATCAAGACTTTTGGACAGGCAACGTCGTCTTTGACCCAGTCGGAAGTGGATCTGGCGTGGTGTGGGACTTGATGGGGCATGTTGTTACAAACTTTCATGTAGTAGCCACGGCCGATCCGATGTCAGGCTTGCTTAGGGCCGCAGACATTATCACTGTCACTTTAAGCGACAACAGAGAAATTAGGGCCCACATTGTCGGAATCCGCCCAGATATAGACATCGCTGTGCTGAAGCTGGATGACGTTTATGATGGCCTTGTGCCTATAACCATAGGCTCTGCTTCTGACTTGACGATTGGGCAGTCAGTGCTGGCCCTTGGCAATCCTTTCGGAATAAGCCAAACCCTTACATGCGGGATAATTTCTGCAGTAAACAGAACTATCGATTCGCCCACAGGAAAATCAATCCACGGAGTCCTGCAGACCGATGCTGCAATAAATCCAGGAAATTCGGGGGGTCCCCTGCTAGATTTGGGTGGCAGGCTAATTGGGATTAATACCATGATAATAAGCAACACCGGCACCAATGCCAATGTGGGCTTTGCTGTTCCTGTGGATTTGATAAACCTGGAAATTCAGGGCCTGACAGGTAATACCCGAGAAATTTCCACTTTCAGCGAATCATACGAGAGACAAGAAGAAAAAAACCGAGCCCACGTTTTCAATAGAGCTGCAGACTCAGTGGTTTACGTCGACGCCGTAACAAGAAAATATGATTTCCATGACGAATGGACAGGCAACATCTTCAGGTTGCCACCAATGTCGGGGACTGGGATTGTTTGGGACGACAGAGGGCACGTCATTACTGCCTATTCAGCGGTTCTGATGGAGGATCCGCTGACTGGCCAGATAAGTGAAGCGGAAAAACTTACAGTCACTCTGGCAGACGGAAAAACCTATAGCGCTCGCATAGTGGGCAGGAGCCTTGAATATCGCATTGCGGTGATTCGGGCATTTGCTCCTTTCAAAGACCTGCGTCCCCTTCCCCTTGCCCGCGAAAGTGACCTGAAAGTGGGCCAGAGCCTTTTTGCCATAGGCAATCCTTTTGGAATGGATTACAGCCTCAGCGCAGGAATTTTGTCTGCCAAGAAAGACCAGGTATCTGGTTCGCACCATGTATTCCAGACAGATGTAGCAATCAATCCAGGAAATATTGGCGGCCCCTTGCTTGACAGCGAAGGAAGGCTCGCTGGCATGGGTCTTTTCATGGAGGGCCCTGGATCGCATTCAGGGATGAACTTTGCGCTTTCTTCCAGTACCCTTAATCGAATTGTCCCAATGCTATTAGCCAAAGGCCACGTGGAACGGCCATCCTTGGGCTTTGTGAGCATTAGCGACAACGCCCGATCATTTTTTAGGATCGAAAAAGGTATCCTCGTCCACCGCGTAGAACCTGATTCGCCCGCAGCCCGTGCCGGCCTAAAGGGCTTGCAACCCTCAATAACTGGCAGGGGACTTGAGATTGGCGATGTCATAGTTGGCCTGCGGGGCAAGACAGTTGATAATAGCGAAACCCTCTGGGATCTTCTGGAGCAGGAGTCGCCTGGAGTCCCTCTGCCTTTTGATGTGCAACGCGATGGCAAGCGGATAAAGGTGGTGATTATTCCAAATGGTCAGAGTAATTCGGCTTTGAAATAAACGAACCGTATTAGAAATAATCACACCTGAGCAACAATACACACTAGGGAAATGGCGTTATTTCCGCTTTTTCTTTTGCGCTTCAGCGATTTTAGCCACGGCACTTATTGCAGTCCGAATCTGTTCCTCGTTATTGAATGGGCCTATGCCGAATCTTGCGGCGCCGTGGATTTTATCTGTCCCCAAATGTTCATGAACCATGGGAGTACAATGTAATCCTGTTCGGCAGGCTATGTCGTAATCAACGTCCAGCATTGTGCCGGTATCTCCGGCTTCCAGTCCGTCAATATTGAAGGAAATTACGCTGATGCGCTCACGACCTTGAACTTTTTTGGTGCAGTAGGTAGTCACGCCTTCGATATCAGTCAGGCCTTCCCTTATCAGTTCCCAAAGAGCCATCTCGTGTCTATGAATAGCCTCGACACCATGACAATTGACCCACTTTACGCCAGCATTGAGACCGGCTATGCCAGGAAGGTTTGGCGTGCCGTATTCCATGCGATATGGGTACTCATCCAAATGGTTGCGCTGGATGCTTTTAACACCCGTTCCGCCAGCGCGGGTATGTCTGATTTCTATGCCTTCCCTTGAGTACATTCCTCCAATGCCCATAGGGCCCATCAGACTCTTATGCCCAGTGAAGCAGATAATGTCGGCGCACAGTTCATCCATCTTGACGGGAATCATGCCAGAGCTCTGGCTTGCGTCCAAAATGGAGACAATGCCCATTTCGCGGCAGACTCTGCAAACTGGAGCAACGTCCTGCACGGTGCCAAGAACATTTGAAGCATGATTCATCACGACTGCTCTTGTGTCCCTGCGAAGCCGCTTGATGATTTCCTGCGGGTCTATGTAGCCAGACTCATCAAAATCCACCCAATCTACCGGGCTACCCAAAGACTCCAGCTTCCAAATGGGGCGCAATGTTGCATTATGCTCCAGATGTGTAGTGACAATATGATCTCCAGGATTAATGACTCCCCAAATCGCCAGATTTAATGAATCAGTGCTGTTGTAGCTAAAGGTCAGTCGGCTCGGGTCTGAACCGCCAAAGAACTCGCAAAGCAATTTGCGTGTCTCGTAAACCATGTTCCCTGCCTCCAGGCAGAGATCGAATCCGCTACGGCCTGGGTTTACACCCGCACTGCGATAAAAGGTATCCATCTTTTCATAAACTTCCTGCGGTTTTGGAAAAGATGTTGCTCCATTGTCCAGGTAGATCATTTTGACTTCAGGCGGTATTGGAAGGTTCAAATAGGTCATTTGATTTTCCTTTCGGCTACTTATACAATTGCGTTTGCAACAAGTTCTGCAACAGTCTTGATCTGAACGGCGAGGGAATATTCTTTATTCAATTCCATCAGCTGATCAATGCAGTTATGGCATGGAGCTACTACTATTTTTGCCTTTGAATCAGCAATTTGGCGAGCTTTAACGCCACCTGCCGCCAAACGCCTTGTTTTATACTTGCTCATAGACAACTGGCCTCCTCCGCCGCCGCAACAATAGTTTTCATGGCCATTGGGAGCCATTTCCACAAATTTTTCTGCCACGCGCCGCAACACTCTCCGTTGCGGTTCGAGGATACCCCCGTGCCGGACTAAATTGCATGGATCATGTAGTGTTACGGTCTGATAATTTTTTGCAGGGTTAACTTTTATCCTGCCCTGCTCTAAATAACTGTCCATCAGTTCTAAAAAGCTAACTACGCGATAAGGAAAATGTAGCTTGAGCCATTCTGGCCCCATCCAGCGAGCACTCTGGTAACCGTGGCCGCATTCGCCAATGACTAACACCTCGCAATTCAAGCGCTCCATGGCATCGGCTAGGTTCTTAAAAATAGCCCCCGCCTGATCGTCGTTGCAATTGAAGAGTCCATAATTTGTTAGATCCCATCCAGCGTCGCTTGCCATCGTCCAGTTTTCGTTTGCCGCCCAAAACACTTTTGCACTCGCCTGAATGGACAGCGGAAAAAATTTTGCTTCACGCGGGTTTACGGTAAACAAATAATTCGCACCAGCTTTGTCAAGTGGGAGCTTGGCGTTGGGGTCTTCAACTTCGGCTTGAAGTTCCTCTTCGATCCATTCGACTGTTTCTATCCAATCTCCCTTTTTTATGGCCATGTTGTTGCCATATTTGAGGCTGTTGTCGACTGTTGCCTGCAAGTCAGGCGGCACAAGGTTCATGGATGCCAGGGTGGCCCTCGCCACCCTAAACAAACTGGGCATCGGTATGCCAATAGTGCAATTTATTGAACACCGGCCACAGAGGGAGCAACGGCCAAAGACTGAATCAACCCAGGCGCGAACCATTTCTCGCCCAAAAGGTTTGGCATTAACTAAGCTAGGGGCAACGCGCCCAAAGGAGGTGAAATGAGACTTAAAGACAGCCACTATGCGCCCCAGTTTGCGGACAGGCACATTTTCCAGTTCAGGCGTGGCTCGGTAGTAATGACAGCTATTGGCACATAGGCCGCAACGCACACAGGAATTAAGGTAACTGGCTTCTGCTTCCTTTAGTTTTGACTTAAAGACAGCCAGGCCAGATTCAACGTCAGCTTCTGTAAGCGCATCAATCCTGGCTTCCAGGTTGTCCAGTTCAGGCATACTGTCTCCCGTTTTTAGAAGGCGGCATGCAACCCCGGCGGCCAAAAAATGCGCCAAAGTGGTACCTAGTAATAAAAAAGAATAGACAATGCCTTAATTTGCTTAAGGGGAGATAGGTAAATAAGATAATGGCAGAGACAAACCATAATCGTGTTATCCACATTCGGGATAACAAAAGCGTGGCGAGGGCAAGCACTCCAAAAGCCGTTGTCAGGGCATTTGCAATGTAATCATCTTTACTCGAGATAGCACGCAAAACTGGGTTTATCGTGCGCTTAATCAACAGCAAAATGCCACCGACAATGCCAAAAGCGAGGGCAAACGGGATGAGAAAATAAAGAAATATAGTGTGGTTCAGAGGTTCGCGCAAGGCGGGAACAAGGTATGCCGCTAATAGGGCGATTGCGGTAAAAGTGCCAATATGGTACGCGATGCCCATTGCATAACCAAACAGATTCTCTCGGATACTCTCTTTGGCCCAAGGTAGCATTGCAACCGTGAAGGCAAAAAAAGCACCAGTCACCTGGTTGCCGGCTTGTGCGGCGTAGAGTTCCCTCTTCCCATACGCCCGTGTGCGTCGCCATGTAAACAGCAGAGCCGAAATGGCCCATACAACAGATACAAGGATTAACCAGTGAAAAAAATCATTGATTGTCATGTATTCTCCTAACGCATCTACACGCACCCGTCTGGCTTTGGCAGGCCAGCCAATTTGCACGCGCCCTTGGCAGGGCCGCTAGGGAATAAATCGTATATCTGTTGAAGGCGGATTCCTGAGCCTTTGCATACTGCTCGGACCATCGGCGCCGAATTGTTTTCCTCAAAATAAGTCCTGATAAACCTGATGACAGCCCAATGCTCTTTTGTGAGTTCTTCCAAACCCTCTTCATGCTTTGCGAGCGCCAAGGCTAGCTCTTCATTCCATACATTTGGGTCTACAAGAAAACCCTCTTCATTGATTTCTACCGGAGTACCATTAAAATCTATCGTTGTCACCGCATTCTCCTGCGCTAATAACTGCCAAAACTGTTATTATATAGCATTGTTCGCTTTTGTTGCTTGCTTAACGGTGAGTAAAGCCCACCTAACAAGCAACAGCGGCCATGATTTGCGGGCAAAGTTGAACTGCTATGCTATTAACGCTTCGAATGTTTGCTCGGTGGTGAGCAGTGGCTGACTTCGCTATAGTTAGGTTATTAGCAGAACAGCTGTAAAAAATTAAAAGCGGGTTTGTTGGGATGATCAGGTTCGTTTTCAGAAAACACATTCATGATGGGCTTTTTGTCGGAAAGAGAGATGGCTCAGCCGGGTTCATCCCCCAATCTGAGACATTAGCCTGCCGAACCCATCTGTCTCATTCAGGCTTTTTGGTTTGTTTCTAACCGCTTCCGCAAAAAGCGACCTCAATAGTTCATTCTTGATTGTTGGGCGCAAGGCGGGCCCTAGGTCGATTTCGTTCTTGGAGAACAAGCACGGGCGCAATTTTCCATCAGCGGTCAGGCGCAGACGGTTGCATCGGCGGCATATGTGTTCAGTCAATGGGGCGATGATTGCAATACTACCTTTCCCATTGGGGATGGGCATAATATTTTGTGCAGGGCCTCTGCCCAAACAAGCTTTTGCAGGTGTTTCCGCTGGATAGGATCCCAATATTGTTTTTATAGCTTGGCGAATTTTTGAGGCTGGCACAAATGAGGAAGAAGGACTAGCTGGCCCAATGGGCATGTACTCGATGAAGCGGACTTGCACAGGTTTTTCAGTGGCCAAATTAATAAATCCTGTCAAGTCTTCGTTGATGCCTCTAATAACCACCACGTTAACCTTAATGGGTGCGAAACCCAAGCGAATGGCGCAATCCAATCCTCTTTGGGCATCTCCCAGTTCGGCGGATCGGGTTATTTTGCTATACACGCCCATATCCAGGCTCGAAATGCCGAAGTTGACCCTTTTTAGGCCCGCCTCAAGCAGAGAATGGCTCAACTGGGAAAACATGACTCCATTTGTAGTCATGGCTAGGTCGCTAAGGCCAGGGATGGCTGACAATTTCTTAACAAGCGAAACAATCCCAGCTCTGGCTAGCGGCTCACCCCCGGTCAGCCTCACGCTTGTGATTCCCAGCTCTATCCCAGCGCGGACAACGGCTTCAATTTCCTCAAAACGCAAAATGTCAGAATGTCCGATGCTTCGCACGCCTTCTTGCGGCATACAGAATATACATCTCAAATCACATCGGTCTGTGACAGAAATCCTAAGATAATCAATGGCTCGCCCGTATTCATCATGGAGCATTCGGGTATTTTTCCGAGTTTGTTGCTCAATCTAATTGAACGCAACTGATTAAAAGGATAACATTTTCCTGGGAATGCGTGTTGTTTTTAGATGACATGCGCTATATCAAGCCAGATGCCGTTTGAGCATTCGTCAACTATTTTCAGGGGCCTACGGATATGAAAACTCTCCAAATAGACCTGGGCAAGTGTAACTATGGTAGTGATTGCAGCCACGAATGTGAGGAAGCGTGTGCAACAAGGGTTTTCAAATTCGATGACCCGGCGAAAGCGGCGATCCGTATCCGGCCAGAACATGGAAAAGGCCAAGCATCCCTGTGCGACCAATGTGGTGACTGCATCATCGTTTGCCCTGCCGATGCCCTAAGACGCAACAAGCAGGGGGCTGTTATGCTGGATAAGAAACTGTGTGTGGCTTGTTATACCTGCGTCGGTTTTTGTGAAAAAAATGTTTTTATGCGAACCCCTGGCCAGCTGGAGCCATACAAATGCTCAGCCTGTAGTATTTGTGTAAAAGCCTGTCCAAAGTCGGCCCTAGAAATTGCAGAAGTCCCCACACCAGCACCTCGTATTATTTGATTGCAGGAGAAAAAATGGGCAACCCTTACGCCGGCCTAACTGATTACCTCCCCTTCCATCGCGTTGAAACCAACTACCAACAACGAACCGAGAGCGGGCACAACATAAAGGAGCTCCGTGCTACCCACCACTTGGTAAAAGAGTCTGGATTTACACCTAGCCTGCCCGAAAAGGGGTATTGCAACCGAGGCTTGTATATTAATATCGCCACGATGGAAATCAAGGAACAGCCTGTCAATCAAAGTATGAAAGATCTTTTTATCGGTGGACGTGGTTTTGGCCTTTGGCAACTCTGGCATGCAGTTACTCCAATAACCAAGTGGAACGACCCAGAAAATGAAATTATCATCAGCCCAGGGCCGCTGTCGGGCATCACCCAATACCCGGGTAGCGGGAAATCGATTGTAGTCAGCATATCGCCTCAGACAGATATTCCGATAGATAGTAATGTTGGCGGATATTTTGGCCCCCTACTTAAGTTCAGCGGGTATGATTTTCTGGAAATCCAGGGCAAATCTGAAAAGGATATTCTGGTTTTCATTGATGGGCAAAAGGGCGTCATAAGCATAGAGGAATGCCCTCTGGAGCCGCTTGACAGCCACATTCTGGCTGAACTTTTGACTGAAATGTACGCCGAAAATGATGCAGACAAATCCAACATTAGCGTTGTAAGCGCTGGTAGCGCTGCCGGACACAGCTTGATTGGGATGCTCAATTTTTCGTGGTTCGACAAAAGGCGGGGTTGCATTAGGCTGAAACAGGCCGGCCGCGGCGGCATTGGGACTGTATTCAGAGACAAGTGCATCAAAGCCATTGTCATTCGTGGGCCAGAGGTTAAGGGCGACCTGAACCACCCAGTTGATTTTGAAACTATCGCAAAGACAGGTATCAAGTTGCATCGTGAGTTGCGGGAGCTAGACCCCAGCCAATGCGTCATGCGCCGCAATGGCACGGCGCATATTGTGGAAATTATGGATGCTTATGACCTCTTGCCCGTGATGAACTTTCAGTACGGCTCGCATCCTGAGACTCACAAAATTGCGTCATATGTTTGGGACATGCGATGCACCCAACGCACCAATGACGGTTGCTGGTATGGGTGTTCCATGTCCTGCGCCAAGGGAGCCGACGGCATGACATTGCGAACTGGGCCGTATAAGGGCAATGTGGTTACGGTAGATGGGCCCGAATATGAGAATGCTGCCGGACTAGGTTCCAATGCTGGAATATTTGATGCAGAAGCTGTCTTGGAATTGAACTTCTATTGCGATACATATGGCATATGCACCATCACATGGGGCACGATCTGCGCCTTTGTGATGGAGTGCTACCAGCGTGGTATTCTTAACAAGGAGCGCACTGGCGGCCTGGAATTAAACTGGGGCAACTGGGAGGCCGACCTCGAAATGATGCACCAGATGGCGAGAGGAGATGGCTTCGGCAAGATAGCTGGCCTCGGCGTCCATAGAATGAAACAAATTTTTGCCGAGCGCGGATGGGGCGATTCAGGGCTATTGGAAGACATCGGCATGGAAAATAAAGGATTGGAATACAGCCAGTACCTCTCCAAAGAAAGCCTCGCCCAACAGGGCGGCTATGCCATGACCAACAAGGGACCCCAACACGATGAGGCCTGGTTGATATTTATGGATATGGTAAATAAGCAATTGCCTACCTTTGAGGATAAGGCCGAGGCCCTATACTATTTCCCGCTTTGGCGCACATGGTTTGGCCTTAATGGGTGGTGTAAGTTGCCCTGGAATGATGTGTCACCAAGAGACAACCACCTGCGAGACGAGCCGCACAAAATACCGGAGCACGTCGAAAATTATCTGGCCATGCACGGCGCGATGCTCGGCACGCGGATTTCGGTGGACGATATGCTCAACCAATCTGCACGAGTATACAACTTTCAACGGGTTTTCAATATCAGAATGGGGAAGGGCTTGAGAATCCATGACAAAGCGCCATACAGGTCTATGGGGCCGGTCAGTGCGGAAGAATATACAAGTCGCATGGAGAGGTACGATAAACAGATTCGTGAAGAAATAGGCAAAGATCCAACAAAAATGACGCTAGAAGAAAAAATATCAACCCAACGTGCATGGCGTACTGAAAGGTACGAAAAGCTGACTGATGCCGTATATAAACGCCGTGGGTGGACATCAAATGGCGTACCAACCCTTGATAGGATTAATGAGTTGGGCATTGACTTCCCAGAGGTTTTGGAAGTGATCAAGCCATTGCTCTGTTAGTCTTATTTATATGATCAATGTCAACGGTGATCCACTGGAATGGCACGGCGGTATGACCGTCCAGGGCATATTGGATATAAAGAAATTCAAGTTTCCAATGTTGATTGTTACGGTTAATGAAGAACATATTCCAAAGGAACGATACGCAACAGCCTTTGTGCCAGATATGGCAGATGTCAAAGTAATTCATCTGCTAAGTGGTGGATGATGCTCTATGGCACAACTCTCTCTCTATCCACCAATAAATTTCGTTGGCAGTCCATGGTCAGCGCGTCTTCCGGAAATCACTTAAGCAGACTACATCGACTGCAACTATGAAAATCCCTTTGGTAGCTATCTGCGGACGCCCAAATGTGGGCAAGTCTACGCTATTTAATAGGATTACTCGTAGCCGTGCAGCGCTCGTGCATGATTTGCCTGGAATGACACGAGACAAGGCTTATGGGCGTGTGACATGTCTTGGCGATGATGGAGCCCCTGTCGAAGTGTTTGACATAATTGATACAGGTGGATTGGATTTTGAAGACGGCGATGCCATCACCCAGGGCATCACTCGTCTGGCAGAGAGCGCAATAGAAGAAGCCCATGTAGTTCTTGTGACGGTTGACGGCCACGCAGGATTTACAGCTGGAGACGCCGAGATTGCCCAGAGGGTAATGCGCCTCGGCAAGCCCTCTATCCTGGTCGTAAACAAACTGGATGGCATGAAGGGTGGCGCTCCGGATGGAGCATTCTATGAATTCGGGTTTGGTGAAATTCATGCTGTTAGCGCTACTCACGGAGAAGGCATTGCTGAGTTGCTGGAATCTGTCAGGAAATTGCTACCTTTCCATCGCACCTCTGGAGAAGCTGGAGACCACGAAAAGTCTGATGAGTTGCGCTTTGCCATAATTGGGCGCCCAAACGTCGGCAAGTCAAGCTTAACCAATCGTATGCTGGGCTTTGAGCGTAGCCTGGTCAGCGAAATTGCTGGCACTACCAGGGATTCAGTCGATACAATTTTTAAGAGGCAAGATGTTGTATATCGCCTCATTGACACTGCGGGGATAAGGCGCAAAGGCAAGACCACAGAAGGCGCAGAAATATTGTCCATTCTCAAAGCCAAACAAGCCATGGCCAGGGCTGACGTAAGCCTTCTGCTGATTGACGCGATTGAAGGGATTGCTCATCAAGACGCGGTAATTGCAGGCTATGCCCAAGAGGCGGGAGCAGCTGTGGTTTTGGTAATTAACAAATGGGATGCTGTCGAAAAAGACACCTATACCGCTAAAAAGATGGAAGACAGGTTCAGGCGAGACATTGGCTTTCTTCGGCATGCACCGATGGCATTCATTTCGGCCCTCACGGGGCAAAGGGTTTCTAAGCTATTTAGCTTGATCAATGAAGTCGCTGATGCCCACTCGAGAAGGATATCTACGGGGGAGCTAAACCGCTTTTTGCGGGAGTCGATTGCAGCGATGGCTCCACCAGCAACGGACAGCAAGCTCCAAAAACTGTATTTTATGACACAAGTAGGTGTCCGGCCGCCAAGCTTTGTAATTAAGACAAATACCGGTAGCAACATTCATTTCAGTTATCTTCGCTATTTAGAAAACCGCCTAAGGGATCAATTCAGCTTTAAGGGTACGCCAATCCGCTTTTCTGTACAGAAAGTTCAAAACGGCAATGAACCAGCTCAACCAAAAGCAAGGGTGCGAAGGGTATTGGATGTAGGAGAAGGCCTAAAGCCAGGCCAAAAAAAGTCAGTCAAAAGAGCTAGCGGCCGCCAGAAAAACTGAGGTCAACACTCAAATCTTTAGAATCTGATTCAATTGCAATACCTAGTTCTGCAATTGAATCATTGATATACAATGTACGTTTATCGGTTCAACTTTACTTAGTTGAACCGACGTGTCATGGTTTGATTACAAATCATGATCATATGTTACTGTAGGCTGGCTTTGCTGGCCGCAGGCACACAATTAAAGCGAACACTGCCATGATTGGTAGCTCGCCAGATCAAATTCAACCCAAAAACTGGACGGCACCGGCAAATGGATGACAATCGCGCTCTAATAATGATCGTTGACGATAACATCGCTAATCTCAAGGTCGCTAAGAACGCCCTTGCGCAGTCGTATGATGTGTTTACAGTGCTTTCTGCTGCCAAAATGTTTGACATGCTCCAGCGCAACAAACCCAGTCTTATCCTGCTAGATATTGATATGCCTGAAATGGATGGGTTTGAAGTAATTAAGCTTCTAAAAGCTGAGCCAAGCACGCAGGACATACCGGTAATTTTCCTGACAGGCAGAGGTGAACCTGAGAATGAGGTTAAGGGCCTACATTTGGGCGCAATTGACTATATTTCGAAACCCTTCAGCCCACAGATACTGGATAGGCGAGTTGAGTTGCACCTTTCCCTTGCCGATCAGAAAGAGCAGTTGAGGGAACAGGCGAAGGAATTGGATGCCCACGTAAAGGAAATCGAGTATTTCAACAGAAACCTTCAGGAGATGGTTGATGAAAAGACCAGCGAAATCCTCAGGCTACAAAACGCCATTTTGAGGATTATGGCCGATATGGTGGAGAGCCGTGACGATGCAACAGGCGGGCATATTTGGCGAACACAATTTTTCCTTAGAGCCCTGATAAATGCCATTAAGTCAATGGGGGTCTATCAGGATCAAATGTCAGACTGGGATGTGGATTTGATGCTCGAATCTTCTCAGCTTCATGACGTAGGAAAAATCGCGATACCTGACAGCATACTAAAAAAGCCTGGCAGGCTCACTCCAGAAGAATTTGGAATCATGAAGACCCACGTAGCTCACGGGATTCGCATCATTGAGCACATAGAAGATGAAGCATCAAGCACCGATTTTTTAAGGTATGCAAAAATCTTTGCCAGTACCCACCATGAAAGATGGGACGGAAGCGGATACCCCAGCGGACTCGCTGGACATGACATTCCCCTGCCGGGGAGACTTATGGCCATTGTCGATGTGTACGACGCTCTCACTTCTGACCGCCCTTACAAAAGGGCCATTTCGCACCCTGAAGCAGTAAAGATCATACATGACGGTAGCGGGAGCCACTTCGATCCCGTCCTTGTAGATGTACTCGAGAAAATCGCCGAGCAATTTGCATCTCCTGCCTATTCAACCCAATACCCTCAGCAACTGAGCCGGATGAATAGAAACAGCGAATAGCTGGGATCGACGGAGAAAAATCATGACCAATATGAAGAAATATTTGGGAAGCATAAAGGCGATTATCAGGTCTCGCACGTTGCTGTTGATCATTTTCATCATTCCCAGTCTGTTTGTATTTGGCGTATCTATTTTTAATATCAAGCTGAGCAACCAGTACGCAATCATTAGCGCGGAGAACGTCGCTGACAAATTGCGAGGGGCTTGCACCAAACTTGCAGAGATGGTCACGGCAGAAGAACTTGGCAATTATAGAGAGCCTGCAGATATCGAAAGGGATGATTATCAGGCCTTGAGGGCGAAATTAGTAGAATTCTCAAATGAAGCCAATGTTCTATACGCCTATTATCTGCGGCTGGTGGATGACAAGGTGTACTTTATCGTCGATAATGACTTTGATGAAGAAACCAGGGTGGGGCTCGACACCGAACCGGAAAATATCGAAGACAACCCAGATATTTTGCCTGCGTGGACAGGTGTGGTAAATATTACAGAGTTAGGTAATTACGCTACAGGATGGGATGGTCTTATTTCGGGATATGCCCCAATCTTTGACAGCAACGGACAAGTCGTTGCGCTTGCCGGAGTGGATATAGATGACCGAGAGTTGATATATACATCCAATTTTAAAAAATACCTTGCGTTCGGAAATATATTTGCGGCGATTATCGCGCTGGCCAGCGGCATATTTGCTTATTTCAAATTTCTGAAGGAAGCAAAGGCGGCTGAAGAGGCAAATACGGCCAAGAGCCGCTTTTTGTCGCGAATGAGCCATGAAATCCGTACGCCTATGAGCGCGGTGATCGGTATGAGCGATCTGGCGGCCATGAATTACGGCAAGCCCGAGGGAATGGAATACATTGCACAAATCAAGCATGCTGGCAACAACGTGCTGGCCATCATCAATGACATACTTGACCTTTCTGCTGTAGAGTCAGGTAAATTGCGTATCGCAAACGCGCCGTACGCGACAGCGTCTCTTTTAAGCGATGTCCTCTCCATTATCAGGATAAGGATGAAGGAAAAAAAGAGCATAGAGCTCATCACGGACATTGATCAAAACATGCCTGGAGTCATGATTGGCGATGAAATACGCATTAAGGAAGTTTTGTTAAACCTCCTTTCAAACGCCATCAAGTACACTTCATCGGGCATTGTAAAATTCACTGCCAAAAGCCATGAAACAATAACAGGAGACATTATTTGCTCCTTTGAAGTGTCAGACAGCGGCATTGGCATAAAGCCCGAGGATTTAAGTCGTCTTTTTGTCGACTTTTCACGAGCTGATGACAAATACACATACAAAATAGAAGGTACAGGCCTGGGCCTTTCCATAACCCGTATGCTCTGCCGAGCTATGGGTGGCGATGTGGCAGTCGAGAGCAATTACGGTGAGGGCTCAGTATTTACTGCAACTATTTTACAAAAAGCCGCACCAGATTCAAGCATTATAGGTCGCTTCGAAGACACGTTTGTCCCTGGCTCTGTAGAGCCAGGGATTGTGCCATTCATCGCGCCGCATTTCCGCGTGCTGATAGTAGATGACGTTCCAATAAATCTGAGGGTGGCCGAGGGACTGCTTGCACCGTATCAACTGAAAGCGGATACTTGCCTAAGTGGAATAGAAGCAATCGAAATTGTACAAAAATCTGAATATAACCTTGTGCTAATGGATCACATGATGCCTGGGATGGATGGCATTGAGGCAGTCGCCGCAATCAGGACACTGGGAGGCCAATTCGAAACATTGCCTATTATTGCCCTCACAGCTAACGTCCTGGTTGGGATGCGAGACATGTTTCTCAAGAATGGGTTCAATGATTTTTTGCCTAAGCCGATTGAGATTCCAAAATTGAACGAGATCATTGAAAGGTGGGTTCCACAGAGTATGCGGATAATGTCCACCAGAAGGATTCTTGGGGACAGGCGATTAGCGCCCGAAGTTGACGTAGAACATGAAAGACGCATTTCCCAAGACAGAAGAATTTATGTTGCAAAGTGGCGCCACAAGGATCATTTTATTGAAAAGAGCCCATTTGCCAGCATTGCAGACCTGGACTTAAACAAGGGCATTGCGGCCACAGGCGGAACCGTACCCGCATATATGGAAGTTATTAAACTCTACTGCCGGGATGTAAAGATGAGAGTCGAATATCTAAATTCCGGCTACGCTTTAGAGCACTTAAAGAACTTTATCACTCACGTTCACGCGCTTAAGAGCGCGTCTGCCACGATCGGCGCTTTTAAACTGTCAAAGAATGCCAAGGGATTGGAAGACGCGGGCGGGCGGGGTGATATGGACTTTATTTCCGAAAAAGCAGGCACTTTTCGAAACCAAATCTGCGAATTGGTAGGTAATCTTTCCTTGGCCCTGGAGGCCAGCGAACGAGAACAAAGCATAGAAACTCCAGAACAACCATTGTCCGAAGGATTAGCATCTGTACTGGGCAAATTAAGAGAAGCCCTCATTGCCGAAGATGTAAGACAGGCAGATAAATTTCTCGCAGAGCTAGCAATAATGACGCTTGATGGTGAAACTCGCAGAGCGGTGTCTCAGACATCAGATTTGGTGCTGACATCAGACTTTCAGGATGCTGCTAAACTGGTAGAAAAATTAATAACAAAGGTTTAGCTGCTAATGCCTGTTCAAGGGAAGTTTTCCACCATTGGCATTTTTGATTCGGGGGTTGGTGGACTTTCTGTTTATAAGTCAATCGGATTGTTGCGCCCTGACATCAACACCATCTTTATTGCAGATCAGGCTCATGTCCCTTACGGCTCTAGGAGCTTAGAAGAAGTTAGCAAGTTCGCCATCGGCATTACAAAATACCTGTTAAAAAAAGAAGCTGAGCTTATTGTAGTTGCTTGCAATGCGGCATCTGCTGCAGCATTGCGTGATCTGAGAAGGGCCTTCCCTGATGTTCCATTCGTAGGCATGGAGCCTGCAGTAAAGCCTGCGGCGCTTTCATCCACATCGGGCACGGTCGGGGTTTTAGCCACGCCAGCCACTTTTCTGGGCAAACTATACGCTTCGGTAGTAGAGCGCTTTGCATCAAATGTCAATGTCATGACCAGCACATGTCCAGGGCTTGTTGAGCAAATTGAGGCTGGCAATCTCAATAGCCCCATTACAACGTATATACTAGAAGAAGCACTGATTCCCATGGTAGAAGCCGGCGCAGATTCGATAGTTCTTGGTTGCACCCACTATCCCTTTGTCATGCCCATCGTGCGCTCAATTGTAGGGCCGCAAGTGAATATCATAGACCCTTCCCCCGCCATTGCCCGACAGGTCGATAGGCTACTTGGCGATGCTACTTGGTCTGCGAGAAAGAGTGGATTTGCACAATTTTTTACTACTGGCGACCCAGTTGTCTTAGAAAAGCTATTTCCTATTCTGCTCAACGAGTCGCATCCTGTTCATCATTTGAATTGGGATTTCAACTCTTGTATACCTTTGGTGGAGATGGCATGAGAGATATCATGATCCAATTTGCGATCCCGACTTTTTTCGCACAGGGGATGCTCATTTTCAGTCCAATAGCCCAGTTTATGGCTCCGTTTTCTGGATTTGACCCGGCAAATCCCCACAGACAGGCGACATTGCCCAATTTTAGTCCTGGCTACAAACACCGCCTGTTTTCCCCTCCGCTGTCTGATTTTTTGTTTCTTGGGTTGCCTTCTTCAGGTTCTTGACAGAGGCAATCAATGCTGTATCGCCGTACCCTTCCCAATCTTGGTACAATATAGTAATGTTCGCTTTTGTTACTTGTTTAACAGCGAGCAGTGTTTGACAAACCCAAGCCCTGCGATGCGATTAAAGGCTATCTCATATCCATTACTCGCGCAGGGTCGGGATTTGTTCCTTACAAGCAACAGCGGCCATGATTTGCGAGCAAATCCTGGCGTAGCAGTTCAGCTACAAAAAGTTGAACTGCTGTGGCTTCACAAAGGAAGGGAGAAAATGGAGTACGTAAAACTTGGGAGCACTGGGATAGACGTATCAAGGATTTGCCTGGGTTGCATGGGTTTTGGACACCCGGACAAGTGGGATTTGGCCCCTTGGGTACTCAATGAAGAACAGAGCATGCCAATACTTAAAAGTGCCTTGGCTCTGGGAATTAATTTTTTCGACACTGCCAACATATATAGTAAGGGCGCTAGCGAAGAGGTGCTTGGGAAGGCCATAAAAAAGTACGCAAAACGAGACGAAGTTGTGATCGCTACGAAGGTTTTCTTTCAAATGCACGAGGGACCGAACGGACAGGGTCTTTCACGCAAGGCCATCTTTAGCGAAATAGACAAGAGCCTGATACGGCTAGATATGGACTATGTTGATTTGTACATAATCCATCGCTGGGATTACAGTACCCCCATAGAGCAGACGATGGAAGCCCTCCACGATGTGGTAAAAGCGGGAAAAGCGCGTCACATCGGAGCTTCTGCCATGTTTGGGTGGCAATTCCAAAAAGCGTTGCATGTTGCAGAAAAGCATGGATGGACGCGATTTGTGTCCATGCAAAACCACTACAACCTGATGTATCGAGAGGAAGAGCGAGAAATGATTCCTCTGTGCAAAGAAGAGAATATTGCCCTGACGCCGTACAGCCCCCTGGCCTCCGGTAGACTTGTCAGGGATTGGTCGATTACCACCAAGAGGACAGAAAATGACCTAGTGGCCGTGAGAAAATACGGCTCGACCGTAGAGCTCGACCGCCCGGTTTATGAACGTGTGGCTGAATTGGCCGAAAAGAAAGGGGTCAGCAAAACTCAGATTGCCTTGAGTTGGTTAATGCACAAAACAACCATCCCCATTGTCGGGGCAACAAAATTGTCTCATGTGGAAGAGGCAACTGCCAGTCCTGTAGCCCTGACACAGAAAGATATGGAGCATCTGGAAGAGCCATATGTGCCTCATAGGGTTGTTGGGCCAATCCCTATTCAACAGGAGCTAAAGGTATAGATTTTGGAAAGGTACAAGCTAATTCTTAAGCCGGTTTTTTTGAGTTTTAAGTTGTCTCTGGAGAATGGAGTGTGAAGATAATACTACTTTTAGTGCTCCTTTGCATCGCAATTCCAGTTTCAGCGCGGGCCAATGCCTCAGAATTACCACTTTCAGCAAATCTAATTCCTGGTTTGAATACAAAAACATCGGAAGAAATTTTGTCATCTTTTTTAGGCATTGCCTTCCGCGAGGACGGAGTCATTGATGAGCAAGGCCACTACACTTTGTTTGGTCAGCCAGACTGCTTTTACAGGGAACCAGGACTTAACTGTAGCGGTTTTGTTTTGGCGGCATCCCGCTTGTTATTCAATAAAAACATTCCCCTGGCCGTTGCCGTGCAGGATCGACTGGGAGATAGTGGAGCAGGCGCCGTTTTGGGTCGCGACTGGGATTTTGGCTGGGATCTGTTATTAAACATATCGGAAGGCCATAAACGAATCCTGTTGTTACCCGGGGGGATTTTAGCTGACCCAGCCGCCGGAAGTGGTTTATCTCCTTTAGGCTTTGACCTTCATTTGCCTGAAACGTGGCATGAGCTTTCAGACAGAATCCGACCAAACCACTTATATTTTATAAGTATCAACAGACCAACATGGCAACCTGGATACACTTTGCTCCATTACCATGTGGGAATTCTCATTCGGACATCAAAAACCGCATGGTACCTATACCACTCAATTAAAAAACAGGGTGTCGTTAGGGAAAATTTGGGCAACGAGCATAGCAGGGCTCGGTTTCTTGACAGCAACGCCAATTTTGGCAACGCCCGAAAACACATGTTTATCATAGAAGTGCCCTTTCCCTTTAATGACCCTACCCGAGCTCGGCGAATTCTGCCATTAGGCTTTGATTCGTACCAAGCGACTATTTGGTAACCGGTAATGGCAATACTCACCTGCAAAATCAGATTTTTTGCAAGTGGCAAAACTTTAGAACTCGGGGTTTTTCGATGCGGCCTTCTGCCACCAATTTTTCATCACTTCAAAATTTACAAACCTCATACTTTTTGGGGCATCATTAAGCTTGCGGAGGTCTTATGCCGTCCCTCAAAACTTCTAGCCTTCCAATCGAAACTGTCCGACGTGGCAAGGTCAGAGATGTCTATGATTTGGGTACCGATTTATTGATTGTTGCAACGGACAGGGTCAGTGCCTTTGACGTTGTCATGGATGAGCCCATCCCCGACAAAGGGAGGATTTTGACTCAAGTGGCAAATTTTTGGTTTGGAGCCACAAAGGACATTTTGCCAAACCACCTGATTTCTACAAAAGTCAGCGATTATCCAGCCGAATTGCATAAATTCGCTAACCAGCTGGAGGGCAGGTCTGTCTTAGTCAAAAAGGCAAAAGTTATCCCCATCGAGTGCATTGTGCGTGGGTATTTGGCTGGAAGCGGCCTAAAGGAATATGAAAAAAGTGGCACGGTTTGCGGAATACCGTTACCCGGTGGGCTGGGCATGGCCCACAAGCTACCCGAGCCGATTTTTACGCCTTCCACAAAAGCCGACGAAGGCCATGACGAAAATATCAGTTTTGGACAAATGGCAAAGACAGTCGGACAGAGCATGGCAGATCGCCTAAGGGAGTTAAGCCTTGCCCTTTATCGGCGTGGGAGTCAGCTTGCCGCCGAGCGCAAGATCATCCTCGCGGATACAAAGTTTGAGTTTGGCGAACTCGAAGATGGCAACTTGATACTGATTGATGAGGTCTTAACGCCAGATTCGAGCAGATATTGGCCGATGGAAAAATATGAGCCGGGCAAAAATCCCCCCAGTCTAGACAAGCAGTATTTGCGCGATTATTTAGAGAAAGCAACAGATTGGAACAAGCAGCCCCCGCCGCCGCCCCTGCCGGATGAAATTATTCATAACATTCGCGCTTTGTACCTGGATTTAGCGAGCAGATTCGGGATCCAGATCTAGTTCATTCCATGACAGTCATAATGGTGTTGTTGTCCATTTTTTCAATAATCGTATAATGTAGTGATTGAAGTGGCAGTACAAACTAAATTTGTTGGGGGTATGCACCATGGGTGTTCCAAGCAAAATGGAATTGCTAAAAAAACTTAGGGAAGAAAGCCGTCTGGGCGGTGGGCGGGAGCGAATAGATGCCCAGCACGCAAAGGGGAAGATGACTGCGAGGGAACGGATTGAGTCTCTTTTGGACAAGGGTAGCTTCCACGAGCTGGATGCCTTTGTGACTCACAGAACGACCGACTTCGGTATGGACAAAAAGACGTACTTGGGCGACAGTGTCGTAACTGGATGGGGGACTATCGAAGGGCGCGTAGTATACGTCTTTAGCCAGGACTTTACAGTATTTGGCGGGTCACTGGGCGAAGTCCATGCAGAAAAGATATGTAAGGTTATGGATCTTGCCATGAAGAACGGCCACCCGGTCATTGGTCTCAACGACAGTGGCGGCGCTAGAATTCAGGAAGGCGTTGTCTCACTCGGTGCCTATGCTGACATTTTTCTCCGTAATTCGCTCGCCTCAGGCGTAATCCCCCAAATCAGCGCGATCATGGGCCCTTGCGCTGGTGGAGCGGTTTATAGCCCAGCCCTCACAGACTTTATTTTCATGGTGAAGAAGACCTCCCACATGTTCATCACGGGGCCCGAAGTGGTCAAAGCCGTTACCCATGAAGAAGTTAGCATGGATGCTTTAGGCGGGGCGGAGATACATGCCTCAAAGTCGGGGGTTGCCCACATGGCGTGCGAGGACGGAGCAGACTGTTTAGAGTCGATACGTCAGCTCTTCTCTTATCTCCCGTCCAACAATATGGAAGACCCTCCGGTCATCGACACCGGCGACGATCCAGAGCGCAGGGACGAAAGCCTGAACACGCTAGTCCCCGATGACCCTCGAAAAGCCTACGATATGCACGACGTAATCAATAAAATTGTGGATAATGGCGAGTTCTTTGAAATCCACAGTGCCTACGCCGCAAACATTTTGGTTGGCTTTGCCCGCCTTGGCGGCCAATCAGTCGGCATCGTGGCAAACCAGCCCCTGGTTCTTGCAGGCGTCCTGGATATTAATGCCAGCGTCAAGGGCGCACGTTTTGTTAGATTTTGCGATGCCTTCAATATTCCAATCGTCACATTTGAGGATGTCCCTGGATTCCTGCCGGGCGTCAACCAGGAGCATAGCGGTATAATCCTGCACGGTGCCAAGTTGTTGTACTCCTTCTGTGAGGCAACGGTTCCAAAACTGACGGTCATTACCCGCAAAGCGTACGGCGGTGCCTATGACGTCATGAGTTCCAAGCATATCCGGGGCGACTTTAATGTCGCTTGGCCGGCCGCAGAAATTGCTGTCATGGGGCCAGATGGAGCGGTCAATATTATCTTCAAGAAAGAAATTGCAGACGCCAAAGACCCGGCCTCCAAGAGAGAAGAATTGATTCAGCTCTACAAGGACAAATTTGCTAACCCATATGTAGCTGCAGCCCGCGGCTATTTGGATGACGTGATCGAACCGGCAGATACACGGAGGGAACTCATTGCCGCTCTTAAGGCAATTAAAACCAAGCGCGACAGTAATCCGCCGCGCAAACATTGCACAATGCCATTGTAATAAGGCCCCATTGATTGGACTTAGTTTAATCTGCTAATGCGAAAGGGACAGACATGATGGACAAACACAGTATTTCCGAATTAGCGGCACTGATTACCTCACCATTTGTCTTTTTAGACTTGGGTAGCGTCAATGACCATGTTGTCAGCGTGATGCGCATTGAGGGCAGATACCCGTTGCACAGCCACACAAAAGATGAAATGTACATCGTCCTTGAGGGCGAAATAACCCTTGAATACAAGAAAACGCCACCGTTAACTTTGGCGAAGGGCGAGAGCACAGTCGTCAGAGCCTACACTGAACATTCTTCTGGCTCAGAAACGGGCGCGTTGGTCTTGATGTTTAAGTCAAAGGAATACGCGGTTAACCCATCGGGTTCGGAGTGAGAGTCATGGCAAATAGAGTTCAAATTACCGAGACAGTTTTAAGAGATGCACACCAGTCACTGCTTGCAACCCGCATGCGCATCGAAGACATGTTGCCGCTATGCCCAGATCTTGACTCAATTGGCTTTTGGAGCCTTGAAGTTTGGGGTGGAGCTACTTTTGATACGGCTATGCGCTTCTTGGGCGAAGACCCCTGGGAGAGACTCCGCAAATTGCGTAAGGCGCTACCCAATACCCCCCTGCAAATGCTGTTGCGCGGCCAGAACCTTGTTGGCTACAAGCACTACCCGGATGACATAGTTGATTACTTTGTCACAGCATCCAGAAAAAATGGCATGGACGTTTTCCGTGTTTTCGATGCTCTAAACGATGTGCGCAACATGGAAGCCCCCATGCGCATTGTGAAACGCGAAGGGGGCCACGCACAGGCCACGATCTGCTACACCATCAGTCCGCACCACACAAACGACCGCTTTGTAGAAATGGCAATTACGCTTGCCAATATGGGAGCAGACTCTATAGCGCTCAAGGACATGGCGGGGCTCATTTCTCCCTATGTCGCTTATGAGCTTGTAAAGGCGATCAAGGCCAAGGTCAATCTGCCCATCAGCCTGCATACCCACTACACCTCAGGATTTGGCACCTCAGCGTATCTCAAGGCCATCGAAGCAGGCGTGGACGTAGTAGATTGTGCCAATTCGGCACTATCCATGAGTACGAGCCAGCCACCCACCGAGACTCTTGTCGCCACTCTAGAAAATACTCCCTACGCGACAGGCTATGATCTTGCCAAGCTTGCATCGATTGCTAGGCGAGTAACTGAAGTGCGCAAGAAATACGCAAGTTTTGAGGCCGGGATTTCCGCTGTCGATGTAAATGTTTTGGAATACCAGGTACCGGGCGGCATGTTGTCAAACCTTGTCAGTCAGTTGCGCCAGCAAAATGCCATGGACAGGTACTATGACGTCTTGGATGAAGTTCCAAAGGTAAGGGCCGAGATGGGCTACCCGCCATTGGTCACCCCATCAAGCCAGATAGTCGGCACCATGGCCACACTCAATGTTGTTTTGGGCGAGCGCTATAAGGTCATCCCCGAAGAAGTCAAGCAGTACTACCGCGGCTACTATGGCCAGCCTCCTGCACCTATGGATCCGGTTATCCAGAAAAAGGCCATTGGAGAAGAAACGCCAATTACCTGCCGGCCTGCGGATATGTTGGCCGCTGGCTGGGAGGAGGCAAAAAAGGGCATTGGCGATTTAGCAAAGACTACAGAAGACGTGCTGAGCTACGCCCTCTTCCCACAAATTGCCAAGCCTTTCCTTGAAAATAGGGCCAAGGGCATGGGAGGGAAAGGAGAAATTGTCGCATCAATTGCGGCGGCTCTATTCCAACAGTCTGACCAAAAGGCAACCAAACAGGCAACAGTCACCGCCAATCAAGGGCCCACACAGTCTCTTTGGAAGGCTTCAGGCAGGGCTGGCATGGAAAGGGGTTGGTAATATGACTAACAAATTCAAGCTGTCACTAGAAGGCGTGGATTACGACGTTGAACGGCGCCAGGATTTGATTATTCTTAATGGTGTTGAATACCAGTTTGAAATCAAGGAAAACCAGATACTCATAGGTGGCACCCCACACGCTGTCAAGCTCAGCGGAAGCTCAGCGGAAGTGGACGGAATTTCATATGAAATTAAAACTGAAGGGCTGGAAGAAGCCAAGCTTATCACTCGAAGCCGCAAGGCCGCTAGCGCTTCTGTCGGCGCTGCCGCTGGCGCAGTCGTGGCATTAATGCCTGGCCTCATTATCAAAATTCTCAAGAAAGAAGGCGACAAAGTTGAAGCCGGCGAAGTAGTAATCATTCTTGAAGCCATGAAGATGCAAAACGAACTCACAGCCCCCATTTCTGGCACAATGGGGCAGGTTAACGTAAAACAGGGCGAGAATGTTGAAATACGTCAAGTCCTTTGCGTTATAGGCAAGTAGGCCCCGACTTCACCATGTACAATCTGATTGCTTTAGACGGCCCTTCTGGGGTGGGCAAGTCAACCACTGCTAAGCGATTGGCAAGTTCGCTTGGCTGGGACTACATGGACACAGGGGCTATGTATCGTGCAGCTACGCTGGCTATCCAAAGAGCAGGAGCGCCGCTGGAAGACAAAGACAAAGTAGGTGCAGTACTAGCTTCCCTTGAGTATGAACAAAAAGGCCCATCCTATTTTTTGAACGGCGAAGACATATCAGAAGCTATCCGTTGTCCTGACGTCACAAAAAAAGTTTCTGCCGTAAGCGCAGATGCAAGGGTGCGGGAAGTTCTGGTCTGTCATCAGCGCAAGCTGGGCGAGAGGGGTAACTGGATTGTAGACGGCCGGGATATAGGGACAGTAGTTTTTCCCCAGGCCATTTGCAAAATCTTCCTGGTGGCCAGCCCCGAGGCTAGGGCTAATAGACGTTTCTTGGAGCTACGAGCAAAAGGATTGGCAACAACGTTTGAAGAAGTGCTCGCAGACCAGGCAAGGCGCGACCACTTGGATTCAACCCGTGAGACCAGTCCCCTCCGCAAAGCCGACGACGCATTCGAACTGGATTCAAGCAACTTGAGCCAGGAAGAAGTTGTCGAAAAGATTATTCAAATATACAGAGGGCTCGCCGGTAGTGTCGGTGTTGACTCCTGAGTTCTAAGAAATCAAAAGACCGCAACTCGACACAAGGCAACGTTAGAGCTACGCCAAGTACCGAGTTGCAATCCTATGCCCCAAAATTAAAACTTGTATCTCACCCCAAACTGTATCCAAGAGGGGTTCACAGCATTTTTGCCGTAAATGGTATCGATGGTGGAAGTTACGACCTGTTTGTCGGCATTTGCTGTTTGGGTTATCTTGTTTTCGTCTGCCAAAAACTCGCCGTCTGTCCCCAACTCGGCAACCTGGAATAGCACCGAGAGAGTGATCTTCTCGTTTAAAGCATATTCCAGCCCGGCCCTTAGGCCGTATTTGCCAAATACGTTATCGACTGTTCCCGAAACGCCGTTGTCCCGAGTACCGGCAGGTACGGTGACAATGATAGGGTACCCATCATCTGTATACTGTCCGTTCCAAAGATTTTGGGCGTAACCGGCCTTGCCAGACACGCTCTTCATCCATGTGTTCAAAGAAAGGCCGCCGACCAGAGAAAATGAAGTTGAGCCAACGGGTACCAATAGATCGGCACTGATCTGAATCCCGGTCAGGCTTATAGTCCTGGGAACATTGATGAAGGGGCTGAACTTCCCTTCCTTTCCAGGGAGCCAGTTGACCCCCAGTCCCAGGCGGAAACTAGACCTGGAATCAGAGATGGGTAGCTGATAAGCGCCATCCACGCAGAGGCCCCAGATAGGTTGCTTAGTCCATTTTTCTAGTGATTCCAAGGCATGAGGCAAATAAATGCCACCCTGCCAGCCCTTATCCTGTGCGGATGCCTGGGTTCCCATTCCAACGAGAAGCAGGCCCACGAAACTGCTGATTAATTGTTTTCGCATGACTTGTTCCTCCAGTTTTAGAATTTAAGACCCATGCTGAGGCTTATCCTACGCCCAGTATTGGCATAAGCGTCATAGGCGGTTGAATTTCTGTATCTGCCGTACCTGTCTCCCCTGAGGCCCAGGTATGTTTGACCGGCACTGTTTACGCTGTCGTTCTCAGCGTTATAGTCGGGGTGGTATACCATGCCTAAAATATTGGTTATATTAATATCTCCCATGGTCTTGACTTTTCTCCAAATCGGAATCTCCCAAGCAATAACCGAGTTTATGCTGTAGGAGTCGTTTTGGTGAAAAGCGCCACGAGCCGAGTACCACTTTGTCCAAGTAGCTGGAGAACCAGGTGGGTTGGGCTTGGTTGGGTCAGCTTGGGCAATAGCAAGGTACTCCTGACGTATTGCCTCCAACCCGGGACCCATGGGATAAACTGCCCTGGCACTATAGTTACGCCCGCTCACATAGTTTAGCCTAGTGGAAGCGCTTACCCATCCGCCCCTCTTCACCGGCATTACGGCAAGAAAAACCGCATTAAGCGTGTGTGGCCTATCTGACATAAGAGCGCCGCTGGGTGCACGCCAAGTCATGGGAATACCCAGAGAATTTAAATACGATGTCTGGTTGAAGTTGCCCGGGGGATTGTAATCTATCCAGACGGTGCCTTCACCATCGCCTGCGTCAGTATTACCTCGGAGCTGGGAATAGCCGTAGTTGAAGGTAATGCTGAATACGGAGTTGAGTTTAGTATGGGTTTCAAACTCAAAGCCGTTGTAGTCACGCCACAGCTCGCTTCTATTAGAAAAATGCGTCGTCTGAGCGTACATAGGCCTCAGGCCTGAATTAGTGGGATCCTCCAGCTGTATCCAGTTTTCAGGCTTGTACTCTCTAAATCCACCAATTATGTTGCTCATAGTCCTGTGGACATAAGCCATCCTAATGTAAGAGCCAGGCGCATAGTTGCGGCGGTATTCAATGGCGTACTCAGTGTTTGTCTGGGGCTTGACGTTTGGATCCTTGGTATTGGATTTAGTATTGTCGGTAAATTGAACTGGATTGCCATAGTTAGACATGTCCATTATTTGATCTAACGTGGCAAAGCGCAGGCCATACATTTCCTGACCATTGACAAAATCCCCTGGAGTACCTGGAAGCGGCTGGCCTGGAAGGCCAGTCCAAACGTAATCCACCCTTCTGCCGCGAGGCTCCCATTCTGCAAACAACTCCATAAACCCACCCTGGAACTCTTGTTGCATGCGGCTGTAGTTGAACTTAAATACATGGGAGCTGTCCCCCTTGGGGTCATAGGTGAGGGCAATCCTAGGGCTCAAATCATTGGATTCCAATACTGTTCTGTTAAAGATGTCCTTGGCGACACTACTGTCGTAGCGAAGGCCAAGCATGACGTTCCAGTGCTCGTTGATGGTCATCTGGTCATTGATGTAGAACGCCGTGTTATTAATGCGCCTGTCGCCGAATGAAGAAACGTACTGAATCCTGTACGGCGCCAGCCCATACCTGCCGAGGCCGGCTGTTTGGCCAAATCTTTCGTCGTCAGGCCTATTGGCCCCAGGATGAATTATTACTGGGAAAAGCCAGTCACCATCAGTTTTTTCAAAAATGCCGCCAATTTCGATCCAGGCATTTTCCTTGCCTTCCCTGTAGGTTCCCATGCCATCGAGCCTGTAGAAGTCAATGCCAATGTCTAAGTTGTGGTTCACGTCCCAAAAATCTCTGTACATGGTCAGGTTAAAGCTGGCTGAGGCGTTATTTCTTTCCTCCATGCCGGTGTTCAGACCGATAAACCTGCCCCATGTATTTCCACCCGCCTGAGCGCCTGAAATCCTATCCATATTGAGTACAAGGATGGGAATCCTTTCATCTGTGGTGGTGTCGCCCCAAGACCACTTATTCCAGTTCCTCATGCGGCTAACCTTCATTTCAGCAAATGTAGAGGTACCAAAAATGGCATTGTAAGTGACATTCCAGCTTTCGCCCGAAAAATCAGAGTAGTCCTGCATGGCTTCACGCCAATAGTCGCTACCACCTGCCGGGTCGTACTTGGACATCTGAGTCTGGCCTCCAACCGACAGCCTGTGGTTTTGGTTGATAGCCAGGGTGAGCTTTCCGTTGAAACGCTCGTTCTGCCCTTTTTCTACAAAAAATTCATCGAAGGGCCACTTGGGGAATCCATATCCCCCCTGATGCAAAACGTTGGCTGCGCTGGGAAGGAGCTGGGCGGTTGTTCTGCCAGTAATCGGGTCGACAACGCCTTCTACAGCGGTCAGGGCATCAATTCCCTCGTGGCCGGTACGCCATGTGCGGATGTATTCGGGATTGTAATTTCTGTACCTGTAGTTTGCAGACGTCTCAGGGGTAAGCCTTGCGGCCACGGTAAACCACAGGCGGTCTTTGATTATGGGGCCGCCCAGTGTAAATTCCTGTGCTCTGCTAGTGAGATTGTCCGCCACCGATGCGCCTGCGAGGGTGATCTGATTATCTCTGTAGCTCTGGTCTTTTGCTCGCCACGATGCCCTGGAGGCATTGACTCGAATAGTCCCAGTAAAATCGTTGCCACCGCTCTTTGTGACGACTTCGATTGCCCCGCCTAGGACGCGCCCGTACCTAGCATTTGTCGGAGAGAGGATTACGGCCATGTCCTCTACCTGGTCAGAAAGAAAAGTGGCCGTATTTGCCTGATTTGCAAATCCCTCCCTGATATCTGCCCCATCCAACCGGTAAGAGTTGCTGGTAGTATTACCGCCCCTGATTGAAGGCTCGCCAGAGGAGCCTCGGGTGGTGCCCACAGATAGGTCGATGGCGCTCCCAATAGCGCGGCCGCCGGTTATCTGGAGGAGTTGATTGGCGGAATAATTGATGGATGTCTTTGTATCGGTCTTGTCGACGACCGTGGTGTCAGTGCCGATGATTTCGACGGTCTCAGAGGCCGTGCTGACCGGTCTTAGAACATGGTCTTGCCTCATGGCGGCTCCAACGCCTACACGGATATTTCTCACGGATGTGCCCACAAAGCCGTTAGCGGAAATTCTGATTGAGTAGTCACCGGGCGGCAACAGTAAGGCGCGCCACTCGCCATTGGCATCGGTGGGAACTTCACGTTGCCCCATAAGTTGGGGGGCAGTGAGTATTACCAGGGCCCTGGCAATGGGACTGCCATTATTGTCTGTAACCCTGCCAACGAGCTGACCAGTCGTCGTTTGGGACACGAGGGCTGGAGATGCCGCAAGTAGCATTCCGAAGACAGTTAGGCAAGAGATATTGGATCGTTTTGTCATAGTGATACCTCTCTAAAAACGGAAGCCAAATGCAACTTCGATATGGGGAATTAGCCGACCGTCCTCTTTGATGTAGTCCCTCTTGGTCTGCCCATCAGTATTTCCCAATTCTGTCCCTGCCACGTGGACATAGTCCGCCGCTTTGTAGTTAAGGCCCACAAAATTGACTTCGACAAAGTGGCTGGTCAGGATTGGGACTGAAATACCCACAAAGGGGCTGATTGTTAGGCCGCCCAGGTCTGTTACACCGTGATAGGTGTCCCGGAAGTACGCGTCAGAGGATGTATTCTGCCCACGGACATCTCCTCGAAATTCCTGCCTAAACTTCAGGGCTCCGAACTGCAAGCCACCCCTGAGGGTCATCGTGTCCATTGGCTTCTCGTAGGCAACCCTAAAAGTCATCCCATTTATCTCGTTTTTCCTGCTGTCAACAGACCAAGTCATATCAAAGGGATTGTTGCTGACGTTTTGCATTTGGGCAACATCCTTTAGATACTGACGGCCAGGCTTATAGAGTATTCCCAGCTCGGCGCTCAGTTTGCCGAAGCCAAAATGGTACCCAACTTCGACTGCAGCGCCGCCGTAATACTGCATCAGCTTGTCCTCGATGGGGTACATTTGCACCCCGCCTCTTAACTTGAGCCCCGAGAAAAAGTTACCCTCTTCCTGTGCCTGGGCGTGGGCGCCCAGCATCGCAAATGCGGCTCCGGCGCATAGTAGTTTGTGGACTTTCATTCAAGCACCTCCGTTGAACAAAAAAGACTATCAGAACCCTTTGAAAATAAAGTCTTTACAGAAATGGCAAACCACGGGCGTTCCATCCGTGGGCAGGATGGAACCGAAAGCGCGCTTACTGGCTGATACAAAAAAACCAGCGTGCATCTGCATGCGAGACCCCATATCAAAAAATTACTTTACAAACAATACATACATTGTTAACCAAACAATTACATAGTTCAACCCCTCCCAAACAATTTCTATTGCTCGCCAAGCGATTTTTTTTATGTGTTGCTGAAAATTGTGCGAGTGACGACCATCCAAAATCGAGTGCAAGCCAAAAAAAATCAGAGATTTAGTTTTGCTCTACAAGCTTGGCATCAAGGCCACTTATGTCCACGGAAACTATCCACAGAAATCGCCTTTGGTTTCTTGTTCCATCCTGCCCACGGATGGAACAGCAAAAAACTGCCAACCATCACTGGGGGCATGAATGAAAAACCGCAAGTTGGCCGCCAAATCGGCACCACGGTTTTGGCTCTTCGCAGACAAACTCAAGCATGTAACAATAATGTGTTTACACAAAATGTCAAAAAGTTCCCTGGTTTTTGAAAAATTTTGGTAAGGCTGTTGTAAACTTTCCTTGATTGGAAATTCTAGAAATGGTTTTGCCGGCAATTGCGCATCGACTTGCCGTTGCGACTGGATGGTGCGTTTTAGTTCCATGCCACGCAAGGTCTGATGTCTTGCATGTTTGGGCATATTTTGTTTTTTTGATAGTTTAGCAGTCTTTATTCAACCAACGGAGGTGCTTGAATGAAAGTCCACAAACTACTATGCGCCGGAGCCGCATTTGCGATGCTGGGCGCCCACGCTCAGGCGGAGGAGGGCAACTTCTTCGGCGGGCTCAAGCTCAGGGGCGCGGCGCAGATGTCCCCCAGGGAGGACAAACTTATGCCGTACTACATGGGGTTTGCGTATGAGGTTGGACACAACTTCAGCTTTGGCAGGATGTCTGCCGAACTGGGAGTGCTGTACAAGCCAGGCCGCAACTACAACATGGATCTGCGCCATATGCAAAACGTAGCTGAGAGCCCCATCAATTTGGGATATTCTGTCGACAATCGCAAAAATATGCTCAATGGTATGACCTTGAGGGTGGCCTACGAAAGGCCCATGGACTGGTTTTCCCTCAGAGGCGGTCTCCAGTTTGGCGCCCTGAAGTTCAAGCAAGAGTACTTGGCGGACGTGGGAGATGGCACCGCCAGCGCCAACGGTACTTGGAGAGACACATACAATGGGGTCTTCGATAAGGGAGGCCTGTCCGTCAGCCCCTTCTTTGGCCTTTCTGTTCCAGTTATGTCCAATAACTTTGTTGAGGCCAATTTTGTTTTGCTGAACTACACTGCTGCCCACTACAACCATGTGGCAGGAACAGAGCTGGGAGTGCAAAACCCCTCGGAGCTGACCACTAAGAGGGACTACATCAAGGAGAGTGGCCGCTTGATTCCACATCTCGAAGTAGCCTTCGGCTTCCGTTTTTAGAGAGGTATGACTATGACAAAACGATTCAATATCTCTTCCATGACCACCCTGGGGCTACTCCTGGTAGCGTCCCCCGCCCTCGTATCCCAAGTAACTACCGGGCAGGTTTCGGGCAGGATAACAGACAGCAACGGCGCACCCATCAG
>Ga0082212_10000597_pt1 | contig 52318 bp, 53 predicted proteins | sample TergutNt197P3_FD_71548 | JGI IMG/M metagenome (GOLD analysis project Ga0082212, IMG submission 71548) | Neocapritermes taracua P3 segment gut microbial communities from Petit-Saut dam, French Guiana - Nt197 P3 | ecosystem: Host-associated > Arthropoda: Insects > Digestive system > Gut ...
TGGAAACACAAAATGATCGGCTATATCTGAACCCGAGCCTGCTTCGATAACAGTCTTGTGCAGAAACACATATCTGTACCAAAACCTGTAACAATTGTCCCAGATCTTATACACGCTCTTTCTGCTGCGTTCCGGATTATCCCCAAAGGGGTATTCCTTGCGCAGTATTTTTAACCCCATCAACGTATTGATATATTTAATGGTTTTGGATGTGTCTTCCCCAATTTTAGTAGATATGTCGTTGAGCCGGCTTGCACCGGTTGCGATCGCGGCAATAATGGAATTATACAGCGCCGGTTCTCGAAGTTCTTGCTGCAGAAGCATGACAGGCTCCCCATAAAGATAACCCTGGGTCTGAAAGAACAATTCCTTAATATTTTCCTCAAAGGACAGCCTGGCATCAATCTGCGCCAGATAATGCGGGGTTCCGCCAATGCAGGCATAGTATTTAATCCTCTCCTCATTGGACACATCCCCCAGCATCTCAGCAGCGTCATAGTAATCGAAGCCCTCTATCCTGAACTGAGCTGTACGTCTGCCGAAAAGCGGGCTTTTGTACCCCAGAACTTCATTCTCCATAAAACTAATCTGGCTGCCGCACAAAATCAAATACAGCTTCGATTCTAAAAGCTCATGATCGATGATGTTTTGCAGGATGGATTTGAGACCCTTATTCGATTCCGCAAGATACGGAAATTCATCTATCGCCAAAATAAATTTTTGTGTTTTTGCCTTGTCTGCGATAAACATCAAAGCGTCATACCAATTTGAAAACACGCTGGTGCTCTTGGGTAAATCAAAAAACTCGTATGCCCTTTCTGAAAACATCTGCAAATTCAAGCGCTCGTTTGCTTCCTGCGCGGCAAAAAACAGAGCCGGCTTTCCTTCAATGAACTTATTGATCAAGGTCGTTTTTCCGACGCGTCTGCGCCCGTATATAACGACCATTTGGAATTTTTTCCGCTCATATAGCTTTTGTAATGCGTTTAATTCCTGTGTTCTGCTTACGAACATGTTGGCGCCTCTGTGCATCTCTTTTGCTCTTCCATGCATCTGCTGAATCATAATTATTATACTTACGTTTCAGTAATATTGTATGACAGCTTGGAGTCTCTGTCAAGCCATGTCAGTACTTCCTGCCATATCCTTTCTTCAGTGGAAATCCTCAGCCGCTTATATTCGTTTTCTTTCTGTCCACTTTGCCTGAGACCCGCATCAACACGGGCCAATCGCTCAAGCTCCTGAAACAGCAGGGCTTTCAGGAGTTCCTCATGAACCTTGAGGTCTGCAAAGTCCTGAAGACAATCTCCAGGATCTTGATTCCTGTGTTCCCTCAGAGCTTCCTGTCGGGCAATGTTTTTAGGTCCTAACTTCCAAACACATCTGGTGAAAACTTCAGCCTCAGCCTCCGGGCAGATTGCCTCTCTCCAACGAGCTATGTTCATTTCGATATCTGTCATGTCCCATCCTTGCCCATATTTCTCATTCTGCCAAACCATCCCCCGATAGATCTCTTGCCCCTCCGCCGCCAGGACTTCCTCAATCAACCTCCATCCCGCGGTCCACAGGAGACAATACAGCCCTTCATAGGCATTTTGCGGCTGCAGAACAAGGCCCTGAGCCTCCCGAACCACAGCTTCGCCCGAGCGCAAAATCTTTGCCATTGTCGCGCCACCCATACCCGCCAGCACAATAATCTGAGCCTCCCCCGCCTTCAAGACAGAAAGCCCATCGCCCCTCCTGGCCTCCAAACGGCCTCCCAGACCGCACCGCTCAACAGTGCTCAGTATGTTTTGATACGGGCCTTCATGGACATCCACAGCAATTGCTGCTTCTATCACACCTTGCTGCAGCAGAAAAGCCGGTAAATAAGCATGATCGCTGCCGATGTCAGCTAACGTCCATTGGGGAAGTGCGCTCCCTTCGTATGTGCATTTCTCAGCACCCTCAGCGCCTTCAGCGCCCTCAGCTTTCGTCAGCGCCCCCTGCACAAGATCCGCCACAGCCGCTAAACGCGGGCCCAAATGTATGGAAGCCCTGTGATAGTGAAGTGATTTTTTCTTTTCAGAAACTAAGTATTTAGGATGCATATCAACAGTATAACATAAAATCACAAAAAACCTTGTTATCCCTCACACCCTAAACTATGATATAATCTAAGAAATCCTTAATGAAATCCTTGACGTGTTTTCTATGTCAAGAGAACTTAAAATCTATCTACTCCAGGGAGGCGCCGCAATGAAAGCAAAAAGTATTCTTTTCAGTCTCATCATCACCTTAATTGTTGGGCTTTTGTATTTCTACTTCAATCTTCCTGCCATCAATTTGCAAGAGCCCGCATTCTACGGATTTCTCTTTCTCCTCATAGTGGTGTATGCCGCCATCAGCCTCTATCTGTCCGGCCGCTTTCGCACCCAGGTATCCAATGCGAAAGCTTTGGGCAAGCTCCTTCTCTCTGTCGGCCTGGTTCCCGCCATCATTGCAGCCGGGCTGGCACTCACCTATCTGGTAGGAAGCATGATCTCCGCCCCTATCTTCCGAGCCACTGCTTATTCCGAACTGCTGGCCTTTGATACCGGAAATTTCACCGATGACGTGAAAGAGATTTCCTTTGACCAAATCCCCATGCTGGACGCGGACAGTACTGTGCGCTTAGGCGACCGCAAACTGGGGGAGCTCTCAGATATGGTCTCTCAATTTGAAGTATCCAGCAATTACAGCCAAATTAACTACAAGGGCCGTCCCGTGCGCGTCACCTGCTTACAGTACGGAGACATCATCAAATGGTTTAATAACAGAGCCCAAGGGCTGCCCGCCTATGTCATCGTCGATATGGTCACGCAAAACGCCGAGGTTGTAAGGCTTTCCGAAGGCATGAAATATTCCCCCAGTGAACCTTTTTTCCGGAACCTGTCACGCCACCTGCGCCTTCAGTATCCGACCTTTATGTTTGGCAATCCCGTTTTTGAGATTGATGAAGAAGGAATCCCTTATTGGGTGTGTCCGAGAATTGCCAAAACCATCGGCCTTTTTGGCGGGACAACGATCGACGGCGCTGTGCTGCTGAACGCTGTCACAGGCGAAAGTCAATACTATCTGGCAGAAGAAGTTCCTTCCTGGATCGACCGGGTTTACTCCGCCGATCTGATTCTTGAACAGTATGATTACTATGGGAAGTATAATAACGGGTTTTTCAATTCCTTTTTGGGACAACGGGATGTCACAGTTACCACAGAAGGCTATAACTATATTGCCATGAACGATGACGTGTACATGTATACCGGCATCACCTCTGTGGGCAGCGATCAAAGCAATGTCGGTTTTCTTCTGGTGAACCAAAGAACCAAAGACGCCACGTTTTACACCATAGCCGGAGCCAAGGAACAATCGGCGATGCACTCCGCCGAAGGTCTGGTTCAGGATCTGCGCTATTCCGCCACATTCCCGCTGCTCCTCAACATCGGCGGCCAGCCCACCTATTTTATGGCTCTGAAGGATCAAGCCGGCTTGGTCAAAATGTTTGCCATGGTTCATGTCCAGTACTATCAAAACGCGGCCACCGGCACAACGCTGGCCGACTGCGAGAGAAACTACAGAGCCCTTATGCAGGATAACAACCTGATTGAGATCACGGAAACAGAAACCCCTGCCACCACCACCGTCACAGGTACCCTCTCTGAGATCCGCACCGCGGTCATCGGCGGCAATTCCTATTACTACCTGCGGCTGGAGGAAGACAGCTTCTATTATGTCATCTCCGCTGCCAACTGTGAGGGTGCGGTCATCCTGAATGTGGAGGATCAAGTTGAAATTACAGGTGTTGATACAGAGGGAGACATTCGCCGGGCCACGTCAGTTGTCAAAAAATAAGGATAGGTGCGTATAGGTATCCCCTTGTTGCAGAGTGCACCAATCACTATATATTCCATATATTGGAATATATAGTGATTGGTGCACTCTGCATTTATGAAAGGATTTACAGGTATGTCAAACAGCTTAATCCAAACTAAGATTGCCCCTCACACCATACCCGGCAAAAACGTCATAATGTCTGGCATCCCTTCGCTTCGCACTTCGAGTCTCAACCTCGCCCAGAATGTCAACACCTGCTTTTGGACTGCCTCCATACCCCGCCACACTCCTATAGTGTGGCCTGCCACCACCCAAGTGTGGCCCGCCACAACCCAAGCTTGGCCCGCCACAACCCAGGCTTGGCCTGCCACAACCCAAGGGTGGAAGCCCCAGTCTACAGGAGCACTCTCCGCAGACAACCGCATAACTCTCATCCTAATTGCCATTCTTATTCTCGCGGCTCTCGATTTAATTTTTATCAGATAATCCAATCAAGCTTACGCTGCAAATAATCAATTTGCAAATATCGCACCCCTATATAGTGTGGTTTTCCGGAAGAACACATACTGCATATAGCCACACAAGTCATGCAAATTGACTATTTGCAGTAGAATCACCCTTTAGGTTTAAAGGACACAGCACACACAAAGCTGAATAAGATAGCCGCTGTAATCCCCCCGGCAGCCGCGCTCATCCCTCCGGCCAGCACTCCCAAAATCCCTGACTGAGCGCCCTCCAGGGCCCCCTTGGCCATAACATACCCAAAACCCGTCAACGGAATGGTGGCCCCCGCCCCTGCAATCTTAACCAAAGGCTCATACCACCCTAAGCCCCCCGCGACAGCCCCCAGAACCACAAAAACCACAAGAACATGAGCCGGCGTGAAACTCGGCTTTGTCAAATCCATCAAAAGCTGAGCGATGACACACAGCCCCCCTCCAATCAAAAAAGCTGGAATCAGATTGAACCAAATACTCCCTTCCGGCACAATATATTCCCCCTTCTTTAGTGCGTTTTTACTCAGACTCAATAACCACAGCATGACCAATACCGGGGATACTCTCTCCCTGAAGCAGAGATTCTTTGCTGTGTAAACTGCCGCTGCCCACGAACAAGATTTTACTCAGGTCTTTCTGGCGCAGCCGGTCCAGCAAGTACCCGCACAGTACAACAGCTGAGCAGCCACAACCGCTCCCTCCGGCGTGAGTATCCTGATGAGTGTGGTAGATAAGACATCCGCAATCCTGGACAGTGTCCAGAGAATGAAATCCACTCTTGTCCAGAACCTTCTTCATCAATTCCAACCCCACGCTGCCCAGATCTCCCGAGATAATCAAATCGTAAGCTTCCGGGCTCGTTCCCATATCGTAAAAATGCGCCAGCAGCGTCTCGGCCACAGCCGGAGCCATTGCCGCTCCCATGTGATTGGCATCCTTTTGGCCAAAATCCACAATCTTGCCCAAAGTCGCCGATGTAACGCGTATTTTGGGCTCTGAACCGCCGCCACTCCCAGTACCGGCTCCGGCTCCAGCTCCAATGCCGGCTTCAGCCCCAGCACCGAGCAGCAGACTCCCCGCTCCGGTCACCGTCCACTGCCCCGTAAGCGGCCGCTGGTTGCCATGCTCCGTCGGCATCCGGAACTGATGTTCCGCCGTATCGTGATGACTGGACGCGGCACACAAAACTCTGTTCGCAAATCCCCCATCCACCAGCATAGCCCCCATAGCCGTACAGAGCGCCATGGTCGAACACGCGCCGAACATCCCAATATAAGGACGGCCAATTTGGCGCAGCGCATAATTCGAAGTCGAGATTTGATTGAGCAAATCTCCCGCCAGAACATAATTCACCTCCTCCGCCGTGACCTTCCCCTTCTTGATCGTTTCCGTCAGCGCCATTTCCATCATCGCGCATTCTGTCTTTTCCCAAGTCTTTTCCCCATTATAGGTATCCGGCATGATATGATCAAAATACGCGTTCAGGGGCCCTTGACCCTCTTTTGGTCCCGTCACACAATAGCTCCCCATAATTTCCGGGGGATTTTGAAACGTTACGGTATATTGGCCCACGCGTTTGTTCATTCTCAACCTCCTTCAAAAGTCCTTCAAAAGAAAAACCTCAAAACCCCAATCAGGAAAGCCGCAATCGTTCCGCTCAGAAGCACAGGCCCCGCCACCGAAAACAGCTTCGCCCCCACACCCAGAACATATCCTTCGTGCTTATATTCCATAGCCGGAGACACCATCGCGTTGGCGAACCCTGTAACCGGCAAAATCCCTCCCGCGCCGCCAACAGACACAAGGATATCATACCAGCCCAACCCCGTCAGCAAAGCCCCCAGAAAAATCATGCATACCGTGCCCAGCGTCTGAGCCTCCTTTTGCTTTGCCAAAACCGAGGCCTCGTCAAGAGACTCCATTCCGGATGTCAGCCCCAGAAACATAAGATTGATTAAGACTTGTGCCCCCAGGCAAATTCCTCCGCCAACGAGAAGAGCCATGACACAGTTGCGCAAAACCTTAGGTTTAGGCTGCACCTCCTTATTCATCTTGTCATAGTCTTGCGGTGTGACCTTGATCAGTGTAGACTTTGTTCCCATAACCATCCCCTCATATCTATTTTTAAAAATCATATTAATAAATCATTCAAAAATTATTTATTATTTTTACCCCTTGCGCCGATTTCCGGCACTGTCCGGTGCAGTTATCGGCATTCGCCGCCATTAAGACGTCAACAGACATTCTTTGCGCCGCCCCCCTCCCCCGCGCCAAAAGGAAACTGATTCCAGACGTCGAACACTTGTCGAAGGCCGGCTACCTTCCCACTTTGATCCCACGAGACTGGAGTGAGCGCCATGCAAAAACACATTTCCCATCAGACCCTGACCCTATACTTAAGCGGGGACTTGGACATGAGCAACGCCGAAGAATTGCGCAGCCTCATTGACCGGGACATCGACCGCAAAAGGATCCGCCACGTCATCCTCGACCTGAGCGCCGTGACCTTCATCGACAGCTCAGCCCTGGGCGTCATCCTCGGCCGCTACAAAAAACTGCTCGCCTTGGATGGAAAAATCCAGATCGCCAACGCCCCGTCCCACATATACCGGATTCTATCCGTATCCGGTTTACCCAGAATCATAGAATTTATCTCAGACGGATCAGACGGAAAGGAGATTTCCTGATGAAAACGAACCACCTCTCTCTGACCTTTTCCAGTAAGCCGGAAAACGTTTTGGTCGCGCGTATGCTGGCTTCCTCAGTAGGCGCTCAGCTCGATCTGCCCATGAATGACCTGGAAGAACTCAAGGTCGCCATCTCCGAAGCTGTTTCCAACGCCATCATTCATGCCTACAGCAACACGCCGGATCATACCGTGGCCATGGACATCCATATTTTGAACGATGTCATCTCCGTCCGGGTCAGCGATACCGGCTGCGGCATTGAAGACATCCCCCAAGCCATGCAGGCCTCCTTTTCCACGGACCCGGAACGTATGGGCCTGGGCTTCGTCTTCATGAAATCCTTCATGGATACCCTGGACGTCACCTCCGAACCCGGCAAAGGCACCACTGTGTTAATGACCAAGAACTTTCAGTCAAATCCCCGCACCTCTCATTAGAGAGAGGAGGACATCATGATCCAACGTTTGTCGGAAATGAACCTGCCTCACTTCCCCCTTCTCAACGAGCAAGATACCCTGGACTATCTCCATCGCGCCCAACAAGGCGACATGCCGGCGCGGGAATACCTGATTAACTGCAATCTCAAGCTCATATTTAACCTGGTTCAGCGCTTCGCCAACCGGGGCTACGAGCTGGAAGACTTATTCCAAATCGGTACCATCGGCCTCATCAAAGCCATTGACAAATTCGATTTCTCCTACAACGTCAAATTTTCCACCTACGCCGTGCCCATGATTATTGGAGAAATCCGCCGTTTCCTCCGGGACGATCACCCTGTCAAAGTCCCCCGTTCCTACAAGGAACTCATCTACAAAATCAACCGCACCCGGGAAACCCTGCAGAACACCCTTTCCCGAGAACCCACTATTGGAGAACTCGCGGAAGAAATGGGCCTGCAGCCCGAAGAAATCGTCGTGGCTATGGAAGCCGTACAGATGCCCTCTTCCATTTACGATACCTTTTTTCAGGACGATTCCGACCCCATTTACGTCATCGATCAACTTCCCGACGACCGGGGCGATATCCCCGCCTGGTTTGAAAAAATTGCCCTGCAAGAGCTCATCGACCGTCTGCCCGACCGGGAAAAACAAGTCCTCATCCAACGGTTTTTTGAGGATAAAACCCAGAGTGAAATCGCCAAGCTCCTCGGCCTTTCCCAAGTGCAAATCTCCCGTATTGAACGGGCAGCCCTGCAGAGAATCCGAACCTTTTTAGCAGAGTAAGATAGAGTCACTTGTCCAGGCTATAGACTTTATCCAGAGTGCGCTGTATCATGCCCGGCAGAGTGAGCTTGGGCACCTCCTGGCTCGCCACCAGGTTTGTCCGGCTGATCTCCTCATCATTGCAATATAGGGTAACCTGGCCCAGCACTTGACCCTTTACCACAGGCGCCCCCACATTCCTTTCAAATGTAGACTCGTACCTATAATCCTCCTCCTGTCCCTTCTCAAAGCAAGCCCCGACCTCCTTCTCCGGCACCAGAGCCACAGTTTCCTGAGCTCCTTTGCTTATCGCCGCCTGTCCCAACGACTCATCCGCCGGCACAAAAGGTTTATAAATATATTTGGCAAACCCATAGTTATAAATCTTCATAGACTCCCGAAAATGCCCCTGGCTTTCCGGAGCGCCCATGACCACACAAATCAGCCTCATTCCCTCCCTCTGCACAGTTGAGGCCAGACACCGCTTGGCTTCCTCGGTACTTCCTGTTTTAAACCCATCGGTTCCCTGATACCACCAAAGCATACGGTTCGTATTGTAAAGCTGGAAAGCGCCGTTGCGCAGCTTATGCTCTTTGGTCGATGTCAGCTCCAGCAGCAGCGGATGCCGCAAACTCTCCCGGCCAAGAACCGCCAGATCATAGGCGCTGGTATAGTGGCTTTCGCTGGACAACCCATGAGAATTCTCAAAGTGTGTGTTCTTCATTTCCAGCTCCGCCGCTCTTTTGTTCATTTCATCGACAAAATCCCCTTCGCTGCCCCCAATATGCTCGGCGACAGCCACACTGGCATCATTGCCCGATCCCACGGCCACAGCCAACAGCATATCTTTGAGGGACATCTGTTCCCCCACCTCCAGATAAACTTGTGAGCCCCCCATAGAACTGGCTTCCGGGCTGGTGGTAACCATATCCTCCAGAGACACCCGCCCCTTTTCTACCGCCTCAGCGGCAACAAGCAGCGTCATGAGCTTGGTCACACTGGCCGGAGGCAAGGCCACATGCGGCTCTTTCTCCAGAAGAATACGCCCCGTCACGGCATCCATCAGAACAGCCGAAGCCGCATTGACTTCGAGTGAAACCGCCAATGCAGGGGTATCCAATGCTGATCCGGCTGGCGATCTGGTTAAAGTTTGGCCGGTCACTGCCGGGCTGACGACGATTTCTTCATCTTCGGCAATACTCCCTGAGCCTTTGGCCGCGAAGCCGGTGCCCATTAAGGTAAAACACCCTATGAGACATAAACATAAAATAAATACCCATTTACGTTGGGATCCCGGCATGTACTTGGGACTTGAGTTCAAGATTTTCCCCTCCTATACTTAAGAGATAAGGTTGAATTATCAACGAGACTGATTTATCAACCAGGACAATTTATCAACCTTATTTAAGTATGCCCCCACCCCTTCCAATTATCAGGAAACACAGAAAAAACATAAGAGACCCCCGAAGGTGATATCTTCCACCTTCGGGGGTCCCATGACAAAAAAAGAACGGCTGCCATAGCGAACCGCCCCCTATAGTTAGGAACTGTAACTAAGTATCATCATGAAAACAAACCTCATAACAGTGGGGCTATATATTGAGCCCGCCTCATTCTTGAGGCTTAACAAAGTCCTGTCTAATCTTCTGAATAGAAGCCGGAACTTCCTGGCGGGATTGGGCCATGGTTCCCCTAAAAAGAAACTCTCGGGCTCCGCTGCCTCCGCTGCTTTCAGACTCTCCCGGTTGAGACCCTTCCCCCTGATTTTTTTGAGGCGACATTTCATGCACATTCCCTTTGGAAACCTCAACATGAGCCGCCGCCGAATAACTTCTGTCTCTGTCCTGGCTCCTGCTGCCTTCCTGAACACTCATTCTGTGCATGGTATCACCGACCTCAGTAATCCTCCCTTCATGCAGCAAACGGTCAAGGCGGAAAATATCCATGGACTGAACCAGAAGCTCATACACTTCCATGCTCATCACAGCCAGATCTCCATGACCATTTTTGGTAATAAATACAGGTTCCTTCTTGTCATGGCAATAAGAAGAGATCTCATCGTAACATCTTTGTAAATCACTTTCCGGTCTAATTCTCGGCATATCTCTAACTCCTTTCTTTACAGTCCATTATACATCAAAAACCCTTAAGAAAAAAGCTCTTGATCAGAGGTTAATTATATTTCTCCTGTAAATAATAGTAAGTCTGTCGGCCATTTGACAAAAATCTCTGATCTCTTTACAATGAATGTAATTTAAATAAGGAGGACAATTTATGAAAAAATGGATCTGTTCAGTATGCGGTTATGGCTACGAAGGAGAATCAGCTCCTGAAAAATGCCCCCAATGTCAGGCAAATCAAGATAAGTTTAGAGCCAATGACGGCGGCGGAAAAACCTGGGCTGACGAACACGTTGTGGGTGTGGCTAAAGAAGTTGATCCGGAAGTTCTGGCTGGCTTAAACGCGAACTTCATGGGTGAATGTACGGAAGTGGGCATGTATTTGGCCATGAGCCGGGTTGCCGATCGGGAAGGATATCCCGAAGTCGCAGAAGCTTTTAAACGGTATGCCTGGGAAGAAGCGGAACATGCCTGCAAGTTTGCTGAGCTTTTAGGAGATGTGCTGACCGACAGCACTAAGAAAAACCTGGAATTGCGCGCCGAAGCTGAATACGGGGCTTGTGCCGGCAAAAAGGAACTCGCTGTATTAGCAAAAAAACTTAATCTGGATGCCATTCATGATACTGTTCATGAAATGTGCAAAGATGAAGCCCGTCATGGCAAAGGTTTTGAAGGATTGCTCAAACGGTATTTCTAAAGGGGAAGACTATGCTCTGGGAATGTACAATATGCCATTATATGCATAAGGGTGATGTGCCGCCCGATATTTGTCCGTTGTGTAAAAATGACGCCAGTTATTTTCGCGAAGTGGAAGAAGGCAGCAGCGGTCCGCCCATTATTTCCGGAATCAATCAGATTCTTACTCCTGTGGACGAAAAAAGATCCATGGCCACAGCAGTGAATTCCCTCACTTATGGTTTGTTTATCGTCACTTCCTTCGATGTAGACGATAAGGGAGAACGCCTGCGGGATAATGGCCAAACGGCAAACACATGTTTTCAGGTTACCTCTGAGCCGCTTCAAATCGCCGTAGCTCTCAACACGTCCAATCTGACACATGAATTTGTCCAAAAGAGTGGGAAAATCGGAATTTCGGTTCTGCATCACCAAGGACACGCTCTCGCGGGCCGGTTTGGCTACAAATCTGGCCGTGACTGTGACAAATTCGAAGGGGTAACAGCTCATCGCGGTCCATCAGGGGTGTTGCTTATGGATGAAGCGCTGACAACTCTGGAAGCAACTGTGGTCCAAACCTTTGACACTGGAACCCACACCATTTTTCTGGCTGAGGTTACCCGGGGAGAAGCTCTTTTTGAGGGAGAACCCATGACATATGCGTACTATCGGGCCAGTCGCTGAGTGTTGATATGCCGCCTCACTTTGAATCCTTAAAAAGCTGTAAGGTGTTAGTGCCTTGCAGCTTTTGTTTGTTCTTTCACTTTATTAATTATTAATCAAATAGATGATTTATCATGACCATTTTATTTCATAAATATATAAATTAACATTAAACAATATGGGTCTATATTCCTATTTATATTTCTAAAAACGTGAAATTTGGCTAGTAATATTGGGTATTTGTATTTTCCTTTTATGATTAATATATATAATAAATTCACATATTCGATTATTGGCGGGGATCAGCCTGTGTACATTTAGACATGAGTCATGTTATTATATCAGGGATGGCAAATATATATTAAAAAAGTGGTGATGCCTGCAAAGTTTTTGTGGTTGAAGAGGTTTCGGTACATTCTGGACTCAGCCGGATATCATGAACCCCGGTTCAGATGGCTGGGTTGCGAATGAAGAAGGGGTTTCCGGTTTCAAAACTAAAAACAAAAAGTAAAAATTCTAAGGAGGAGAAAAAAGTTATGAAGAACACAAGAAGAATTATTTCCGTGTTGATCGCTGTCGTGTTGGTTATGGGCATGTTCTCAGCTGTTGCATTTGCTAAGGGTGGTCATGATTGGGACAAGGTTAAAAAAGTTCCTCTAACCTTTACAGTGGAAGTTGTATGGAATGATAGCGCTTATGCCGACTTTAAGGCTATCCGCCCTGCTACGTTGGACTTTGTTCTGTCGGGCTACAATTCCTTTGTTGGTTTTGATTATGGTTTCACTGTTAACGCAACGAAGTTGGGCGCTAACTGGTACAAGCCTTCATGGATCCATACTGAATCATTCCCGGGTCCTGAAGGTTTCTTCGAGTATTGCCAACTGTCAGATCCCCTTAATCTGCCTGACTATTATACAGTCACTGCCAACAAAAATGTTGGGGGCGGACATTGGAGAGTCTTTATTAAGTTAGATGTAACAAAAATAAAGCCTGTTGCTCCTGCAGCTAAGGTTCCCTTGGTTCCTGTAGCTGGATTCTAATTTTCCGCTAAGTTAACTGACATCGTACAGTTCAAACAGACCGCAACATACGCGTTGCGGTCTGTTTGATATCTTTGTATTTTTAGCTGTAATTCTCTTTTAGCTCAATCTTCCGTCACAGGAGTCGCAGGGTGTTCCGAAGCCACTTCAATTTTGCTGCCACAGTAGGCACAATAGAGTGCCTCCGGCGTTAACGCAGGGCCACATTCGCCGCAAGAAGCCTCATTTTCAACCGGTGCAGCTTCTGGTTCTGAAGTTGTATTCGCAGGCGCGCCACTTCCTTTGATCTTGCTCACTTGCTCCGAATAAAGATCAATCTTAGCTTTTGAATCGTTAATACTATCAATCAATTGAACAAAAAGTTGATCTGGATTTTCCCCATAGGTTTCAAAGTATAATGTTCCGATTTGATGAAAAGCCTTATTGATATTCTTCTCCTCATCAGAAATCATAGTGTTGAGCCTCATGGTTTCAGCCATATTTTTTGTTTTTTGCGCCACATCTTGACTGGTTTGAGAAATTTTCCTTCCGATCTTATCCAATAAATCCATAGCGATCCTCCTTTTTATTTTAATTACTTCTGAAAATTCATCTTTCCCCCTAATCCCCCTTTCCGTATTAGTAACTTACAGACGCGAAGCGTCAATAAAAACAAGAAAATCCAATACTGACCACTAACCACTGATCACTGACCACTTGCGGGCATAGCCCGCGTTAATGCAAAATCGGCTCGAAATCTTCCACGCCATGCTTACACAGAGGGCAGATGAAATCGTCCGGCAAAACGTCGCCTTCATATACGTATCCGCATATTTTACATATGAAACCCTTTTTATCCTCCTTCGGTATCTGGGGCGCCGGTTTGATATGGTCAAAATAATATTGATATGTCACGCTCTTTTCCCCCGAGAGCACAAACGCCTCTGTAACATCTGCGATAAACAGGGTATGAGTATCATAATCCACAGCTTCGACCACCGTCGCCGAAATCACGCCGTTCGTAAATTCGGGCACATACCGTATGCCATTGTTCGTACGCGCCGCAGCATCGCCCTTGGCGAACTTATCCAGCCCTTTTCCGCTTTGAAAACCAAAATGCTTAATCATGCGGAAAGGCACACTCTCACTGAGTATCGAAACGTTGAATTCTCCCGTCTTCACTAGCATATCATGAGTAAAATTGGCTTTATTGACGGCAGCAGCTATCCTCAGCGGCGACTCCGTTATTTGCGTGACGGTATTGATGATGCAGCCGTTGTCTTTATCTCTGTCTCTGGCTGTTAACACAAACAGGCCATAGGTCAGCTTGAACAATGCAGCATATTCCACGTGATTCGCATGATTCGCGTGATTCAACACCGGCTTGTCCGCCCCTGAGCGCGCCTGCGCCTTGCTCAGGCTGGAACTTGCCTCTCCCAGGCCGGGACGGCCGGGACGCGCCTCGGCCATCCTGGAGCGCGCCTCGCCCTTGGCCACGACCGCATCCGGAAACGTCGCTATAATCGCGTCCGCCATTAAATCAATTTCCGAGAGCTGAGACGCTTTCAAGCTGGATTTTATGCTGATGGCATTTTCCAGAACAGTGATGTTGCGGCATTTTTTAAGCTTATCGCGGATCAAGCCCCCGCTGGCAGCGGCCCAGGAACCATTTTCGATAACAGCTGCCGTGCGGTTTTGAATATTGTGAGCGGTAAGGTCATTAATAACCGCCTCCATTGTCACAAAAATTCCCGCATTGTATGTTGTGGACGCAAATACCAAGTGGCTCCACTGAAACGCCGCCGACACAATATTAGACGCAGGCGTAACAGAAACATCAAACATCACCGTTTTGATCCCGTTGTCACGCAGCCGGCACGCGAGTATTTCCACCGCGTTCTCTGTATTTCCGTACACCGACGCATAAGCAAGCATAACTCCATAGTCTTCGGGCTCGTAACGGCTCCAAAGCCTGTATTTTGAAATGATATCTTTTATATCTTTCCGCCATACAAAACCATGAAGCGGGCATATCATTTCGACAGGTAGGGCAGCAGCCTTATTCAGCAACGTCTCAACCTGAGTCCCGTATTTCCCTACAATATTCGCATAATAGCGCCTCGTCTCGTCCATATAATCCTTGGTAAAATCCACTTCATCAGCAAACACAGCACCGTTCAAGGCGCCAAAGCATCCGAACGTGTCCGCGGAAAAAAGTATATTGTCCGCAGAGTCATAAGTAACCATGACTTCAGGCCAGTGCACCATTGGCGCCATAATAAATCGGAGAGTATGCCTTCCTGTGTTCAGCGTATCATTTTCTTTGACCACATAGGCGTACGAATCTATATCAAAATCATAGAATTGTTTAATGAACGCCAAAATTTTCGCGTTGCAGACAACTTTCACATGGGGATACAGCGCGATTATTTGCTGAAGTGCGGCCGAATGATCGGGTTCCATGTGCTGCACCACAAGATAATCCAATTCCCTTCCGTCTAACACTTTGGTGACATTCTCCAAAAATCTGTGCTGTACCGCTTTATCTACAGTATCAAATAATACGGTTTGTGTATCTAACAAAAGATACGAATTATAGGAAACCCCGTCGGGAACAGAATAAACCCCTTCAAACATAGCCAAACGCCTGTCATTTGCGCCGACCCATGTTAAATCATCAGTAATTTTTTTGGTGCAATACATGACCTTCCTCCTATTCAACAGCTGCGACAGCTGATAGGACAGAGATTATCAGCTGTGAATAACATGAATTATAAGTGACTCATATGAATGATAACGATCTGCAAATACGACATGCACCACCAATCCTATCACACAGTAACGCCCGTGAACTACTGCCATGGCCAAGTAGAGGGATAATTGGGTGTAGAATTGCTGCGAGTAGATCCGTTGCTATTACTCGTATCACTCGTATCAATATCATCATTGGAATCGCTGCTGTCCAGATCACTCAGGGCTGTAAAATTCACCATCAAACTTTCCATTTGTTTTTTTGTGTTCGCATCATATGAGACTGTAATAATGAGCATTCTGTCATCACATTTGCTGACAATAACATCCTGAAATAATTCCCGGCCTTGCACTTTGGCCGTGGCGGTAAGTTGTTTGCATTGCCGCCCGCCTACGTTCACAGGTGTTATTGCATCACGTACCGTATAATTTAAAGCTTTCATATCTGTTAGCGCAACCCTGCTGGTAAGGTGAGACTTCAGAGAATCAAGATACTCTTCTTCTGTCATGCTGTTTCGGAGAAGCTTTTCCACGGAGACTGAAACAATTGGTGAATTGCTCGATGCCGTTACCTGCATTTCGCAGACTATATCGGCCTTGGTATAATCAAGAAGTGTTGTCGAACCTTCTACATAAACAGGCTCTGAGGAAAATTCCGTCATCTTATCCAACTCTGTCTCAGTTGCCATGATGTACCCATTTGGCACAGCAAATCCCATCTGTAGGTATTCACTTTGAAAGCGGGTTCTGGTAACTGTTCCTTTTTTATAAGGTGCTGCTTCCACCGAGCTCGTATTATCCGCGGGGTCGGAATCTTCATTTTGGGTATTTGTATTGCATCCGGCAGGAAGGAGACTCATAAAAAGAACAAGTACACAAGCAGATATTAGTTGCAGATTTTTCATGTAACATCGTTTTTTCATACCTCTTCACTCCAGGATTTCTAGATTTAAATGGGGGTGAGGCTTTTTCGTCAACAGAGAGCTTCCCCTCTGTATTCGCTTCAACCTGCACATTCTAACGCGGGCTACGCCCGCAAGTGGTCAGTGATCAGTGGTCAGTATTGGATTTTGTTGTTTTTTATTGACGCTTCGCGTCTGTAAGTTACTAACATTATTATAGTTGAGTTTATGATTTCCGTCAATGTATGCAGATTCGGCGTGTGATTCGGCGGTCTCCGACCGCAAGTATTCAGGATCAGAAAAAGAGAGCACTGCGGCTCTCCATTCTCCTCTCCGATTCACTTAATGCTGAATGTCTTTGTAATAGATGGAGTTTTACTCAATGAGAGGAATTCATTAAGTTCGACCTCAATATCGCCTATATCGTTTTGCAACACGTAGCCACACGTAACCTCAATCGTCGCACCCTTTTTGACCTCTGTAAGCGTTGTTTTGGCGTCATACCCTTCGATCATAATACCGAGCTTACACTCAACACCGCCTTGGAACACCTTATGACCCACAGCAAGTATAAACGATTGTGCCTCGTCGTCATTATTTGTGTATTCGTAGGTAACAACAACCGCCGGCTTCCCTTCGTGATCCTTGCTCTTTGTCGCTGAGAGGATTTTTACATAAGCTTTTCCGACTGCTCCCTCCCCGTCTTTTGCACTGCTATTAGTATCTTCCGCAACAGTGCTGCTTGGTGTTTCGCTCGCAGTATTTGTGGGAGTTGCTTGGTCACATCCTATCAGGCAGATGCATAAACAAATTACCAATAATCCTGATATAAATAATTTTTTCACAAAACAATCCTCCTAAACTTCTATTACTGATCACAGAGTCCCTGATGATATTCCTAAGTATTTCTGGTGCCGAAGACCGGAATCGAACCGGTACGAGAGGTTAATCTCGCGGGATTTTAAGTCCCGTGCGTCTGCCAGTTCCGCCACTTCGGCAAGACATATGCGAACATCGCTCAGCAGATTTCTGGAGGCGGCACCCAGATTCGAACTGGGGGATAAAGGTTTTGCAGACCTCTGCCTTACCACTTGGCTATGCCGCCCTACACCTAGCCGTAATCCTATATACCCTGTATATTCTATGAAACAATTATGGAGCGGGTGACGAGATTCGAACTCGCGACTTTCACCTTGGCAAGGTGACACTCTACCACTGAGTTACACCCGCATAATAAATGGTGCCTCAGGACGGAATCGAACCGCCGACACGTGGATTTTCAGTCCACTGCTCTACCAACTGAGCTACCGAGGCACATCTTGGATCCTGATCCTGATTCGCTGAGTTCCAAAGCCGAGAGAGTTCAACTTAAAAGGTATATGGCGACCCCGATCGGACTTGAACCGACGATCTCCTGCGTGACAGGCAGGCATGTTAACCACTACACCACGGGGCCTCAAAAGTTTTACCAAGAATCATGGTGGGCGATGACAGGATCGAACTGCCGACCCCCTGCTTGTAAGGCAGGTGCTCTCCCAGCTGAGCTAATCGCCCGACAGAACCCTTAGGGAGTGTTTTAGTTACAGCCCCTTACGAATCAGACCGTATTCTAGTATACACAAAACTATCAAATATGTCAAAGAAAAAGTGTATTCCATATTTTATTATTAATTTAAATTTTATCTTTTATTTCTTTGGGATCTCCAAAATCTCCCTTACTCATGCCCCCCCTCATTCAGCGGCTGCTTCTCACCCTATGCGCAATCAGCATCTCCCGCACCAGCTTTGCCGCCAGGATCGCCGTACGCTCCCCCTGATCCACAGACGGGCAGACCTCAACAACATCAAAGCCCACAACATTCAAGCCCTTCATCGCCCAAACAACCCGCAGCAACTCAGCAGACGTACACCCACCCGGCTCCGGCGTCCCCGTCCCAGGAGCGTACGCCGGATCAGCCACATCAATATCGAGGCTCACATAAACCGGCAAACCACCCACTTCCAGCAGAATCCTTTGCAAAGACTCCAAGATATCCCCGTCAAACAAACGCGTATGCTCCCGGGCAAACGCCCACTCCTCCTGCGCCCCGGAACGAATGCCAAACTGAAAGAGATGGTGTGGTTTCAAGATTTCGGCAACCCTGCGCATCACCGTAGCATGGGACAGACTTTCCCCCGCATACTCCTCACGCAAATCAGCGTGGGCATCAAAATGCAGCACCACCAGATCCGGATAGCACCCATGAGCCGCGCGGATCAGCGGCAAGCTCACCAAGTGCTCGCCCCCCAGAAAACCGCCCATCTTCTTTTCGCTGAAAATCCTTCCCGCCGCGCCCTCCATAAGATCCAGCGCCCTATCCACATTCCCAAAAGGCAGAGCCAAATCCCCCAGATCGCAAACCCCATTCGAGTCCAATGCCTCATCCAGAACCACAGAATACTCTTCCAGCACCACAGAGGCGGCACGAATCGCCTGGGGGCCAAAACGCGACCCCGGCCGATAGCTCGACGTATAATCCATCGGCACTCCCAGCAAGACAGCCCGCGCCTCTTCATAAGAAGCATGGGCCGCTAAAAACCTTCCGTAATTTTCTACATCATCCTGCCACGAGCCCATAAAACACGTTCACCTCACGCATCATTTCTTCATAATCTCCACCACAAAAGCCGGCAGCTGAAACGCCGCCTTCTGCAAAGCCGGCGTATAATACTTCACCATCTGCCCCTGCAAACGCTCCGTCCGCCCCTCCTCCGGATCAACCTCCTTCGACCCGCAGATAAAACACCACGCCCCGCTGGGATACGTAGGAATATGGGCCATATACAGCTTACAAATCGGAAACACACTCCCCACATCCCCACGCATACGCCGAATAAACTCCGCGTTCATAAAAGGCGACTCACTCTGAGCCACCATAAGGCCCCCCGCGCGCAGCGTATGAAAAACATTCTGATAGAACTCCCGGTTAAACAGCCCTTCAGCCGGGCCAATAGGATCCGTCGAATCCACAATCACCACATCAAACTCATTCACATGTTCCCGCACAAAACAGATCCCATCCTCCACCCGAATACTGACCCGGTCATCCGCCAAAGCACAGGAAATCGCCGGCAGAAACCTGCGCGCAGCCTCAATAACCCGCTCGTCAATCTCCACCAACACCACCTGCTGCACCGTGTCGTGTTTAAGAACCTCCCGAACCGTTCCCCCGTCGCCGCCGCCAATAATCAAGACCTTCTCCGGACACGGATGCGCGCACAAAGGCACATGCGTAATCATTTCATGATAGATAAATTCATCCTTCTCCGTCGTCATAACCAACCCATCCAACACCAGCATACGGCCATAAGGCACAGTATCCAGGACAGCCAGCTCCTGAAACGGCGTTTTTTCCGTGTGAAGCGATTCTTTAATCCTCATAGAAAGCTTGAGATCATCACTGTGTTTTTCCGAATACCATAATTCCATACCGTAGATATCCTTTCTCTTAGTCCCTACTCCCACAAAGGCACCGCCGCAAAAGCACAAGCCACCGACTTGACACGATGTTCTGCCCCCGCCACCTTAATCTCAGCCAAAGCCGTCTCACGCGCCGCAAAAGCCTCCTCCACCATCCGCGTCACATAGTCTTTCGCCTCATCCGCCGACATAACCCCCGAATGCTCCATAATCACACCCGGGCGGTCCCCCTCCACAGGAATCCCCACAGCCACCGCCGCCGCAATCAGTTCCCCCGGATTCATCGACACAATAGATCCATAGGCAATCGGCAGCAAAGACCCTTCAGGAATAGACACATCAGCAGCCAGTTCGCACCCGGGAGGCAGAATCGAACTCACACGCAGCAAATTTAAATTCCCCACCCCGGCAGCCAGCAGGGAATTATCAAACGCCGTCAATTCCGTTTTCCCTTCCGCCGACGCCGCCGTTAAAAAATATTTTGTTGGTCGAGATAACACATAAGACCCTCCCCTTCAAGCTTCGTAACGCCAAAGAAGCACATGTCAATTATATCAGACACTCTCCTCCTGAACAATATCCCCATAATTCAAAGACCGGCTATGCTCCGTATGGCTCCATTCACGCCTGTCACGATGGACAAACCCCGCCACCAAAATAGGAATCCACGCATACATAAACACCGGATACCACCAGGGCAGAAGCCCCAGATAAGACCGCCACGGCAATTTATCCCTGAGAAAACTCAACACCGGAAACACAAACAAGATAAGAGCTATGACAACCCACCAAAAATAGCCCGGCAACGCATTCGTCACTATAGTTGTGGTCATCACCCCCTCCCCCAGCAGAGCATCCAGAATCGTCAGCGCAAAATTCACAGCACTTACCAAGACAATATGAGGTTTGCACAGATCAATCGCGATATCAATATAGGCCCACTTCTTTTCGCGAATCCCCTTCAAAAACAACGGCCAAATATAGGTTCCCGCAACATCCCAATGACCTTGGGCCCAACGCTTGCGCTGACGCCAAGACTGCTTGAACTTCAAAGGCTTTTCATCATACACCACAGCATCATGAGCCCACTGCGTCTTCACCCCCCGCATAAGCGCCCTGGCTGTAAACTCCAGATCCTCCGACAAAGAATGGGCCCCCCAGCCCATCTCGCGCAAAAGAGGGTAGGAGATACACATCCCCGTGCCGGACAAAATGCTGGAAAGCTTCATGTGATGCCGCGCAAGCTGCATCATTCTGTTCCCCATCCAGAAGGAAATCGCAAAAGAATTAGTCACCCAAGTATCGTAAGGATTTTTGGCATCCAAGTATCCCTGAACAATCCGGCAGCCATCAAGAAGCCTGCCGTTCATAACACTGAGAAAGTCCTTCTTCACCAAATTATCAGCATCAAAGATAACCACCGCATCGTAAGACTTGTCCTGAGCAAAAATCCGGTCAAACAACCATTCCAAAGCATAGCCCTTCCCACGGTTTGTCTGATCCTGCCTCTCATGAACAGTGACCCCCCAAGCCCGCGCGATCTCAGCCGTGTGATCCGTACAGTTGTCAGCCACCACATAAATATCATAGAGTTCGTCAGGATACTCAAGAGCCTTCAAGTTTTCCAGAAGAGGCCCAATCACCATCTCCTCATTATGCGCCGCCACCACAACAGCAAACGTCTTTTCCGGATCCCTGCGCAGCGTCCCGCGGCTGCGGCGCAGGATTCCTACAGCAGAGAGAAAGAGATAATAACACACCATGAGAATTGTAAGAATCTGCATAACAATGATAATAGAATCAGCGAATGCTTCCAAGACCTTGTAAAGGTGATATTGCATTGTATCCATACAGCCTCTAATCAATCCTTTCCTCGTTTGCTAACACAACCTATTTCTTCCTCCCTCTTCTGGTGACTTTCATAAATATTACAAAAATACACACAGCCAAAACCCCGATGAGTCCCAAACTCAATTTAAGGGCAGAAGTGATGGAAGCCCAATACGCGTCGGCAATCTGCGGACCCGGTACAAACGGAATAAAACTCCTGTAAATCGAAGCAATAAGCTTGCTTAACACGACAAAGAACACAACACCGACCACTACGATCATAATCACCGAAACACTCCTGCGCCTGCCCACACCTTCATGCCGATAGCTGCTGCCGCGGCTATGCCGGTGATCACTGTCACGCCAAGGCGCATTAACGCGTCCACGATCACTCATACCCTTGTCAGACCGGACAGAAGTTCGTCCCCGTTTATTCCTCCACCAATAATATTCGATATAAAGCCACCGTTTAAACCTTTCCCACATAAAAATCCCCCCGTAACTTTTATGTGGGAATCCTCCATATCATTCGAAACCCTTCCAGATTCAGGAATCCTCTCTCCTGTGTCCTTTCTGTGCAGTTCAAGAGAATTCGACATAATCTTCGACATTTATGCCGTAATCCCTTTTTTAGTCTAAACAGAATCTCATATTTTATCTCATCCGTCCCCATAATTACCAAGTTTTTCTTCTCTTCCAGAAATCGGGGATCACCAGCACCGCTAAAGCAATGATTTCCAATCTTCCGAAAAGCATATTGCAGCACAATAAAAGTTTGACTCCCATAGCCGCCTCTGCAACTCCTTCAGATGGCCCAAAAGCGCCAAAAGCCGAGCCCGTATTCCCCAAAGCGGACAACGTCACTCCCATAGCTTCAAACGGCTCATACCCCAACGCGCTCATGATCAGCGACGAGACAACAAAAAGAGCCGCAAACAAGAAAAAAAACTGAGACACCGCATTCTGCAGCGGTTCTCCTAACGTATGACCTCCCAATTTAATCGGCTGGATCTGTTTGGGATGAATCGCCTTTTTGACAAAAGCCACAGCCATTTTGCCCAAAACCAGCACCCGGGACACCTTCATCCCCCCGGCCGTCGACGAGGCACAGCCCCCCACAGCCATGAGCAAAAACAAAATCAATTTAGAAAACCCGGGCCATGTATCGTAGTCCACCGTCACATAGGCCGTGGAGGAGCCAAAGGAGACCGTATGAAAAGACGCCTGCCACAACGCCTGATCCACTCTCACCCCCCCGGCCAAGACCAGGTTAGCCCCTATAAGCGCCGCAGCCCCCAACATAATCAGCAGATAGGCTCTGAGCTCAAGATTCCTGAAAAGCTCCCGGCCATTTTTTTGGAGCACAGCAATAAACAAGGTGAAATTCGTGCTGCCCAGTACCATCGTGATCATGAGCACAATTCCAATGGCCGCACCGTGATATCCTCCAATCCCCTGAGAGGATGTCGAGAATCCCCCTGTGCACACAGAAGTCAACGCATGATTTACCGCATCGTAAAAAGGCATTCCCGCCATCACCAAGGCTATCGCCACCGCGACAGTCAGCCCCACATAAATCTTCCAAAGCAGAACCACTTTATCCTTAATCTTAGGCATAACTTTCTGGGGCATGAAATCAGCCGCTTCTGTATTGTAGAGCGTCACCGTGCTAATTCCCATATTCGGCAGCAGCAGGATAAAAAGCATGATGACCCCCATGCCCCCCAGCCAGTTAGACATGCTGCGCCACAGCAGAACCCCCCGGGAAACGCTTTCCAGATCCGTTAGAACACTGGCGCCCGTGGTGGTAAACCCCGCCGTCGCTTCAAAAATCGCGTCGACCCCGCTGGAAAGAACCCCCGTGGTCACATAAGGAACCGCTCCCATGATACAGGCCGCAATCCAAGCCCCCGCCACCACAAGATAGCCCTCCTTAACGCTCATTTTTCCTTCCATATTGCCCCGCCACAAAAACACAAGGCCCGCCAAAACCGTCACAACCGCCCCCACTCCCAAGGGCAGAGCTTCACTCTCCCTGTACCCAAAAGCCACAAGACAGGGCGCCAACATGGCAGCCCCGTACGGTACAAGAAAACGGCCTAATATTGAAAGGAGCATTTTTATATTCACGGGCGTTCTCCGCTCTCTAAAAGTACTTCTCTATCTTATTGATCAGATCCGGCAGGGCGAAGATAATCACTTTATCGTCCCACTGCAAGACAGTATCCCCATTGGGAACAATGACAGTGTTCTGACGCAGCACACCCCCCACGAGACAATAGCGGGGAAGCTTAACATCTTTCAGCTTTTTGCCCAGCACCCGGCTGCCCATGGCAACCTTGATTTCCAAAGCGCTGGCCTTGGCTCCTTCCAAAAGGGCCAGCGTGGTAAACTTGCCCTGGTGAATCTTGCGCAGAATCACCTCCGCGATGGTCAGCCGCGGCGACAATACCACATCCACACCCACCTTTTCCATAAGGGCAATATATTCAGGCTGCCCCACCCGCACAAAAGTCCGTTTCGCGCCATAATCCTTGGCCAGAAGCGCCAGCAAAAGATTAAGCTCATCATCCCGGGTCAAGCAGATGACCGCATCCGCCTCCCCCACCCTCTCCTGGCTCAGCAGCTCTCCATCCGTCCCCGTACCATGAAACACCTTGCCTCTTTTCAAGTGTTTCGCCACTTCCTTGCAGCGGGATTCCTGCTGATCAATAACCTTGACCATCATTCCCTTATTCTCCAGCGCAAGAGCCAAATATCTGCCCGTACGCCCCGCGCCGATAATCATAACATTCTCCACCCGGGACAGGGTTCGCAGACGTTTTTCCGACAAGGCTTCCAAAGATTCTGGAGCACCGATAAAAAAAACATTATCATAAACCCTCAGAATATCATTCCCGTTAGGAATAATCATCTGACCCAAGCGCAAGATCCCCACCACCAGCACATTGGCCGGCAGCGCAAGGTCCTTAAGGGGCTTATCAATCCACGGCGAGTCACCCGTCATCCGGATTTCCAGCAAGCGAATCCTCCCCCCGGCAAAATCCTCCACTTCCAAGGCTGACGGAATCTGCAGAATCCGGCTGATCTCCTGAGCCATGACAAAATCCGTATTCACAGCCATATCCACACCCATGTTCTTCAGAAAAGTGTGGCCCTGTGACCCCCCGGCGCCCATATAGTCGTCACTGCGAATCCGCGCCATGGTGAAGCCCAGGCCCGCGTCTTTCGCCACACGGCAGGCCACCATGTTGATCTCATCATTCGCCGTGACCGCAATAAAAACCTCTGTCCCTTTCACATGAGGATGGGCCAACAGGCTCGGGCTGGCCCCGTTGCCCTCTATCGCCATCACGTCGAGGGAGTTCTGGATAATATTTCTTCTTTCTTCGTTCTGCTCGATGACCACAACATCATGATCCTCACGCGCCAGATACTGGGCGACACTGTAGCCTACCTTTCCCGCTCCTACAACAGTTATTCGCACAGGGCTACCTCCGTTGAAATACTCCCTTGAAACAGGTTACTTCCCTCCGCCCTTCTCCCGCACCACCCTGTCCGCAAACTCCTCCACACTCTTCAACCTGTGACTGACTCCGGACTTGCCGATAGGCGGCGACACATGCTCCCCCAGCTCCTTGAGCGTCGCCTCCGGATATTGGAGGCGTAGCTGAGCCACAGCCCTCAAATGCTCAGGCAGCGCCTGAAAACCCACCATTCCCTCAATCAAACGGATCTTTTCCTGCTGCCGCAAAGCCGCATTCACCGTTTTAGTCAAGTTAGCCGAATCACAGTTGACCTGCCGGTTCACCGTATTGCGAACATCCTTCATAACCCGGATATTTTCGAACTGCAGCACCCCTTCATGAGCCCCGATCAAAGCCAAGAATTCCGACAGCTTATCACTATCCTTCAAATACACCACATGCATATGCTTACGGGCGCTCACTCCGGCCTTGAGGGCAAACCCATTCAAGAGCGCGGCCAAATCGGCAGCCAGCTCCGCTTCCTTACAGGTGATCTCCAAATGATAACTGTTCTCAGGGTTGCTCATGGATCCACTGGCCAAAAAAGCGCCCCGCAGATAAGCCTTGCGGTCACAGCGTTTTTTGACAAGCCGCGGCGCAATGCCAGGCACCCTGGCGCCATTCTTCTCAACCAGCCCCAATCTAATCAACTCCTCACCGGAGCAAGTCAATCCAAGCACATAAGCGTTATTCTTTTTGAGACGCATTTTGCGGCGCACAGCCACTGTGGTAGGCCAGGACACGATAGGTTTCGCCACACCAAAAATACGCCGTGCCAGAACCGGACTTTCTGTTGTTATGGTCAGGCGCTCCACCCTCACTACGCCACCCTCCAGCCCCACATCGGCGTCATGGCGAACCAAAGCCGCCAGTTCAGCCACATGACAGCATTCTTTTTGGCTGGGAAGCCGCGCCAATTCCTCTTTGATACGAGAGCTGAAAGACGACATACTCACTTAACTCTCACCGTTCCCCTAGATTTTTTTAATTCTCTGGGTCAGCAGAAACGCCGTCACGATGTCCGTCTGCTCCTCAATCGGCTTCAAGATCAAATAGAGACGTATCAGTTCCCGCCCAAGTTTTTGCGGATCATGACGCACCACCTCGTCATTCCCTGCATAAAAACTCTTCTCATAATAAGTCACACCCATCTTTTCCACACCCTCCCGGTCTCCCTTGACCGGAACCGACCCCTGTTCCCTATACCGCTCCAGCACAGCCTCAGGAATGACCTCCGACGCCGCCAAAACCGCATCTATCACCTGAGGGCCACAGTGTTCGCGAATAGCGCTCAAATGATCCCCCACCGTGTATTCATCCGTTTCCCCCGGTTCCGTCATGATGTTGCTCACATAGATGCAGGGCGCTTGGGCCTCACTGATGGCCTCCGGCAGGCCCTCCACAAGCAAATTAGGCATAACACTGGTATACAGGCTCCCCGGTCCCAACACAATAAGATCAGCGCCGGCAATAGCTTGTACCACCTCAGGCAAAGGCCGGCACGCCGTGGGATTAAGCTGAAGTTTTTTAATATGACCCCGGGTACTGCGAATCGCCGACTCCCCGTCCACAGAGCGGCCGTCGGCGAAGCTGGCCGTCAGTGTCATCGGGTCCAGCGTAGACGGATACACACGGCCGTTAAGATCCAATAATTTACCCACATGTTCAATACCCTTTTGAAAATCACCATAGCGTTGAGTCATTCCCGCAATCAGCAAATTGCCCAAGCTGTGACCTTCCAGCGTCCCGCTGCCAAACCGGTAGGAAAACAAGTCCGTAATCAAATCCTCCCTCTCCGACAGAGCCACCATACAGTTGCGCACATCCCCGGGAGGATGTACCCCCAGCTCCCGGCGCAGACGTCCCGAACTGCCCCCATCATCTCCCACCGTCACAATCGCCGTCAAATTACTGGTATACGCCTTGAGACCCCTAAGCAGCGCCGACAGCCCCGTTCCTCCCCCAATCACCACCACACGGGGGCCGCGCTGAAGATTGCGCCGATAGTACATCATATCCACAACGCGCTCTTCCTTGCCCGGCAGCAGCACCGACATCACTGATTTAATGCCCCGGGTGAATCCCCGATAGAGGAAAAACAAGCCCAGAACAACCACACCCAGCCCCATAATCCGAACCCAGTTCGTCCACTGCCCCACTGTATAGGCTGTCATTTTGCGAGCGGTATCCTCCAAAAAATTCAGCAGCTCCCAAGACCCAAACACAACAAGCCCCAAAATCACCAACAGAATACCCAGAATCGCCAGGGTGAAATAGCGTTTTACTCCCAGCCCTGGAAACAGCCATTTGAGGGCATTGCGCCATCGCTCCCTCCGTCCCTTTTCCGGGGTCAAGGGATCCAATAGTGACTTGTCATCTATTGACTTAGCCGCCATTGATGGATCGAGTGTTGGTTTATCCGCCAAAATGCCCTCACCCCTTTTCCTCCGCATATAAATCCCGATGATTCAACACACAGTAATATCCAAGCCCTTTCAAATGATCATGGGTCTCATTGGCAATCGCCACCGAACGGTGCTGTCCCCCCGTACAGCCAATAGCAATAACCAAATGATTTTTTCCCTCTTGCAGATAATGAGGCAGCATGAAATCAATCAGCGCATAATAATGCTTCATGAAATCCTGAGCCACTTCATTGCCAAACACATAGTCACGCACCTGAGCGTCATTGCCGCACAGCTCCTTGAGCTCATGAATATAGTAAGGATTGGGCAAAAACCGCACATCAATCATCGTATCCGCGTCCAGGGGAATCCCATATTTAAACCCGAAAGACTGAACAGAAATCGTCATACGCGCAGGATCACGAGCCTTGCCAAACACCTTGCGCACCGTCTCATTCAGCTGGGCCGTGGTCATATCCGCAGTATCAATAATCATATTGGCCCGTCCGCGCAAATCCGCCAGGATTTTTCGCTCCATTGTAATGCCTTCCAAAATATTACCCAGCGGAGCCACCGGATGCCGGCGGCGTGATTCTTTATACCTGTTCACCAAAATCTCATCGCTGGCCTCCAGATACAAGACCTCATAAACAATTCCCTCGCTGGCCAAGCTGCTGAGAGTTTCCACAATAGATGTAAAAAACTCCCCCCCACGCAAATCGCAGACCACAGCCGCCCTTTGCATCCGGGAATGGGCACACAATTCAGCGAACTTCTCCAATAAGGAAGGCGGGAGATTATCCACACAATAAAAGCCCATATCTTCCATACAGCGCAGCGTCTCCGTTTTCCCCGCGCCAGAGAGCCCCGTAATCACAACTAAATTCAATAACTGTTGCGGCATGCCCTCCACTATCGGCACCCCTTTCTTAGGTCAGCTAGCCAGTACAGCACTCCGTTAATCATGAGTGATAGTCAGAAGAGTCTACAGAAGCATCTCAAGTTCAAGATACCTCTCCATATCTTATGAACCTTCTGTATCTATTGTATACCTTTTTGGGCGTTCTTCCAAATCGCGGGGGGTAAAATCCCTGGGAAATTCATCCGGATTTCCATCGTAAAACGCACTATAAGATCCAGCCGATGTCAGCTTGTCGGATGATCCTTGATCCTGCTAAAAGCAATATGCCGCCAGCGAGAATGACCAAGCCCAAGCTTTGGCAGAATGTATGTAAAACCCCTTTTTTTGCGGATTCCTCATTTTCAGTTGGCCAAGTATTCTGTCCAAAATTTTAACAGGTTCCCCCGCTTCAAAACCGTTTTAAGTTTAACTTAAAGAAAACGCATGGAGTACGAAATTATTACAGTCCCCTGTTTCTTCACTTTCTTCGTCACGTGAGAAATCAAGCTTTACACCACTATCTACTATTTTAACTTCCACCATTTCTGAGTACCTCAAGTGCGATAATTGAAAATCAATCTGGTCCTTATTCAGGATGCTGATAAATTTAAACAAGGTTAGCGGCCATTCATCACCATTCATCAAGGATCCATTTGTTCACCTTAATCCCATCTTGGTCAGGCAAGGAAGATCCTCACAAAAGATGCAAACTAATTTATTCTCACTAAAATGAAATTCAAATGTACTGTATAACCATATTCTATCTTCATAAATCTGAGATTATGTTCGAGATCGACTTTTGAGTGTGTTACATAGGGATGTTTGGTGTACATTAGTAGACAATGTGCGATTGTCTTTCAACTGCGAAGTGCCAGACACTTATGTTTTCAAAACCTCAACTAAATACCCTCTCTTCTGATTTCTTCTATGAGTGTGGAATACACATCCTCGAGAACTTGTTTAGTTGTACCTTTTGTCATTGTAAGGTCTTTGTTTAGCTGGGACCCCACATCGGACAGGGTAACTGTTGTTGTGTTGCTGGTTTCACTTTGGAAAGACAATTTGAATTTTACCGCGATTCTGTACTTGCCTGCGAGCGGACCCATAAACGTGGTGGCTAAACCACTGCCACGCTTTGCGATCGCCTCAAGTGAGTTTGTGTAAGTCATAGTGAAGTTCATTTGTTTCATCAGCCTGTCAATAATATCTTTTGCGCTGCTAATGTCTTTGTTAATGGTAATGTCGTATGTCTTTGTTTCCATTTCTTTGTCCCCTTTTATTTGTTTGCTACTCAAACTTATGCCTAACAGCAAAGCTACTGTATACGAATCATAATACCACAGATTTTCGGAGTTCGCACCTTTGCTACACGGCGAAAGACGGCGAAAGCAATACATAATACCTACCAGAATAGACGATTAATAAATTCCGGTAGATATTTATGTTATTGGTGATTTTTAGTAACTATCGTTGCTTTCACTGTCTACGGTCTGGCAGCCCACTGACCGAGTTTATACATAGCGTACCCCCCCATTGAGACAGGACCTAATGAAACTATTGCCAGATTTTTAGCTATACTTCTACCCATTGCCCCCCAATCTACTCCACCTGCTACATCGTCAAGTGCATCAGCATCCAATTCCCCTTGCTGGAAGATAGCATCCATTGCTTTCCCAAACTCGCTAAGTTCGTCCAACGTAAAATCATTACCAAGCGCGTTAATTTGCGTTAAGGCTTCCTTTGCATCCAATGCCAATAAGTTTTTGGCGCGCTCTTCGTCAGCAGTCAGAATTTCTGTAAGCAGCTCTGCCCTTTCCTGTGTTAATGCCATTTCCTTTTCCTCCTACAATAATAATTATTTTCCTTGTCTACTCCGCTCTTTATCATACCCAGCTTTGTAGCAAAATGCACAAAAAGCTATTCCGGCCGCTATCGCTGGCCAAACCCCCCCCGCTACATTATCAAGTGCGTCAGCATCTAATTCCCCTTGTGCATTAAGATCTCTCACCATTTGGCCGAACTCCTCAATCTCATCCAATGTAAAATCATTTCCGAGTGCGTTGATTTGCGATAGAGCCTCTGTTGGGTCAAGCTCCAAAAAGGTTTTAGCACGTTCTTCGTCAGCGGTTAGAACTCCAGATAACTTTTCTGCTCTTTCTTGGGTCAACATAACTTTCATCCTTCCTATAGTAAACTTTTTGATTCTGTTTGTATATACACACAACATAGCAAAGTGTTACACAAAATCATTTGTTTTTTCTGTTCTCGCGTTAGCCGATCCCAATAAATCCCAATAATTTATCCACTTCTGAGATCACACAAAGCAATGTATAATGTCACTATATATAGTATTTACTGATGAGATAGGTCAGAACTTGCGCCATTATACAGACAGTTCAAAAACATTGTAAAATCCATTGGTTTGCCAACAACCAGATTCCATGACACTCATTTGCAACAAACGCATTACAGTCTGGGGTCAATTTGAAAAGCGTTCAAGAAACGCTGGTTCATCATGCTGCCGCTTTCACGCTAGACACTTATGGCCATGTTTCCGATCAAATGCAAAAAGACTCCGCAGATAGAATGGATGCTTTCGCAGCCTCATTAAAAACCTGTAAAGGGTCAAATAAAGGGTAAAATCATTAGACAATACAAATGAAAAGAGACGTCATCGTTGATAATCCTGGATTTCTAAGCTAATAACTATGGGGTGGATGAAGGGACTTGAACCCTCGAGTGCCGGAGCCACAATCCGGTGCGTTAACCACTTCGCCACACCCACCACGTGTGATGTCTAGGTAACTTTATCAGGTTGAAAGATCATTGAAGCAGGGCAGAAAGTCTCATGTTACTATGCTATAACTAACTAAACTGGCGGCTTCGCTATTATAGCACACTCAAAATGGCCATGCAACATGTATGATACTCCTCATTACTCCTCATGTATGATACTCCTCTATTGTTGGCTCCACGTCCCCAAACCGTCCCCCTGATATACACAAATCTCTCCAAATTAATCAGTCAAGCCAATCTTGCCGCCAACTCCGGGGGTACCCGTTCCGGGCATAAGCCCCCAATCCAAGCCGGATCGACTGCCGGAACCGCCGCCTGCCTTTGCAAACTCTGTGGGACATCTAATATCCTTTGGTTAGAAGATCCCCTGAACAACAGAGCCAAGTCCCGTTTCTCTCCCTCAAACCGGCCATCTATCAAAATATCGCACACCCTCAGCAGCTCCATCCGATCTCTGTCATTTTCCTCCAGCAATGCTTCCAAGGTATACCCTGTATACACGGCGATACCCAACCCCGCTTCTTTAATGCTCCGCGCCAGGCGAAACAAAGCTCCCGCCTGACACATAGGTTCTCCGCCGGAAAAAGTCACGCCGGAAATCAACGGATTTCCTCTGATTAAAGCCGCCATCTCCGCCACATCCGCTTCATATCCCCCATCAAACCCATGGGTCTGGGGACTGTGGCAGCCGCGGCAGTGATGGGGGCACCCCTGCACAAAAAGAGTACACCGTATTCCTGGGCCATCCACCACAGACTCCTCAACGATACCACTCAGCCTCAGCGATATTCGATGTTTGGCGCCTCTATTATCTGCAGCTTGATGCATCATGCTTGATCCTGTCTCGTTCTTCTGCTTGTTTTGCATTATTAAACCGATCCGTGCTGCCCACAAGATAGCCTGTAATACGCCGGATCCTGTCAAATTTGATGTCCTTCCCTACCGTTTTCCGGGAAGCAAATAGCTGTTGTGTTTGCTGTATTTGCTGTATCTGCTGTATTTGCTGTATCTGCTGTATTTGCTGTATCTGCTGTATCTGCTGTATCTGCTGTATCTGCTGTATTTGCTGTTCCATCATCATAAACCCCCTCTTTCTATTGCTTTGTTTTAGTACCTTACTGACCACTAACTACTGATCACTGACCACTTGCGGGCAAAGCCCGCATTAGTTCAGGAACCCCTTACCTAACCACCGATCATCCATACTTATTGGGCATATCCGGATAGACCTTTCTCAGCTCCTGCAGTTTGTCCACAGCGACCTCCTCTCCTTCCCGGCGGCCGCAGCGGGGACAAATATCATAGATAATGCCCGTATACCCACATACCGGATCATAATCCACTGGGTGGTTGACTGAACCGTATCCGATACCCATCTCTTTCATGAAGCGAATCACGGACTCAAAGGCCGAAGGATTGCGGCTAATGTCGCCATCGACTTCCACATAACTGATATGCCCGGCGTTTGTGAGAGCGTGATAGGGCGCTTCCAAGGCTATTTTTTTGAAAGCGGTTATCGGGTAGGTTACCGGCACATGAAACGAATTCGTATAGTAATCCTTATCCGTAACGCCGGGAACCCCACCAAATACCTTCCGGTCAATCCTGACAAAACGGCCTGACAGTCCTTCCGCCGGCGTCGCCAGCAAGGTAAAATTCAACCCTGTTTCCTGAGACTGTTCATCACATCTCTGCCTCATGAAGGTAACAATTCTTAGTCCCATCTGTTGGGCAGCTTCGCTTTCACCGTGATGACACCCTGTCAGCGCCGTCAAAGCTTCAGCGAGACCGATGAACCCCACGCTCAGGGTTCCATCCTTCAGCACCTCCTCCAGAGTATCCGTGGGGGTAAGGGCCTCCGAACCCATCCAGATGCCCTGTCCCATGAGGAACGGGTAGTTAAAGCATTTTTTACGGCTCTGTATAGAAAAACGATGCAAAAGCTGACGAAAAATCAAGCCCATCTTTTCATGCAACAGATCAAAAAACTTGTCCACATCCTGACCACAGCGCAGGGCGAGTCTTGGCAGGTTGACAGAAGTGAAGCTCAAATTACCCCGGCCGCTGGTGATCTCCCTGTCCCGGCCCTGTACATTGCCGATCACCCGGGTGCGGCAGCCCATGTAGGAAACCTCGGAATCATAGTCCCCTTCCCGATAATACTGCACATTAAAAGGCGCGTCCAAAAAACTGAAATTGGGGAACAGCCGCTTGGCCGAGGTTTTCATGGCCAGCTGAAAGAGATCGTAATTGGGATCCTCCGGGTTGAAGCTGACCCCCTGTTTGACTTTGAAAATCTGCACCGGAAAAATAGGGGTTTCCCCATTGCCCAGGCCCGCAATTGTGGCGTGAAGCAGACAGCGGATAACCAGCCTTCCTTCCCGGGACGTATCCGTACCATAGTTAAGAGAGCTGAACGGAACCTGAGCCCCCGCCCGGGAATTCATGGTGTTCAGGTTGTGAATCAACGCTTCCATAGCTTGAAACGTCAGCCTTTCCGTTTGCGCCCATGCCGTCTCTTCCGCATACCTGACCGCCTCCGCGTCATCAGACGCCGGCAGGATCTTTTTGTACTGGGCCAGAGCGTAGCGGTATTCTTTGTCAAAAGTCCGCCGGACACCGGGGGCCATGCTATAGTCAAAGTTCGGCACAGACTGGCCGCCGTGCATTTCGTTTTGATTGGCCTGAATGGCGATGCAGGCCAGAGCGGCATAGCTGGTGATGCTGTTGGGTTCTCTCAGATACCCGTGGCCGGTGGAAAACCCGTTTTTAAACAGCTTGAGCAGATCAATCTGACAGCAGGTCTGGGTCAGCATATAGAAATCTTTGTCGTGAATATGGATATCCCCATTGATGTGCGCTCCCGCAATATCTTTAGGGAGAATGTAGTTGTTTACAAAATAATTGGAGCCTTCCGATCCATACTTCAGCATGGTTCCCATGGCCGTATCCGCGTCAATATTGGCGTTTTCACGCTTTAGATCAGCCTTTTCGGCGTCTGTAAACGTAAGTTCCTCGTAGATCTTCATCAGATCATCCCGGCTTTGCCGGATCTTGCTGTGCTCTGCTCGGTACAGGATATAGGCCTTGGCCACATGGTAGTACCCTTGCTCGACAAGAGTTTTTTCCACCGCATCCTGAATGGTTTCCACAGAAGGAATATCATCCTCCGGCAGAGCTTGAATAGCTTTTTTCGTCAGGGTCACCAGCTGCCCCGCCGGAATCAGATTGTGTTTTGTGGCTTCGCTGGCCCGGCGTATAGCTTCCAGTATTTTCAAGGAATCGAAGGGGACTCTTTCCCCGTTGCGCTTGAGAATAGAGATAAAATTCTTGTCTGACATGGAAAACCTCACCATATGTTGTATAGTCGTGCGCCTGAGTCACTATATATAGTATGGGCTGTCTTCCAGTATAGAGGTATTTGGAGGGGAAGTCAAGTTACTATTTTCGTGGGATTTGGCGATATTTGTCAATTTTTGTCACTCAGATATAGAGGGATTCTCCATCATTTCCGCTAAAACATTCAACGGACAACAGCCTATGTCCATCAAGCGGGTGTGGAATTCCTTTTCGTTAAAGCTGCTCCCTTGTTTTGCTTCGGCCGCTTCGCGCAATTGATGAAAAAACTCTCCGCCGGCGCCGTACCGGACATATACGGACTTTGTCGCATATAATTGCTCATACAGAGCCTGCATATTCGCGTCCTCACCTCTGTGTCCCAAAGTCCTTTGGAGAAGGCCGGACACTTCGTGGACTGTCCAGCCCTCATAATATATGCCTATTTCTATACGCCCAAACAGGGCAAAATTTAACGCCGATTCACTGAGAGCAAGATCAATAAGCGGCTTGTCAAAATCGCTGGCAAGCAGAAGGCGCGCCGAGCCGTACTGGGCAAGCCCTTCACTGTAGCAAACATTGTACATAATATGCCGCAAGTTCCCAATAACATCAGCGTTGTTGTAAACGTAATCCAATAGGTGGCCGCCGTAGCTTTCGTGTGCCAGGATACTCAGGAGCGAGGGGCTGTTTCCGGCAACCCTCGGGTTGACGCGAATCGTGTTGTTGACATAGTCATCCACCGGCGGGATGAGATAGTACGCGCCGGCTCCTATGAAAGCCATGCTTTCGGGGAGAACCCCTATCGCAAGGGTGTGATCCGGCAATTCAGGAAACACTGTTGGCGCAATGGATTTAAGGTATGCGATATTCTCCTCCAGGCTGCCCTTTGAAAGAGCACCGCTTTCATAATCGGAAGTTACGTTTGGATGATTTGACACCGCCGTCATCATCTGGGTCAGAGAACGTTCCAGCGCGTCCTCTGCCAACTTGATAATGTCTTCGGGTGTAAAGCCGGCACTGGTGTTTTGCTCCAGAAGCAGCAGATAGTACTGTTTTTGGGCATCGTTCACCTCCGCGCCGCCACTTCCTCTCAGAGAGGACAACTCCGCCATAATGGTATCGTATACAGGGAAAAAGTATTGGGTCAACACCTGCCTGTTTTCCGCTTTGTACTGCTCTTTTTGCCGGTCGTCCAGCCATTCGGCAGCGTCTATGCGCCGGTGGAACGTATCCACCAGGTAGTGCCGGTCCTTGTCCCGGTTATTTAGAACACCCTCACATAGTTTCATGACCTGGTCAAGGACAAAATCGGGCATGAACAGACCCAACCCGGCTTTTTCCTTTTCATAGTCGAGTTCCCGCCCGATGTATTCCCCAAAAATTTTCATAAGGGTGATGTATGTGTCAATATCCGATTGCCTGCGGAATTCATATTCCGCCATCATAAGCGGGACTTCTATATACATTCCGTCCATGGTATGAAAGGGCTCGTCGTAGTAGTAATACTCGATAGCGCGACTTCCCAGTTCCGCGTCTTGCTTGAGAGTTTTATAAAGAACCCTGTCCTTTTCTTCGGGCAATGCATTAATGTCGATTTCCGCTAATTCTTCTAAGAGCTTCTGATTTTTTCTGCATTCTTCCTCGAAGTAGTCCTGTGTATAATTCCTTCCCCATGTAGGCTCAATTTGGGCAATTCCGAACTCGTCCGGGTTTTTTATAGACATGTGAAAACTCAGGCTATCCGCTGTAACAGCTTCCCTAAATACCCTGTCCTCAATTTCCGCTAAGCGCTGGGCGGCGGACTGTGTTCCCTTATTTATGTCGTCTTTATTTATACTGCTCGTGCAGGCACAAAGCGAAATGACCAGAAAAACACTGATAAAAACGCTCCAAACAGGATACCCAATTCTCTTTAGTCCCTTATTAAGCATAATCTCCAACTCCCTATTCCCGTTTGTCCCGGTAAGCAACAATAAACTCCACAATTTCACAATCCTTATGGATGAACGTGTTACCCTCACGGGGGGCCCTGCGATTGTCACAGAAGCTGACAAGATACCCGCGTTTTTGTCCTCTGCTTAATAAGTAGCCCGTCAACTGATCATAAGCCTCCTTGGCAGCTTTCTCTCCATGCCAGATCTTGAGCTCAATAATATGTTCTTCTCCCCCATAGAACACCACAACATCCATACGGCGATTTCTTCGGGTTTCGGCTTCGACGGCATAACTGCCCTTGCCATTAATGATAGGTTTAAGAAAGCTAAGGAACAATAGACGCATATGTCTCTCAATAAACGAACCATCTTCATCACGATATTCTGATTTCATAAAGACTGCAAACTGTTGAATCACTGCCGTTACATCCAAGGCCCCTTCATGTATAAACAAAGACCCGTCGTCGTCCGCATAACGATTTGTCAAAGCCCGTGTTTTGGCAATAGAGATAAAATAATCGTAAATGATCGTTTCGAAAACGATATTAGAAATTCTGACCCGGCCTTCCATCTCCTTAAAAATACCATACATAACACCCCTGTCGATATCTGGATTACGTATTTGAAATGGCACACCTTCCCCCGTGAGAAGGATCTGTTCAACCAACTCGCCAAAGGATTCATGGTTCATCAAGTTTTTAATAACATCATCAAAAAGAGTGTTATTCTCCTTGATGATGGATCTAATCGCCATATCAACTCCGGTCAAAATCCAGCCAAGGTTTCGCTCATGAATGGTTTTACAGACACAACTGACCAAAAAAGGATATCCTCCAGTGTACCAATAAAGGCGCTCGGCAATCTTATCCACAGCCATCCCCGTAAAATAATCCTGTTCATAATTTTCCAGCATTGTGACAATCTCTTCAGTTGAAAAACTCATGTCAACTGTAAAGTTCGCCGCAATATTCCATGGGCTGTTATAGGCGTGCTGAGCCTCCGGCCGCAATTTCTTTTTCAGATTCTTGATATCGTGGACACCGGCAAGAATAACACTTTGAAAAGCAGCTATCCCTTTCCTGTTCCTAGAGATGAATTTCTCGCGCAACATTCCTAAAAAGATCAAAAATACATCATTATCAGAAGCTTTATCAACTTCATCCACCATAAGAATTACCTTCTTAGGCGACAATTGGCAAAAACTGGTTATCCTTCGACTTAGGTCACTCATAGGAAAGTGACGGTCTATGGGATCCTCCCAAACTGCCCAAGCGTCATAAGCTTCCTCTTTATAAGCCAGCACATCCCTCCGGAAACCCTCGCCGAATGCTTCCAGAGAGATAAAATATTCATCCTTTCCCTCAAAGCTTAAATCCAAGACAACGCAGTGTTCATGCAAGCGCTGATACAGCATCTCCAATGTTGTCGTCTTGCCATATTGCCGCGCACGATTGATTGTAAAATATTCGCCCTTATCGATATAATCGTGGATAATCATATCAATCTTGGCTCTGATATCAACCATGTAATGAAACCCCTGAATGCATGGACCTGTTATGTTGAATTTTTTAGGGGTCTTTGCGATCATATTCATCTTATCCTCCCACAACATATTCCCCGTCAAAATTAAAGATCATTAAAGATCCACACATGGAAAATGATATCCTCTTTCAGATCTCATCATAGATTCAACGCACCTTTTTTGACTTCTCCTCAATCTTTGCCGCCTTGCGTTCCTCCTTGGAATGCTTCCTCTGATAAGCAAGAGCCTGCTTCAAAAGATTCGTTGTATCCTCCGCCTTATCCCCAAGATCAACAGCTCTCTGCAAATAGGGAACAGATTCTAAGATCCGCTTCGAACGATACAACACGTACCCCATACGCCAGTTCCAAAGCGCGTCAATCTCACCTTCATGACGGACAAGCTCAAGCGTTTCAATCGCTTTTTCCTTTTGATCCGTATTAATCAACGCCCGCGCATACATGCCAATCAAGACGAAATCCATCTTTTCGTTGGGAATCGCTTCAAGGATTTCAAGGATTTCCTTATGGGCATCGACATCATGACTGCCCATCTCATGAAGCCGATTTAACCTTTCAACAAAACCGGGAACCGTATAATCAGTCAGCAAAAATTCCTGTCCGCCCCGGTAAAATTCCTTGCCAAAAATCATATGAGGAAATTCTACCAAAACCTCTCTAACCCTTTCCATAAAAGCGCCATAGTCATACAGCAAAATATCAATATACGCGCACCTTTCCCCCATAGCCCCACCCAACATCAGACCAATCTCCCGTCCGCTGCCACGCTTCCCCAACACATGATCTTCAAGTTTATCCATCAGATCATTCCGCTCATCCAAACTCCTCTTTGAGTGCTCCTGATCATAATAATAATAAAGGAACAGCGGCTTGGCGCCAAACTTGGCAAACCCCTGATAAAGTCCATTATCCCCTTTTTCATAAAAGCTGACAAGAGGAAAACAATTCGCAACTCCGACAACAACATCATCTCGCGGCCGATAGTCTTCCATATCTCTTTTCTTGGGTTCTTTCTCATACCCACTATACCGTTGGACAGGATGAGGGATTTCCCCATCCTCACAGAAATGAGTTATCATCCACTGTTTCAGCTCAGTCAAGGGAAACATATCCTCTTTATAGGCATCAACCTTTTCTACATTATGCACATATCCATGGGTTAAAGCTTCCCCGATGACAAGCTCCATCAGTGTGTAAAAAGCATTATAACACTCCTGCTCCTCCAGCGTTTCCCATCCATTAACATAAAAGCTCAAATTGGCAGATCCCTCTTCTTTATTTACTCCCGCAAACACCATAACCCCGTTGATATCCACACATGTTCCCTGAATCCGAAAATTATGATAGGCATCCCCCACTCCCTGTATGCATGGAAAAAATGTCCATTTATCCTGGTATTTCTCCGGCAAATTTGCCGTCACATAAGGCAGCAAAAAAAACAACACCTCATTGCCTGCCACAGCAAACGTAAATTCAAAATCCCCTCCAATGTTAAAATTCACCCCTTCCCCCAGCAATTCAACACCGCTGCTAATAAAAGGAATGCTTTCCTCAAAGGCTTCCCCATGTTGTACAAGCTCCGAGAGCTTTTCTTCGTTAACAGAAAACCAATCCCAAAACGCCTGGGTACGCCGGACAAATTCTAAATCCACTTGCTAATCGTCCTCCCTTCAAGCCAAAAGGCTCTTTATGTATCTGAAAATAAATTTTGACGTCAAATAAAAACAACCTAATACATATGTCTGGTTGAGAGTAGAAATTGCCACATTGGGACATATACCATCATTATACCGCACATAGCAGCTTTATTCAAAATTAAATTATAAATTAAAAATTACCCATAAGAAAACCATAAGAAAACCATAAGAAAACAAGCTCGAAAAGACGATGTTTTTCCCTTCAGCTTGTTTTGCAGTAAAAATCTATGGGGGTTATATTCCAGTCGCTATTCCTCGCTAATAGCATCACACGGACAGACACTGACACACGCACCACATTCTGCGCAAATATCAGGATCAATGACATACTTTGTATCGCCGGCACTGATAGCATCAACAGCGCATTCATCCACACAAGCCCCACAGCTTGTGCATTCATCCGAAATAATAAACATAGTAAAGCCTCCTCCTTTGAATTTATTAAGATAATAACAAATTCCCGACGGAAAAACAAGTCGTTTTTTCATAGCAAAACATAGCAAAAACCCAAGGAATCACAACTCCTTGGGTTAAAATTATCGATCACCGCTTTTTTAAGAAATATCTGAAATATGCGACTGCGGTCTATAAGGAACTTGATAAAGCCGACGCAAGCAGCATGAACAATAAGGAACCATTCTATTGCTCACATGATTGCGGCGAAAAACCACACGAGAAAGGTCGTCATGCTCATGCCCGCAGGACCGACATTTTTCTATCATAAGAATCACCTCACCTTTGTGTTTTTACGAACAAGATCCTGTTCGATTATATAGTGATTATAGTTTACCCCGTTTGGCATAATTTAAACATGATTTTGGTGTAAAAAGTCGCCCTGCTAATGCAACAATGCAGCAATGCATCAATCCGCAGCAACCCGCAGCAATCCGCATCAAATCCGTGCTGCCCTAGAGAATGACATGATTTGTGGAAATCCCTTTGAACAAATCCGCCGTCACCTTCTTAGCCGACCTCTCATCTATCTTCCAATAACTAATACCCTCCCTATCCGTCATAAAGCGACCCGGCAAAGTTGCCGACACCATATTTTCACTCTTAAAGTTTTCAGCAAGGCCGGCCAACTTCAGAATATCCGCATATCTCAGATTTGTTTCCACCGCTTTGGTAACTTGAGGAATCAGCTGAGGCAATTTGCCAATATTTTCAGCTCGCAGCGCTTTCTTAGTTATCGCCATAATCACCTTTTGCTGGCGAAAAGTCCGTGTGATGTCAGCAAAAGCATCATTACGAAAACGCGCATACTGCAAAGCCTTGGCGCCATCCAAACACTGCATTCCTTGCTCCAAGTCGATGTAACCATCCTCCTTATCTCCCGTCTCATAATACATTTTTTTCTCAACATAGATATCAATCCCGCCCAAGATATCAATGATATCTTTAAATCCCGCAAAATCCGTCTTTACATATCCATCAATTTTGGCCCCCGTAATAGTGCTGACAAGCTTCACTAACGCTTCCTCGCCCCGCAAAGAAACTACCGCGTTAATTTTGGTATGACCCAAAACCTCACTGTCCCGGGGAATAGACATCAAGGAAATAATCTTCGTATCCGGAGCCGCACTAACCAAAACAAGGCTATCCGCAAGCCCCGGATCATCACCCCTCATATCCATGCCAATCAGCAGAAACGTTATACGATTAGATAAATGAGCCGATATTTCGACCCCAGACGCGGGAGAAATCTCTTCCTGCAGGCTCTGTGAGCTATGCGAATTCTCCCCGAACCCGTCCACAAAAGCCGCAGCCGCAGCCGCTCCCACCCCAGTCAATACAACTGCAATCCCTAGCCAGAAGACAACAAGACCTTGTTTGAATGTATAGCGAGCGCCTCGGCTTTGCTCATCACGGTCTCCATTCATATTTTAACATAACTCCTCATCCCCATGGCATTTCAAATTATATTACCAATATACGCTCACTAAATCGAGTTAGGATCTATGTCCAACCCAATCCAGTATTATGATACTATTATGATATAGAGTGCGCTCTATTATTACATATTAGGAGAGGGTTCGTTCAAACCTTTATTGTGCCGCACCAGAACCCCCCTTTATTCTCCGCCGCCACCAGAACCGCCGTCGCCACCTCCAGAACCGCCATCGCCGCCGCCGCCAGAACCGCCATCGCCACCGCCGGAACCGCCGGAACCGCCAGAACCTCCGGAACCGCCAGAACCTCCGGAACCGCCGGAACCGCCACTTCCCGAATTGCCGCCGCCAGATGCTGGATCCGGCAGCGATCCTGACCAGCCCGAGTCTTGAGACGATGAATCTTGATTTGGATCGCGCGGCACTCCGTTGGACGGCGTAGAACCTGAAGACCTGCCGTTTTCAGTATCCAGGATAATACCCCCCAAGCCCAAAAAGACTTGATTCGTCGAAATCCCCTTGAACAAATTCGCCATGACCTTCTTGGCCTTCTCTTCGTCAACCTTCCAACGATAATTAGCATAATTCCCAGGCAAGGTCGCCGACACCATATTTTCACTTTTAAAATTCTTCCCCATACCTGCCAGTTTCACCAATTCATTCATCTTCAGATTTGTATCCACCACGGTGTTGAATTGTATCATAAGCTGAGGAAGTTTGACGACACTCTCAGAACTCAAAGCTTTCCGAATCATCGCCATCATAACCTTCTGCTGACACACCGTTCTTTGGAGGTCTCCTGTAGGATAGTCGCGATAGCGCGCATATTGCAAAGCCTGATCCCCATTCAAACACTGCATGCCCTTCTCCAGGTCAATAACTCCGTCCGTCTTATCGCCCGTCTCCTTATACATTCTCTGTTCTACATAAATATCAATCCCGCCCAATATATCAATAACCTCTTTAAATCCCGCAAAATCAGTTTTCACATATCCATCAATTTCAACCCCCGTCATATCACTGACAATCTCCACCAATCCGTCTATACCATATTCAGGGTTTTTTACCACAGAATTGATCATGACCCCCTTTAGGACCAAAGTGTCCCTTGGTATGGACAGGATAGAAATAATACTCGTCTTCGGGTCGGCGCTAACCAAAAGAAGAGAATCCGTACGCCCCGGATCGTTCTCTTCAGGCCTGCTGTCCATCCCTGCCAAAAGAAAAGTCACACGAGCGGAAGCTTCGTCCGATGAGCCCCCCATGAACTCCGGCAGCCCATTCTCAATGATGTGATGAAAGGCCCCCACCGCCACAACCGTTACAATCCCAGCCGACAAGACAATAATGCCCATGATCAGGGCTGTTATCTTTAAGATTTTTTTAGCATTATGTTTCCGGGGCTTTGTAGATTTTTTATGCGAACTGTCAGAATTACTGTTTAGCATACGTCTGCCCTCTCTTCAAGTGATATCTGTCACGTCCAACCCTTATTTGGCGAAAGCCAGCTTTTCCAGAGCCTCTTTTGGAATCACACAGGCAGCATGTTCACGCAAAAACGCTACAGATGTCAAAATAGCTTCCCCATACTCATCTAAAATGGCCTCAGCCAGCTTCTTTTTACGGAGTCCCTTCATCGGACCCACAACAAGATAATACTCCCCTTCCAATTCATAAAGCATAGAGGACGTAGCAAGATCCGGCAATGCCTTGGTGGCATTGAAAACATCTTCCAGATCCTCGAACGCATACACCCATTCTTGATTTGGAGGAAACTTTGAATCCCCTTGCCCTTGTTGTGAAGACCGCGAACGACTCCGCTTTTCCTCAACCTCCAAGGCATGCAAGACATTGTTCATCTCTTTATCGCCGTAGTCCTCCTGCTTGACGATCGTAATGGCAAATTCTTCATCAGAGATCACAGTAACCTGCATCCAAAAAGGCTGATCTAAGCTGAAATCCACTTCCCCACGGGCCTTATAAATAAGTTCCCACAAGAATTGTTCCGTACGCGCTGTCTTATGGAAAAAATCCTGCAAGGAAATATCGCGATCCGCCAGCTCCGCAAAAGAAATAAAGATCCGGACCGTGTTGTCATTAACTTTGAGAATTCGCATTACTCTTCACCCTCCTCTCCTTAACAAAGTTGAAACGATATCAACTACATAGTTAAGGCCCCTTTTATTATAACACATTCAGGCAAATAGCCAATGCAAATCCCCATGAAAATTTTTTAAACTTTTTTAAACTTTTTTAATTTTTTTAAATTATTCTGCCCACCTCATTCACAGTTCTCTGCAAAATCTGATCATTGGATTGTACCGCACGCTGATTCATGGAGAAAGCGCGGTTCGTTTCTATCATCTTGACCATTTGGCCCGCGATATCCACATTCGATTCCTCTACCAACCCCTGTTCGATTCTCGGACGGTCCCCCATCATTTCAGCAGCGGGCGCAGAAGACGTATACATGGTGGTACTCCCGACCCGAACCAGCGTATCCAACTGCACAGCCACAATTTTCAACTGGCCCAATTCAGCTCCCGTCGTATTATCTATGATACGCCCATCCGTGGTCACTGTAAAATCCTCCGGCACAGGTCCAATCGGCCTATCTCCGACCCCCAGAACCGGATTTCCTCCCACGGAACGCAAATATCCGCTGGGATCCCGCATAAAATGACCGTTGCGCGTATATGTCTGACCCGCGGGTGTACTCAACACAAAAAAACCATCCCCATTGATAGCCATATCCGTTCTATTCCCCGTTTCGCGCATCAACCCCGGAGACATCTTATAAGCCATATCCGCAACATAAGCTCCTGTTCCCATAACTCCCAGAGCCGTCGACCGGGGTATTCCGTCAGGATGATCAATGCGCCTGGCCAAATGCTGGGGAAAAGACAGCCGGTGTTCGCTGACCTCCAGAAATCCGGGCGTCCGCAGATTTTCAATATTATCATCAATATTCTGCATGCGCTGAGTATTGACCATCATGCCTGCTCCGGCTGTATAAAGTCCTCTTATCATAAAAATCCTCCTTAGGGACTGTTACTAAATAACTATGTCGCATAGGTTTGCCGGTATATATTCAAGTATGAGGTCATAGCCCGGCTCAAGTACATATACGTATACGTATTCTCAGCCAACCGCGTCATCTCCACATCGGGATCCACATTATTGTTATCATTGCGCGTTGACGTGCTTTTGTCCTGATAAATAAGATTAGACTGCAACGAAGCTCCCTGCAAATGCGCGTCATGGCTCTCACGCAAAGCCAGCAGCCCATTGTTCCCCATAGCCTGATTGAGCAAGGCTTCAAAATTGAGATCCGACCTTTTAAAGTTCGGCGTATCTATATTCGCTATATTATGCTGAAGCACCTTCGTCCGCAAGCTGGAATAATCCAACCCCCGCTCCAGGGAGTTCACAATCGGCATATCAAACCTGAATAAATCCAAAATCACTCACCCTCCTTGTCCTCGCATTGTCACAGCCGTCTGCAGCATTTCATCCTGAGTCCTGATGCTGCGCGATTTCGTCTGATACGCGCGCTGCACAGCGATCATATCCACCATATTGCCGGTCAGATCTACATTGGACATTTCCAATCTGCCCGAAACAAGCGATCCTATTCCCTCTGTGCCGGGCCGCTGCAGTGTCATAACTCCGGATTGAGCCGTGGGCAGAAAAAGTCCGCCGCCTATTTGCTGCAAAGCCTGTTCGTTAGCAAAGCGCGCCAGCTGAACCTGCCCCAAAACAACCCCTTGATCAATCACACCTTGGGTGTTCACGTCAGCCGTAATTGTGCCATCGGGGCCAATGACCACATTTGTTGCTCCCACGGGCGCCGTAACCGCCGGTTCAAAAAGCATCCCTGTGAACGTTACCAAGTTTCTATTCTGATCAATGGTAAAATGCCCGACACGGGTATACGCCAACTCACCGTTGGCTAACCGCACTTGAAAGAACCCATCACCGCTGATCGCCACATCAAGAGTGCTTCCTGTATCTTCCGTAGCCCCCGGATTCATGTTCATCCGCATTCCCGTATAAAGAGGTCCCAAAGTCCCCGTGCCGCCTAAAACAACAGGGCGGCCATACAGGGCGTTATTTAAGCTGCGATCCTGAAAATCATAGGACTCTTCAAAAGATCTGAGCTGCTCTTTGAATCCGCGGGTATTGACATTGGCAATATTATTACCGATCAGGTCGAGTTTTGTCTGCAGCGATTTCAGATATGCTGATGAAATATGCATGTTTATATCCCCAGCCTTTCCCTGCGCCATGATTTTATACTAACGCGGGCTTTGCCCGCAAGTGGTCAGTGATCAGTGGTCAGTATTGGATTTTCTTGTTTTTTGTTGACGCTTCGCATCTGTAAGTTACTAAGGGACTAAAATAAACAGAGGCCCTCTGATCAGAGGACCTCTCATCATTTTCCTCCGTGACCCCTCTTCCGTGAGAGACTAAGCACTTCCTCCGTGAATAAGTCTTCATTATATCTTATCTTATCTTATCTTATCTTATCTTATCTTATCTTAATCTTAAGAATAAATTTATCTTACTCATAAAAGTGTCACCCAAATCTCTGTTAATATGCGTGACAATTTAAGTTTATCATTTATTTCACATTTCGCATTTGACTTGAATTTTTAACGTTTCAGGTCAATCAGCTCCTGCAACAGAGAGTCGGAAACTGTGATGACGCGGGAGTTGGCTTGGAAGCCGCGCTGGGTTACAATCATGTCGGTGAATTCCTGAGCCAGTTCCACGTTAGACATTTCCAAGGCTCCCGGAATAATCGTACCAAGGCCATCTTCGCCGGGCTTGCCAACTTGAGGAATACCCGAGTTGTTGGATTGGGTGTAGAAGTTGTTGCCCACTGACATAAGACCTCCTGGATTGGCAAAGTTTGTCAATGCCACTGTAAACAACTGTTCCGTAATGGACTGAGTGCCGTCTCCATAGATTCCGGTGACCACACCTTTTTTATCGATTGTGAACCCGGAAAGGGTGAACCCAGCTTCTGTTGGATGTGCCATCCCGACACTGAGATTGATCGGGCCGGGACTCGCACCCCAGGCCGGCGGCACAATGGCGACGCCCGTTCCCTGGAACGCGCTGTTAGCGAAGCCTTGCACAAGGCCTCCTGTGGCTGGCTCAACCAGGTTGCCGTCACGGTCAAAGTCAAAGTTCCCTGTGCGGGTGTAGAAGATATCGCTGCCCAAACGTACAGAGAAAAATCCGTCATCTTGGATCATCAAGTCTGTCGCTTTTCCTGTATTCTGGGAAGCGCCCTGATTCATAATGCGGTCGATGGAGGCAATGCTCATCCCCAAGCCGACTTGTATCGGATTGGTGCCCCCGAATGTGGGCGGGGTGTTGAGACGGTCAGGCGCGGACGCGCCGCTCAAAGTCTGGCTGAGCATGGTCGCGAACGATGTTCTGCTGCGTTTATAACCGATTGTATTAACGTTCGCAATATTGTTTCCGATAACATCCATAGCTGTCTGGTGATTTCTCAGGCCTGTCACGGCAGAGTACATTGAACGCATCATAAGAGTATTCCTCCCAAGGTTTTTATTTTTTGAGGTGAACTTAGTGTTCAAAAAAATAACTTTTTGCGCGAGGTTATTTGTGTGTTTGTTAAATTTCTCTCTTGCCTTATTATCATCGAATACAGAATCTTATTTCTTGAGGGACTTTCTTCTCAATATTCATAGCATTATTCATGGCATTTTTTTCAATTTAATCAATACTAACGCTGTCACGATTCTGCTCCCGGATTTCTTTGACACCATCAATAGGAAGTTCCTCATCGCCAATTTTGAGTGTCAGAAGTCCATTTTTCATGTGCACAGAGCTGACGATGCCCGAGATTTCCCGCTCTGTCCCATCCACATCATAAATAATTCCTGTAACCTCTTTGCCAATCATCGAAGATCCTTGAGTCATCAAAGATTGATTCAGCATAAGCGCCAAGCCAATTTTAAGATCCCAAATAGAATCGACCATATTGTTCATCTGCTCCAAAGAGCTAAATTGCGCCAGCTGAGCAATGGATTCCGTCTCTGACATGGGCGACAAAGGATCCTGATTGGCCATTTGCGCTACCATCAGTCTCAGGAAGGCATCTCTGCCCAACCCTTGCATAGCACTTGAGGTGGAGTTCGCGGATCCTGCATCTCCAAAACCATATAAGCCTCCAAAAAAATTAACTCCGTCCACACTTTTCACTCCTTCATTCAAAAATTTTTCTATTTTTCAAGTCCACTTTTTTCTTTCTCGCCAGTCCCTTAGGGGCTAAATCCAAAAATCGACTGTGTCTTGAAGTCCGTCCCTCTCAAAGAGTATTCCCCGATTGTCCCTATTCTCTGCATGTTCATTTTCGGTAAATCTATTTTCATTAAGATAATTTTCTTCAGATTGATCTTCATGAGACTGCCCTTCATCAGAGTGCCCTTCAGCGAGCTGAGTGTCAGCCTTAAAGGCGCTCTCCTCCCGAAAAGCTTCTTTAAACGACTGCTGTGCCTGGGCCTGATCCCCAAAATCCATCTCCACATTCGCGTCGATACCCGCATCTCTGAGATTTTGTTTCAAGTCCTGCATCTGATTTTGGAGCAATTGTCCGGTTCCCATTTCTGAAGCCCTGATCGTCACATAAATCTGCCCGTCTTCCATGCGCATGAGCAGATCAAGCTTTCCCAATTCTTGGGGGTGAAGCCTGAGGGTCATCTCTTTAATTTCCTGAGGCTGCAGATGTGCCCCCTGTTGAATGGCCTGAATTACTTGAGGCGCCAAAGAAGACGGCGTTGGGAGAGAAGCTGCTCCCGCCACTGCATGAGGCATGATCTCTAAATTTTGGCCTGTCATCATACCCATAGAACTTGTCTCCCCTTTGCATGGCTCGCCAACCGCATTCAAGGGCAGTGTTTTTACAGTAAATTTCTCTGTCACAGCAATCTCCGGGCGACTTGGCGTCTCACTCTTCAAATTCATGTGACCGCCCAATTCCCGCATAAGTCTGGAAACAGAATCTTGCTGCGGCTTTTCAGGGAGCTGATACCGTTCAGCTGATCCCATGTTCATCTGCCATGTTTGCGAATATCCCATTTCTTTTTTCAGGGCAAGAGTGTCATTGCCGATTTTGGGCGCCCTCTCAATTTTTAGATTCTCCAATGTCAAATCGTCCGCTAAATTGGCAATCCCATTAGCTATTTGAGCATTCTCCGGGCTTGACCGGGCATAAGCTGTCAAATTCCCTGGATTCATCTTTAGATCTCCATTTACATCCCAGCCATTTATTCCTGATCCTAGGCCAGCCATCCACATCATATCGTTTCGACTTGTGGATATTTCCTTCTGAAAGTTGGAGGATATCAGGCTCAGCTGGTCTGTTGGCACATTCTCATTTCCAGTTTCAATAAGATGGGGATTCGTATCTGCAGACAGATCCGGAAAACCTCCTTCATTTGTCTCCGGCTGCGTTTGCTGGGCCACATTTCCGATAACGTCGGCAAACGCTACATAATCAGGATTTGACTTCTGCGTCAGTATATCCTGAGAACAGCGTTTTCCCTTCGTCTCTGTTTGCGGCGCCATGGCATCCATGACAACCATCGGCTCACCTCCAACAGAATTTTGTCTTGTTTGTTTAACTCTGTCTTTATCTTTATCTCTGTCTTTATCTTTATCTTTGCTTTTTTTGTATCGACACATCATCACAAAAACTTGAGAGGAAATTCTCAGCAGCTTGGTGACGATTTATTTATGATGATTTATGATTATTATTATTCATTATTATTCATTATTATTATTTATGATTTGATTCTGCTGCAATTTGATTCTACTGCAAAAAGTTATTTATACTCATTCATCGCGGCAAACTCAGCCGCTCTAAGCCGTTCTTCAAGTTCACACAACTCTGGCGGCAAATCAACTAATATGCGGCCAGAACCATCACTATAAAGGTCGTCTCTGGACATACACCGCAAATGTGGAAATACATCACCCAGCATACTAAACAGCCCAAACATGGGCATTTCCATATAATCCAATAAAAATCCTGGCAAGAAGTTCGCCCCAACAAGCTCATAGTGCCCTACATCTCTTTTGTAGTTGCTTAAAATTAAAAATTCCGGCGAATACATGCGAGTAACGTCTTCCAAGGAAAGGGCGCCCTTGCCTATATACCCCAATTTACGATAAAAGCTAAGTTCATGACCCACGGCTCCCAAATGGTCACCGAAAAACAAAAGAACCGTGGGGTCCTTCTGTGTATCCACGAACTCCACAAGCCGTCTGAGTTCGCAATCCGCATGACGCAGCCCGTGCAGATACGTTTCCGCTTCAAGTTTTAATCTGTGACCTTTTCTGTTTTCAAAACCCCCAGTATTCAGAACTTTTATGCCGGTTTCAGGATATTTATCCGGTGTGTAGGGCTGATGATTTTCCATGGAAATCCCAAAAAGAAAAATGGGAGCGGCTTTTTTATCATACATTTGGATAATGTGCTTTGTCAGCTCCGCGTCGGAAATATAAAACCCATCTTTCCGCGCGCCTGGCATATCCTCCGCACCTGTAAAGCTGTCAAAACCCATATTTTTCAAGGCATTATCACGATTATAAAACGTCTTGCTATAGGTATGGATGGCGTGCGCTTCATATCCAAAAGACTTAAAATATGAAGCCAGCGAAGGGATAGGACGCTTGGCGAGAGAATAGTAAAAGGGTCTTGCCGCGTTAAAATGCCGTCCGACTGTGCCGGTCAAAAACTCAGCCTCCACAGCGCAAGTCCCTCCGCCAATAGGTGTTACAAGCAGTGTTCCTGTTACGGCGCGAGTGTGCAATGTCCGAAAAAACGGCAAGGGGTCTTCCGAAAGGTCGAGTCCCGGGATACGGGTCATATCAAAGAACGATTCAGAAAGGACAACAATAACATTGACCTGTTTACAGCCATCAGAAGGTGCCCTGTCAGAGTCATCAGAGTCATATGTACCCGAAAGTGATGGAGGGACAGATGGCGGCGTCGGCTTTTTGAAATATGCTGTTACATTGAGGGCGAAACCACGCAGAAACCCTTTAGTCAGATAGGTGAAATCACACTTTTTTGTAAACATGCCCGCCATAACCGCTATCACGAAGACTATTAGAGCCAGAATTTTATCCGCAGCATGTACCTCTGCCGGGATCAAGAAGAAAAACCCTGCCAGAGACCCCACTCCCACTCCCACCGCAACACCCAGCGTGGGTGTTATGACTAAATTGGATAACCCAGCCACCCCAGTGATCTTGAATACAAGCAGCAACTCAAAGAAATACAAGGGCTCATTTCTGGCCGCGTGTTTAAACGAACTTACAACAGCCAACACGAAAAAAAAAGTCAGAACACCACAAGGAACAACAAAAACGCTTCCGGTCACCACACGTATTGGTAAGATAAGCCCATAAACAAACAGAACATTTATCAGATAATCCAGCGGATTCGTTTTCATCCATCTAAACGCATATGAAAACCCGCACCTATGTACGGCTTCAAGTAAAATAATCCATACCAAGCAAACCAAAAACACAACACTGAAAGTGTCCATTTCCTACCGCCCTTTATCCTGTCACGTTACATTATCTGCTATCCTATCAACCAAAATATCCGCGAGGCGTTCGTCAACTCCCAAGGGTTCTCCCATAGTGATCTTTATTCCCGGAAAACTCGCGGCACAGACTGTCCTAATATGTGGAATATTCTTCTTTAAGTGCGTCCCCATGAACAGGAAATAGGGGATGATCTTTATTTCCGTAGCCCCTTTGGCTGCCAGCGCAGAAACGCCCTTTTCCAGGGTTCGCTCCGAAAATTCCATAAAAGCCCCTTCAATAATAGCATTGGGCAGCTTTTCTTTGACCATAGAGAGAACCGCTTCCAAAGCAGCCTCCGTTTCCTTTGCTCTGCTGCCATGAGCAACCACAAGCACACTTTTCTTATCACATTCTGTCTTCTTCATCACGACTCGTTAATCCTCCGGTTTATATTTGCTCTTTACAATTATCACGCCTGTTCTCCCACATGTCAAATAGCAGTAGCTAGCAGTAGCATATTTATTTCGTATGTGTTAGACTCGTGTAGCAATCCGTTAATTCCGTGAGCGGGGATAATAATTCGAATGAGAAAGTCCATTCTGAAAATTAAAATAGACACAAGATATCTATTCGCCTTTATAATTATTCTGGCTATTGAAACAAGTATAGCAATTTTTTTGAAAGATGGCTTCATCAGGAATTATCTTGGCGATGTTTTGGTCGTGGTCTTGATTTATTGTTTCATCAAAATATTTGTGAGAAACAAAACCGTATTTTTGCCATTGTGCGTGTTTATTTTTGCCGTTATGATTGAGATCGGACAGTATTTTAATTTAGTCGAACTGCTTGGATTAAGTGATTTTGCAATTGCAAGAATCATTATTGGCACATCATTCGATATCATGGATATTGTTTGTTATTTGGTAGGCTGTATTGGATTATTCTTGTTTGAATTAACCCTACAATGAAATATTTTTTTGCTTGACTATTGACGAAAAACAAGATACAATAAAGAAGGTGATATAGAATTTACTTTGGAGAGGCAAAAAAATGG
>Ga0082212_10000598_pt1 | contig 52305 bp, 30 predicted proteins | sample TergutNt197P3_FD_71548 | JGI IMG/M metagenome (GOLD analysis project Ga0082212, IMG submission 71548) | Neocapritermes taracua P3 segment gut microbial communities from Petit-Saut dam, French Guiana - Nt197 P3 | ecosystem: Host-associated > Arthropoda: Insects > Digestive system > Gut ...
ACTCTTGCTTTGTATTCTGGTGTGTATTTTTTCTTCATGGGTTCAGTTTACCACATATCTTTTATGGGGCGGTTTTGCTGTCTAGATTCCTTTGACCATTATACAATTCTGGATGATTATTAATAAAAGCTCCCTCTTCTACTGAAACAATTGTCCCTTTGACCAGGGGACCGTTTTTTACATTTTTGCTGTGTCGGAACGTAAGGGCATTGCCTATCACTTCTCTCATTAAATTGCCCATTACCAGAACTATTCCAAGACCTATAAGAACAGCTCCGGTAACAATCAAGATTGCTTCCTCGTTGTTGACCGCCCCTAACACGAGCACAAGCGGACCAAGCGTCATGCCTAACACTCCAAAAACATGAATGACCCAGTTATATTTTTTGCGTCGTGATTGTTTTGTCATCACAAACATCCTTTCTTGTATAATGTCTATCTCAATATCTATCTCTCCGCACCCCAATAGTTGTTGGCATCCATGCACAGGATCATTTTCTGGTGTATTCAAACCCGCCGATGCGCAGTGTGTCCGCTGTAACATACCATTGCATCCGACTGCCTTCACTATTCCACAGATAGTCTTCTTCGGCTTCCTCACCGTCATCATCTAAGTATTTGAGGATCAAACTGTTTGGGCTGTTGGTCAAGGAATCGTTACCGATATAATAGGTACAATTCATATGACTGCCATAATAGGGATCCTCATAGTCCGGAGCGTAGTCCTCACATGTTCCATCAGCCCTGAAGATCCACACAAGTCTTTCTCCCAGAGAATTGGCGTGCTCCCATTCACCAACAATTAATCCCTGAAGGGATGAAGAATTGATGGACGCATTGGATGAGGGTGTGTTTGAAGCATTGTCAGAGGATTCCGAAGGTGGAATATCTGCCGAGCAGGCAGTGAACATGGCGAGACAACATAAAACCATCAAGAGTAAGAAAAGGGATTTTCTCATTTTCATGAATACAGCTCCTTATCAGGTTATTTTGAGAGGTTTCATTTTCATGGGGCATTATTGCGCTTATTATAGCTGAAATATGGGACTTTGTATATGGTTTGGGGCAAAGACAATAGATTTGCGGAAAACGTCAACTGAGTTCGGATTAATTGAAAAAGTTTTGCCGTTTTCGGGGTTTTTGGCAAAACTTTTGGGAAAATGACCTTGTGACCTTGTGTATCTGGTCTATGTGAATTATATTATTGATTGCAGACAGGATTATGGGTGGTTGATTCAGTAAGTCAGAAAGGACTTTATCAATGATTATTTTTCCGGCAATTGATCTAAAAAACGGTCAAGCGGTACGGCTGCAGCAAGGGAGAATGGACGAGGCGACGGTGTACTCAGATGATCCGGTGGCTGTGGCACAGGATTTTATGGCCCAAGGTGCGACTCATTTGCATGTGGTGGATTTGAATGGTGCGGTAGAGACACAACAAGAGACACAAGAGACACAAGAGACACAAGGACCCCAAGGAACCCAAGGAACCCAAGGACCCCAAGGACCCCAAGGAACCCAAGGAGCAAGGCCCCAAGGGGACAGCAAGATGGTGAACGGGGCTGTTTTGGAGCGCCTGGTTCAATCTGTCAACCTGAAAATCCAAGTGGGTGGCGGCATCCGAACTCTTGAGCGTATAGAGGCTTTGTTGGATCTTGGGGTGCATCGCGTGATTTTAGGGACGGCAGCTGTGCGGGATCCGGAGTTGGTGGCACAAGCGATAGCGCGTTTTGGCAGCGAACGCGTCATGGTGGGGATTGATGCCAAAGATGGACGGGTGGCTGTGCAAGGCTGGGTGGAAACGTCGGATGTTCTGGCTGAGGAATTGGGTGTGCGTATGCGGGATAAGGGTGTGACTCATGTGATTTATACGGATATCCGCAGGGATGGAATGCTGACGGGGGCTGATATTGACGGTTCAGCGCGGTTGGCCAAGCAAACGGACTTGCGGGTTATTGTGTCGGGAGGGATTGCGTGCCTGGATGAGGTGGCGGCGATCCGGGATTTGGAGAGGCGGGGGGTCTGCTTGGAAGGGGTCGTTTTGGGAAAGGCGCTTTATGCGGGGGCGTTTAGCTTGCGGGAGGCTTTGCAGGTGAGTGCGGCGGACTCATGAGCGCAGTGACTCAATCATTTTCAATAAACGGCTTTATCATCTCCATAACTTTGTTTGGGTAACATGCCTGCTTAAACATACTTGCCTAAACATACCTGCTTAAACATACCTGCATACGCTGCATACCTGCATACCTGCTTAAATGGTTGTTCTTCGAGATGTTTTGTCGTAAAATGGAGGAGCGATTCTTGTTATTGAAGAAGTGGAGAAAGAAATCGCAAAATAAGCGATGAAGGGAAACGATGAAATCATGAATCAGAAGAACATTGTTAAGGTTATCCCGTGTTTAGATGTGCATAACGGCCGTGTTGTGAAGGGGATTCAGTTTGAGAACCTGAAGGATGCCGGAGACCCGGCTGAATTGGCGGCTTTTTATGACCGTGAGGGGGCGGATGAGATTGTGCTGCTGGATATTTCGGCAACCGTGGAAGGGCGTCACACCATGCTGGATGTGGTGCGGCGCACGGCGAAGAGGGTGAGCAAACCCTTTATTATTGGCGGGGGTATGGGTAGCATTGAGGATATTGAGAGGGTGCTGGATGCCGGTGCGGATAAGATTTCCCTGAATACGGCTGCGGTGCGCAATCCGGATCTTTTGGCCCAGGCGGCGCAAAAATTTGGCAGTCAGCATATTATTGCGGCTATAGATGTGCTGCGCTCCGGGGACTCAACAGAATCTGATCAAAAGGCGCAGTCCTGGAAGGTAGTTGTGAGCGGCGGCCATGAGAGTACGGACTGGGATGTGGTGGAGTGGGCCCGGCGGGTTGAAAAATTGGGAGCGGGAGAGATTTTGCTGACTTCCAAGGATCGGGACGGGACAGAGGATGGATATGATAATGACTTGAATCGGCAGGTGTCGGAGTCTGTTGATATTGGTGTGGTCGCCAGCGGGGGCGCCGGGAAACTGCAGCACTTTGTGGATGCGGTTCGTTTGGGCGGGGTACGGGCTGTGCTGGCGGCGTCGGTTTTTCATTTTGCCACGTTTAGTATTCGTGGGGTGAAGGAATATTTGGCGGATCATGGTGTGGAGGTGCACTTATAATATGGATGTCACTATAGATAATTTTGAACGGATTGTTGAAAAAATTAAATGGAAGGGCCATGGATTGATTCCTGTTGTGGTTCAGGATGTGGAGAGCCGGGAAGTCCTTATGCAGGCTTACATGAATCGGGAAGCGCTGTACAAGACTTTGACGGGGGGCAGGACGTGTTTTTACAGCCGCAGCCGCCGGGAGCTTTGGCTGAAGGGGGAAACGTCGGGGCATTTTCAGGAGGTTGTGGAGATTCGTTTGGATTGCGACAGTGATTGTATGTTGGTGATTGTGCGCCAGCAAGGGGTGGCTTGTCATACAGGCCATTTCAGCTGTTTTCATAGGGTTTTGGGCCCGGTGGAAGGAGCGTTGGAGAGGCGGAAGGCTTTGGCGGAGGGGCCGGAGGGGCTGGAGAGGCTGGAGAGGTCGGAGGGGCCGGAGACTGTGTCAAAGGTAGAGGAAGCGAGTACCGATCTTGATTTTTTAGGTGTTGGCGAGCCGGGACAGCGCCCGCAGGGACGCCCGCAGATGGAGCGGCCCCCGCACTCAGGGCAGCCCCCGCACTCAGGCCAGCCCCCGCACTCAGAGCAGCCCCCGCACTCAGGCCAGCTTCCGCAGCCGGAGCAGCAGGTGCAGCCGGGAAACTTGGGGGCTGTTTTGCAGGAGTTGTCTGGCGTGATTGCCCGGCGCAAAAAAGAGAGACCATCTGGAGCGTACACAACATATCTGTTCGAAAAGGGTTTGGATAAAATTCTGAAGAAGGTAGGGGAAGAGGCGGCGGAGGTCGTTATTGCGGCGAAAAACTCATCTCAAGAGGAGCTTGTGTATGAGGTGGCCGATTTGTTCTACCATACCCTTGTCCTGCTGGAGGAGAAGGATGTGAGCCTGGATTCTGTAGGGAGAGAGCTTTTATCCAGACGTAAAAAATAGTGGGGAAATGGGATGTTCCGACCAACCATCAGTAAGGAGGGAGCGGTATGCGCCAACTCTATTATCGACTGTATCAATTCATTTTTCGCTGTATCGCCGTTTTTCTGCCGTGGAGGCGCCCGGAACGTATAGATAGTTTTGCGTCTCTTGCGGTCTTGCTGTGCGACAAGGACGTCAAGTCTGCGCTGCTGGTAACCGATGCAGGATTGACAGCTCTGGGATTACACGGAGAACTGCTCCAAACGCTGGAGAAAGCCGGAGTACAGTGCGCTTTATATGACAAAACCGTTTCCAACCCCACCATCGACAACATTGAGGAAGCGCTGGAGCTCTATAAGAAGGATAACTGCAGGGCTATCATTGCCCTTGGCGGCGGCTCGCCGCTGGATTGCGCCAAGGGCGTCGGAGCCAGAGTGGCGCGCCCGCGCAAAAGTATAACGAAAATGCGTGGACAACTCAAAGTACTGAGAAAAATGCCTCTGTTCATCGCCATCCCCACTACAGCGGGCACAGGCAGTGAAACAACGGTGGCTGCCATCATTACCGACAGCGCCACCCAGGAGAAATATGCCATTAACGACCCGGCGTTGATTCCTCATTACGCCGTGCTGGAGCCCTGTCTTACTACAGGGCTGCCACCCTTCCTCACGGCCTGTACCGGCATGGATGCTCTCTGTCATGCTGTTGAGGCTTATATTGGCCAAAGCAATACCCGCCAGACGCGAAAGGATGCCCTCAAAGCCACAGAGTTGATCTTTCAAAACCTGTATACAGCCTTCACAGACGGGAAAAATCTTCCTGCCCGCAGAAACATGCAGGAGGCTGCCTTTTTGGCCGGGGCGGCCTTCACCCGCGCTTATGTGGGAAACATTCACGCCGCTGCCCATACGCTGGGCGGGCAGTACGGTACTCCTCACGGGTTGGCCAATGCTGTTATTATGCCGTATGTTCTGGAGATGTATCTAAAGATGTGTGGTGAAAAAGTTTGCAAACCCCTGTCAGAAATGGCTGTTGCCGCCGGAATCGGGGACAGCCCGTCTCACCGGCACGACAGAATCGGCAGCGCCAAAAAATTCATCGCCGTCATACGGGAAATGAATGCCAAAATGGGCATACCCAATAAGATTTCTGATCTGCACGCGAAGGATATCCCCTTGCTGGCTGGGCGAGCCTTGCGGGAGGCCAATCCGCTATACCCGGTTCCGGTCATTTTTATGCGAAAGGATATGGAAAGGGTGTATCATTCCCTTTTAGAAGACACGATTTCAAACAAGGCAATGTTATAATGGGGAGGGTCTAATAATGGTTGATTTTTCTGCAATCGTGCGCAATCAGCGGACATTTTTTTCAACCGGACACACTCAGGACGTTAAGTTCCGGGTCACATGTTTGCGGGAACTTGAACACTGGATATGCGGCCATGATGGGGATATCCTGGCCGCACTGAAAACTGACCTGAACAAACCGCCGTTTGAATCCTATGCTACAGAAGTGGGTATCATCCGGGATGAACTGAAGTTTACCTTGAAACGCATCCGCCGCTGGAGCCGTCCGAAAACGGTTCTGGCCAATCTGAAAAACTTCCCTTCTACCGGCCGGAAATACCCCGAACCTTATGGCGCGGCGCTCATCATGTCTCCTTGGAACTATCCCTTTATGCTGACAGTGGCTCCCCTGATTGCTGCTGTCGCTGCCGGCAATTGCGCTCTCGTCAAACCGTCAGCTTACTCTCCCGCCACATCTTCTCTTCTGGCGCGGATGTGTGCCGAGGTTTTTGACCCAAACCATGTGAGCGTCGTAGAAGGCGGCCGCCAGGAAAACGCGGCGCTGCTCGACGAGCGTTACGATATTATCTTGTTCACAGGGAGTACATCTGTGGGACGGACGGTTATGCAGGCCGCTTCTCGGCACCTGACTCCCGTGGTTTTGGAACTGGGAGGCAAAAGTCCCTGCGTCGTTGATGAGACCGCCAATCTTAAACTGGCAGCCAAGCGCATAGTCTGGGGGAAATTTGTCAATGCCGGACAGACCTGCGTCGCGCCCGATTATGTGTTGGCACACACATCCATCAAAAAGAAACTGCTCGACGAAATGACGGCGGCTGTCAAAACGCTGTACAGTGAAACTCCTTGTGAAAATCCCGATTACCCTAAAATCATTAATGAAAAACATTTTCACCGTCTTCTGGGACTGCTGGAAGGCGAAAAAACTGTCTTGGGCGGCGGCTCCGACCCGGTATCCTTACGGATCGAACCAACCTTGCTGGACGATGTTTCCTGGGACGCGCCGGTTATGAAGGAGGAGATTTTTGGGCCTCTCTTACCTGTGCTGACTTATACGACCCCGGAGGAGGCCGTTCACATGATCAATGCCTGTCCGAAGCCGCTGGCAATGTATCTTTTTACCGCCGGCAAGGAAGCCCAGCGGTACTTTTTGCGCCATGTGTCTTTTGGCGGCGGCTGCATCAATGATACCATCGTTCATCTGTCGATACCGCGTCTGCCCTTCGGGGGCGTCGGCGACAGCGGTATGGGCGGCTATCATGGCCGGGCCGGTTTTGACGCGTTTACACACTATAAGAGTGTCCTGCACAAGTCCAGGCATATTGACATTCCTTTGCGCTATCCGCCGTATACGGATTTTGCGCTTAAACTGCTGAGGAAGATTTAACCGATTTTGGGATTGCCGTAAGGGGCTGTGTTCGCCCATATGAATAAACATTGGGATATTGGGAGGGTGGTGGGTGCGTGTCTTTCCGGATTTTTATCCTTATGGTACAATAGCTTAAGAGGTGAGAGGTGAATAATAGTGACGGGTTATAGGGGAAGACAGATGAAAATAGAAGGCATTGATGCCTGGAAAGGAAGAAAACCCTTATGCACACCGTGATTATTACAGACCGCTACACCACGCCTCTGTTTACCGCACACAGGCGTTTATTTGCCCCTTTTCTCCCTGAGCGCGGCGGCAGCGTCTGTCAATGTTCATGGCATGAAGCCGGTACCGATATTGAACAGGCCGTTCCTGAACTATATAAGTCTATCAAAGGCTACCCGGAATGGCGCGCCATTATTTTTATCCATCCGCAGCCTGAGGATGTCCTGACATTCAATCCCCATAATCCCTTTGATTTTACGTGCAATCACAGTCATAACCTGTTGATCCAGGAGAACCCTGTGCCGTTGGTTCGCCTGACTCATATGCTGGCAGGGTTTCCTTCTCTTGGCGTCAAAGATTATGTAACGGGGTATACATATTATGACGAGGAAGCCGGGAGATTTCTGGAATGCCTTTATGACGACGGCAGACATATCCTGGAGAGTGAGGTTGACGACCTTACTGATGAAGAACGGGAAGAGCTGTTCGAGAAATTCGGGGGCAGCATTAAGATGCGGCTCTTGGAAATACCGTACTCTGACGCTGAAAAGGCGGAGTATACCCGTTTGACAAAGAAATATACGCTCAAAGAAAATCGTCCGGTTGACGTGCTGGTTTTAACCACGAGGGAAATCTTGGCGCCGGATGACCGCGAGGCTGCCCGCGGGGCTGTCAGCTATGCGTGGGAATTTCATCATGACGAAGACAGCTCGGACTTTTGGAAAATCTACCCCAACACCTGCCGATTTCTGTGCTATGATCTGCTCAATCCGGAGCATACGCTGTATCCGCGGGAATGTTGGCGGCTTTGCCTGTTGATCCTCACACTGGCTGTCAATCAGGTTCCCAGCCAAGCGCTGCAAGCCTATCGCCTGTACAAAGCCGATCTCCATATCGACGCCAATGAACTGGGGAGAGTGCTTGACAGGCATATGGCGAATCTTCTTTCAATTCAAGCAGTTATTCAGGAAAAAATGATGTGCGTCCCGGAAGTGACCCGGGATAAAACAAAAAACCTTGTTCCTGTCCAGGAAGTGTCGGTTAAGTTTGGAGATGTGGACGAAGGGGATGTGAGCGCACACGGCGACAGGCTTGGGCTTACCTCTGATCACCCTGTCCCTGAGACGCAGTTTTGGCGTGAACACCGGCACAGGACAAGGCACTCCATAGATAAGGTTCTGTCCGGGCTGCAGGAGGTTGTGGCGGACAAGGCGGTGGAAGCCCGCCGCAGGATTCATGAGTTTGCCGGCAGGGAACATGTGCTTGACCGTTTCCAAGTTGAACGTGTCCAAAAACGCCTTGCCGAGCTTGAGCCCCGGGTGATGAACGCCAAGGTCTATGGACTGCTCGATCCTGACGGGTATCAGGCGGAGTTGGACACAGCCGGCGAGGCTGTTCGCAAGTCTATAGGTCTGCGATTGACGAGACGCAATGCCCTAATTCTTTCCCTGTGTGCTTTAGGGGTTTACCTCTGCGGGTATCTTCCCTACCTGATAACCGCCGCGAAAATCAGCGGGACGGCCTTTGGCGCGGCATGGGGCCTTGCGGGGATGGCGCTTGTGCTGCTGGCGGCAGGGGGGCTTCTGACCTTGTGGCTGAGACGGCGCCGGCTTTTAAAAAAAGTAGACATGTATAATAAGAGCGTTATGTCCGTATTTGACCGGGTGAACCGAGGCGCGGAAGTGTATTCCGACTATTTTTCCAATGTGTGCACCTATATGTATGCCCGTTCAGTGTTATCAGGCGTCGCGCTGAAAAACACCCACGATTCTGCTGAGGGAAAAATGCGTAAGGCTCACCTTGCCACGCTTGAATCTGAGATTGAAGTGAGCAGGCAGCTCTGCTCTTTATGTGGAGTCCCACCGGCTCCTGCCGCCATGAACACCGCTTTTGTAGAAATCACAGATCATTTTCTGCGGGAGCACCCGTCAGCCAGTCCCTTGTATGAGCTGAAGCCGAGCTGTGTGAAAGGGACAGTGGAACTTGACAATACGGGGGAATCTCTCAATGCGCCGTACAGTTTTGTTTCGGGAATGGGGCTTGTCCGCGAGGAAATTTATGATAAGAAAGGGGTATAGCTATGGTGGATTTTGTGTATGACCTTTTTAAAACCATACTGGTTATGGCCCTGTTTATTGCGCTCCTGTTTCTGGCCGAAAAGGTAAACTTACCCCGGCAAAAGCGTTCCAGACAGGTCATGCTGCCGTTGGCGGCGGGGGTCTATTGCGTGATAGCTGTGCTGCTTACTGATCCAATCAGAGAGGGGATTGCCTCCGCCATGACAGGTATGGGGAAATACATCCCGATTGTGGCAAGCCTGACCCAATGGCTCGATATTATTGTCAATGCTGTTCTTGTCGGTGTCTTTCTCATGATTAAAAAGACTGTTCTGCTGCCGAAGGGGGATCGGGAAGGGAGCAAAGCCGGGGCTGTGTTGACTCGTATCTCTGGTAAGTTTTATGAGTATAACGAACGCATGAACACATGGGTGCTCAAGGACGAATTTGGGCAGGCAAAAATCTTATGGAGAGGGTTCTACGGGTTTGCAGTGGGGATTTCATCACTGATTCTTGTCTTGTCTCATCTCTATCCGGGATGGGAATTTTTTAGAGCGCCCTTTTACCCTGTTTTTGGGATATTGGTTATGGGTGAGATCTTGTATTTTCTGTCCGGCCTTACCTATCAGGAAATAGTGACGAGCATTGGCGGCGACAATGAGGAATATGATCGTATCACCAATTATGGAATGCTGCGCAGGGTTTTCCGGGATATCTATGATGACCGAATTCTGTTTGACGATACAGCGGATACCCTTTCCGAGCTCTCAACCTTTGATATGCTTGACACCCTTTCGGACAGCGCCAACACACAGGATCTCGTTATCTCGGAGTATTTTACGCGATTGCAAGAAAAAGGGCGGTCTGTTGATGCGGGGTTTGTCCGTTCTTGCATAGACATGGTGAACGGAAAATCTGTCTTAATCAATGTTCCTTTTTATCAAGACCTCACAGCGTATCTGATGCTGCCTCTTGTGCGGCGGCTTTTGTCCTATGAAAAAGCTCTTGTTATTGTTGGGCGGGACAGCGCTGCTGAGGATGTGCGGAACTGGATACACAAAGGGATCGCCGGGTTTTGCGGGACGCCGGAGTTGTGGAAAACGGATATTCTCACAAAACGGAAGGCGGAGTGTGATGTGGCTGTCCTGCGGTTTGCGGATGTGTATAACCGGGAGGTTTTGGATGTCAACACAGAGTTCTTAAATCAAGTGGGCTTTGTGGTGCTGATTGAGCCGTCACGCGCGATTTCAACCGGGCAAATCGGGCTTTCCCTGATTGTGGATCAGCTGGGAAAGGGTTCTGAGGACATTGTGTATTGTTCCTGCGACCGGAACTGTGATGGACTTGTTGACTCCCTGTCCCATATTCTGAAGGTCAACCTGACAGAGGTCTATGCAACTGTTACAACTCTTGCCAATTGTGCCCTGATGCACTGGGATGCCCATGGGGATTTTCTGCACCATAAAATACTGCCCAATATTGCGCACTATCTCGGCATGGGAACTGAGCTGGCTGCGGTGGCCCTGAGAAATCAGATCGCCGGGACTGTTTGGGTGAGCAGCGACCGCTTCCCTGTTTTGGATATGCGATGGATTGTGGGACAGTATCACAAGAGTATTTGCACTTATATCAGATACCCGCAGAGCCAGGAGGCTCTTGCGGAGGTCTTTCAAGTGGAGGATAATTTATGGAATTTGAGCGTGTGGGACAATGCGTTTCTCATTGTTGAGGATGAATTTAATAACCTGTTTGAGATGACGCGGCTCTATTCTACCCGGGCTAAGAAGCAGGGGTTTGTCAATGTCATAAGCGAAAACTATCTGCTGCGCGATTATATGGCGGACAACGCCGCGATTTTTACCGCTGATTCTAAAGTCATACCGTCTATGGTTTCGGATTATACCCGGTCGGAGAAGAACACAGTGGTTGAACTTATTATGCGCATGTTTGGCGGAGGGGTCAGCGAAAATGAGTTGAAACACAAACTGTCTCTGGCGGGTATTGAGTTTGATGACCCGTATACGAGGTTTTGTGAGCTTGTTGCCAAACATTGTTATGTGGATGCTGTGGGGATCGTGCCTTTTTACCAGGATGAGAGCTCTGAAGACGGGATGCAGCCGGTTAAGGCGGTGCAGTACACTATCCATAACAATGACACGAAACTGGCGGATTATGCGCGCAGATTTTCCAACGCCTATTTTATTATTGAGGATGATAAGGATAAAAACTACTACCTTGGCGCTATGCTTTACGGCCAGGTGTTCCAAAAGTACCTTCCGGGACAGTTTTTGACCTATGCGGGGAAATATTATCAGGTTCAGACGATCACTCCGGAAAGTGGCGTTGTGCTGCGGCGGGCTGCCGATCATATTACAGACCGGAAGGCTTATCGGCAGCGTCGGGAGTACTTCTTATCAGGGTTTACCCTTGATCCGGCGATGGGGTCTTGCAGCACGAGACGGGGAGTGGAATTATCCCGCGGATTCTGCGATATCAGGGTTATGACTCATGGGTATTATGAGTTGACATCGTTAGATGATCTCGCGTCGGGTCATTGTGTGGATTTAAACAGCATCCCTGACCGCATGTATAAAAATAAGGCGATTCTATGCCTGAAACTGTCAGGGGTCAGTGCAGAGGTGCGGTTTACGACTGCGTTATTATTCAATGAAATTTTTGTCACCCTTTATCCGGAAAGCTACCCCTATCTTACTGCCGCAGTCAAAAAACCAACCGATATCTCCTCCAATATTCTCGAAGCTGTGAGCTCGGCATATCTTGAGGATGGCGATGATGGCGGTGATGAGCTTATAGATGGGGAAGGGATCTATATTATAGAAGACTGTGATATTGATTTGGGGCTGCTTGTTTCCTTTGAGCGCAACCTCACACGTGTGCTGGAAATTGTCGCGGATTGCTTGGCTTGGTATGACAGAAAGCTTGAGGGAACAGCAGGCCTTGTGGATAAGGATTCAAACCGGATTCTTAAGTATGGAACACATCTTTATGGAAATCTTGGCCAAATGTCTTCAAGCCGTAGCAATAGCTGTTTTATTCTTTATGGATATGAGAGTGTTGACCCTATGTTAAATATCCAGGAAACCCTAAGTTTCTTATCTCTGCATGGGTATGATAAAAATGTGCTGCAACAAGCCCGTGGAAATTCCGGTCTCGCCGCGCAGACGGGAGCGGAAATTGATTTTGCCAAGCCTGACGCCCATTTCTGCGATTTCTGTGCCGTGGAGTTATCCGGAGGGGAATACGATGTTTTGGCCGACGGGCGTGAACGGTGTACGCAATGCTCGAATTCGTCACTGAAAACGGTTGAGAAGTTTGCCCAGCTGTATGAGTACTCTTTGCGCAATATGGAAGCTTTTTTTGGGATTCGTATTAACGCCCCCATCAGGGTGCGTATGACCGACGCCGGAAAGATGGCAAATCTGTGTGGACAGAAGTTTGTTCCGTCGCCGGGATATAGCGGACGAACCCTGGCCTTTGCCAAAAAAGATGCCGACGGGTATAGCATCTATGTGGAGAATGGCGCGCCCAAAATTGCCGCAATGGCAAACATTGTTCATGAACTGACTCATATATGGCAGTTTATCAACTGGGACAAGGAAAAAATCTCTGCCCGTTATGGCATAGATGAACCTTTGGTTTATGAGGGGATGGCAAAATGGGCGGAGATCCAATATCTGTTCTCACATGACGCGTCTTACGCCAAAAGGCAGGAAATCTATACAAGAGGGCGCAAAGACGCCTATGGGCGGGGATTTATAACATACGCGAAACAGTATCCGCTGGAACATGGGTCGGGATATCAGAAAACGCCGCCGTTTCATAAGGAGTGGCCGTTGGAATTGCCGCTATGAGCCTTGGTTCATGAATCGTATTTCTATTTTTGGACATAATGTATAAGAAAGAAATTTGACATCTATCAACTGAGTTAACATCGATAAACTAAGTTGACAGATATCTCCTGTTTAGAAAAAATCATTTAGCTCATCCTCTCGGATAGGCGTGGAGAAATTGGAGTTGAGTATGGCGTTAGATAAAATAAACTCACCTGCTGACATGCTTCTTTCTGCAGGTGAAATGGCTCGGCTGCACCATTGGTTAGGAACAGAATCTCATGGACAGAGTTTACGCGTCCATGTTCAGAACAAAAGTGCCTTTATTGAAAAATCCTACGCGGCTATCAATGAGTACTATTATCAAACGGATGATTTGATTCCCGCTGCGGAATGGTATCTCGATAACTACTATTTGATTCAGGAATTGATGGGGGATCTGCAAAAATCCCTGACAGTTACGTATGAGTCCCGGCTGCAGTATCTGAAGGGCAGTCACCTCAAGGGCTATCCGCGTATTTACGTGATTATTGAAAGCTTTATGGAGTTGAATGACAGCCACATCGATCTTGACGCCCTGCAGGACTTTGTCGATGCCTATCAGAAAGAGAACCCGTTGGTGTCGGCGGAAATCTGGGCGATTCCGCTGATCTTGAAGATTGTCATTCTTGAAAGGATTTGCAAACATATTGAACGGATCCTGTACATCCAACAAGAACGTCAATTGGCGGAGAAGTGGCTGGAGAGTATTCTGAAGGGATCCCTGGCGGACTACACCCATCTGGGCCAGTCCGATATGGATGACGATATGGACGAGGAGAGGGGTGGATCTGCCAGGCATATATCTGCTAAACAGGTATCGGCGAAACAGGTATCTGCTAAACAGGTATCGGGGAAGTATCCTCCCAAGAATTCAGCGAAGGAATATTCAACAATATTTTTGGACAGGGTTGGCTATCTGCTGCGCGAGCTGGGTCCTGAGGCGAAGATGCTGTTAAACTGGCTGGATAAGGAAGCCGGCCGGCGCAAACAAACCTTAGAAGCTATCCGCGAAAAAGAGCAGTACTTTCTTTCTCTCAACGGGCTGGGCATGAGCAACCTGCTGTCCAATATCAAAAAAATCGGTTCCATGAACTGGTCGCAATTTTTTGAAACAGTCAGCTTGGTTCAACGGGTCCTTCATGACGATCCCAGCGGGACTTTTGAGAAAATGGATTTTGAATCCCGGGATAAATACAGGCATGAAGTGGAGATTTTGGCTGAACGATATGACTTGTCGGAATTGTGTGTTGCCCAGCTGGTTAAGGAACTGGCGTCGACGAAAGCGGAGAGTCCTCAGCGTCATATCGGCTACTATCTGTTGGGGCGGGGCAGGCATTTGTTGGAGCTGGCGCTGTTGGACTATTGCCCCCGGGGAAAACGGTTGCGCATATGGCCGGGGTTGTTTATCCGGCAGCATAATACGGTGTCGTACTTAGGGTTTATTGGGGCCTGCTCGATTCTTGTGACCATGCTTCTGCATTGGGGTATGCGAGCTTTGGCGGGATGGCCGGGTATCTGGGGATCGGCGGGATGGCCGGATGCTGCTTTGGGATCCCCTGTGGTATCGGCTGTGGGGCCGGCGGTGGCGTCTGCTGCGGGATGGATCAGCATTTTTATTGTGGTCTTGGGTATTGTGGTCTTTGGGGCCAATACCTTGGTGTGCCGGTTCACAACCCCAAGCTTCCTGCCTAAGATTGATTTTTCCAAAGGCATTGCCCCTGAGTGTAAGACTCTTGTGGTCATTCCGGCGATCTATAATTGCCGTCAGCAGATCAAGAGTTTTTTTGGCCAATTGGAGAAACATTATCTGCGCAACAGGGATGATAATTTGTTTTTTGCGGTTTTGGGGGATTTTGAGGATGCGGATACGGAGATCACTCCGGAGGAAAATAAGCTTATTGAGTATGGGGTCTATAGGGCCCATAATCTGAATAAGAAATATATGACGTCCCAGTTTTTCTTTTTTCACCGGGACAGAACGTATAACGAACGTGAAAAGGCCTGGATGGGATGGGAGCGCAAGCGCGGCAAACTGATTGAACTGAACCGGGCTTTGCTGGGGGAGACGGAACCGGGTTTTCTGCGGGCGGGGGATTTTGAGCTGCTCGAAGGTGTGAAGTATGTGATTTCCCTGGATGCGGACACTATTCTGCCGGGGGGGTCGGCGCATAAAATGGTGGGCGCTCTGGCCCATCCTTTGCAGGAGGCCCATCTGGATGAGGAGCGCAAAAAAGTGGTCTCGGGTTTTGGCCTGCTCCAGCCCCGTGTGGGGATTTCTGTGGAGAGTGCTTTTGAGACGCCTTTTGCCCATCTGTTTTCAGGGAATGCGGGGATTGATCCGTATACGTGCGCGATTTCTGATGTGTATCAGGATTTGTTTGGCGATGGAATTTTTACAGGGAAGGGCATTTATGATGTTGAGGTGTTTCATACTTTGACCCAGAAGGCTTTTCCGGATAATCTGATTCTCAGCCATGACTTGATAGAGAGTTTGTATGTGCGGACGGGCCTGGCCACAGATATTGAGCTGATTGACGGATACCCGAAAAGTTATCTGTCTTATACGAAGAGACTCCATCGCTGGATTCGCGGGGACTGGCAGCTTATACGCTTCTTCTTTGCGAAGGGGTTAGGGGCTATCTCTAAGTGGAAGATTTTCGACAATCTGCGGCGCAGTTTGGATGCGCCTGCCCAGCTTACCCTGGTGGCGTTGGCGCTGCTTTTTCCGCAGGCCCAATGGATTTGTTTTGGTCTGATTGCGTTGTCTCTGCTCTTTCCGTTTCTGCTCAATGTGCTGTTTCGCTTCCAGGAGAAGACTCTCTTTACACGGTATGGGTGGCAGGATTGCCGCACCCAATTGCTGCAGATTGGCTTTGAGGTTATGGTGCTTTCCCATCGGGTGCTGGTTCAGATCGACGCGGTGGTGCGCAGCCTTTATCGTCAATGGCTGACGCGCAGAAAGCTGTTGGAGTGGGAAGCGGCGGCCCAGGTGGATTTGAGGATGAGGGCTTCTTTGAGCAGAAGCTACGGGATTATGGCGGCTGGGGTGATGCTGGGTCTGGCGATTTGTCTGTGGGGATTTTTCACGTCCCCGGTGGCGGCGGCGGCTTTTGCTGTGGCTTGGGCGTTGGGGCCTTGGGTGGTGTACACGACATCAAAATCCTATCGCAATCCAAGCGAGGAAGCGCCCAATGAAGAAAGCGCGCAGTATTTACGCCAGCACGCGTGGAAGATCTGGGGGTTCTTTGCGACCTTTGTCAATCGAACGAATAACTATCTGCCGCCGGACAATATTCAGCTGGAACCTTATAAGGGGGTGGCTCATCGTACGTCTCCCACCAATATCGGTTTGGCTTTGCTGGCGAATCTGGAGGCGAACTATCTGGGCTACCTGACCTTTTCGGGTCTGATCAGACGGATCCGGTCTACTATGAAGACGCTGAATAAATTGGATCAATGGAATGGACACCTCTATAACTGGTATCGCACGGATACTTTGGAGCCTTTGTATCCGATCTATATTTCGACAGTGGACAGCGGCAATATGGCTGGATATATGCTGACTTTAAGCAATGGATTAAGGCATGTGTGCAATACGAGCCATCTGATTTCGACCAGTGTGCTGGACGGATTGGAGGATGCCTGCCAGGCGGCTGATCTGGGGGAGGAATATAGGCGGGACTTAGATGGGTTGAGGAAGATCTGTGAGGATCAAGGCCATGTGGTTGTCAAGGAATTGAATGAGATGCTGGCAGTATGGCAGGAGAGGATAGCTGCTCTTATGCCGGAATCGGGGGGTGCGGGAAGTGCTGGGATCGGAAGCACCGAAAGTGCCGGGAGTATCGCAAGCGTCGGAAGTGCCGGGAGTATCGCAAGCGCCGGAAGTGCAGGGAGTGTTGCAAGCCCAGAAAGTGCAGGGAGTGCCGGGAGTGTTGGAAGCGCCGGGAGCGCCGGGAGCGCCGGGAGTGTCGGAAGCACGGGAAGTGCGGGGAGCGCTGATGAAAAAAGCGCTGTCTTGGGCTATGACTCTATGATGGCCTTGCATAAAATGATAACTGCTCTGCGCTTGGAGATTACACGATTCTTTCCGGCTGACTTTCTCAAGATTCATGAGGCACGTGGCTGGCGGGTGCCTGAGGGGATGTCCTTGGATGCCATGCGCCGCCAGTATGGGATGTTCTTGCATCAGATGCTGAAAGAAAAGAAATCGGATAAGGAAGATAACTCCAATGATAGGGCTCTTAAGGAATGTTTGAGGAAAGTTCTGCAGGAGATTGTTGATGCTGAATTTGCTTGCCATTCTTTGTGTCACAGCATGGAACGGATGGTCGCGAATATGGATTTCAAACCGCTTTTCAACGAACAGCGCAATATTTTCAGTATCGGCTATAATGTATCAGAACAAAAACTGGACAAATCTTACTATGACTTGTTGGCTTCCGAGGCGCGCCTGGCCAGCTTCCTGGCTATCGCCAAAGGGGAAGTGGAGGAGAGTCATTGGTTCAAGTTGTCGCGGCCATTGACGCGCATTGAGACGCATCAATGCCTGTTGTCCTGGAGCGGGACGGCTTTTGAGTTTCTCATGCCTCTGCTGATCATGAAAAACTTCCGTGGTACGCTGCTGGATGAATCTTATCGGTCCATGCTGATGATTCAACAGAATTATGCGCGCAAGAGCGGCAAGGTGCCATGGGGGATTTCCGAATCCGGGTTTTATGCTTTTGATGTGCAGAACAACTATCAATATAAGGCTTTCGGGGTTCCCGGCATTGGTCTCAAAAGGGGGCTGCCGCGGGATCTGGTGATTACGCCTTATGCCACATTTATGGGGCTGACTGTGGATCGTTCCGCGTGCATAACGAACTTGAAAATGATGCAGGCTCAGGGATTTGAAGGTCCTTATGGGTTGTATGAAGCGGCGGATTATACCCCGGGGCGGGTGCGGCATAACCAAAGAAATAGTGTGATCAAAAGCTATATGGCTCACCATCATGGCATGAGTCTGGGGGCCCTGGTGAATACCTTGAGAGGGAATATTCTTCAGGAACATTTTCATCATGAACCGATGATTAAGAGTATTGAACTGCTGCTGCAGGAACAGCTGCCGTCGAAGGACTATACTTTCAGTCCGATTATGGAAGAGGTTCGGGAGAAGAAGGTGGTGGCCCGAGCCCATGGCAGCGCGGAGAAGCCTGTGGTGTACACGGAGCCTCAAACCCGACTGCCCCAGACTCATTTTATTTCCAACCGGGAGTATTCTGTCATGCTGACTCCGGCGGGGAGCGGTTACAGCAAGCTGCATAATACGTCTGTGTCCCGCTGGCGCCAGGATCCGGTGCTGGATATGTATGGGAATTACATCTATATTCATAATCTGAATTCCGGAGATTTTTGGTCGGCAACGTATAAACCGTGCCATAGTACGGGAGATGAGTACCGGGTGTTTTGTTTTCCTAATTCTGTGCGTTTTCAACGTAAGGATGGGAACATTACATCGGGGACGGAGGTCTGGGTTTCCCCGGATGATCCTGTGGAACTCAGAACGCTGACGCTCACCAATCATAGCAAATATTACCGGGATGTGGAGACCACAAGCTACTTCGAAGTGGTGCTCAATTCTTTTGAAGCGGACTTGGCGCATCCAGCCTTTAGCAATCTCTTTATCAAGACGGGGTTCGAAAATAATTGTCTCTATGCTTACCGCCGTTCCCGCGGGGTCAGCGATACCCAGGGATTTGTCTGGCATTCTCTGATTGCGGATACGGAACTGATTGGGGATCTGCAATATGAAACGGACAGGGCGAAATTTATCGGACGCAATGGGACTTTGGAGGATCCTCATGCTTTGGGAGTCAATATTCCGCTGTCCAACAGCACAGGCTCGATCCTGGATCCGATTATGAGCCTGCGGGCCCGTGTGCGCCTGATGCCGGGACAAACGGTGAAGATATGCTATTTGAGCGGTGTGGCGTCCTGCAAAGAGGATTGCATTCACATGGCGGAAAAATATAAACGGGGCGGTATGCTGGATACGGTCAAAGAGCTCTCTTGGTCTCAATCGCTGATGGAATTGAATAATATGGGGCTGAGCTTTGCGGAAGCAACGCTGTATGCGCGGCTGGCTTCCCAGCTCGTTTATGGAGATCCTTTGGCCCGCCGGGAGGAACTGGCCCGCAACAGCTCAGGGCAGTCACTGCTTTGGAGCTTGGGGATTTCCGGGGATTTGAGTATTGTCATTCTGCAGATCCGGGACAGTCAGGATTTGAGTATGCTGGATCAGATGCTGCGCATCCATGAGTATTGGAAGGTGAAAGGGTTCTATGTGGACCTTGTGGTCTTAAGTGATGATAAGTCGGGGTATCGCCAGAATTTTGTGGAGGCCATGCAGGGGCGTATTGATTTCAGCCATGCGCGGAAGCTGGTGAATCGGCCGGGCGGCGTGTTTTTGCTGCAGAAAGATCATATTGAACAGGATTTGATGACTTTGCTGTATTCTGTAGCGCGGATGGTCTTTTGCAGTGAAGAAGGGTCATTGCGCAATCAGATCACGAAGAAGGTGAACAAGGGCGGTGAAGTGATGATATCTTCTGCTGTCCCAGCCAAATCTTCAGGAAAAATGGTGGGGATATCGGCGTTTCCGCTCACATCGTCTCAAGGGGCGCCCCATGCATCCTTTTCACCTATCCAAGCGGGGTTACTGGGTGCTCCGGTGTTCCGGGAGAAAAAATTTGACAACGGATATGGGGGTTTCAGCCTTGACGGCAGGAGTTATCTGATTGATCTTCCGGAGGGGAAGAAGACGCCGATGCCCTGGAGTAATGTGATTGCCAACAAAGACTTCGGGTTTCTGATCAGCGAGAGCGGCGGCGGCTATACCTGGTCCCAGAACAGCCGGGAGTACAAATTGTCGCCCTGGTACAACGACGCTTTGCTGGATACCTGTGGGGAGGCGCTTTACCTGCAGGATTTGGATATCAGGGAGTTTTGGTCACCAACGCCCCAGCCGGCCAGATCGCCTGAATATTATGCGGTGAGTCATACTCAGGGTTCGACAATTTTTGAGCACACGTGTTATGGCATTCATCAGGAAACGACGTATTTTGTGGATAAGGAGCTGCCGATTAAATATATCTGTGTCAAGCTGAGAAATGACACTCCTGCGCCTCGGCGCTTGGCGGCCTATTACTACATGGAATGGGTTCTGGGGGTGGACAGGGCCCAAAGCGCGCCTTATCTGATGGTGAGCGAGGCGGAGGGCAGCCTGATGGCCAGGAATGTTTATCGGGATGAATTTGCCGGGCGCACGGCTTTTTTGACGGGATATGGCGGGACGCTGCGGGCGTTCTGTACGTCGCGCCGGGATTTTATAGGGGTCTATGGGAGTCTCAGGGAGCCTAAGGCTTTGGTGGATGGCCCGGGGTATGAGCAGGGCAATGATTGCGGGGTTGTCAAGCTGGAATGTATGTTGGAGGCGTCGGAAGAGAAGATGTTGGTCTTTGCGGTGGGGGACAGTGTTTCTGAAGAGGAGGCCCTGGAGCGGATTGCCATGATCCGGCGCGAAGAACCTCATGAGGAGGCTTTTGGGGAAAGCAAGAAGTTCTGGTCCCAGCTTCTTAATACGCTGCAGGTGGAGACGCCGGATGAGTCGTTCAATATTATGTTTAACAGCTGGCTGATCTATCAGACGTTAGGGTGCCGCATGTGGTCCCGGGCGGCCTATTATCAGTGTGGCGGAGCCTTGGGGTTCCGGGATCAGCTGCAGGATTCTATGGCGCTCAGTGTGGTGGCGCCGGAGGTGACCCGAGAACAGATTCTGCTGCATGCGGTGCATCAGTTTCCGGAGGGGGATGTGCAGCATTGGTGGCATAATGGAACTTCCAAGGGAATTAGAACTAAATTTAGTGATGACCGCTTGTGGCTGCCTTATGTGGTCGCGGATTATATTGAGCATACGCAGGATTGGAGTGTTTTGGAGGAAAAGGCTGGATTTTTGACAGGGGATTTGCTGGAGGAAGGCGAGGATGAGAGGTATTTTGTGCCTGGGGTTTCTGCCTTGGAGACGTCTATTTATGACCATTGCCTGCGGGCGATAGAGTGCAGCTTGGCTGTTGGGGCTCATGGCCTGCCTCTGATCGGGACAGGGGATTGGAATGATGGGTTTAGTTCTGTGGGCCGCGAAGGCCGGGGTGAGAGTGTTTGGATGGGGTGGTTCCTGATTTCTATTCTGCGGCCTTTTGCGGAGATTTGCCGCAAAAAGGGGGACATTGAGCGAGGGGATCGCTATCAGGCCCATGCTAAGGAGCTTTTGGATAATATTGAGGGCAATGGATGGGATGGGTCTTGGTACAGGCGGGCGTATTTTGATGATGGAACGCCTTTGGGATCGGCTACCGCTCAGGAGTGTCAGATTGATTCTCTCAGTCAGTCTTGGGCTGTTATCGTCGGCGGCGGATCTCCGTCGCGGGCGCAGGATGCTATGGGGGCGTTGGAAAATTATCTGTGGGATAAAGAGGCCTCGCTGCTCAAGCTTTTGACGCCGCCTTTTGATATCAGCGAGCCTCATCCGGGCTATATCCGGGGCTACCTGCCGGGGGTCCGGGAAAATGGCGGTCAGTATACCCATGCGGCGGTATGGACGGTTTGGGCCTACTGTCGCATGAGAGATGGGGATAAGGCCTGGCAGCTGCTGCGGGATATCCTGCCGGTCTCTCATGCCCGCACGGATCAGGAGGCGAGGATCTATAAGGTGGAACCGTATGTGGTGTCGGCGGATGTCTACTCTGAAGGCCAGCATGTGGGCCGGGGGGGTTGGAGCTGGTATACGGGGGCTGCGGGATGGATGTATCAGGTTATGCTGGAAGGGGTCTTGGGATTCCATTTGCGCGGGGAGGAGCTGACGATGGATCCGTGTCTGCCGCGGGAATGGCCTGATTTTAACTTGAGGTTCCGCTATCATGATTCGGATTATATTATTTATTGTGATCATCAGTCGCTGGGGCAGGCGGGTGTGGATCAGGCGGAACAAGGGGTGGATGATGCGGAGCGGGGGGATCGTTCTGAAAAAGCCTGGGATGCCGACGTGAAGAGGGGCCGCGTTCAGGTGAAGGTTGATGGGAGTCCTTGCGCATTTCCTATTCGGTTGCAGAAGGATGGGAAGACGCATGTGGTGGAAGTGACGCTGTAATCAACATAATGTGATCCTGTGCGATCAGGTATCCAACAGGTGCACTTTGCAGGTTTTCTTCCAAAAAATCATTCCGTACAACATGACCTGTTTTACTGTGGTTCCCAGAAAAGCATCCTTATAATTCTTATCTTCAATTTGTGTTAAGGCTTTATCGGACATAACAGGTATATCTTTCTGGTTCTTCGCGTGTTTGACTTCAATGACTATCCCCATGTCACCATCGCTGGTGATAAGCATCAAGTCACTTCTCCCACTACCAGACTCCCGATTGGATTTAAGGCTCCACCCGCTGCCAATAAGAAGACCAGCCAAGAACCCATGATAATAATGCTCATCATTATCAAAGTAGCTAATAGTGGTGCGCAGTTGATCCTGCAGGATCTTCTCAATAACATCACAGTTTTTGTCCAATAAGGCATGATAAAGCCTTTGAAGCTCTTCACGGATTTGGATATCATTCAGTTCTTCCGTAAACCAATCTCTGATTTTCTCAAGAAAAATTTCCCGGACTTCGAGATTGGGAATGATCAGTTGAACAGGGTCCGATTCTAACCCCAAAGGTTCTGGGGTTCTGGTCAGATACCCAGTGAGAAATAGTACACTCCATAGGTTGTCAATAGTGTTCCTGAAATCTCCATATGTCAGAGTATCTTTGAGGACTTTTGCCACCGCTTTCCCGGAAATGAGTTCCTCGATCTCGTTGCGAGTGGTAGTATCAGCTTTGTTAATAAACTGTTTAACCATATTATTGGAACTGGTATTATTCCAATAAGATTTGGGACGGATCCCCGGATTCTTTTTGAGTCTGGCTACATGATGAATAATGTCCCAAGGACAGTATATATCTGTGTCACCAAAACGGTAGCCATTATACCACGCACGCAGTTCCTCGTAGGCTGGGGAGAGATTGTAATCGCTAAGAATTTTTTGGACTTCCAAATCGGTAAACCCAAAATGTTCTTCGTAATCACTATCCGTGATTGCATTGACCATAAGATTGTTGACACCAGTAAAGATACTTTCTTTAGAGATACGCAGACAGCCTGTTACCACTGCGAATTCCAAAGCATCGTTGGTTTTAAACGCCTCGCCAAAAAAGATACGTATAAAATCAATCATGTCATCATAGTAGCCGTTATCGAAAGCCTTGTCCAAAGGGACATCATATTCGTCCACCAGAATAATTGCCTTTTCGCCATAGTGTTTTTTGAGTATTCTGGAAAGGAACTTTAAGCTGTCTTCGAGCTGTGGTTGTGTAACTGTTTGCATAAGCATCGCATCAAAGGTTCGTTTATCCCGTTCAGTGATGTGTGGGCTATCCGCAAGAAAAGAGAGTCTATCACATTCATAAGAAACGAGTGAGGCAATCCGAGCGGCTGCATCTTGGAAAGTTTTCCCTTGCACACTTTTCAAGCTTACAAAAATCACAGGATAGCGGTTCATATAGGAGGTACAGAGATCCTGATCTTTCATAATATTCAAACCAGAAAAAATATCCTGGTGATCGGCCTCAACTTCAAAAAAAGCCTTTAGCATTGTCATAGTTAGGGTTTTGCCAAACCGGCGAGGCCTGGTAAACAGATTTACGATGCCTCGATTTAGTAAGAGGTCCCGGATAAAGTTTGTTTTGTCAACATAATAATAATTCTGCTTCCGAAGGTCATCAAAAAGATCTGCCCCCACAGGCAATTTCTTCTGAAACATACAGAAACCTCCTCTTCTTGAGTTACAGCCCCTAAGTGGATTAATGCGGCTTTGCCTGAAAGGTACTAATACCAGTATCGTACAGGCCCAGAAGCAAAGGAGTAAAAAATTGGGAGTCATGCTTCCTTTTTAATTGTAACATATTTTTGGATTAATGACACCGCAAGCCATGTACGTACTCGTACGTACTAACATACCGTACTAACATACTGACCATATGTTTATTCTTTTGGTTAAGGCAATAATAAATTCGACAATTTAGGATAAACATAGTTACAATCCCTTACCAACTAGGAGATGAGATCTATGCAAATCAGTTTAAACGATATCCTGGGTTCTTTTCCTAAAGTCGATGTAAATAGTCTCAAAGTCGGCCAGAAATTACCGGTGGAGGTGGTGTCAACACGTGCGGGAAAATCGGCATTGATCAAACTGGGCGGTCAGGAGATTGAGGCCAAGATGGATACGGCGGCCCGGCCTGGGGAGCGTTTTTGGGCAGCGGTGCGCGAATTTGGCGACCAGGGGTTGATCTTATCCCGCAGCCAAAACATTCCTGCTGATCTCACTATTTCACCTCAGCAGTTGCTGACAATTCTGTCCCGTGGTTTGCCTCTGAATGCTGAAATAACGGCTTTAGTGAATAAGTTTCAAAATAATCCTCAACAGCTGCTGCCGGCTTTGCGCAATGCGCTGGAGACAGCCCAAAACCCGGAACTTAAAGAGGCGTTGACACAGCTGCTCAGGACTGTGCCTGAATGGCAGAATGTGTCAGCCCAGAGTTTGGTCAACTTCCTGAAAAGCTTGGGGGCTCAGCACGAGAGTCAATTGTTTGGCAGAATGGCTGAACAGCCTCAACAGAACAATGATCAAGGCAATAGACAAGGAAACACACAAGGCAACACACAAGGCAACACACAAGGAAACACACAAGGAAACACACAAGGAAACACACAAGGAAACACACAAGGCACCCTACAAACAACTCATTCGCAGCAAGGGACAAATCAATCCCAGCTGCAACAGCCGCAGGGCTTGTCTCAATCCCAGTTACAGGGCTCGCATCAACCCCAGGTCCAAGTTTTGGCGCAAGCTTCGCAACCCCCGTCACCGCCGCAAGCTTCGCTACAGAATGCCCTTGGGCAGGAGCCGAATCCTCCAGCTGGGCAGCATCAAGGAGGGCAGGCTGCAGCTTCAAGCCAACAAGGTCAAGCGATAAATCAAGGTTCGATCCCGGGTCAAGCTCCGGTTTTGGGTCAAGGTCAAGGGTTAAGTCAGGGAGGGCAAGTTTCAGGTCCAGCTGCGGATTTGGGTCAGGGGCATCCGCCAGCACTAACAAACCCACAGCAGGGGGGAGCGGGTGAAGCGCCATCAGGGGCTGCGCCGGGAACTCTGCCGGGAGCTGCGCCGGGAACTCCATCAGGGGCTGCGCCGGGATCTCAACCGGGGTCTTTGGCAGGAACTTCATCAGGGCCTTCGGCTGGTGCTCCGGCCGGATCTTTGTCTGAGGGTTCGGCAGAGACTAAGGGACTTCCGGGGGCGCCGGCTCATCAGCAAGGGGCCGGCCGTCACATCCTACCCACACAGATGTCACAACAGATGTCACATCTGGAGCGGGGAGGGGATCTTTCCGGGGTGCAGATGGCACGGGTCGCTCAGGACAGTGATACCCTTAAATCCAAGCTGATCAGGCTGCTGGAAGCCACAGGCCAAAATCTGGCGACAAGTGAGCGCGGCATGGCCAGAGCCCTTTTGGATGATATTACAGCTCAGCAGCTATGGCTTCAATCCGGGATACGCAAGAATGCTTTTGTGTTGATGAATATGCTTTTGCAGGATCAGGACGAATTGTATCAGGCGCGCATCGCCATTGAAAGCGCGCGCAAGGGATCCAGAATGGATCCCCGGCATTGCCGTATTGCCGTTCAGGTGGATACATATCATTTAGGGACTGTGGGAGCTGATGTCTGGCTGTATGAAGATCGTATTCATTTATGTCTGCTGAGTGACGATCCTGAGGGGATGACAGAGATGATTCAACCTGAGCTGCCTTTTGCCCAAGAACATTTTCGGGCGCTGGGGATGGTTTTGGCGTCTATCACGACTAAGGATTTTGTGGATATGCCCCGGTTCAGGACTTTCTTGGCAGGGGAGCAGTTGGAGGTTAATGTGGAGGGGTAGAGGCCGCTCAAATGTTTCCAATAGATACCTGATGGCTGTTACTCATAATATAGAAAAATTCATCCCCATATGGTAAACTTATTTTACTAGGTTGGTGATTTGCCATGGCCGTATGGAAAATGGCAGTGCGCAGCATAAAATTGCGCAAAGGGTATTCGATCATGATTTTCCTGATGATAGCCGTGGTTGTATTTTTTGGCATTACCGCGGTAAATGTGTTGCTGGCGGGAGACCGCATTTTGCAAGATGAACACAAAGAGAGGGACGGCCCGGATTATGCAGCCTTCTTTATCAATCAACAATTTAGCGCAGAGGATATGATCTTTTTCCAGAACTATCCTGGTGTCACCCGGGTGGAAACCCGTCCGGTCTTATGGATAGCCGCCTATCAAAACCGTTGGAATGGCAAAGAAGGCAGACAATTCATGCTGTATGCTGATCCCTCTCTGGAAAAGGGAGAGATCTTAGCGCCATATGCTGATATGGCTCAAGGGAAGATTAAAACTGGTGATTCGGTGGAGTTGGCGATAAACTGCGTTTTTAAACAGGATGCAGAAAACGAAATGAAAGCTCTAAGTTTTTCTGTAACGGGCCCATTGATTGATTTTTTTTGGGGAGGATCTATGTTCGGAGTCCAATTTTTGCCCTTATCTCAGGAGGACTTCGACGATTTTTCATCCATATCCGGAGAATTTGCCTTTACTGAAGTTATGCTGTATACAGAACCTGGTGTTGATCTTGGGGGGCTCAAGTCAGATGTTGAGTCTGCAACCCATGTTTATTGGGGCCTGACTCACGAGGAAAGCCAAGAATTGCTGCTGTTGGTTCCCAAAATTATCAGCTGCTTTTTGATGCTCATTGCGGCTATCCTGGTATTGGTGGTTCTGCTGACGCTGTGCCATACTGTTGTCTCGTCCCTGGAATCAGATTATAAGACGATCGGTGTGTTGAAAGGACTGGGTTTTGAGAACAAACAAGTTCTGTCCTTCATATTTTTGCACTATTTGCTTCTTTCGTGTGCAGGGGTGGTCGTGGGTGTGGGGGTGAGTCTGCTTGTCCAACAGCCTGTTCTCGGTTTTTTTCTATCCTTTGCCGGGATCCCCCCGAAGAAGCTTGTTTTTCCGGAGGTTATCTGGGGAGTGGCTCTGGCACAGTGCAGCCTTGTCTTACTTTGCTCATGGTTTTCGGCACGGCGGGTTTACCGCATATCTCCGGTGCGGGCTATTTCGCAGGGACAAGCAGAAGTGCATTTTTCCCGGCGCTTTAACTTGTCTCTGCAGAGGTTATTCTTCTTGCCGGGATGGCTGCGCTTAGTTGTCAAGCAGATTGTGTCTAAAGGGGGGCAATATGCCGTGATCTTTGTGGTGAGCGTTCTTTTCTGCTATGCTTTGGTTACCCTTATGGGGTTCTATACTGTTATGGATGACCCCCGTTCTAGTACCCGGTTGCTGGGTCTGCCTGAGGAGGGGCTTGAAATCTATATAAAATTGGACGATGATAAAAAGCCAATTATAGGGATCAATCAAGCTTTGGAAGACATAGAGGCCATGTCCAAGGTGAAAACTCATTATGAATGTAAGATGCCCTGGGTAAAACTTAACGGCTCAATGTTAGTTCTTCAAAGCTATAGTACTTTTGAGGGGATTGAGTATCCTGAGCCAATGTCTGGAAGGTTTCCCCAATATAATAATAATGAGGTGATGATAACACCGCAGCTTCAAAAACTGTATGGTCTGAATCTTGGGAATAAGATCACATTGGGAAGAACAGGGGATTACAGGGAATTCATCATTACAGGGATCACGTCAAACGTTCTTGACATGGGTCATACCCTCATAACCACCTTAAACGCAGTGAGTTGTTTCATAGATATGCCATCTATCTATGTTGTTGTTTTGGAAAATGATGTGGCGGCCAGTCATGTCATAGCATCCTTCAATGACAAGTTCGAGGGCTTGGCTCAGATCTCTAAGACTCAAAGATACGTAGATTATAGGTCGGGCATCCGGTTGGGGATTTTGGGGGTTGCGACGTTGCTGCTTATTATGACCGTTTTGCTCATAACCTTTATTACCGCCCTTGTAACGCAAATCGCTGTCTACCGTGAACAGAGGGATATGGGTATCTTGAAAACCACTGGGTACTCGACAGTTCAGCTGCGCCAGCAATTTGCTGTGAGGTTTTTATTAGTATCTGCTATGGGATATGCTATGGGCCTGATCCTGAATCTGGCGTTTTCGGATAAAATGATGAGCGCTGTTTTAGGATTTTATAGTTATGAGGGGAATAAAACTCTTATGACCTTGTTGGGGCCTGTTGTTTTTTTGTGCGGAATCATAACGCTGTTGGCCTGGCTTGCTACCCGGAGAATAAGAAAAATAGGATTGGAAAATTTGAATACAGAATAAAGCAGGTATGTAATTACTTTAATGGTTTTATTTGTTGTGTATTTTTGCACAAAAAATATAAAATTTAATAGTATCTTAAGGACTTCTCTTATAGTGACATTGTACAATACAATTTAATTATATGTTTTTTGGGGTGCCATAGAATGTCGTCATTGCAGTGTAAGTTTATATTTATATAATCAAACGAGGAAGAGGGGACCATCTTGCTCTTCAGGAAAAGGAGATGAAGAAAATCCTATGAATATCCTGCTTGTTGACGATGATACTGATCTATCCGCAGTTACTGCTGATTACCTGGAAGATGCCGGGTTCACAGTGTGGTGTGCTGTGACCGCAGCGGAGGCTTTGAAAAACTTGGATAATGCTCATCTCATATTGATGGATATCACTCTGCCGGACGGCTCAGGGTTTGATCTGTGCAGAAGAATTCGTCAGAAAAACGAAATCCCCATCATCTTTATCAGTGCGAATATAAGCGGCATGAGCAAGGTGGAGGGCTTAAATATTGGCGCGGATGATTATGTCACGAAGCCTTATTCTCTGGGAGAGCTTCTGGCTCGAGTGAAAGCCCGTTTGCGCCGGTATCAAATCAATGATTGCCACCTATCCCATGAAGACGAAAAAGAGCCGCAAGACTCAAGTATCTTGCGGCATTCCAGAGAAAAGCTGTGATTATCAGAAATGACTCAAATTGAAAGAAACTTAAACTCCTGCTTTTGGAACCAAAGGTATGACTATAATCACATTTCCGGCCGTGGGAGGTCTCTTGTCTTGGAGACAAAAACCAGGATCATAACTGGGTTTTTTGTGAACAACGTTTTCCTTCAGTTTGTTGGTCACAGTGAAGGTCTTGCCGTCGGCATTGGGTTTAATAACAGTTTCGTAGCCTGGGACATAAACTTTTAAGTCATATTTCCCGGGCAATCCGGAATCGAGATCACTAAAAATGTATTCCCATTTATTGTTCTTTGTGACTGTACCTTTGCCCAGGAATTTTTCCCCTTCTTCAGACTTTCTGAGCAAACTAACGTCTACCTTCTTGGGGCGCAGATTCTTGGCGTTATTGTCGCCTTCCCAGACCATTTTCACTTTCACGGTTTCAGTGAGAATAACGTCCGGTATTATCTTCTCGAATTCCACTGTGACTGTCGCCGCGGCTTCCAGGTTGGCCAGCTTATAACTGTTTGAGGTGTTGTTGGCGACAACAGCGCCGTTCAGTTTCCATTCTTTCACTTGGTAGCCGTCTTTTGGAGTGGCGGTGAATTGGACGTCTTTACCCTTCAGCACTTTCGCACCGGATGTGAGAGCTTTTTCGCCTACCTTAGCCGCAAGAGAGCCGTTTCCGTTAACCACGTTAAATGCAACGGCAAAGTCAACGACTGGTATCTTCTCGAATGTCACCACGACAGATGCCGCAGCGTTCACTTTTAGTATATAAGTGTCTTTGCCTGTTTGGTCGACTTTGCCGTTCAGTTTCCAGTCTTTCACTTGGTAGCCGGCGTTTGGCTTGGCGGTGAACTTGACTTCCGTCCCCTTCTTCACCTTGGCGCCGGAATCTACCGAAGCATCAAGAGTGCCACCGTTTCCATAGGTGTATACAACTTCATACTTAGTTGCAAGGTCGCTGCCATGATTGGCGCCGCCTTTGCCGTCCTGCTTGCCACCTTTGCCGCCCGCGCCCTCATCAGCAGCAAATGCTGCAATAGGTAACATAGCAAAGACCAGCGCCATAACAATTGTTATAGCAATGATTCTTTTTATGCCTTTTGTTTTCATTCTTTCTCCTCCTAAATGTTTTTGATTTTAGAAAACGGCATTTGATTCAATATTTTCCTTGTTCTGTGTCTATTGGGAAACTTAAACGCTTATAAGCCTCACCCCTCTTAGTTTGTAATTTGGTCTTTGCCACCCTTTGCCATCATCGAATACATTCCAAGTCTAATACGAAAGATGTTAAAAAGTCCTTAACAAGTCCTTAACAAGTTGTTAAATCCGCATATTTTAACAAACAATTTATTCTAATATTTCCATGAGATCGGAGTTTCATTTTCGAAAGCGCGTAGTCTTGTGTAAAGATGCATATTATCTTCAGTCATGAATAGTGAAGATATGATATAATCTGATTAAAATATAGAAAATTCTCTCCCCATATGGTACAATTATTTTGTGTTTGAGTCGTTTATTCACAAATGATTTTAGGGGAAGACAATGAACATCCTAATTATTGACGATGATGCCGATCTAGCCGCTGTCACAGCCGATTGTTTAGAAGATGCCGGGTTCACAGTACGCAGTGCCGTGACAGCAGCAGAAGCCCTGAAAAAATTAGACGACGTACATCTCATACTGCTGGACATCAGTCTGCCGGACGGAACCGGTTTTGACCTATGCAGGCAGCTCCGCCAGGAAACCCAAATCCCCATTATCTTTATCAGCGCGCGCACAAGAGACACAGACAAAGTGGAAGGCTTAGGTATTGGCGGGGATGATTATGTTGCCAAACCCTATTCACTGGACGAACTTCTGGCCCGGGTGAAAGCCCATCTGCGCCGGAGCTACCCGGCGCGCAAGAACTTCGGAAACATCGAAGTAGATATCAGTGGGCGTAAAGTTCGGCGCCAGGGCGTAGAAATATTTTTGTCACAAAAAGAATTTGATCTTCTCAGTGTATTCATCAACAATAAGAACACTGTCATACCAAAAGAAAAGTTATGGTCAGACGTATGGGGCGGCAGTGAGTCAGAGCCGTCCACTCTCACAGTACATATTTGCCGGCTGCGCGAAAAACTGGAGGAAAACCCCGCGAATCCAAAGCACATCAAAACAGTGCACCGGGTAGGGTATATTTTCGAGGTACCGGTATGAAAAAAATATTAATAAGATTGACAGCAGCCTTTATTATAATTGCCGCTGTATTCATCATCGCTCTGAACCTCCAAAGCAAAGACCGAATAGATGAGATTGCCGGGCAGATGCTTGTTGAGGCCAATGAGATCGCCAATGGGGACGAGAGCGCCCGAGAGCGCTATTATGAATTAACAGACGCCCTGAAATCCGAAACACGAGGGCAGAAATCCCTCATGCCGGCTATGTGGCTGTCGTTGGGGACATGCGCTGCCTTTTCACTCTACCTCTATTTGACAATCCTGCGCCCTTTTCATAAGATGGAGAAATTCTCAAAAGATATAGCCGCCGGGAACTACGATATTCCTCTGGAGATGTCCCGGCATAATGTATTTGGGGCCTTTTCCTGGGCCTTCGATTCAATGCGCGAAGAGCTTCGCACAGCGCAAAGAGCAGAGCAAGAAGCTAAAGATGCCAACAAAACTTTAGTCGCCGTCCTGTCACATGACATAAAAACCCCAATCTCCTCAATAAGAGCCTGCGCTGAAGGCCTGTCTTCAGACCAAGGCAGGAGAGAAGAACGCAGGAAACGGTATCTGGATACCATAATGCGCAGATCAGATGAAGTCGCACGACTGACAGAAGACCTCTTTGTCCATGCCCTTGCCGATATGGACAAGCTTGTCATCGAACCGGCTGTCTTCCCTCTGCGATCGTTCATTTCAGACTTCGCATCCTTAATAGATATCACGGTCACCTCAGAAATCCCGGAGGTCAGCATCATTGCCGATGAGAAGAGATTAAAAGAGATATTTGGCAATATTATTGAAAACGCCGAAAAATACGCCCCGGGCGCGCCGGTAGAAATGACGTTTATCAGGGAAGAGAACCAGGAAGACGCATTGTTGTACTGCATTTTCAGCGATAAAGGAACATCACTGCAGCCAGAGGATGTCCCCTTTATCTTTTATAAATTTTATCGGGGGAAGAACGCCATGGATAAAGAAGGGTCGGGGCTGGGGTTATATATCGTCCGCTATATCACCGAAAAACTGGGAGGTAAAGCATACGCTGAGCGTACCGAAGAGGGCCTGAAGATTTATATCGGATTGAAAGTAAGTTCTTAGAAGAATTCTTAGAAAGGCGATGAAAGGATGTTCATGCTTAGGTTGGTGATCCGCCATGGCTATCTGGAAAATGGCGCTGCGCGGGATCAAATCATATAAAGGATATTCGATCATGCTTTTCCTTATGGTGGCGGCCGTTGCGCTTTTCGCCATTACCGCGGCCAATGTGCTGCTGGCGGGGGAACATATTTGGAGCGAAGAATATAAGGAAAAGGATTGTCCGGATTACATGGTAATAGTTGAGGATGAAGATATTATTCAAAATGACTATATTAGCTTCTTCAAAAACTATCCTGGCGTCACCCGGGTAGAAAGCCGCCCGGTCGTCGTGATTATTCCTGACAGTAACATTTGGGGTGGCAGTACAAGAGGTCTGATGTTCCTGTATGTGTATGCGGATACTACCCTGAAACAAGGAGAAGCTCTAATACCTTATGCCGATTTGGCCCAAGGGAAGCTCAAAATAGGGGACACCATGGAAATCCTGTTCTGGAATCAAGAAAATGAACACAGGAAATTAAAACTTTCCCTGGTGGGGACATTTGTTGACCCTGTTGTTGGGGGGCCCATGTTCCATGAAGGGTACTTCCCGGTGTCTCAGGCGGATTTTGATAATATACGTTCGGAATCAGAGGCTCTTACCGAGATAAGAGTGTATACAAGGCCGGATGTTGATCTTTTACAGCTGCAGTCAGATTTCGGCCATAATGGTATTTTCAATTATGCTGAACGCGAGGAAAGCAGGGAGCTTATATTGTTGGTTCCTCGTATAAGCAGCTATGTTTTAGTGGCAATTGCTGTTCTTTTGATGTTGGCGGTTCTCTTGGCGCTGCGCCATGCTGTTATCTCTTCTATTGAAACGGACTACAAAACCATTGGAGTATTAAAAGGATTAGGCTTTAAGAACAATCAGGCGCTCTCCTTTGTCCTTTTGCATTATACTCTTCTTACATTTATGGGTGCGGTGACAGGAGCGGGATTGAGTGTGCTTATCCAACAGCCTGCACTCAGCTTATTTCTATCCTTTGCCGGGCTTCCCCCAAAGCCTCTTCTATTTCCGGAGATTATTGCAGGAATTGTCTTATTGCTGTGTGTTATGACGGGAATTTCTTCATGGCTAACAGCGCGGCGGGTTTATCGGATATCCCCGGCACAGGCCATCGCTCAGGGGCAGGCGATGGTACATTTTTCGCGCCGATTTAATCCATCTCTACAGGTACTTTCCTTCTTACCAAGAGGAGTGGCTTTAGCTGTCAAGAAGATTGCGTCCCAAGCGGGGCAATACCTTGTGGTTTTTATGGTAAATGTAATTTTCTGTTATCTCTTAGTGACCCTCACAGGATTTTATGGCATCATGAATGAATACCGTTCTGCTGCTCACTTGTTTGGCTGTCCCGAGGGAGATATTGGAATTGATGTGGACTCTGATGAAAGCGCCCTGTTTGGGGATGCCAATCAGTGGGTTGGAGAAATCGACACGATTCTGGCTGAACGATATCAGCCCAAAGTTAAGAAGCAGTATGACAGGAAGAGGGTCTGTATAAATTTTCACGGTTTGCATTCTCATATTCTTGGATTTAGTGCCTTTGAAGATATTGGGTACCCTAACCCTGTGGCCGGACGTTTCCCTAAATATGACAACGAAGTGATGATAACGCCGCAGCTTCAAAAACTTTGTGGTCGGAAAATCGGGGATACGATCATTCTGGAAAGTGGAAATGGCGAGAACGGGAAATTCACGATAACAGGAATCACTTCATATTCCCTCTACAATGGTCGAATCATGGTGACAACTTTTAACGGAGCTGATTCCTTCGACGGTGAAACTATGCGTGTGGTGATCTTAGAAGAGGGAGATGATACATATAATGTCATAGCCCAATTCAATGACAAGTTTAAAGGGTTGGCGGCTGCAGAAAATTTACGAGAAGAGAATGAAAGTTGGACCAACGGTGTTCGATTGGGGATTTTAGGGGTAGCGGTTTTCATTCTTGTCATTGCCATTTTGCTGATCACCCTTACCACTGTTCTGATAACACGAATTGCCATTTACCGTGAACGAGTCGATATGGGCATTCTGAAAACATCTGGCTATTCAACAAATCAGGTGCGCAGGCAATTCACTTTGAGGTTTTTGTTGGTGTCCGCTGTGGGATGCAGCCTGGGTTTGATTCTCAGTCTTGCGCTTGCAGATGAAATGATGAGAGCAATTTTAGGCCTGGCCCACGTCTATAATTATGTGGGGGATAAATCGCTTCTTACCCTCTTGGGGCCTTTCGTTGTGTTGTGCGCGCTGACAACAGCGTTAGCTTGGCTGAGCACCCGCAGCATAAGAAAGATGGGTGTTGAAAGAATACTGAAAGGATGTTAAGAGTGATTAAAGCGAAAAAGCTATGCAAAAGTTACGCCAATGACGGGGTACAAAACCATGTCCTGAGGAATATAGACATGGAGATCAAGGAGGGGGAATTCACCGTAGTCATGGGACCCTCTGGCTCAGGAAAATCCACTTTGCTCTACTGCCTCAGCGTTATGGATAAAGCAACTTCGGGCAGTTTGTACTATGGTGGGAAATCCCTTGATAAACTGAGTGATTCTGAGATGGCACAGATGCGCCGCCGGGAGTTTGGCTTTGTCTTTCAACAGATTCATCTTGTGATGGATTTGACCTTGTTTGAGAACATTGCTGTCCCGGGGTATCTGACCATGAAGGCAAAAGCATCCCACAAACGGGCAAATGACCTGCTCACTCAATTGGGACTCGATGGACTCGGCAAGAGACTGCCTACGCAAGTTTCGGGGGGTCAGGCCCAGAGGGCGGCGGTGGCTCGGGCGCTGGTCAATTCTCCAAAAGTTCTTTTTGCTGATGAGCCTACCGGGTCATTAAATTCCCAGGCCGGTAAGGATATTCTGGATTTGCTTACCTCCCTTAACCAAGAGGGGCAAACAGTTGTCATGGTTACCCATGATATCAAGGCGGCGAGCCGGGCCCATCGCCTCCTCTATCTTAAGGATGGAGTCATTGGCGACGAGATGATCCTGCCCCGTTATGACGCGGCCCAAACTGTGGGACGGGAAGCCCAGGTTATTTCCTGGCTGACCTCCTTGGGTTGGTGATTTGGCATGATTCGGTTCCTGGGTTGGGAGATGGGAGAGTATTTTGGATAAAAGGAGGGGGAACAGCTATACTGTTTCATATATCACAAATAAATTTTATTTCTATTGAAGGTTCAAACCTATATTCCAAGTATATATTTTTTGAAAGGATTTTGAAAAAATGGACATCTTTCATGACTCTCATCATACGTTTTTCCGTGACCCTTTTGGAGCTGTGACGTGCGGGGACTGGGTGACGGTACGCTTAGGGGTGCGAACGGAGGCTCCCGTTCGGGCTTGGATTCGTCTGTGGCAGGAGGATCATGAGGAACGTATTCTGATGGAGCCTGTGCGGGTGAGGGCGGCAGGGGCGATGGGAGAGGCGGACACTGCAACAGATATAAAAACCCCTGTGTTTTGGGAGGGTGTGTTCCAGGCGCCGGAGCGGGCGGGGCTGGTTTGGTATTATTTCATTGTGGAAGAGCTGGATCGGGAACAATGGGCACTGTGCGATGTGCGATGTACACGATACAATGGACAAGGCGAAAAAGGCGAAAAAGGCGAAAAAGGTGAAAGGTACCATGGGCACAGGATAAGGGACAATGAGAATGATGAATGGTGGCGTTCGTGTGGCGGCGTCAGGTATTATTATGGTGATAATTGGCGGCGTTTGGGCGGCGCTGGAACTCTGGCAGGGATGGCGCGCTGCGGGTCTTTTGGGGGCGGGGATGATGTGGCGGAACCGCCGGCCTATCAAGTGACGGTGTCGAGCCGGGATAACCAGGTTCCAAAGTGGTATAAACAGGGGATTATGTATCAAATCTTTGTGGACCGGTTTCACCAGGGCGCGGGAGTGCGGTGGGAGCATGTGGCGGTGGGGCGGCAGGCGCTTTTTCACCGGGATTGGAATGATAAGCCTTTTTACATACGCAATGAGGAGGGCGGGATTGACCGCTGGATTTTTTTCGGGGGTAATTTGGATGGGATCCGGATGAAGCTGAGGTATTTACTCAGTTTGGGGGTGACGATCCTTTATTTGAATCCGATTTTTGAGGCGGCCAGCAATCATAAATATGATACGGCGGATTATCATAAGGTGGATCCGCTGTTTGGAGATGAGGAGATTTTGCGGGCTTTGGTGGAGGAAGCGCGGGGGTGTGGGATTTCGATTATTTTGGATGGGGTGTTCAGCCATACAGGAGCGGACAGCCGGTATTTTAACCGGCGGGGGTTGTATCCGGAGGTGGGGGCGCACCAATCGGTGGAGTCGCCTTATGCGAGTTGGTATCAGTTTGAGAGGTTTCCGGATGTTTACTCCAGTTGGTGGGGGATCAAGGATTTGCCGAATGTTAATGAGATGGAGCCTTCATATATTGATTTTATCTGCCAAGGACAGGGGAGTGTGATCCGGTCCTGGATGCGCTGTGGCATTCGGGGGTGGCGTCTGGATGTGGCGGATGAGCTGCCGGAGGCGTTTATTCGCCATGTGCGTGAGGCTATGTCCGGGGAGGATGATGAGGCTGTTTTGATTGGTGAGGTGTGGGAGGATGCGTCTCATAAGGTGAGTTATGGGGAGATGAGGCGGTATTTTGCCGGGGATGAGCTTCATGGGACGATGAATTATCCGTTTCGGGCTTTCTTGTTGGATTTTATGATTTTTCGTGTCTCAGCTTATGATCTGTGGGCAGGGGTGATGAGTCTCTATGAAAATTATCCTCGGGAGAATTTTAGGGCAGCGATGAATTTGTTAGGCAGCCATGATGTGGCCCGTATTCTGACGCTGCTGGGGGATGCGCCGGAGGAGAAGGGGCTGTCTGATGAGAAAAAAAGGGAGTTTGTGCTGCCGGCAGGGACGCGGAATGTGGCGGTGCAGCGGCTGAATATGCTGGTGCTGTGGCAGATGGCTTTTCCGGGGGTGCCCCATATTTACTATGGTGATGAGGCAGGGATGGAGGGGTTTCGTGACCCTTATAACCGGGGGCCTTATCCGTGGGGGCAGGAGGATCAGGTGATATTGGATATGTACAGGCGGTGGACGGCTCTGCGGCGAGAGTATGATCTGCTGCGGGACGGGGAGATGTGGCCGGTCTGTGCAGGTGTGGATGTATGCGGGTTCTGGCGTGTGTGGCCTGGCTCGCAAGGGGGGCAAGAGGCCCAAGAGGGAAAGGAAACTTCTTTTTGGGAACGGATTTTGCTGTTGGTTAACCGCTCGGAGGCGGTGTGCTATTATGAGATAGGCGGATGTGAGGAGGAGATTGGTGATTCCTGGCCTCAGCCATGTTGGGAGCGTCCTCTGTTCTGGGGAGAGAGTGAGCAGTGGGAGGTTGTGGATCTGGATTCGGGCTGTCGGGAAAGGGTTGAGACTTTGGGCGAGCCTCCGGAGACGGGGGGGGGTTCCTATTGTGTGGAGGTTCCGGCTTTGTCGGCCCGTGTTCTCTTGTTCAGGCCGGTTCGTGATGTGGTAAATCCGGCTTGGATGGAGAGGGCTGCGGGGGTGTTGCTGCCGGTCGCGGCGCTGCCGTCGCGCTATGAGATTGGGGATTTTGGTTTTGGGGCGTATGAATTTGTGGATAGGCTGGTGGAAGTGGGACAGAAGGTTTGGCAGATTCTGCCCCTTAATCCGCTGGATCAGGTTAATTCGCCGTATCAGAGCGGAAGCTCTATGACGATCAGTCCTCTTTATATTAGCCCGGAAAAATTGAGGGATCTACTGAGAGGCTGTTTAGCGGATGAGGATCTGAGTGATTGGGAGCGGGCCTGGATAGGGGAGCCGGTTTCTGGCGAGTTGGTTTCTGAGGAGTCAGAAAAAGAGCAAGAAATAGAAGGAAGAACTATTGATTATGAGAGGGCCGGATATCGTAAGACAGGTATGCTGCGCGGGGCTTTTGCTTTGTTGAGTCAGCTTGAGATGTGGACGGAAAAGGGCGGGGCTTTGAGACGGGCATGGGAAGAGTTCCGCAGGGAAAATGCGTCCTGGGTTGAGGAATATAGTCTGTTCTGTGCGCTGAAGGCAGAGCAGAAGGGTAGAGCGTGGTCTCAGTGGGAGGAGGCTTTGCTGCGGGATCGGGATGAAGGGGCTTTGGATGCGGCGCGGCAGCGTCTGAGGTCTGAGATGGAGTATTATGTTTTTGAACAGTTTATTGCGGAGGGGCAGTTTCAGGAGCTGCATGAGTATGCAAAGAGGCGGGGACTTTCTATTATGGGGGATATGCCGTTTTATGTGGCGGCGGATAGTGTGGACTGCTGGGCCCATCAGGAGATGTTTTGGCTGAAGGAGGGGCGCCCGACTGTGGTGGCGGGGGTACCGCCGGACTATTTTTCTGAGGATGGCCAAAGATGGGGGAATCCGGTCTATCGCTGGGATGTGATGGCGAGGGATGGGTATAGTTGGTGGCGCGCGCGGTTGGGAAGGGCTTTTGACCTTTTTGACTGTGTGCGGTTGGATCATTTCCGGGCTTTTGCAGGGTATTGGGAGATTCCGGCGGAGAAGGAGACGGCGCGGGAAGGGCTGTGGATGAAGGGGCCGGGCCGGCATTTCTTTGAGACGCTGGAAAGGGAATGGGGGCCTATGCCTATTGTGGCGGAGGATCTTGGGTTTTTGACGCCTGAGGTGACGATTTTGCGGAATATGCACGGGATTCCGGGGATGAAGGTGCTGCAGTTCCAGGATGGGAACTTGGATGTGGATGAGGATGTGGTGTTCTTTTCGGGGACTCATGATAATGATACTTTGTGGGGTCATGTGGAGGCCGTGTATGATAATGATCAGGGAATGGAAGCTGTGGGAAAGGGGCAAGTGTGTATAGCTCAGATTTGCAGGGAACTCATGGAGAAGCTCTACAGGTCCCGGGCAGGGCTGGTGATTTTGCCGGTGCAGGATATTTTGTTGCTGGATAGCCGCGCACGCACGAATGTTCCAGGGACAATGGGAGGCAACTGGGAGTGGAGGATGTGTGAAGAGGATTTGGCGGATCCGGGGTGGGATTGGCTGAAGGGGATGGATAGAAGAACGCGCCTCCTTGATTAAAACAAGCGAGGCCTTTCGATAGGAAGGGATCCGGCAAGCGGAGGAAATTTGCCGACAGCATCGCCGAGATGGAAGGTTTTTTGATGAAATTCTTGAAAGGGATGTTTAGGATGTTAGGCAGCTTGGAACGTCAACTCTGCGATATTCAAGGGCGGCTTTTTGAACTTTCTTTGCGTTCAGGTTTGGATTCAAAGGATTTTATCTGCAAATTTATGAACAGTCAAACCTGTAAGTATCTGGATCTCCCATATGACCGCCTGCAATGGGCTGGGGAAGAATACATCCTTGAGACGCTTTTGGATGAGGTTTCCATAAAAAAAGATGCGGTTTGCTTCTTTTCCAATGAAGCGCTTTTCTGGATGGGCTATGTCTATCGCTATTGGCATTTTGAAAGAGGAGAAAGCAGCGCTGATATCTACTTAAGGGCTGATGCTCGTCTGATGAATGACTGTTATCTGGGGTTTCATACACTCGATGTTTCTATGGCTATTGAAGATTTGGAGGAGATCGCAAGCTATTCAAGAAGGAGTTGATGAAAATTTTATCGGATACCGAATGATGGTTTTTAACTTTTCGGGAGCCGTTTTTCGTGGATCGTTCAAGTTGTAACGAGTATTACATTTTCTCCTGCTTAACACCCGCAAGAAAGGCATGCAGCCGATGAATTCCGCCGCCAAAAAGCATCATCGGGCACCCCATCCTTACTTGAATCCCTTTCTCCTCGCAGGAATCCAAAACGCTTTTATCCGCACAAGCCTTGCCAAAAAACACAACCTTTTTCACGCCAAGTTTGTTTAAGTGTTCTATCAGAACGGGCGTGTTGCATTTGTGTGATAGGACATACGCGCTGTTTGGCACTTTCGGCAGTTCATCAAAACTATTGAATGTCTCAAATCCAAGTGCCGATTCTGGCGTTGTTGGCATGGGAAACACTTTTACGCCGTTGTCGGAGAAGGCCTTGTGTAAATTCTTGTAGTACAAATTGTCTTGTTTCGAGCACCCGCAGATTAAGACCTCACCGCCAAAGAAATCCTTGTTGATTTTTTCCATATTCCTTATCCTCCGCTGTTAATTTATTAGTATCTATGATACCATTAATATCTCAGATTTTTGAGAGCAGGGAATACAATTTAATACAATTTATTGATAAAGGCGATGTCTATAATGACAGGAAAAACTATGAGAATTGACAACATACCCGCAATCCTTTGGGGAGAGAAAGCAGACAGTATTTATGTGTGTGTTCATGGATCCATGTCGCGTAAAGAGGATGCACAAGGCTTTGCCGAAAAAGCAGTCGGAAAAGGTCATCAAGTTATCAGCTTCGACCTTCCTGAGCATGGCGCCCGTAAAAACGAAAACTATCCCTGTATAGTGTGCAATGGTGTTCATGACTTGGGTATCATTGGTGATTATGTTCAACGCAACTGGGATGAGATCTATTTATATGGAAACAGCTTGGGCGCATATTTCAGCCTGCTTGCTTATAAAGATTATAATATTAAAAAATGTCTTTTTCTCTCACCCCTCCTCGACATGGAACGCGTGATTCAAAACATGATGAAGGGGTCTAACGTTAATGAACAGGAGTTGAAGGAGAAACGGGAAATACCCACGCCAATGGGTGAAACGCTCTATTGGGAGTGTTACTGTTATGCGAGGGAACATCCTGTTGACAAGTGGGATATACCTACCGCGATACTTTATGGCTCGGAAGATGACCGGATTGAACGAGAGGGTGTTGAGAAGTTTGCAAAAAAATTTAGCTGTGACTTAACTGTATTAGAGGGTGGTGAGCATTGGTTTCATACCGAGCGGCAATTATTTTTTCTTGATAAATGGCTTGAAGAACATATATAAAGAACATATGAATACAAGCAATTTTTATTTGTCGGCGAAGATCCCGGATTGACCAACGAGAAGGAATATATGGGGGCGATACTGGATGACGAGATTCTTCTGAAAATCGAGTTGGCCGGAGCCTCAAGCGCGACCAACCAATTAAGAACCTTCTTTGATCATTTTGAGTGCTGTGTCTACATCATAACCGTCATTGATCAATCTGGCCAGCTGAGATGCGCCTTCTGCTTTGCCTCTAGCTTCACCTCTGGCTTCCGCCTCCGCTCTGGCTTGGGCCAGCTGCGCTTCATTGAGCCTCTGCGTGAAGTAGACACTGTTTTCAACGTCCTGTAGTCCCTGATAATTAGCCACTAATGAATTATACACGTGCACCAGCTCCTTTGCTAAATCGTTGGTTCCGAATTCGGCGGCATATGCTGCCGCTTCTTCCTGGCTGCTTACAGCGAAAAACCTTGAAAATATATAAAGATTGTTGCCTTCAGTTGCTGTGGTTTCTTTGATGACTGCCGGCACATATACCAGCACCAGTTCGATGAGATCATCGTAGAGTTCCCCGGTATCGAGATAGCAGAGACCGACTTTGCGTATGCTTTTTGATGTGTTCTTACTGTCGAGGATACGGTTGGGGTCTGTCAGGACAAAAGCGATATGAACCGGATAAAGGTCTTCGTATTTCATTTCGCTCACGCGTTGGCTTGAGACGGCCCGGCACATGTAGTATGCGCCCCGTCGTTCCTGACGTCCTTTTGAGTAACGTCTTTGGATATCCAGTGTGAAGATTTGATCGGTATCGGCGATGCCCAGCACATCGAAACGAATACTGTTCAGCAGGACATCGTTTTCACGGACGACAGCTTGTGAATGGGGTTCTCCAACAATGGTGATCTCCTGCCCATAAACAGCAGAACATAATTTGATGAACAGTTCTTTTTTCGCGAAAGTGATCGCAAAGACAACATCATGACTGGGACGATAGTAATCATCATAATGAAATTCCATAGGTTCCTCTTTCCGTTGACAGTGTTCTTTATCAGACACCATGCGGGACGATTATGATATGATTCTACCATATAGAGGTCCCGTTTGGCTAGTGTGATCATCAGGTGGTTGTGATCATCAGGTGGTTGTGATCATCAGGTGGTTGTGATCATCAGGTGGTTGTGATCATCAGGTGGTTGTGATCATCAGGTGTGATCATCAGGTGGTCGGTGCCAATTTGGAGTTTACTGTCCTTGTATACAGATAAAATGGAATTTGTTCAACAAGAAAACTGGCCTAATTCATAAACAACCCGTGTAACATGGGTTAAGCACATGTAAAATAGCGTGAAAACCTCCAATGCCCTGGATTCCATCAAGCCTTGGGGCGCCGCATCTGCAAAGCCAGGATGGCCAACCCCCTGTAACTCTGGATTAGATGACTTTGTTCGGAGTTATTCACTTTACATTTCTTCTCTGTATATTTTAAGAGCAGAATTCGACAATTTAGAAGTTGCAGTGCCAATAATTTCTAAAGAATTTTTAGATAAAGTTTCAAAAATAGATCCATTGGCTGTCGATGAAAATACATTTTGGAGAAAATTGGCTTTATTAGAGGATATGCCATCAATCGAGAGGCCTCTGGAAGAATATTTTGGAAGGCTTGTCATACAGGAAGGAGATGCGGACGGCGTTTATTGGGAAGCGGGGAAATAACAGCTACTCTGGGGGGTGATTTTATGAAGCTCATTGGCAGCACAGTAGAACAGCAGTTCAGAGAACAGCTTTTATTGTCATGGGAGGATTCGATCCTGCTGGCAGGGGCTGTTTTGATGTACAGAGGGGTCTTATGCCATCCCGTTCTGGCCTCCTGCAATTTCTTGCCCAGTTTTTAGCTCTATAATTATCCTTTTGGCAGATAAACCTACGTCAGGTGTTCTTTCCAAGCTGGCCAACTAATTTTTACTTTTTTCTCCCTGAGATAATCGGCAGCCTTATGAAATCTACGCTTGCTCATCTACACACATTAAATTGTCAATAAAATATTTGAACGAAGGTGCGATGGGTGTTGTATTTACAGATAAGTTTTCTTCCGCAGTTAAATTGTCACTCCAGACATCACGAACGAAATAGTAAACTATTCCATCGTCAATCCCAATGCAAAAGTAGTTATCTCCCCAATCCCTAGCAAAAGGCAAAAGATTTCGTGGAAGCTTGTTTGCTGTCCATTGATTCTTTGCCATACCATTAAGTGTATAATCTTGATTATCTTCAAATTCCTGACGATATAACATTGGTAAAAACTCGTTTACTTCAATGTCGCAAATCTTTCCATAAAAATCTTCATAGGCGGTTTGGTTTGGAGTTCCACCATTATGGAGCTTATAAAATTCTACAAAGTCATACGGGAGCTTCGCTCCTAAATCTTGCTCAACTCTTTTAAAATCCTTATCATTCAAAGGTCTTTCCGAATCTGATAAGGCTAATGGAGGTTCTTCCTTTGAAGATTCAGTGATCTGCTCTTTTATGATCTGAATATGCCCTTCACCAGGATGTATTAAGTTCTCAATAAAATAATGAAAAGAAGGGGCGATAGGTGTTGCGTTCAAAGAAAAGTTTTGTTCCATAGACAAGTCATCATTCCACTGATCAGAGGATCGAATGTAAAAATAGACTGCTCCATCATTAAGTCCAATGCAAATATAATTTCCACCCCAGTCCATAGCAAAGGGTAAGAGACTTCTTGGGACTTCATTTTTTGCCCATTCTTGTTTCACCCTTCCATCAAGTGTAAAATCAGGATCATTTTTGAATTCTCGACAATACAACATAGGTATAAATTCACTAATTTCAATATCACCAATCGTCCCATGTGCATTTTCAAAGACATTTCGATCTGGATCTCCCCCATTATAAAGCGCATAAAATTCCACAAAATCACTTGGAAGTTTTACCCCCAAATCTTGCGCTATTTTGTTGAAATCATTATCTTGCAGCGTTTTTTCAGAATTTGATAAACTTAATTTTTTCATTATTTTCTCCTTCATTATTTTCTCTTTAGCCATCGACATGGTGCCACTTAATTATGCCATTTTCATCTAACAGGCGCAAGGGCATCCCGTTCGGGTCATTCTGGTAGAAATACAGTGTAGAAATACAGCTTTTTCCCAACGCCCTTATCCTCCGGCGCCTGTACCTGCATCGCCGGCACATATAACACGAGTTTGGCAATAGGTTTTTATGGGCAAGATGTGCTATATAGAACATGATGATCCGCGGACTTAAGCGACTCAGTCCCTTAGGGTCCCTTAGGAGCCAAGGATTTTGAAATTAAACTAAGCTATGATACAATGTCCGTATTGTCTTTTAACATATATCAATAGTTATGAAGGGATAGGAGGGAGGATCCCCGTTTGAAAACTTGGCGAAACTGGTTGTTCTATATAGCGATTCTTGCTGTGATGATTTTAGGGGTGAGTTATTTTACTCAACAGTCTGCAAATCCGACGGAAGATGTGGATTATACTAAGATGGTGATGCAGCTTGAGAGTGCGGAGAGTCCGATTGCGTCAATTAAGGCAACCCCGACACAGGGAGGGCTTTATAAGTATGAGATTACCCTGAAAGAAGGGGAAAAGAAACAGGAGTGTACGGCCCAGCGCTTAACGGATGATCTGCTGGAGAGGGTGACGACTACCCATCAGATTCCTCTGAGTTTTGAGGAACCTGTGGATACGGGATGGATTTGGCAGATTGTGTTCATGCTGCTGCTTTTTGGGGGCGTGATTTTGTTTTTCTTCTTTATGATGAATCAGTCTCAAGGGGGCGGCGGTCGTGTCATGCAATTTGGCAAGAGCCGGGCGAAGATGGTGACTGATGAGAAGAAGGCGGTCTTCAGCGATGTGGCGGGGGCGGATGAGGTGAAGGAGGAACTGGAGGAAATTGTTGAGTTCTTGAAGATGCCTCGGAAGTTCACGGAGATAGGGGCGAAAATCCCTAAGGGGGTTCTTCTGATGGGGCCGCCTGGTACGGGGAAAACCCTGCTGGCCCGGGCTGTGTCTGGAGAGGCGGGGGTGCCGTTTTTTAGCATCAGCGGGTCGGATTTTGTGGAGATGTTTGTGGGCGTGGGCGCGTCCCGGGTTCGGGATTTGTTTGAACAGGCTAAGAAGAATTCTCCTTGTATTGTTTTTATCGATGAGATTGACGCGGTGGGCCGCCAGCGGGGAGCCGGATTGGGCGGGGGCCACGATGAACGTGAACAGACGTTGAATCAGCTGCTGGTGGAGATGGATGGGTTTAGCGGTAATGAAGGGATTATCATGATCGCGGCGACGAACCGACCGGATATTTTGGATCCGGCGCTGCTGAGGCCAGGCCGTTTTGACCGCCAGGTGGTGGTGTCACTGCCGGATGTACGAGGCCGCGAGGAGATTTTGCAGGTGCATGTGAAAGGAAAGCCGCTGGATGACGATGTGGATTTGGCGGTGCTGGCGAAGCGGACGTCGAGTTTTACGGGGGCGGATTTGGCGAACTTAGTCAATGAAGCGGCGCTGTTGACGGCCCGGCGCAATGAGAAGAAGATTCCTATGCGGATCATGGAGGATTCTATTGAACGGGTTATTGCGGGTCCGGAAAAGAAGAGCCGTGTGATCAGCGACAATGAGAAGAAGCTGGTGGCGTACCATGAGGCGGGGCATGCGCTGCTGGGGCAGTTTTTGCCGCATTCGGATCCTGTCCATAAGGTGTCGATTATTCCCCGGGGCCGGGCGGGGGGATATACGCTGCTGCTGCCGGAAGAGGATAGTAATTATCGGACGAAGACCCAGCTGTTGGATAATATTACGGTGTTCCTGGGAGGCCGGGTGGCGGAGTCTTTGGTGCTGCATGAGATCAGCACGGGGGCGTCCAGCGATCTGGAGTCGTCGACGGCCATGGTCAGGCGCATGGTGATGGAATTTGGCATGTCGGAAGAGCTGGGGCCGCTGACTTTTGGTCATAAGGAGGAGCAGGTTTTCCTGGGACGGGATATTGCCCGGGATCGCAATTACAGCGAATCGGTGGCTCAGGCGATTGACAATGAGGTGCGGCGTATGGTGGATGAATGCTATCAGCGAGCTCAGGATATTATTACAGAGAAAATGGAGTGTCTTCATGCTATTGCCCAGGCGCTGATTGAACATGAAACTTTGGATGTGACGGAGTTCCAGAAGATTATTGCGCAGCATGATGATGGCAAGCCGGTCAAGGAAATGAAGACTGAAGCGCGGATGTAAGATTGTAAGATTGCTAAAGAACGTAGTATGCAATATCGCAAGATGCAATATCGCAAGATGCAATATTGAAAGATGTTATATCAAAATGAAGTGTCTTAAGAAAATCAAAGGAGATCACATCAATGACTGTGGAAAGAACTTTTATCATGCTTAAACCTGATGCGATTCAGCGGGGTTTAGCGGGTGAGATTGTGTCTCGGCTTGAGAAAAAGGGCTTCAAACTTGTGGCGGCTAAACTGATGCGGGTGAGCCGGGAATTGGCGGAGGAGCATTATCAGGAGCATAGGGGTAAGGGGTTTTTTGAACCGACTGTGGGCTATATTACCTCTTCGCCGGTGCTGGCGATGGTATGGGAAGGCAAGAATATTATTGCGTTGGCCCGGACGCTCATGGGGGCGACGAATCCGGCTCAGGCGGATCCGGGGTCGATCCGGGGCGGCTTGGGTATGGATGTGAGCCGGAATTTGATCCATGGCTCCGATGGGGCGGAGAGTGCGGCCCGGGAGATTGGGCTGTATTTTGCTCCGGAGGAGATTGTGGGGTACGAGAAGGCTGGGGAAGAGTGGCTGGGTGAGTGAGAAAACTATGAAATCTGACATCGAAATTGCTCAACAAGCTAGGATGCTGCCGATTCGGGAAGTGGCCGCGAAAATCGGTCTCGCGGAAGGAGAGCTTGAGTATTACGGCCCCTATAAGGCGAAAATTTCTTTCGGGGTTATGGATCGGGTGAGCCAGAATTCCGACGGTAAACTTATTCTTGTGACGGCGATCAATCCGACAGCGGCGGGAGAAGGGAAGACCACCACCACGGTAGGATTGGGGCAGGCTATGAACCGGCTGGGCAAAAAAGCTGTCATCGCGCTGCGTGAGCCTTCCTTAGGACCTTGTTTTGGCATCAAAGGCGGTGCGGCGGGGGGCGGGTATGCTCAGGTGGTGCCTATGGAGGATATCAACCTTCATTTTACGGGGGATTTTCATGCGATCACGTCGGCCCATAACCTGCTGGCGGCGATGATTGACAATTCGCTGCATCAGGGCAATCCTCTGAATATAGATCCGCAGCAAGTGGTGTTTCGCCGGGTTTTGGACATGAATGACCGGGCTTTGCGCAATGTCATTGTGGGGTTGGGGAGCAAGATGGACGGCGTGGTGAGGCAGGCGGGATTTGACATTACGGTGGCCTCCGAGATTATGGCGATCCTGTGTCTGGCTGAGGATCTTATGGATCTGAAGCAACGGTTCAGCCGGATTGTTGTGGCTTATACATACGATGGATCTCCTGTGACGGCGGGGGATCTTCAGGCTCATGGGGCTATGGCCCTTCTCATGAAGGAGGCGATCAAGCCGAATCTTGTGCAAACTTTGGAAAATACGCCTGTTCTGATGCATGGCGGTCCTTTTGCGAATATTGCCCATGGCTGCAACAGTGTCATCGCCACTAAGCTGGGAGTGAAGCTGGCGGATTATCTGATTACGGAAGCCGGGTTTGGGGCTGATTTGGGGGCGGAGAAGTTTTTTGATCTTAAATGCCGATTCGCCAGGCTGAAGCCTGATCTGACTGTGTTGGTGGCCACTGTGCGCGCCCTGAAGATGAACGGAGGTGTGGCGAAGGAGGATCTGGCTGCGGAGAATGTAACGGCTCTTTCGCGCGGCTTGGTGAATCTTGAGAAGCATATAGGAAATATCAGAAAATATGGTGTGCCTGTGGTGGTGGCCTTGAACCGTTTTCCGTCGGATACGGAGGCGGAAATCGAGACGGTGAAGGAACGATGCCGGGATCTAGGCGCCGAGGCTGTTCTTTCTGAGGTGTTTGCCCGGGGCGGGGCCGGAGGGGAGGACTTGGCGCAAGCGGTGCTGGCGGCTTTGGAGACCCGGGAAAGCCATTTTGCGCCATTGTATGATTTAGAAGACCCGCTGCGGTCTAAAATTGATAAGATCTGCCGTGAGATTTATGGGGCTGATGGTGTTGTTTTTACCCAGGGGGCGGAGGCTTCTTTGGCCAAACTGGAGGAAATGGGGTATGGGATGCTGCCGGTCTGTATGGCGAAGACTCAGTATTCGCTGTCGGATGATCCGTTGGCGCTGGGGCGCCCTAAGGGGTTCGTAATTACTGTGCGGGAACTGCGGCTGTCCGCGGGAGCCGGATTTGTTGTGGCGATTACAGGGAATATTATGACCATGCCGGGGTTGCCGGGGACGCCTGCGGCGACGCGGATGGATATTGATGAGAATGGAAGGATTATGGGGCTGTTTTAGCTTATATTGATAGTAACTAAAACCTAATCCTCCTTGGCTTTTCCACCTCTTGTTATCAAGCCTAAAATGGCTCCTGCAAGCGCGAGTCCTAGCCCCAATAGGAAATCCCGAGTCAAGCCAAGGGAGAAAATATCAGAGAATTCCCAATTCAAATCAGGAGTCAAATAAATCCCTGCCACCGTTGTCGCAAACATACTTAAGAGGCTGAACAGAATGACCACTACATACATCACTACTCCGGATTTTCCGCGTAGAAGATCATACCCTTTAACAGCGCAAAAGCCAATTAATGCTGCCAAATAAAATTGGATACGACCCAAATAAGGATAAACAATTAGATAAGGAATTGCCCCAACAATAGCCCCTAATAATGCCCCAAGCGTTCCTGTTCCATAAGATCCTGGCTTTGTGTCGGGTTCGGTTTGAGCATAGGGATCCTGAGTATACAGGCCTTGGGGATTTTGTTGAGTATATGGATCCTGAGTATATGGATCCTGAGTATATGGATCCTGAGTATATGGATCCTGAGTATACGAGCCTTGGAGATCTTGTTGAGTATATGCATTGCGGGCAAGCGGATCTTGGGTATGCAAATTGCGGTCATATGAAGCACGAGAATATGGATCGTGAGGATGCTGATCGCGAGCATATGGATCGTGGGTACGCTGATCGCGAGCATATGGATCATGGGTACGCGTATTTTGAGCATGCGGATCACGGGCATTCATATCGCGAGCATACGGATCTTGGACACGGGGGTCTTGAGTACGCGGATCACGGGTATGCGGACCTCGAGTACGCGAGCCACGCCCATACGAATCGTGGCCATACGGATCATCTCTAGACATATCATATCCCCTTTTTCATTTATTGCCATGCTTAAGCGCAAATATTGAGAATTTCTTTCTAAATGCAATCCGCATTTTGCGCAAAAACAACATGACTTACTCAATAGATTAACATTAACATAAAAGATATTAACCCTACAATGAAACTTAAAATTATTTTAGACATCTATCCCGTTGAGTGTCCTGTACAATATTGTGACTGACATATCGACCTCATCGTGGCTTTAGAGTGAGACGTATAAGCGTCGGCCTGATTTTTCAATTGATAGTCTACCCACTCCAAAATAGAGCCAACTTTCACAAGGAAAGGAGAGATGAGAGCCAGTATCAAACCGATGGTCATGATCTGCTGTGGTTTGTCAGGGAAAAGTTTGATAGCCGGGTGATCTATGGGTTGGTCGTTTTCGAGTTTGCTGTAAGCCTCAAGGTATTCGTCAAGGGAAACAGGCTGCTCGGTAAATGGGGTTGATCCAGGACTATGCGGCGTGACGCTGAATTCTTGCCTCAGCTTAATGACAAACAGATGTGCGATCAGTGTGATCAAAATATGCCGATGCCATCCCGGCCATGACCGCACTTCATAGTGGTCCATTCCAAGATAGGTTTTGCATTCAAGGAAGCACTGCTCAATAGACCAGCGCATCATCGCCAGCTTGCGGATGGCGTGTGCAGGAGAATCTGCCGGAGCGTTGCACAAAGCATACCTTACCCCGTTGTCCTCGGACTGACGCATATAGAGCCATACGTCCTTACCAGGGCAACCGTCTCGGGCCTCAATAACCCGCAGCAGTTTGTCGCGGACAATGATGGGTCCTTTGGCGCCGATGCCAAGAACCGTATCATTCCAAGGAACCTCCTTGTCTTCGCCTATCGACTTTACGCTGACGGGGGCAAATTCCGGCTTCGGTTTCGTTGGCTTCCTGCCCCTTCCCTTGTAGGGTGGCAAGACAAGGTTTGGACGCTCCCTGAAGATGACAGTGTTATTGTGAATATCGGCAAAGTAGATGAGGCTCTCAGGCAGTGCATCAAGGAACTCCTTGTTCGTACCGAAAGAACTATCGACCCCCACGTATTTCCCTTGAAACTGTTCAGAGCTCGCAATGTTTTGGATCATCTCGGCCAGCATTTGAGTCTTTGTTTTAAATTCCAAATCTTCGGGAACAAGGTTCTGCTTTCGAAGCTTGTCATGGCTCTCGTCAAACCATTCTTCTGGCATATAGAGCTCATAGTCCAGTAAGCCATATCCTTTTGCACCGGCATATCCAACCATAACCGATGCCTGGCAGCTGTCTGTCTTGCCCAGCCGCCCGCAGAACTGTCTCTTCACTCCCACGGAGTTCTTGCCTTTTTTGGGAAAGTCGCATCCGTCACCGGTTATCATGCCTTCCGGCTCGAACAGGCGTTCACCCATCTCGATTCTGTACTCCGCAAGCATCCCTTGATCATCCCAACGATCATTTTTCATGAAATTGGCTAAGTTGCGCACTCCGTCCGCCCCTGTAAAGGCCAACGCGACAGGCTCATTGGATTTCCGGTCCAGGTCGCTCAACCGTCCTTTGACCTGCGTTAGCAGATGTTGCCGATGTTCTTTGCGACCAAGAAAGGGCAGGTAGCGGAGAAGATGATCCGCAAGTGCTTCGCCTAGTCCCTCGGTCCCTCTGGCGACGACTTCCGGTATCCCCATATGCTTGAGAAGAGAAGGCATCCACATCGGTACTCCATTGATCATCGCAATCAATTCCTCTCTTTCTGGGTTGAGGCGTTGGGCATCCGGGCGAATCTTTCCGGCGAATCGACGGTTTACGACCTTTACGTATATGTCCTTTGGTGTCCCATGGTAGACGAAGCTATCCCCTTGCTTTCCATAGCCCTGGGTCTTTCCCAGGCAGATCCAATTGGCTGCCTGATAGCTTGTACCGTTGTACCTTTGACGATCCACAAATGTCTCAACCAAGTATGGCTCGACCTCATACTGCTTCGTCCAGTCTACAATCAGTTGCTTCAGGCTGATGGACAGCACATGGGAGGCAAGGTTGCGAATTTTGACAAAGGGGAGGATGAGAAAGCGATTCTGGTTGACGATGTGGGGCAGTAGCGAAGCTCTCGTTTCATCGCTCAAACCTATGTACTTGTCTCGTGGCCCAAGTTTATATACGCCTGAACAGAAACCGATAGCTCCCACTATTCGTTCTCCTATGGTGATCAAATACTTGATCCGCCCGCCAAACTGCCAGTCATATCCGAGATAGTGATATTTATTGACGAGTTTGTCCCAGCTTGACTCCCACTTCGTTTCGTCGACCTTGATGAGTCGGACTGTTTCAAAATCACTGAGCTCTCCTTCCAAAGGTGTTGTCATAAGTCGATATGTCGCCATTTTTTTGCCTCTCCAAAGTAAATTCTATATCACCTTCTTTATTGTATCTTGTTTTTCGTCAATAGTCAAGCAAAAAAATATTTCATTGTAGGGTTAAGAAGTCCTTAAAAAATACATAATCATGAATTTTCACGACAAACAAAGACTCCTAATTCATGTATGAGAATTGGCAACGAAAGCCAATTTCTTATTACCCAGCCAAGGGTAGGGAGCATCCAGTTCGGGGATGCTCTCCCTCAGG